>ERZ1031255.1-NODE-1-length-129095-cov-13.543537_pt1 | contig 129095 bp, 117 predicted proteins | sample MGYA00518054_ERZ1031255 | MGnify/ENA primary metagenome ERZ1031255 (study PRJEB33718, sample SAMN03159809) | human skin metagenome | collected 2014-02-25 | study: EMG produced TPA metagenomics assembly of the PRJNA266117 data set (Human skin bacterial metagenome...
GCGGCTCGTACAAACTTACTCAACTCAATGAACCCTGTCAAATCCTTGAACCAAGTCCGCACGAAATTCGCTCAAAAGTAACCTCCCGGCTACCTCGCGGCGACTTCGACTAATGTAGTCCAACCCCTCCAACAATGACAAATCCCCAGCACACGACGAAAAACGGTGTGCTGGGGGCGTCGTTAAAAGAGTTCTTCTTCTTGAGTTCTTTCAATTGTGGCGCCGAGGCGCTGCAGGTTTTCTACAAAGTTGGGGTATCCGCGGTCGATGTGGAAGACATCGTGGACCGTAGTGGTTTCATCCGCGCACAGTGCAGAAAGTACAAGACCCGCACCCGCACGAATATCGGAACTCCACACGTGAGTAGAAGAGAGCCGTTCTTTACCGCGGACTACTACATGGTGACCGTCAACCTGGGCGTCGGCACCCAAGCGCAGCATTTCATCCACAAAGCGGAAGCGGGATTCAAAGACATTCTCCGTAATGACGGTCGTTCCGTCCGCAATGGCAGAGATACCAATAGCCATCGGCTGCAGGTCGGTGGGGAATCCCGGAAATGGCAGGGTCTGGTAGTCCACGGCCTGCGGGCGCTGATCCATGCGCACGCGGAAGCCATTCTCATAAGTCTCTAGTTCCGCGGCGGCAGACTTCAGCTTTTCTAGCGGCAAGTGCAGGTGGCGCGGGGAAATTCCACCCACGGTGATATCGCCTTGGGTCATAGCCGCGGCATACGCCCAGGTGCCTGCCACAATTCGGTCACCAATAACCTCATGCTGGGTGGGCTGCAGCTTATCGACGCCGCGGATGGTCACCACCGAGCTTCCCTCGCCCTCGATATCGGCGCCCATGGACTTAAGCATGGTGCACAGATCGACGATTTCAGGCTCGCGAGCTGCGTTATGGAGAACGGTTTCCCCTTCAGCGAGGACCGCAGCGGTAAGGATATTTTCGGTTGCGCCTACGGACGGGAAGTCCAAGCGGATATTCGCACCCCGCAGGTGTGTAGCCTCTGCCACGACGGCACCATGCTCAATACGGGTGGTGGCACCGAGCTTTTCTAGGCCGGTTTGGTGCATATCGAGCGGGCGCGAACCAATCGCGTCACCACCGGGCAACGCTACCTTCGCGTGGCCACAGCGGGAGGTCAAAGGCCCGAGCACGCAGACGGATGCGCGGAATTGGCGGACCGCGTCAAAATCCGCGTTGGATTGCGGCTGTGCAGGGGTAGTAATCCGGACCTCAGAGCCCTCGATGGCTACCTCGCAGCCGAGCCCCTCGAGGACCTTCTTCATGAGGGGGACGTCCAGAATTTCTGGGCAGTTGGTCAGCGTCGTAGTGCCCTCCGCCAGCAAGGATGCGGCCATGAGCTTCAAGACGCTATTTTTCGCGCCATCTACTTTAACGGTGCCCTCTAGGCGGGCACCGCCGGAAACAATAAACTGATCTTTCACAACTGCCTACGCTACCGGTTCTTAGGGCAATGCGCCGATACGACGGGCAGCATTAACAGCCTCGTAGCGGGTATGCGCACCGAGTTTGCGCATTACCGAGCGCAGATAAGACTTCACGGTTTCTGCGCCGATACCCATTTCCTCGGCCGCTTCTACGTTGGTATGGCCTAGCGCCACACAAGAGAGCACGTCGAGCTCGCGGGCGGAGAGCTTGGTGGATTGCTTCACGCGCACCGGCGAGACCATCTGGTCACACAGCGTCTCTAGCTCCTTGCGCAGCTCTTCGTCTTCTACGCGGTTGGCCAGCATGCGCAGCTTGGAGTGAGTGGAGCGGACCTGTTCCCACTCGGCGCCGTTCATGACGTGGCCGCGGGCGGCTCCGCCCTTGGACCCATCGGCACGGCGCATGGCGGAATTAACGGCCAGGTCTTGCTCGAGGGTGCGCGCGGTCATCGTCACTTCTTCAATGACCTTGTCGCCCAAACGAACTGGGGAGTGCACGCCTACGTAGAGGACGCCGCGAATTTCGCGCTGCACAGTAACGGGCACTGCCACGATGGAGTGCAGGCCCTCATCTTGGATTACGCGGTCGTTCTCGTGCGAAATGGTGGTGGCACGAGTGTAGTCGGATACACCTACCGCGCGGCGAGTGCTGACCACTCGCCCACCTACACCGACGCCGGAGTCAATGATCAGATTCTGCAGCGCTGGGGTGCGTAGCCCCACCCACTGTGTGATCTGCAGGCGATTATCGGGCAGCAGCGTGGCGTACATCGTCACCGGAATACCTGTAGCGGTCTTCAGGGACGACAGGGCCGCGCGTACGGATTCTTCATCATCTTTGAGGCGATGCGACTCCATGAGACTCTTTCCTCGTCGGGGGTAACCAAGCAGGTGTACCCGTCCTCCCCCGGGAATTTGGGGACCAGCGGGCAACTGAGTGGAAGTATAGACAGCATGTGGGGGTAATTCGAAATCGCCCTCGCCTTATCCGGCGCTGCAATCCCACATGAAATGCCCGAATGCCTAGTCTAGAATTTATATACTGACTGGTCTACTTGTGTAGTGTACGCTTGCGTTGTACGCGATTTGAACCCAAATCTGATTCCCAAAGGAGTCCACAGAATGGCTGTCTACAACAACATCATGGAAACCATCGGCGGCACCCCGCTGGTCCGCCTGAACCGTATTACCGAGGGCAAGGGCGCTACCGTGCTTGCCAAGGTTGAATCCTTTAACCCGGCTAACTCCGTGAAGGATCGCATCGGCAAGGCCATCGTTGCAGCGGCCGAGAAGTCCGGTCAGCTCAAGCCGGGCGGCACCATCGTGGAGGCCACCTCCGGCAACACCGGCATCGCCCTGGCTCTGGCTGGCGCCACCTTGGGCTACAAGGTCATCCTGACCATGCCGGAGACCATGTCCAATGAGCGCAAGGTGCTGCTGCGTGCCTACGGCGCAGAAATCGTGCTGACCCCGGGCGCTGCGGGCATGCAGGGCGCCGTCGACAAGGCGAATGAAATCGTCGCCGAGACCGATAACGCCATCTTGGCTGCACAGTTCGCTAACGAGGCGAACCCGAAGATTCACGAGGAAACCACCGGCCCAGAGATTTGGGAAGACGCCGAGGGCAAGGTTGACGCCTTCGTTGCTGGCGTAGGCACCGGCGGCACCGTTACCGGTGTGGGCCGCTTCCTGAAGTCCAAGAACCCAGACCTGCACCTGGCTGCGGTCGAGCCGTCCGACTCCCCTGTCCTATCTGAAGGCCACGCTGGCCCGCACAAGATTCAGGGCATCGGCGCTAACTTCGTTCCTGAGGTACTTGACCGCGAGCTTCTCGACGAAGTCTTTACCGCCACCACCGAGGAGTCCATCAAGGCATCCCGCGACCTGGCTACCCAGGAAGGCCTGCTGGTTGGCATCTCCGCCGGCGCCAACGTTTCCGCAGCTCTGAAGCTGGCGGAGCGTCCAGAGTTCGAGGGCAAGACCATCGTGGTTGTCCTGCCGGACTTCGGTGAGCGCTACGTCTCCACCATCCTCTTCGAGGACATCCGCGAAGCTTAAATTACGTCGCTTGAATAAAAGCACCCGCCAACCTTGGCGGGTGCCTTTTTTATGCCAGTACTATGTGGGCATGAACATTATGAGCTACATCCGTGAAGACTTAGCAAATGCAAGAGATCACGATCCGGCCGCGCGTGGCGACGTCGAAAATGCAGTAGTGTACTCCGGCCTCCACGCGGTGTGGTCTCACCGCATTTCGCACTGGATGTGGAAGCGTGGGCTGCGCGGGCCCGCGCGCATCTTGGCGCAGATTAACCGCTTCTTTACCGGCGTGGAGATCCACCCTGGCGCCACTATCGGCCGCCGGTTCTTTATTGACCATGGCATGGGCATCGTCATTGGTGAAACCGCCGAGATTGGCGATGGCGTCATGCTCTACCATGGCGTCACCCTCGGCGGCCAGGTGCTCACCCAGACCAAGCGCCACCCCACTATCGAAGACAATGTCACTATCGGTGCGGGCGCCAAGGTGCTCGGCCCCATTACGATCGGTGAAGGATCGGCCATTGGCGCCAATGCCGTGGTGACGAAGGATGTTCCCGCCGAAAATATCGCGGTGGGCATTCCGGCCAAGAACCGTCCGCGCAACCCGAATGAGCGCATCAAACTGGTCGACCCCGACTACTACATCTAAATTCTCTCCCAGCGGCTCACAGGCAACTGTGGGCCGCTTTTTATATGCCTTCTGGGCGCAACAGGTCGCGGTATTCGGGATTCTTTTCTATAAAGTGCGCCACGGCGGAGCAGGAAGCAATGACTTGCTTGCCGACGCCCCGGGCGTCGTCAAGCGCGGCCTTAATCAGCGGCGCGGACAATCCTTGGCCACGGAAAGCATCTTTAATGACCGTGTGGTTGAACTCGCGGGTCGTGCCGGCATCTACGTAGTGGCACGCGCCCGCCTCGACGCCGTCCACGGTAAGGACGTAACGGGACTTATCGGTCTGGTGTGCAATAGCGTGTTCCATGTGCCCATACTAAGCAAAAATGGCCCCTCTTACGAGGAGCCATTATTGTGGCCAGAGCCAGGATCGAACTGGCGACCCCACACTTTTCAGGCGTGTGCTCTACCGACTGAGCTATCTGGCCAGAAACCCGAAGGTTTCCGCGACCCTGACGGGACTTGAACCCGCGACCTCCGCCGTGACAGGGCGGCGCGCTAACCAACTGCGCCACAGGGCCATTTTTAATTATGTGTGCGCTCTTGGGCACGGATAGATACTTTACAGAAGACTCCCAAGACTCACCAAATCAGCACGTCAGAAAGCTATTTAGGCGGTGAAAGCGGATCTTTTCCACCCAAGTTCATCTCGAATCGTTTGTAGTCTTCCAGCAAGGAAAAGTGCCGCGAATAGAGGTCACAATCTCGATCCACATGACCGTAGAGGGTGGGTGCGACATCGACAATGTGGCGCAGCTTCAGGCCCTCATATTCCTGCTCGCGAGTCCATTCAACGGCCTTGCGGTGCGCCTCCTCATCCGAATTTGCATAGATGAGAAAGAAGTCCTCACGGAAGAAGTTAGAGTGCTCCGAGCTTTCGGAGGCGAGTTCAAAGACAGCGATTCCGACATATGGCTCCATGGCGCCAGCCTAGCAAAACCAAAAGCAGCAACCGCCGAAGCGATTGCTGCTCATTCTGCGACCTTGACGGGACTTGAACCCGCGACCTCCGCCGTGACAGGGCGGCGCGCTAACCAACTGCGCCACAAGGCCAATCGAATATTTAATTCGGACCAACACTTTCGTGTTGGTACCCCCAACGGGATTCGAACCCGTGCCGCTGCCGTGAAAGGGCAGTGTCCTAGGCCGCTAGACGATGGGGGCCCGTCGCGCTAAGGCGACTTCTAGAAATATACTGGAGACCTCACCTAGTTACAAAATCACTCCCCCAGAAAGTTTAGGAACCATGTCTGACCAGCATCAAACGTGCTCCTGCCACGAGCCACACGTGCACGGATATAACGCGGATTCGAAGAGCAAAGATCGCTACCTCGCCAGGCTCAAGCGCATTGAGGGGCAGGCGCGCGGCATCCACCGCATGGTCGAGGAAGACCAATACTGCATCGACATCATTACCCAGATTTCGGCGGTGAAGTCGGCGCTGGAAAATGTCTCGCTTGCGCTTCTAGAAGACCATATTGAGCACTGTGTGGCCGGTGCCGCCGCCGAGGACGGTGAAGTAGCCACCGAGAAGCTAGAAGAGGCCATGCGCGCCATTAAGAAGATGGTGAAAAACTAAAAGGAGCCACCCGAAAAGGTGGCTCCAGTTGTGGGCCCTGTGGGGATCGAACCCACGACCTGCGGATTAAAAGTCCGTAGCTCTACCAACTGAGCTAAAGGCCCAACGTCGCTACATTTTAGCTTGCGGTATTTGCAAAGTCCTAATTAGGGGGCGTCGGCAAGCGAAAGGCGCCCAGCTCGCCGCTGAGCGCCTGCCGGGGAGTGGCTACATTAGCCGCGCATATCGCCCTTCTCCATGAAGCGGACCTGGAAGTCAAAGGCGGTCTTCAGGTCGTGCGGGGTGTGCTGGAACTTGTTTTCCTTGGCACGGTTGAAGTACTCCTCGAGCAACGGACGGTAATCCGGGTGCGCCACGGAGATGACCTTCTCCACGCGTTCCTTCGGCGCCAGGCCACGCAGGTCAGCCACGCCGTACTCGGTAATGATGACCATGGTGTCGTGCTCGGTGTGGTCCGTGTGGGACACGAACGGAACCAGCGCGGAAATTGCGCCGTCCTTGGCCACGGACGGGGAAACGAAGGTGGAGATATAAGCATTGCGGGTGAAGTCACCCGAGCCACCGGTGCCGTTCATGATGCGGGAGCCGGATACGTTGGTGGAGTTGATATTGCCGTAGATATCGGCCTCAATCATGCCATTGGAGGAAATCAGACCGACGCGGCGAATGACCTCCGGATGGTTGGAGACCTGCTGCGGGCGCAGAATGATGTGCTTGCGGTAGCGGTCTGCTTCCGCATTCATCTTCTCCGCGTAGTCCGGGGACAGCGCGAAGGAGGTTGCAGAAGCCATGGTCATCTTGCCGGCGTCGATAAGATCGAGCATTCCATCCTGGATCACCTCGGTGTAGGCCTGAATATTCTCGAACTTGGAATCCAAAAGGCCGGCCATCACGGCGTTCGGGACGTTGCCCACGCCCGACTGCATGATGAACTTGTCATACTCAAGACGGCCGGCGGCAACCTCACCCTCGAGGAACTCGATGAAGTTTGCAGCGATCTTCTCAGAGATCTCGTCCGGCTCCTTAAAGGGTGCATTACGGTCTGGGGCGTCAGTCTTCACCACTGCGACCACCTTGTCCTCCGGTACCTCCATGTAGGTGGTACCGATGCGGTCACCTGGCTTCGTGATAGGGATTGGCTGGCGGTTAGGCAGCTTTTCAATGCGGTAAATATCGTGCATGCCCTCGAGGTTGATGGACTGCCACTCATTAATCTCAATAATGATCTTATCGGCAGCCTCGATGAACTCGAGGTTATTGCCTACAGCGGAGGACGGCACCACGTGGCCTTCTTCCGTAATGCGCACGGCCTCGATGATGGCCACCTGGAAATCCCCGTAGAAGCCTTCTTCTACCTGCTGACCCGAGTGAGACAGGTGAATATCCTGGTAGAGCGCGGTACCGTCATTAAACTGCTTACGCAGGGTGGGATCGGAGTTATAAGGAGAGCGGAAGCGAATCGCCTCAGCTTCCGCCAGGACACCATCGCAGTCAGGGGCGGTGGAAGCACCGGAGAAGACATCGATCTTAAATTCCTCGCCCTTTTCATGCAGAGCCTTGGCCTTCTCTGCAATGGCGGTGGGTAGCCCCTTAGGGTAACCGGCGCCGGTGAAGCCGGAAATGCCTACGCGGTCACCGTGGTTGACGTGCTGAGCAGCCTCTTCTGCAGAAACGACGAGCTTCTCAAATGGGGCGTACGCGATTCTCTCGGACAAGGGTAATCCTCCTTCATCAAGGGGCCAGCCAAAATAACGGCCGTTCTAATTAGTTACACAGCCCACATTAGCGAATCTTTGCAAGATTTCCACCACTTCTGTGTGACCTTTACCCCATAAAGCAAAAATAGGGAACGGCGCCACTGTGGGCCCGGTTGCTATTTTCCCCCGTTAACTAGCACAATTGGGGCGTGAATTTGCGCATTGGACACTACGATCTCTCCTCCCCCGTCATCCTCGCCCCGATGGCGGGGGTAACCAACGTTGCCTTCCGCACGTTGTGCCGCGAGCAGGAGCTGCAGCGCACCGGCACGGTGTCGGGCCTCTACGTTTGCGAGATGGTCACCGCCCGCGCCTTGGTAGAGCGCAATGAAAAGACGCTGCACATGACCACCTTTGCGCCGCAGGAGGATCCCCGTTCCCTCCAGATCTATACGGTGGATCCGGAATATACGTATAAGGCCGCGAAGATGATCGTCGACGAAAACCTGGCGGACCACATCGATATGAACTTTGGTTGCCCGGTTCCGAAGGTGACCCGCCGCGGTGGCGGTTCCGCGCTGCCTTATAAACGACGCCTCTTTGGCAATATCGTCTCCGCCGCGGTCAAGGCCACAGAGGGCACCAATATTCCGGTCACGGTAAAGATGCGCGTGGGCATTGACGACGAGCACCATACGCATCTCGACGCCGGGCGCATCGCCGTCGAGTCCGGTGCCGCCGCCGTTACCTTGCACGGCCGCACCGCCGCTCAGCGCTACTCTGGCGAAGCCCGATGGGACGAAATCGCGCGCCTCAAGGAACATCTGGCGGATACTGGCGTGCCAGTGCTGGGCAATGGCGATATCTTCCGTGCCGAGGATGCCCGCCGCATGATGGAACAGACCGGCTGCGACGGCGTGCAGGTAGGCCGCGGCTGCCTCGGCCGCCCGTGGCTTTTTGCCGAGCTCGGCGCTGCGCTGCGCGGCGAGTCCATTCCGGCAGAGCCCACCCTGGGCGAGGTCACCCAGGTAATCCTCCGCCACGCGGAGCTATTGGCGGAGCACGATGGCGAGGACAATGCTTCCCGCGATATCCGCAAACACATCGGTTGGTACCTGCGTGGTTTCCCAGTTGGCGGCCAGGTCCGCGCGGGCTTAGCCAAGGTCAATTCCCTCGATGCCTTGCGTGAGCTACTTGCACCTTGGGCAGAGTCCGATGCCCTGGCTGCCGACGCCGACGGGGCCCGCGGCCGCCAGGGCTCGCCATCCAAGGTGGCTTTGCCGGATGGTTGGCTCGACGATCCAGAGGACGATTGCGTTCCGGTTGCCGCTGACATTATGAACTCCGGCGGATAACCTAACAAAGATATAAGAGCAGCTAGGGGCACCCAAGAAACTCGCATTTATGCTCCACTTAAGTTGCGCAGGGGCCGAAATTTTTCGCTATTATCTTTGGCATGCGTGCCGCTTACAGGGAACACCTAGACAATTTCTCCCACGACCTCATCGTGATGTGCGATACCGTTCGCGACATCATGGATAAGGCCTCCGTGGCGCTGCTGCAGGGCGCCTTGGACTCCGCGGAAGATGCTCTCACCATGACTGAGGAGCTAGATGAGTTCCGCGCTAGGTGCTCTGAGCGTGCCGTAAAACTCTTGGCCCTGGAAAACCCCATGGCACAGGACCTCCGTCAGGTGGTCTCCTCGATTTATATCGTGGAGGATCTCTACCGCATGGGCCGTTTAGCCCAGCACATAGCGGACTCCGCGCGCCGCCGCCACCCTGACGCCGTGGTACCGGCGAGTTACATCGGCTACTTCGAGGAGATGTACCGTCTCACTGAAGAAATGGGGTCAGTGCTGCACGATATCCTCGTCACCCCTGATGCGGATTTATCCATCAATCTCCGTGCCGACGATGACGCGGTGGATGATATCAACTCCCACATCTTGCGCATCCTGACCCAGCGCGAATGGGAGGGCACCGTGCGCGAGGCAGTAGAGACCTCGCAAATTACGCGCTACTACGAGCGCTATGCAGACCACTGCGTCTCCGTGGCCGGCCACATCATCTATCTGACCACGGGTCTTTTGCCCAATGACTATGCCAAGAAGCTAGAAGAGGACAAAAAGGACGCCGACTTCGAAGCACGGATGGCTGACCTCGAGCGTCAATTCCGCCGTTAGACGGATTTAAGCACCAAAGAAGGGGGCCGGTTCTTTCGAACCGGCCCCCTTCTCTCGGACAATCTTTCTTACTCTTTAGCCAAAGCGGCCAGAGATGTAATCCTCGGTCTCCTTCTGAGAAGGATTCTCAAAGATCTTGGTGGTGTCATCGAACTCCACCAGGTGGCCCGGCTTACCGGTTGCTTCCAGGGAGAAGAAGCCGGTCTTATCGGATACGCGGGCCGCCTGCTGCATGTTGTGGGTCACGATCACGATGGTGAAGTTTTCCTTCAGCTCGTGGATGAGGTCCTCCACGGCGAGGGTGGAAATCGGGTCCAGTGCGGAACAAGGCTCGTCCATGAGCAATACCTCTGGCTCCACGGCGATAGCGCGGGCGATGCACAGACGCTGCTGCTGACCACCGGAGAGGCCGCCGCCTGGCTTATCCAGGCGGTCCTTAACCTCATCCCACAGGTTGGCGCCGCGCAGGGACTTCTCCGCGACCTCCTTGAGCTTCTTCTTGTTCTTTTCACCGGACAGCTTCAGGCCTGCCACCACGTTGTCCTCGATGGACATCGTGGGGAACGGGTTAGCCTTCTGGAAGACCATGCCGATGGTGTTGCGCACGGATACCGGGTCAACCTTCGGACCGTAGATATTGGTGCCATCGAGCAGGATTTCGCCCTTAACGTAGGCGCCGGGGATGACCTCGTGCATGCGGTTAATGGTGCGCAGCACGGTGGACTTACCACAGCCGGAAGGGCCGATGAATGCGGTCACGGCCTGGGCCGGGATCTGCATATTCACGTTCTGCACGGCGTGGAAGTCGCCGTAAAAAATGTTCACGTCATTGAGCGCGAGCTTAGACATTTGGGAGTTTCTCCTCTAGCAAGTGTATGGCGGAATCGAGTGGTACGGCGTTTACTTCTTAACCGAGAACTTCGCGGAAACGATGCGGGCCGCAATATTGAGGACGGCGATGAGGATAACCAGCGTCAACGCTGCGCCCCAGAGCTTGTCCAGTACGGCGGGCTGTGCGCCGGCCTTGTACATATCCAGCATCATCAGCGGGAGCGAGGACTGCGAGCCCTTGAAAGCATCCCAGTTGATGACGGAGGAGGAACCAACCAAGACCAGCACCGGCGAGGACTCACCCATCACGCGGGCAATCGCCAGCATGATGCCGGTGACGATGCCGGACAGTGCGGTAGGTAGAACGATGCGGGCGATGGTCTTCCACTTCGGAACGCCGAGAGCGAAGGACGCCTCACGCAGGTCCATTGGGACCACGCGCAGCATCTCTTCGGTATTGCGCACCACAATCGGAATCATCAGCAGCACCAGGGATAGCGCCACGGCGAAGCCGGAGCGGCCGAAGCCGAACAGGGTAATCCACATGGCGAAGATGAACAGGGCCGCAACGATGGAAGGCACGCCGGACAGGATGTCTACCATGAAGGTGGTGATGCGGCCGAGCCAGCCGCCCTTGGAGTACTCCACCAAGTAGATGGCGGTAAAGATACCGATCGGGATAGAGATAATGGAGGCCAGAATGGTCTGGACGAAGGTACCCACAATGGCGTGAGCGGCACCGCCGCCGGCAGAGCTATTCATGATGCCGCGCTGGGAGGCGGTCCACCACTCAGGGTTGAGGATGACGCCACTGCCGCGGGCGATGAGTTCCCACAGAACCCACACCAGCGGAACCATGGCCAGAATCATTGCGCCCCAGACCACCGCGGTGGCGATGTTATTGGTCATCTTGCGGGAGCCGGAGATGTCCAGGAAGGTCGCGCCGCCTTGGGAGGCAGGCTTGGCATTAGTAGTCGTAGTCATTGATCCTCCCCTCCTTACTTATTCTTCACGATGGCGCGGGCAATGGCGTTGACCACGAAGGTCAGCAAGAACAGCATGAGGCCGGCGGCGATGTAGGCACCAGCGCGCATCTCGTTACCGAACTCAGCAGATGCCAGGGCGATGGCCGTGGCGAAGGTCGTGCCGCCGTCGAAAAGCGAGAAGCGGAAGTCAATCAGCGGGGAGACAACCATGTACAGCGCCATGGTCTCACCCAGTGCACGGCCCAGGCCGAGCATGGAGCCGGCGATGTAGCCGGACATACCGAACGGCAGAACGGTCATGCGGATAACTTCCCAGCGGGTAGCGCCCAGAGCCAGGGCGGATTCCACCTGGCCCGGAGGGGTCTGCACGAAGACCTCGCGCGCGGTAGCAGCGATGATCGGCAGAATCATCACGGCAAGCACGATGCCACCGGTAAACAGGTTGCGGCCGGTTGCAAACGACGGCGAGTTATCGAAGACGTGGAACAGGAAGAATCCACCCGCCCAGGATTCCATCCAGGAGTAGAAACCGGACAGTGCCGGGCCAAGAACCTGCCAACCCCACAGGCCGTAGACGATGGACGGAACTGCAGCGAGCATGTCCACGAGGAAGCCGAGCGGCTTAACCAAGCGGGCAGGCGCGTAGTTGGACAGGAAGATGGCGATGGCTAGGGCCACCGGCATAGCCAGCAGAAGGGCGAAGACGGAGATGAGAACGGTGGTACCGAACATGGTCGGGATCCCGAACTTCATCGCGGAGGTATCGGTGGTCTCCCAGCGGCCGCCGTAGGTGAAGAAGCCCATGATGCCGCCGTCGTTAACGCCTAGGGCGGGAACCGCACGCCACAGCAGGAAGGCGGCAATGGCGGCAATCATAACGGTGATGAGGGTTGCCGAAGCAGTGGACAGGAATTCAAAGACACGGTCGCCTGGGCGCTTAACGCCGCTATTGGAGCTGGTGGTAGCTACCTCGTCGTGTCCGCTGTTGGAGACTCGCTCGGCAGAGGTGGCGTTTGCATCCGTCTGCTCTGGAGCCGTGGTGAGATTATTGTCTGCCATGAGACTGTTAATCCTTTTCAGCGTTAAAAATGGAAAATATCGTTACATACCTGCGCCCCCAAAGCGCGAATCGTGTGCGGCAGTGGGGGCGGGAGGTATTAAGCTTTTACAGCTTTAGCGCTTACTGCAGAGCGTCAACAGCAGCCTTCAGCTTGTCCAGGTGAGCACCCTCAACTGGGATGAAGCCCTGCTCAGCCAGCTGGTCATCCTGGTGATCCAGGACGGTGGTGAAGAAGGACTTGACCAGCTTGGAGGTCTCCTCATCGTAGCCCTTGGAGCAGACGATGTTGTAGGTGGTCAGGATGAGCGGGTATGCACCCTCGTTGTCGGAGGAGAACAGTGCCTCGGAGTCAACAACCATGTTGTGCTCGGAGTCGGTCTCCTTGAACTCCAGGTTCTCCAGAGCCTTGTTGACGGACTCGGTGGACAGCTCAACCGGGCCGTGGCCGAAGTCGATCTTGGCCTTCTTGACGCCCTCGCCTTCCTTCTGGTCTGCGAAGCCGGCCTCGACGTAGGTGATAGCACCATCGATGCTTGCAACCTGGTCAGCAACGCCGGAGGAGCCGTTAGCACCCTCACCAACAGCGTCTGGGAACTGCTTGCCCTCGGAGTCCCAGTCACCGGTAGCGGCCTTCAGGAACTTCTGGAAGTTTGCGGAGGTACCGGACTCGTCAGAACGGAAGATGACGGTGATGTCCTTGTCCGGCAGGTCAGTGCCCTCGTTGTCAGCAGCGATGGCCTTGTCGTTCCACTTCTTGATTTCGCCCTTGAAGATCTTGCCCAGGGTTTCGGTGGAGAGGTTGATCTCGGTGTCACCCAGGTTGTAGGCGATTGCAACCGGACCGATGGTGGTTGGCAGGTGCCATGCCTCGTTGCCATCGCAACGCTTAGCGGCAGCCTCGACCTCACCCTCGTCTTCCTTCAGAGCGGAGTCAGAACCAGCGAAGTCAGCCTGGCCGTTGGTGAAGGCCTCAACGCCGGCGCCGGAACCGGAAGCGTTGTAGGACAGGGAAGCGTCTGGGTGATCCTCGGAGAACGCGGTCTGGAAGTAGGACATTGCGTTCTGCTGGGAGGATGCGCCGTCGCCGACGAGCTCGCCGGAGACGTCCTCGCCGCCAGCGGAATCGGAGGAGGAGCCAGACTCCTCAGAGCAAGCTACGAGAGCGGTGGAGGTTGCGGCTACGATGCCGAAGATTGCGGCAGTGCGCTTGAAGTTGCGAATCACGGGAAAACCCTTTCCGGTGCAGATCAGAGATTGATTGTCCGAGGAAACCGCATCTCCTAGAGAGATACTTCCTGCATCCCGCTCTGCCTTCTGGGGCGAGATGCAGGCGCACAGGTGCGGTTAACTCACAGGGTGTAAAGCTATCCGCAGGATCTGACCAAAAGGGTGCCAAGAGGTAAACACTGGGTGAACAAACGTCGTGCACCCCATGACGTTAGTCACACACGCCCCAAACGACGTGTTCTTCATCAACCTCAAAGCCTAGGCGTTCGTACGCCTTCAACGCCGGATCATTATCCGCTTCTACATAAAGAATTACCCGCTGAGCACCCTTTTCCACCATGCGGCGCAGGCCAATTTGCAGCAGCGGACCGCCCAACTTCTTACCGCGGTAGTCTTCCGCCAAGCCCACCACGTAGACCTCACCGAAGCCCGGAGTTTCCTCCGCATGCCACTTGGTCCAGTGGAAGCCGGCCAGTGCCGGCTCATCCGCCGTATCCCACAGGAAAAGCAGGTCTGCGGGGTCGAACCAGTCTGCTTCCATGCCACGGTGCAGCCGATCGAGATCCCAGCCGCCTTGTTCGGGATGCCAAGAAAAGGCCTCGTTATTGACCTTGAGCCACTGCTTTTCCACAAAGTCCTTGCCCCACTTATCCACCGCCTCGGTGTAATTCAGGGCGGTCAGTGGCAAGCCTTCGGGGCGGGCAGCCACTGCGAGTTCTTCTCCCCCGATACCCATGACCACCAGCTTGCGGGTGACCTGCAGGTCGCGGGAGTGCGCCAGCGCCTGTGCCGCCGGCAGGTTCCCGTGGGCCCAGGCTTGGAGGTTGGGGGTCTTAGAAGCGGCGTCGTAAAGCGCGGCACCAAAGCCCTGCCCGCGGTGATCGGGGGCAATGAATAGCTCGGCGGTAGAGCCCTCCAGACCGGCCACGCCGCACGGCTCCTCCCCTACCCAGGCCACCAGGTGGCGGTGCTCCAAGCGGGAATCGCTAAGACCGTTGAGGTATTGCTCCGACAGCGGTGCCATTCCATCGGCACGTTCGGCCTGCTCAGCCAGCGCTTTTACGCGGCGAGCCAGCTCCGGGGCGTCCGGTAGGTTTTCTTCCGTAATCTTAAAGGCATTGCTAGTCATAGGCCCCAGAATACGTAGGGTAAGAATGAAAGGGTGAGTGTTCTTAAGATTGACCGGCGCATCGTGCACGTCCTCCTCGTGGTGTGCGTGCTCATTGCGGCCTGGGTGGCGGATGCCTGCGTGGCTATGCACACGGAACACAAGGTGGCGCAAGCCGTGAAAGCCAATTCGCGGCTGGATAATACGCCGGATGTTTTCATCGGCGGCACCCCCTACGTGTGGGCGGCGGCTTCGAAGGAAATTCCTTATCTCGAGGTCAAGGCGCTGGATGTGGAGGTGCCCAAGCTGGGCATGGTCAATGCTTCGACCGTGCTACGCGATATCACCGTCACCCCAGAGCAGGTAATGAATGGAGATATTGAGGGCACGCCCGTCTCCACCTACTCGCGCGGCATTTCCTTGGATGGTGTGGCGCTGGGCCGCCTATTGGGGATTACCGATCTTTCGATTGCTAACCCGGACGATATTTCCCCCTCCGGTGGCACCTCTGCAGAAGCAGAGCTAACGGGCACCCTGCCTGGCGACGCCCACAAGTCAACCGCCAAGGTCACCCTCCGCCTGGTTGGTCCGGAGTTTCGCATGCAGGTCTATGACACGGACGATGAGCGCCTGCAAAAGGCCTTTTCCCTCAACTTCGATACCCGCCAGCTGCCGCTTCCGGCCCAAGCGACCGCGGTAAAAATGCAGGGAGGCACCATTTCCTTCGAGGTACAGCGCCGCAATATTAAGGTGCAGCTGGCCCAGCTCTCCCCGCTGGAGATAGAAGGCTCGGAACAAAAGGCCGTGGAAGAGGCGGAAAAGAAGGCCGCCGATACCAAGCACCGGGTGGGCCCGGCACCGCAAGCTAACGCAGGCGAATAAAGTCCCGGAGAACTTCCTTCATCGTGCGCTGGTGAGCCTCTCTCCGAGCCTGCGGGGCGAATACCTCGATGGCATCTTTCACCGAGGCCAAGGTGACGCTATCGAAGCGCCCTTCTGATTCCCCATCGGCCTGAAAACGCTGGGGCTCGCGACAAACCAGCTCTACCCGCATGGCATCATCGAAGGCCACCGTCTTTTCCTTAGTGAGCTTATTGAGCCACCCGCGCTTATCAGCACCAAATAGGTGCAGCAAGCCAACCACACCGCCGAGACCGCTAAACTCCTCCAGCCCAAAGAGGGCCAATCCCTCATCGAAAGAGTTGCGCGGATTTGTTACCACCGGCAGCGGCCCCAGGAACGTCCACGGGTTGGTATTCGAGGTAAACATCAGCGGCACATCATCCTTGTGCAGCCGCTCGCCGTCACTGGATTCGGCCGTCACCGCAATATGCGGTGGGTTCTTCCGCGCGCGGCTCCATGCCCGGATGGCAACGTTGAGGTAGCGCAACGGAGTGGCGGCAAAACCTTGCTCGCGGGCACGATCCACGCGCGCCAACACGTCTGCGTCCAAACCGAAGCCTGCATTGACGGCAAACCAGCGGTCATTCCACGTACCGAGGTAAATGGTGCGGCGAAGATCCCGGTCGAGCATGCGCGCCAGCACATGGGTAGCCTCCACCGGGGTATTGGGAAAGCCCAAAGCGCGCACGAAGACGTTGGCAGAACCGGTAGGAATCACGGCCAGCGCCGGAACGGAGTGAGGATCAGGGCGCTGCCCGTCGGCCGGGCCGAGTAGCCCGTTGACCACTTCATTGACAGTACCGTCACCGCCCACAGCAATGATGACGTCATAGTCATCCCTGGTCATTCCCTTAACCATCTCTTCGGCGTGGCCAGGGTAGTGCGTAAATTGCACCTTGAGATGCAGCCCCTCTACCGCTCGGAGGCAGGGGACGATTTGGCGGAATAGAGCGTTAGTTTGTGAGGTCGAGTTGGGATTCGAGATCATCAATGCATGCACGAGGCCTAAGTCTAGTAGTTAAAGCGGCGGGTTCACGACTAGGCTGGACGGCCATGAGCGAAAATAATACTGACAACACCGCAAACAACATTGAAACAACTGCGGACTCCCATCCAGAAAATGATCCCGGCAAGCTCAATGGCAATGATGCCGTGAACCAGGCTGCTGAGCAGTGGAAGGACGCCGCTAGCCGCAATATCCCCGCGCTCGAGCTGGGCGATACCCCCGTGCCGGACGATACGGCTAACTTGCGACAGGGCCCGTCACTGCACGACGGCCTGCTGGGCCTACTCCCCCTCGTTGGCGTCTGGCAGGGGGAGGGTCAGGCACACGATACAAAGGGCCAAGAATACACCTTTGGCCAGCAGCTGGTCATCGCCCACGATGGCGAGAATTACCTGACTTTTAGCTCCCGCACCTGGACGATCAATACCGAGGGCAAGCCGGAAGGCCCATCCGTGCGTGAGACCGGCTTCTGGCGCATCTCAGAAAAGGATGAAATCGAGGTAACCTACACCTCGTCTAATGGCATTGTGGAAATTTTCTACGGCGAGCCGTTCAATGATCGCGCTTGGCAGCTGGAATCAGCCTCCACCATGGTGACCGAAACCGGCCCGAAGAACCTGGGCCCAGGCAAGCGCATGTACGGCCTGATGCCCAATAACAACCTGGGCTGGGTAGACGAGCGCATGGTGGATGGCGAAATGCGCCCCTACATGTCCGCGGAGCTCACCCGCATCGCTGGCTAGGACCCCAGCGCAGCATCAATAAGGTCTCGGATGACGTCCACGTTGTCCGGGGCCTTTAATTTTTTGTCATTCAACCGGGTGACACGCGCCGCAACGCGCACGGAGGACACTAGCCACACCGAATCCGCCTTTTCTAAGTACTCCACGGTCAGCGGTTTGGCCTTGCAGCGATAGCCTTCCTCCTTAGCGTGCGCGAAAAGTGCGGCCTGTGTGGTTCCCAGCAAGATGCCTCGGCCTGCGGCGGTGCGCAGCTTCTCCCCCTTGACAGCCACCACGGTTGAGGTTGCACCCTCGAGGATTTCCCCAGTATCCGGGTCCGTAAGAATTAGATCCTCAAAGCCCTTTTCACACGCCATGCGCAGCATCGCCATCGTCGCCGCATAGTTCAAAGTCTTGGCGGGCAGCTCCTCTGCTACGTGCCAGAGGCGCGGGTTAGTCATCACGGCCACGCCTTGGTCGCGCTGCTCTAGCACTTTATTCTCAATCGGCTGAACCACGACCCAGGCACTGGGCCTACCAGTAGAGGCGCGCCCGCGGGTATAGGTCCACGTGCATTTAGCATCGCCTTGCTCGTCCCCGCAGAAGTCCGCGATGGCGAGCCGGGTGGCTTCTTCCCACTTGTCCATGGGCGGCTCCGGCAGGTTCATCGTGCGGGCTGAATCGCAGAAGCGTTGCGCGTGGCGCTGCAGGTTAGCGGCTTTGCCTCCGCGCACGAGCAGGGATTCAAAGATGCCATCGCCGCGGGTGACCGCGGCATCGTCGGCGTAGATAAGAGGCAGCGTGGGCATGTGCCTGCGTACCGACCCTCCAAAGGGCTCCACAACGTAGATGACCGGCTCTTTTCGCGGCGAAAACTTCATACATTTGATTATGCCCTACCATCGGTAGTTGTGAGTTATTCTTCGCCTCTTCTGCAGCGCGCCGGTGCCGCGGAGCACCAGGACGCGACCGTACTCGATGCCCAGGGCGTGGCCTGGCACTATGGCAATCCGCTGGGCGAGCAACGGGCCGCCGATGGCGGCACCATCGTCATTGACCGCTCCCAGCGCCGCGTCATTCGCGTGAGCGGCAAGGACGCCGCCGAGTTTCTTAATAATCTACTTTCACAGAAGCTTGACGACGCCCCCGTGGGCTTCACCGCCGGCGCCCTCGACCTGGACATCCAAGGCCACATCCTCCACCACATGGATATCGTGCGGACCGACGATGCCTTTCTTATCGACGTCCCCGCGGCGCAATTCGACTCCCTCTTTAAGTTCCTCACCATGATGGTCTTCTGGTCCGAGGTCACCGTAGAGGAAGCCGATATCGCCATCCTCACCCTCCTGGGTGAGGCCGATGTTTCGCTTTCACCCATGGTGGAGTTTGCCCGCCAGGTCCAGTGGCCGGGAATCAAGCGCGTTGACCTTGGCGTTCCGCGGGAATCCTTGGTCGAGGCAACGAACCACCTGGAGGAATCCGGTGCACGGCTAGCGGGGCTCATGGCGTTTACCGCCGAGCGCGTGCGTGCCCGCGAGCCGGAGCTGGCAGCGGATCTGGATAATAAGTCCATCCCCCACGAGGTGCCGCAGTGGATCAGCCGCAGCGTGGATAACCCGGCCCACGTCCACCTCAATAAGGGCTGCTACCGCGGCCAGGAAACGGTGGCGCGCGTAGAAAATCTGGGCCGCTCCCCTCGCCTATTGGTGCAGCTGCACCTCGACGGCTCCGCGCCACAACGGCCAAATGTGGGCGATGACATTACTTTCAATGGACGTAAGGTAGGCCGCATCGGCACGATTGTGGATGACTGCGATTTCGGCCCCATCGCCCTCGGCCTAGTGAAGCGCTCTGCGCTGGACGCCGGCACCCTAGAAGTAGGCGATACGGCGGCGTCTATCGATCCTTCCTCCATCCCCGAGGATGAGGGCCCCAAGGCTGGGCGCGAGGCGGTAAACCGGCTGCGCGGGCGTTAGATCTCCCACTAGCTAGGGGGCGGTGCGGAATTTTTTCGTCACACAGGCTATTGTGTCTTACAGGAAGATACTCAATAGACAAGTCGATGGGGCGCCCAAGAATCCCTGGCGCGCCCTACTAACCCAAGGGGGTCATGCACATGGGACGCGGACGCGCAAAGGCAAAGCAGACCAAAGTTGCACGCCAGCTCAAGTACAACTCACCCGAGATGGATATCGAGTCCCTGCAACGGGAACTCGCCGCACAGCAAGAGGGTGACTCCCGCGATTATGAAGAGGATGACCCATACGCCGACTACGTCGACGAATGGGATGATGCCGACCGCGACGAACGCTAATCTTCCGCTCGCCGCCGGATAGCTCAAGGGCCCTAGGAAATCTCCTAGGGCCCTTCCTCATACCCTCCCCCTGGCAGGGGCAGGGCCCTGCTAGAAGTTGGGGTGCTCGCCGTGCATGACCACGCGCGGCTCCTCGCCGGAGGCGGAGCGGACGGTGCCCAGCTCCCACGCATCGATGTGGCGTGCGGTAAGCATTGCCAGGGCACGGTCTCGGTCTTCAGGATTGACCACGGCAATCATGCCGACACCCATGTTGAAGGTCTTCTCCATTTCCGCCAGCTCCACCTTGCCCACCGAGGAGATGAGCTTGAAGATCTGGCCCGGGGTCCAGGTGGCGCGGTTAATATCGGCCGCTAGACCTTCTGGAATGACGCGCTCGAGGTTGCCAGCCAGTCCACCACCGGTGACATGGCAGAAGGTGGATACGGAGCACTCACTGGCCAAGGCCAGGCAGTCCTTGGCGTAGATGCGGGTGGGCTCCAGCAGCTCCTCACCGAGGGGACGGCCAAGCTCTTCCACGTGGCCGTCGAGAGGCATGCCGGCCTGCTCCAGCAGGACGTGGCGGGCCAGGGAGTAACCATTGGAGTGTAGGCCGGAAGAGCCCATAGCGATGAGCACGTCGCCATCGCGGACCTTGTCTGGGCCAAGTACGCCATCGGCCTCAACGACGCCGACCGCGGTAGCGGAGACATCGTATTCATTTTCTTCCATCATGCCGGGGTGCTCGGCGGTCTCACCACCCAGCAGCGCGGCGCCGGCCTGCACACAGCCCTCGGCGATGCCCTTGACTACCTCGGCCACCTTTTCCGGCACGACCTTTCCCACGGCGATGTAGTCCTGCAGGAAGAGTGGCTCCGCGCCGCAGACAACCAGGTCGTCCACGCACATGGCGACGAGGTCGATGCCGATGGTGTCGTGCTTGTCCATGGCCTGGGCCACGGCCAGCTTGGTGCCGACGCCGTCGGAACCGGCGGCCAAGATGGGCTCCTTGTAATCGCCGAGCTTGAACAGGCCAGCAAAGCCGCCAAGGCCGCCCAGAACCTCAGGGCGGGTGGCACGCTTAGCATGCGGGGCGAAAAGTTCTACGGCGCGGTCACCCTCTTCGATGCTGACGCCGGCTGCTGCGTAAGTATTGTCACTCATGGTTTCAGGTGTCCTTTGTTATTCGGTGCCGAGCAAGGTGCGCACGGCGTCTGCATTGGGGTTTCCGGCGGGCAGGCCAAGTGGGTACTCGCCCGAGAAGCAGGCGGTGCACAGCTCGGAACGGGGCTGTTCGGTGGCGGCCACCATCTCCTCAATGGAGACAAAGCCCAGGGAATCGGCGCCGATGGTGTCACAGATAGTGGCGCAGACGGTTTCCGGATCGTCGGAGGGGCTGGCGTTAGCGATCAACTCGCCCGGGGAGGCGAAGTCGATGCCGTAGAAACACGGCCACTTCACTGGCGGGGAGGCGATGCGCACGTGAACCTCGGCGGCGCCGGCCTCGCGCAGCATGCGGATGAGCGCGCGCTGGGTATTGCCGCGGACGATGGAATCATCCACCACGACGAGCTTCTTGCCGTTGATGACTTCACGCAGCGGGTTGAGCTTCAAGCGGATGCCCAGCTGGCGCAGGGTCTGGGTGGGCTGGATGAAGGTGCGGCCCACATAAGCGTTCTTGACCAAGCCGTGGGCGAAGGTGATGCCGGATTCGCGGGCATAGCCCACGGCGGCCGGGTTGCCGGATTCGGGAACCGGAATGACCAGGTCCGCGCCCTCGGCCGGGTATTCGCGGGCCAAGCGGCGGCCGATGTCCACGCGGGAGGCGTTGACGGAGCGGCCCTTGATATCGCTATCCGGGCGGGCCAAGTAGACGTATTCGAAGACACAGCCGTGGCGCTTGGCCGGCGCGAAGTTCACGGAACGGATGCCAGCCTCATCGATGGCGACGAGCTCGCCAGGTTCAATCTCGCGGATGAACTGAGCGCCGCAGATATCGAGCGCACAGGTCTCGGAGGCCACCACCCAGCCCTTGGCCAAGCGGCCGAGGACCAGCGGACGCACGCCGTGCGGGTCGCGAGCGGCGTACATGGTGTGGCCATCGGTAAAGGTTAGGCAAAATGCACCCTTCACGCGCGGGAGCAAGTCACGGGCGGAGTCGAAGACGGAGGTGTCTTCATCCACGCCGTCGGCAAGCAGCATAGACAAGCACATGGAGTCAGATACGGACTCCTCGTGCGGCTTAATTAGCCCGCGCTGCACGGCTTCTTCGCGCAGCTCCAGGTAGTTGACCAGGTTGCCGTTGTGCCCAAGGGCGATGTCTACCCCGGTGGAGGAGGTAGAAAACATCGGCTGGACATTGGACCATTCCTTGCCGCCAGCGGTGGAATAGCGCGTGTGGCCCACCGCTACGTTTCCTTGGAGGGCGGACAGGGTGGACTCATCAAAGATATTGGCCACCAGGCCCATGTCCTTGAAGACGACGATGCGGTCATCATCGCCCACCGCAATGCCGGCAGCCTCCTGGCCACGGTGCTGCAGGGCGAAGAGACCAAAGTAGGTCAGCTTGGAGACTTCCTCCCCGGGAGCCCACACGCCATAGACGCCACACTCTTCGCGGGGCTCCTGCTCATTCTGATCGTCGAGATTGGTGATACTAGGAGTATGTACTTCTACCACGGCGTTTATATTAGCCTGTCGCGCCGCCGGAAACTAACGGAATAAGCGGCAACCACTGCGCAATTTCGCCCGCGCGGGAGCCGGAAGCATCGACGCGACCAGTGTTTACGGCCTCTTCCCAGTCCGCCAATCCGGTGGCAAGGCGCAGCCAGGTTTCCGGGTCGGTCTCCACCACATTGGGTGGGGTGCCGCGGGTATGGCGGGGTCCTTCAATGCATTGCACCGCAACAAATGGGGGTACGCGCAGTTCCACGGAGTGACCCGGCGCGTCAGCCTCGAGGGTGCGGGCGGTGTGGCGGACGGCGTCGGCAAGCAGGGCCCTACCAGGCTTATCGTGCTCCGCCGGGGCGACAATCCAGTCTTTGATGGCCATGATGGCCGCGCGGGTGGCTGCGGGATCGACGGGCTTTTTCATAGCTACATCATAGCTACTGTTATCTTGTTGTTTATGTCACCTACGCCTTCCGTTGCGGAAAATCAGAAATCGCCGGCGCTGACGCTGCGCTTTATGGCATCGCCAACCGACGTCACCATGGCCGGCGCCACCGGCATTAGCGGTGGCCGCGTCCTGGAATGGATTGACAAGGCGGCCTATGCCTGCGCCGTACAGTGGTCCGGCCAGTACTGCGTGACCGCTTACGTAGGCCATATTCACTTCACCCGGCCGATCCCTTCCGGGCACATCGTGGAGGTGCGCTCCCGCATCGCTATGACCGGCCGTTCCTCCATGCACATCGTCAACGAAGTGCTCTCTGCCGACCCGCGCGAAGGCATTTTTACCCGCGCCTGCGATTGCCTGGTCATCTTCGTAGCCAAGGACCCTGCCACCGGCAAGTCCACCCCGGTGCCGCCTTTCGTTCCGGAGACCGACGAGCAGCGCCGCGTCGAGGAGGCCGCCAAGTCCCGCATTGAGCTGCGCCAGGCCATCGAGGCGGAGATGGAAAAGCAAACCTACAACGGGCCTTCCGACGCCCCGCGCATGGTCAACCGCTTCCTGGCCAAGCCCACCGACGTCAACTGGGGCGGCAAGGTCCACGGCGGCACCGCCATGCAGTGGATCGATGAGGCCGGTGCAGCCTGCACCATGGAGTGGTCCGCCGAGCGCACCGTTGCCGTCTATGCCGGTGGCATCCGCTTCTACCGCCCGATTTCCATCGGTGACCTCATCGAGGTCGACGCGCGCATGATGCGCACCGATACCCGCTCCATGCAGATGTCCATCCACGTCCGCTCCGGCAACCCTCGCGGCGGCCGCGAACATTTACAAACCGCCATCCATGCCACCGTGGCCTATATCGCCCTCGATCACGATGGACAGCCGCAGGTGGCCCGCCCCTTCCACCCGCACACCGAGGAAGACAAGCGCCTAGCCGAGCACGCCACTCTCCTGCGCGGGCTGCGCGCCAAGTACTCGCCAAAGCCGCTAGTGGTGGCGCCGTCGAATCAGCACATCGGCTAGCTGCTCTCCCCTCGTTTCGGTGTTAGCAAGTCCATAGTGGCAGCGGACGTCCCGCGCTTCTGCTTTAGATGGACGTATACGCGGCCGACGATTCCCGCCGCCCGCTTTCGCCTCCCACACACAGAAACGAGGGAATATGCACACCTCAACAATGCGCCGCTCGGCCCGTGCCGGCCTTGCTCTAGTCGCTTCTGCTTGCCTCCTGGCTTCCTGCCAGAATCCGGATAGCCGCCCAAAGGAGGAGACTTCGGCCGCGGCACCCGAGTCTTCCGCACCACACAGCGCCACCAGCGCCGCACCCGCAGAGACCACCGAGGCCTCCACAGCGGAAAGCGAGAGTCCACGCGCCACTGCCGAGGGCCACGTGGTGGTCCTTTCCACCGGCGGCACTATTGCCAGCACGCACGACAAAACTGGTGCGGTGGTTCCCACCGTTACCGGCTCCAAGCTGGTGGATCCCCTCTCCGGCACCTTTGACAAGGACAAGCTCACGCTAGAGGTCAAAGACATTGCTAAGTTGGATTCTTCCGCGATGACCTTGGACGATACCGATACCATCATCGAGGCCGTAAATAAGGAACTACAGCATGATGATGTCGATGGCGTAGTGGTCACCCACGGCACCGATTCCATGGAAGAGACCGCCATCGCCGTCGATACCTTCCAGGACAGCGATAAGCCGGTGGCCCTTACCGGAGCGATGCGCCCCTTTGATGACCCGGATCCGGATGGTCCGGACAACTTGGCGCTCGCGGTCAAGACCGTAACCGACCCTTCCAACAAGGGCCGCGGTACCTTCATTGCCTTTGCGGACCACGTCATCCCCGCCCGCGGCGCTTTTAAGTCCGATACGACCAAGGCCGATGGCTTTGCCAATAACAATGGCAAGAAGCAGCCTCAGCGTCCGAAGTCCCTGAAGCATCAGCCGCTGGGCAATACCCGCGTCGATATCATCGCCGCCTACCCCGGCGCGCCGGCTGACCTTATCCAGCGCTCCTTGGACAGCGGCGCCGAAGGCATCGTGATTGAGGGAATGGGCGCTGGCAATATCGGCGATGAGCTAGCCCAGGCTGCTAAGGCCGCAGCCAAGAAGGTTCCGGTCGTGCTCACCACCCGCGTGGATCACGGCCCAGTGGAGGGCATCTACGGCGGTGCCGGTGGCGGTGCCACGCTTGCCGACGCCGGCGTTATCTCCTCCGGCACCCTGCGCGCTCCCCAAGCACGCATGCTGCTAGCCGCTGCGATCAGCACTGACACCGATCCCGCGGAGCTCTTCCCCGACGCCGACTAAGCAGCCCCCTGAACCACGACCATCCACACCGCGACAAGGTGCACCACCGCCGCCGCAATCGTCGCGGTGTGAAAGTGCTCGTGATAGCCGTAGTAGCGCGCGTTGCGCCCTGGCCACTTAAAGCCATAGACCAGCGCACCGAGCGAATAAACCACACCGCCGGCAATGAGCAGCCAGACGACAGCCGCGCCGGCTTGCGTCCACAGCGTGGGCAAAAGCGGCAGCACCAGCCAGCCCAGCGTTAGGTAGACCACCACGTCCAACCAGCGCGGATGGTTGATCCACACCAGGTTCAAAATCACGCCGAGAATCGCTCCTACCCACGCAACACCTAGCATCCATGCCGCCTGTACCGGCGATAACACGATGAGGCACAGCGGCGTATACGTCGCCGCAATAAACACCGAGATGGTCGCGTGGTCCGCCCGCCGCCACCACTGCACCGCACGCGCGCTCGCCCACGGGTAGCGGTGATAGAGCGCCGAGACGCCAAAGAGACCCACCAGTCCCACGCCGTAGACGGTCACACCTAGCCCCTGCCACCACTGCAGCGTCATCCACGCATAGGTAATGAGCACGGTGGAGGCAATCACCGACAGCAATGCTGCAATCGCATGTCCCCAGCCACGGCTTAGCGGCCTGGGACCGCGGTCCGCCATCCAGTACGTGCGCTGGACAAGGCCCGGCCCCGGCGCGCTATCTGCATGCATCTGTGCCACGGCGGCGCGTCCCTTCTGCTACCTCACAACGGATACTTACGATACCGTAAGTGTACGGGCGCAGACGATCGCCTTTCAAGGACCTTCTACATAGCTCTCGACGAATACTGCGGTTGCACCGGTAGTTTAATGGAGCAAAACAAGAAAAGCCCAGCTTTGGCTGGACTTTTCGCGTGGCCGCGTCGTAGAGCTGCGGGACTGCGAAGCGGTCTACTCCACTACAGAGTTAGCGCCCACAGCGTGGTCGAAAAGGTCCGGCAGGGTGGCGGACCAGGCGGAGACCAGCTGGGAGATGGCGACGGACTCGCCGCCGAGGGTAAGGGCGCCGGTTTCGGTGGTCTCGCCAACGATGGCGGCTGGGATGCCCAGCTCGCCGGCGCGGGCGAGGACCTGATCGGCGCGGTCGGCGGTGGTGGCCACGAGCACGCGGGAGGCGGACTCGGAGAAGGCGGCGACGAACTCGTCCTCGTGGACCGCGGTAAGGTCCAGATTGAGGCCGAGGCCGGCACCGTCGGCAGTCGCACCGGCGCGCTTGGCCATCTCAAAGGCGGTGACGGCAAGGCCGCCCTCAGAGATATCGTGCGCCGCGGTGAGCAGCTCATTGCCGTGGAAGAACTCAGCCAGGCGCTTCTCGTTGGCCATGTCCACCTGTGGCGGCAGGCCGTTGAGGGAGGAAGCCTCGGAGGTATCGGCGCTCACCTGCTGCCAGATGGAGCCACCGAACTCGTCCTTGGTTTCACCCAGGGCGATGAGCACTTCCTTCTCGCCCACGGTGCCCAGCTCGTTGCCGATGGCCTTGTGCAGGTCATCGATAACGCCCAGCACGCCCACCACCGGGGTAGGCAGGATCGGCTCTTCGCCGGTCTGGTTGTAGAAGGAGACGTTGCCGCCGGAGACGGGGATGGCAAGTTCCACGGCGGCGTCGGCAAGCCCATGCACAGACTCGCGGAACTGCCACATAACGTCGGGGTTTTCCGGGGAGCCGTAGTTCAAGCAGTTGGTAATCGCGACGGGCTTGGCACCGGTGACGGCCACGTTGCGGTAGGCCTCAGCCAGCGCGAGGCGGGCGCCCATGTTCGGATCCAGCTTGGTGTAGCGGCCGGACGCATCGGCAGAAACGGCCACGCCGCGGCCGGTCTCCTCATCGATGCGCAGCACGCCGGCATCCGCATGGTGGGACTGGACGGTATTGCCGCGCACGTAGCGGTCATACTGGTTCATGATGAAATCGCGCGAGCACAGCGCTGGGGAGGACACGAGCTTCTGCAGGGAATCAACCAGGCCGCGCTTGTCGGTGCCCTGGTACTTCTGCAGCTCATCCTGCCACTCCGGGCGGGCATACGGGCGGTCATACTCCGGAGCCTCATCCGCAATGGTGCCGGCCGGGGCATCCACGACGACCTCGCCCTGGTGGCGGATGACCAGGTGGTTGCCCTCGGTGACCTCGCCAATCTCAGCACAGGTGACGTCCCAGTGCTCGCAGATTTCGCGGAACTTCGCCACGTTCTCCGGAGCCACAACGGCGCACATGCGCTCCTGGGACTCGGAGGCGAGGATCTCGGCCGCGGTCATATTCTGCGCGCGCAGCGGCACGTTATCGAGGTTGACCTCCATGCCGCCATCGCCGGAGGCAGCCAGCTCGGAGGTGGCGCAGGCCAGGCCCGCGCCGCCCAAGTCCTGGATGCCTACGACCACGCCAGCGTGGTAGAGGTCCAGGCAGCACTCGATGAGGACCTTCTCCGCGAAGGGGTCGCCCACCTGCACGGCCGGCAGCTTGCGCTCGGCGCCGTCCTCGAAGGTATCGGAGGCCAGCACGGACACGCCGCCGATGCCATCCAGACCGGTGCGGGAGCCGAAGAGCATGACCTTGTTGCCCTTGCCGGATGCAAAGGCCAGCTTCAGGTCATCGACCTTGAGGGTGCCCACACACAGGGCGTTGACCAGCGGGTTACCGGCATAGGTCTCATCAAATACGGTCTCGCCGCCAATATTGGGCAGGCCCAGGGAGTTGCCGTAGCCACCAATACCGGAAACAACGCCGGGCAGGACGCGCTTGGTATCGGGGGCGTCGGCAGGCCCAAAGCGCAGCTGGTCCATAACAGCAATCGGGCGAGCGCCCATGGCCATAATGTCGCGGACGATGCCGCCCACGCCGGTGGCCGCACCCTGGTAAGGCTCCACGTAGGAGGGGTGGTTATGGGACTCCACGCGGAAGGTCACCGCGTTGCCGTCTCCGATATCCACCACGCCGGCGTTTTCACCAATGCCGGCAAGGATCTTCTCCCCCATCTCCTCGGTCATGGTCTCGCCAAAATAACGCAGGTGCGTCTTGGAAGACTTATAGGAGCAGTGCTCGGACCACATGACGGAGTACATGGTCAGCTCCGCATCGGTGGGGCGGCGGCCCAGGATGTCATGGATGCGCTGGTACTCGTCGTCCTTCAGGCCGAGTTCCGCGTAGGGCTGCTGCTCATCCGGGGTGGACTGTGCCTTTTCTACGGTGTCATTATGAACGGTCATGAAAATGGCCTCCTTAAACCGCCGGCGCCTGGGCGACGGCCTTGATGGCGGATACGAAAAGTCCCAGTCCGTCGGTGGATGGGCCGGTTAGCGTGTCAATGGCGTGCTCGGGGTGCGGCATGAGGCCCACGATGCGGCCGGACTCATCGCTCACACCGGCGATGCCGTTGACGGAACCGTTGTAATTATCGGTATAGCGGAAGACCACACGGCCCTCGCCCTCGATGCGGGCGATATCATCATCGCCGGCCTGGAAGCGGCCCTCGCCGTGTTTGGCCGGCACCAGGATCTTCTGGCCCTGCTCAAACTCGCTGGTCCACGCGGTGGTGGAATTGGCCACCTCGAGGTAGGTATCGGTGCAGTGGAAGTGCAGGCCCTTATTGCGAGTCAGCGCGCCTGGCAGCAGGCCCGCCTCGGTAAGGATCTGGAAGCCATTGCAGATGCCAAGCACCGGCATGCCCTGCTTCGCACGATCGATAACGGACTGCATCACCGGCGCGAGCGCGGAAATGGCGCCCGAGCGCAGGTAGTCACCATAAGAAAAACCGCCCGGCACTACTACCGCATCCACGCCGTGCAGATCGGTATCTGCGTGCCAGAGGCTTTTGACCTCTGCGCCGGCGGTGCGGGCAGCGCGAGCGGCATCCACATCATCCAGGGTTCCGGGGAAAGTGATTACTCCGATTGTGGCGGTCACTTACTTGACCTCCAGCCCAACAACCTCGTAGTCCTCGATGACGGTATTGGCCAGCAGCGTGGCGGCTACCTTCTCCAAGTCCTCTGCGGTAACGGAGTCATCGACCTCGAGCTCGAAGCGCTTTCCCTGGCGCACATCGCTGACACCGGATACCCCGATGCGACCCAGCGCGCGGACGACGGCTTGGCCCTGCGGATCCAGAATTTCCGCCTTGGGCATGACATTGACAACTACACGAGCCATGAAATATTTGCCTTACTGTATGGGGCTTTGGTCTGCGCGGCTTAGTTTAGTTGGCACCCCCGCCTTTTACCTAGACTCACCCCCGCAGTGTGGGTTTCACCCCGGTTGAGCAAACTCTACGTGAACCCCAAACGACGCTCTGGCAAACTTCGGCGTGCTTTCCAACCTTGCCCGGCGCGGCGCTCTACTAATAGACAACGCACACTGTCGCTCTCTTTTTAAGGTTGAATCTATGTCTTCTCGCCGCCTCGGCGCGCTGGCACTTGCCACCGCCTTGTCTTCTGCCGCCCTTGCCGTTCCTACCGCCACGGCCGCCGCTGATGGCTCCGCTGCCGTCATCTCCGAAGTCTACGGAGGAGGCGGCAATAAGGGCGCTGCCTTCACCCATGACTTCATCGAGCTCTATAACCCCACCGATGTCCCGATTGACCTGACCGGCTACACCGTGGAGTACTTCTCCGCCTCCGGCAATACCGGCGGCAAGGTGGAGCTTTCCGGCACCGTCGCCCCGCACGGCTACTTCCTGGTGCAGGGCGCGGCCGGCAATGGCGCGGGCGAGGCCCTGCCTGCCCCAGATGCCGAGGGCAGCCTCAACATGTCCGGTTCTAAGGGCTCCGTGCAGCTTGCCGACGCCACCGGTACCCCCATCGACGCCATCGGCTACGGCGCCGCCTCCCTCAAGGAAGGCACCGCCGCCGCGGGCCTGTCCAATGCCAAGTCCGCCTCCCGCGACGCCGAGGGCGCCGATACCGATGACAACGCCGCCGACTTCACTATCGGCGAACCCACCCCAACCAACACCGGTAACGAGGCCCCTGCCCCGCAGCCTGAGGAGCCGGCCGAGCCCGAGCAGCCTGCTCCCGAGGGCGTCACCGCCATCGCCGATATCCAGGGCACCGGCGCCGAATCCCCGCTCAAGGACCAGACCGTGGCCACCGAGGGCGTCGTCACCGGCGTGTGGTCCGAAGGCGGACTCAATGGCTTCACCATTCAGACCGGTGGTACTGGCGCCGAGGCCACCGACGCCTCCCAGGCCATCTTCGTCTATATGGGCGATAAGCCGGCGGATCAGTACCCTGCCCTAGAAGATTCCGTCGAGGTAACCGGCAAGGTCTCCGAGTTCTATGGCTCCACCCAGCTCACCGCCTCCACGGTCTCGCAGCTCGATACCCCGCTGGAGAAGGTCACCCCACTCAAGGTGGACCAGCTTCCCGAAGGCACCGAGGCCCGCGAGCCCTTCGAGCACATGCTCATCCAGCCTGGCGAGCACACCGTGACCAATAACTATTCGCTCAACCAGTACGGCGAGGTCGGCCTCGCCCCGGGCAAGGAAGCCCTGCGCCAGCCTTCCGATATCTTCTCCCCCTCCACCGATCCCAACTCCGATATCCAGAAGCTCACCAAGGACAACGCCGAAAAGCTAGTCACCTTGGATGACGGCCGCACCCGCGACTATCTCAAGACCGACCAGAATACCCCGCTGCCCTATATCGCCCAGGATGATGCCCAGACCATCAAGTCCCTGCGCACCACCGATACCGTGTCCTTCCAGCACCCCGTCATCGTGGGCTTCTCTCATGAGCAGTGGCGCTTCCAGCCCACCACCCCGGTCACCGGCAACGCCGCGGGCGCAGACCTGCCCATCTCTTGGGAGGACTCCCGCGCGGCCGAACTCCACGCCATCGATGACGTCAAGGGCGAGTACACCATCGGCGCCTTCAACGTGCTGAACTACTTCACCTCCCTGGGTGAGGAATTCGGCGGCAGCGCCTACACCGACCGCGAGGGCAATAAGGTCACCGTCAACCGCGGTAAGACCCGCGGTGCCTATACCCTATCCGCGCTGGAAGACCAGGAGCGCAAGATTGTCGCCGCCATCAACGGCCTCGATGCCGATGTCATCGGCCTTTCCGAAATCGAAGATGGCTACGCCGTCACCGGTGACTTCGCCCAGCGCGATAAGGCACTCAAGCACCTGACGGAAAAGCTCAACGAGGCCGCCGGCTCCGATAAGTGGGGCTTTGTCCCCTCCCCTTCCCAAGACGCCGTACCAAGCTCCCCGGATGTCATCCGCACCGCGTTCATCTACCACAAGGATGTGGTCAAGCCCGTCGGCGAATCCCGCATCTTCCAAGACGATCGCTTCACCGGCACCGCCCGCGAGCCACTCGCCCAAGAATTCCAACCGCTGAAGGAGGGCGAGGAATCCTTCGTTGCCGTGGCCAACCACTTCAAGTCCAAGGGCTCGGTAGCCAAGGGCGACGCCGACTCCGGCGACGGCCAGGGCAATAACCCGAACGTTCGCAACGCACAGGCCCAGGCCGTGCTCGATGCGCTGAAGAAGCAAGAAGACTGGAAGGACAAGCCGCTTTTCGCCCTGGGTGATTTCAACACCTACACCCACGAGGCCGCGCTCGATGTCTTCCGCAACGATGGCTTCACCGTCCCCGCCGAAAAGTACGAGGCTGACCCCTCCTACCAGTTCTCCGGCCTGCTTGGCACCCTCGACCACGTGCTGGCCAATAAGGTTGCCACCGGCACGCTTGACGACGCCCAAGTCTGGAACATCAACGCCGACGAACCCGTCGCCTTCGAATACTCCCGCCGCAACTACAACATCGTGGACTTCTACGATGACTCCCCATTCCGCGCCTCCGACCACGACCCGGTTAAGGTCGGCTTCACCCTCGGCGCGGATGACTCCGCCGACCAGCCGGATGATCCTGCGGACGAGCCTTCCGATGAGCCAGGTAAGCCTGAGGACAAGCCCTCCGAAAATCCTTCTGAAAAGCCGGATAGGCCCGCCTCCGGCTCTAGCTCCAGCACCAGCTCCGTCGGCGCAGGCATCGCCGCCGCCATCGCGGCCATCGCCGGCCTTGTCGCCATCCCTGGTTTCCTCGCAGTGACCGGCAACCTCCAGAAGGCCATCCCGGCCCCCATCTGGGTCATGCTGCCAAAGGAAGTGAAGAACTTCATCACTAGCCTGCAGCGCTAATCATCTTCATCAGCCTGTAGAAGTCCCTGCTCTTCCTTGTGGAGCAGGGACTTTCCATTCGATTAGGCCACAAAAGATGTATTCTGAATCTGCCCTATCCCCTACTCCGAGCGCTTCTCTGCGCCCCATGTGTCAATGCAAATAGTCCAAGAATTAGCTACTGATTTTCGGCGGAGTGCGGACGAGCTCCGCTACGTTCCCCGAGATTTTCTCCGCATCCTCAAGAATAATTGGCTCGCTTTATTTGCCACCTTAGTTGTAGCCGTTGCACTGAACAGAATCCTTCTATGGGTCTCTGTAGCCCTCGCATTTATCCATCCGATTCTCAGTACTCTCGCCTTACCCCTCGCTTCTCTCGCTATCATGACTGGGGCAATTGTCGCAATCTGGATCATTGAGCGAGATCTAATCCACCTAAAATTTCAGGTAACACAAGAAAATCGACTCAAATACCTGCTACATTCCACTGGAGCACTGATACTCCCATTCATCGCCGTATATGTGTCAAGTGGCTGGTTTAACGATGACTACCTTGACCAACGAATGCCGCTGACTGAACTAAAGGCGGGAAATATCAACTATTTAAATTCCCTGCAAATCGATCCTAGCTATGATGAGCGCTCAACTCTTTTAGTTTTTTCAACGGCGATAATTCTACGTCTCTTTTTAAAGTGGACAGGACTCGCACGCAAGAATGTTCTTTGTACATGGGCCTTAGCATATTGCGAGGTTCTTTGGAGTTTCACGCTAGCGTCGTGGATCAAAGAAGTCATTTCCGGCACGGCGACATGGCCACAAAGTTTTCATTTTTGGGATTGGTGGGAATACAGCAAGTCACTGTTCTCAATCTTTGAACCTGTGAAAGACGGATTGATATTTCTTTTTTCCACTGTTCTGCTACTGCCGGTAGCTTGGATCACGTTTGTTCAACTAGTTCTTCGCAAAGTCATTATTGTCGATGAAAATTCACCACTCTTCAAGACAAAATCCAATCAGTCCTCAGCTGCAAGACTAACTTCCCAAAAGGCTGTAACGTTTTTCCAGGTTCTTCACGATACAGTGATTCTGCTAGTCGCACTAGGCCCGTTAGCTGTTACTCTCATCTGCCTTTACTTCAATATATTTTGGATTCCTGAACCCCTATGGCGCTGGCTGCTTGATTTCATCATTGGGCCGATCACAGATTCTAGCCCGCGCTTCTACATAAAGTATTCACTCATTCCATTTGGAAAAGTCTTCGCACTCGGGGCCATAGTTGTCCTTAGCGGCGTTACTGCTGACCGATGCCAAGGGAATATCATTAATCGACTCCGTAAGCCTCAATGGCTCTAAAAAACGTCAAATTCAAACGTAAAATCATGCTTGCGATACTCTAACGCTCCCATTTTATCGTCTGCCGGCTGATTTACTGTAATTACGATTTGGTCGACTTCTATCCCATCTGGCAGTGGTAGATATTCCGTAACGCTTCTACGTAGATCCTGATCCGAAAGCGGGTCCAGTCCGACTTTTTCGCGGGCTTCGTCTGTATTACCTTGTTGGTCTCGCAATATTCCGCATGCATCTTCGTTGCGAGGCCTACTTACGCCATCTTTAGGTACAAATGTCCTCGGAAAATCAATTCCCTCTTCGTATTCCACAGAAGTAGCACTGGTTGAAAATTTCCATTCCTGCCGGTTAATTCTATTGCGATAGGAAACCTCACAGTAGAACTCTGATTGTACTGCGGCATCATTCCACGCGATTTCGGCGGCAAAAACATTGTATTTATTTCCATAGCTATCCACCGCATAGGAGTCCTTCACAAAATCTGCTGATCGAACGCCTATTTGCGGCCGAGCAAAAGGATCATCCTCGATTTTAAAGTCAAAAGGTACGGTTTCGCCGACACGACCTTTCCAGTCCACTTCTTCGCTATTATTCACACCAAAGAGAATATAAAAAGGAGCCCCTGTGAAAAGCAATAATGCAAGACTCGCAAACATAAGGAGTAAAGCACGCCTGCTCACATCATTACTCCCTCGTCATGCTTGGGAAGCTTAAGCGCATTTCCTCTCGCCTGCTCCACCAATTCTTCAGCTTTTTCAGAATCTAGGGGCAAGGGAATTCGTATTTGCGGCTCAACATAAGTAAACTGCCCAGCTCCTCGGTTAAGAGAAATCACAAGTTCAAGCCCTTTGATTTGCCCTTTCGGCACTTCAAAATACGGCCAACAGGAAGTGAAAATGTAATGGGCATTTTGGTTACAGTCACCCACATGTCCTAATGCCAAAAAAGAATCTCCTGATTCACTTAATAAAGCGAAGTCAGCTTGCCCAGTACCCTCAATTGTTATTTTTTGTGCTACTTCAAACTGTATATAGATTCCCTCAGTTTGTGCATCTTCGAGTCTTGAGAAGGATTTCATTTCTCTAACCTGAAATTCCCCAAATCCCTTCACCGCAGCCGTATCTTTGAAATCCTCGACAATCTTTACTCGGTGCTCACTAAACCTTTCATTACGAGAAAAATCCTGAAAATGCGCGCTCCCCACAATCAGGCCGATCACAGCTAGGCTCCAAAAGAGCTTACGCAAAACCGACTTGCTCACTAGCTTCATTAAAAATACACTTCCGCCAAGGGGTCCCCCGGAAGAGTATTGCTCACGAAACCTCGGTAATTGGGGGTTGGTGCAATATCTAACAGATAAAAGCTATCTTTATCGGACTTCTCGATTTCGTACTGAGCACTCAAACTCGGTCCCAATATGCTGCCGCCCCTAGGACTCCCAGCCCGGAGCACACTGAATTTTTCCGCACTCGCCGCAATAACTCGCCCCTCCGGCTCTGTACTCAGCACTGTAAAGGGATAGAACGCCCGATCCATATGATTCGTAATTCTTACCTTGATAACAGTCAGTTCTTTAGATTCAATGATCTGCGGGCGAGTACCCACTCCCTCAAATGAAAAAGTTACTCCTTCACCCTCGATAACAGGGTTATCGCTCAAGGCGTACGCAGGTATCTTTCCTCTCTCGCGAGGCTTGAAGCCGCCTGCAATCGCAGTTATTGCAAGCAGAATGACGCAAAAGCTAACTAACAGCACGCGGGACCGAGATAGTAAAGGAGAGAGATACACCCTTTAAAGTGTAAAGGCGTTTTCTATATATTTCTCGACGTAGAGATCTAACTACCCCATTTTCAGTACAGCATTCTGCTTAAACCCATCTCAACAACTCTTGCGACAGACTTCCTCTACGAGGAGGCTTTTTGCGCCGATTCAACCACACTAAGCAATTTCATGATTTTCGTCCATCTAAAATCCCATTTCCGTCGACGGTTTTGGTGGTTTAGATGGACGAAAGTCGTGAAAACGGCACGTGTCACAGGGAATCCTCCCTCTAAATACTGCCGTTTAATGAGGAAGGTTCAGCTTAGTTTAGAAGATATGCGCCGTAATCGGCAGGGGTAGCACCGGCGTTGATGGCCCGGTCGGCGGCTTTGACGAAGTCATTGATTACTTTGCGGTCATCCAGGTTGCGGCCGGAAACCGAAAGGCGGACGGTGTTGCCGCGCTGAGCAGAGCGCTCAGCAGCTCGAATAATGTTCTTGCGCCACCACTTGGCGGAACCAAAGCCTTCACCAAAAGAAAGGTTGCGGGCCTGGTGGAACTTACCGGAATTAATCTGGAGAATACCGCGGGTGGAGGCGGCTACCTCAAACTTGAACTGCGGCAAGACCTGCAAGGTACCGGGCGACATACGCCAGCGAGGGGGAGCAAAGATGGTGGGCTCGAAGCCGATCTTGGCCATCTGGCGGGTAGCTCCGGCGAGGCGCAGCTTCGCCTCGTGCGAATCGAGGTTAGCGAACTCCGCGCGGCGACCCTGCACTGAACGATCAAAACCGTTCAGGATAAGAACGCGGCCGGCATCGGCTTGGTCTTGCAGCCACTTCTTGGTGTCTTTGTCTTTGGCGAGGTGCCAGTTGCCGTCGATATGCGGGGCAATCAGCAGGGAAACAGGAATCTCCTCTCGATCAAGGATCGAGAGGAGCCGGCTAGCCTGCTTCCGTGTGTCATCAAAGATGCTGGAGATAGATACCAGAAGGTGGCCATTCATAAGGAAAATTATCGCACAGGAATTCAGGATTCGCGCGTTGGCCCCCTATCCGGGTTTTACTTCTCCAAGCCAGTGGCCTTGTTGATGGTCCACGCATACTCGAAGGCATTCTGGCGCCACTTTTCATAGCGACCGGACACGCCACCATGGCCTGCGGTCATTTCAGTTTTGAGCAAGAACTCGCCGCCGGTAGCCGTCGTTCGCAGCTGGGCGATCCACTTTGCCGGCTCAACGTAGAGCACGCGGGTGTCATTGAGCGAGGTGATAGCCAAGATATCCGGGTAGTCCTTGGCCTCGATGTTTTCGTACGGCGAGTAGGACTTCATGTAGTCATAGACCTCTGGATCGTGGTACGGGTCGCCCCACTCTTCCCATTCAGGGACCGTGAGTGGCAGCTCCGGCATGAGGATGGAGGTCAGCGGATCCACGAACGGCACGACGGCCTGGATAGCGGTGAAGCGATCCGGGGCCATATTGGCAATCGCGCCCATGAGCATGCCACCGGCCGAGCCACCCTCGGCCACCATCTGATCCGCGGTGGTCACGCCGCGGGCGATGAGGTCATCGGCGACATCGATGAAATCGGTGAAGGTGTTCTTCTTCTTGAGCATCTTACCGTCGTCGTACCAGGTGCGGCCCATCTCGCCGCCACCGCGGACATGGGCCACGGCGAAGATCATGCCGCGGTCCATGAGGGACAGGCGGGTAACGGAGAAAGCCGGATCCACGCTGACCTCATAGGAACCGTAACCATAGAGCAGGGTCGGATTCGGCTGGGTGCGGTCAAGGTCGGCGCGGTGGACAATGGATACGGGGATATCGGTGCCGTCGGCAGCCGTGGTCCACAGGCGGTAGGCCACGTAGTCATCCGGGTTATAACCGCCGGGAACCTCCTGCTCCTTGAGCAGGGTGTATTCACCGGTATCCACGCGGTAATCAAAGAGCTGGGAGGGCTGGGTGAAAGACACGTAGCTCACGCGCAGCACCGGTGCGTCCCACTCGGGGTTACCGGATACAGACACGGTGAAGAGTTCTTCGTTGAAGTTGAGCTCCTCGAATTCGCTAAAGCCGTCGTTCACACGCATGATGGCGGCGCGGCCGATGCCGCCGCGGCGGTAGCCCACCACAATCTGATCGCGGTAGGTGTCCACACCCTCGATGCGGGTGGTCTCCTCGTGAGGCAGAAGCGCCGGCAGGTCGCGTAGGGCGGGCAGCTCATCCTCGGCCTTGGTATAGCCGACCTCGAAGTTGGGACCGGTGGCGTTGTGGGTGACGATCCAGTAATCCTCGCCCTTAACGACGGCGTGATCGACGTCGTAGTCCACGCCAGATTCGCGCTCCCACAACAGGCGGAATTCACCCTCGGGGTTGTCTTCTTCGAGGACCCACACCTCAGAAGTCACCTTGGAGCTCACGCCAAGGAAGAGGTACTTATCGGAGCGAGCGCTGCCGATGCCGACGTTGAAGTGCTCGTCGTCTTCCTTGAACACCTGCACGTCTTCGGACTGCGCGGTGCCGACCTTGTGGCGCCAGATGGCGTCAGGGCGCCATGCCTCGTCGACGGTCGTGTAAAAGATATAGCCGTCGCCGGCCCAGGTGGCGCCGTAGAAGATGCCCTTGAGGTGGTCGTCGAGAAGCGCGCCGCTTTCCAAGTCCTTAATGTAGAGCTCGAAGCGCTCGTCGCCGGCGAAGTCCACGGAATAGGCCAGGTAGCGGCCGGAATCAGAGATGGAGGCGGCGCCGAGGGCAAAGTAGTCCTTGCCCTCCGCCAGCGCGTTGGCGTCAAGGATAATCTCCTCGCCTGCCGGGGTGCCTTCCTCTGGGATGACCGGGGCTGTCCATGGGTCAGCCCCCTCCTCTACTGGGAGCCGGCAAGAGTAGCCGTAGCTCTTGCCCTCCTCGGTGCGGCCGTAATACCAGTAATCGCCGCGGCGAGAAGGCACGGACATATCGGTTTGCTTGATGCGGGACTTAATCTCCTGGAAGATATTCTCCGTCATCTCATCCAAGTGCGCGGTCTTCGCCTTGGTGTAATCATTTTCTGCGTTGAGGTAATCCAGGGTTTCCTGGGATTCCTTATCGCGCAGCCACTCGTAGTTATCCACGAACTCGCGTCCGTGGAAGGAACGGGTCACGGGGTGGACGGCGGCCACGGGGGCGGAAAGATTCTCGTTGCTCATGCCGCCCCACTGTACGCGTGGCGCCCCGTAGAGCGAGAGCTAGGCCTCAGGCGAGAGGAAGTCCGCGAAGCGCTCGCCGGAAAGCCGCTCATAGGCCTCGATGTAGCGCAGGCGGGTAGCGGAAACGACGTCGTCGGGAAGCTGGGGCGGAGTGCCGTCAGCGGCTTGATCCCATCCGGAGGCGTCGGAAGTCAGCCAATTGCGCACGTATTGCTTGTCGAAGGACGGCTGGACCTCGCCCTCCACGTAGGAATCGGCCGGCCAGTAGCGGGAGGAATCTGGGGTAAGGACCTCATCGGCCAGCACGAGGGTGCCGTCTTGGTCTAGGCCGAACTCGAACTTGGTATCGGCGAGGATAATGCCCTTCTCCTCCGCGAGCGCGGCGGCCTCGGAGTAAATGCGGAGGGTGGCCGCGCGCAGCTCCTCGGCGCGCTCGGCGCCCAGCTTGTCCACCACGTAGTCGAAGGAGACGTTCTCATCGTGCTCGCCCTGTTCTGCCTTGGTAGCCGGGGTGAAGATGGGCTCGGGCAGGCGGGAAGCCTCAACCAGGCCCTCCGGCAGCTCGATACCGCACACGGTGCCGTTGGCCTTGTACTCCTTCAGGCCGGAACCGGTGAGGAAGCCGCGGGCCACGCACTCGAAGGGCAGCATATCCAGTTTCTTGACCACCATCGCGCGGCCGAGGCACTCGGCGGGGATGCGCTCATCATCGAGCGGGCCGGCCAGGTGGTTGGGGAAATCGATGGAGTCGAAGAAGAACTTCGAGGTTGCGGTCAGCACGCGGCCCTTGTCCGGGATGGCCGGTTCGAGGGCGTGGTCGTAGGCCGAGATGCGGTCCGAGACCACCATCAGAAGAGTGTTTTCGTCTACATCGTAGATATCGCGGACCTTGCCGGAGGCAAGATGGGTATAAGAAGAAAGCTCAGGTCGCATGACCTTCATTCTAGCGCCCAGGGGTAGAGAGCACGTTTCGATCAAATAAGCTCCGAAATCCGCGCGGGATTCGGGGGCTATTTGATCGAAATGCGAAAAAGGAAGGCGCACCGCGACAGGAAGGCGCCCGGTGCGGTTCGAATTAAAGGATCTCGCCCGGGGTATAGGCCGCGGCCTTGGGGTGCTCGCCTACCAATGCGTTGATGCGGTTGAGCACCTGGCTGACCTGGGACTCGGCGGCGCCGATGAAGGCATGCTTATCGGCTAGGGCGGCCTCGAGGTCGGACTCGTCCATGGGCAGGCGGTCATCGGCAGCAAGGCGCTGGACCAGGTCCTGCTCGCCGCCGTTTTCGCGCATATTGAGCGCGACGGCCACGGCGTTTTCCTTGATGACCTCGTGGGCGGTCTCGCGGCCCACGCCGGCGCGCACGGCCGCCATGAGGATGCGGGTGGTGGCCAGGAAGGGCAGGTAGCGCTCCAGCTCGCGGTCGATCATGGCCGGGAAGGCACCGAACTCGTCGAGGACGGTGAGGAAGGTTTCGAATTGGCCGTCGAGGGCAAAGAAGGCGTCGGGAAGCGCGACGCGGCGGACGACGGAGCAGAAAACATCGCCCTCGTTCCACTGCTGGCCAGCGAGGTCTGCGGCCATGGTGAGGTAGCCGCGGAGGATGACCTGCAGGCCGCCGACGCGCTCGCAGGAACGGGCGTTCATCTTGTGCGGCATGGCGGAGGAGCCGACCTGGCCTTCCTTGAAGCCCTCGGTGACCGTCTCGTTGCCGGCCATCAAGCGGATGGTGGTAGCCAGCGAGGACGGGGCGGCGCCGAGCTCCACCAGGGCGGAGATGGCGTCGAAGTCGAGGGAGCGCGGGTAGACCTGGCCCACAGAGTTGAAGATGCGGTGGAAGCCCAGGTAATCCGCGATGGCCGTCTCCAGGGAGGCGAGCTTGTCCTCGGAGCCACCCATGAGATCGAGCATGTCTTGGGAGGTGCCCATCGGGCCCTTGATGCCGCGCAGCGGGTAGCGTGCCAAAAGATCTTCGACGCGCTCAATGGCCAGCAGCATCTCGTCGCCGGCCGTTGCGAAGCGCTTGCCCAGGGTGGTGGCCTGCGCGGCCACGTTGTGGGAGCGGCCGGCCATGACCAGGGACTGGTACTCGGCGGCGTGGCGGCCGATGCGGGAGACCACGGCGATGGCCTTATCGCGGATGATCTCCAGCGAGGTATGGATCTGCAGCTGCTCCACGTTCTCGGTGAGATCGCGGCTGGTCATGCCCTTGTGAATGTGCTCGTAGCCGGCCAGAGCATTGAATTCTTCGATGCGGGCCTTCACATCGTGGCGGGTGACGCGCTCGCGCTCCGCGATGGACTCAAGGTTCACGTCCTCTACCACGGCCTCGTAGGCATCGATGGCCTTGACGGGGATGTCTACGCCCAGATCCTTCTGGGCGCGCATGACCGCAATCCAGAGCTTGCGCTCCAAGATGATTTTATGCTCCGGGCTCCAGATATTGGACAGCTCCGCGGAGGCATAGCGGGAGGACAGGACGTTGGAAATCTTCTTCTTTTCAGCCACGTGGCTATTATTCCATGCCTGCCCCGCCGCGGGGTGAAGGGTTAGAGAGAAATCTCACCGTCTTCTGCTCGCTTGCCGATGTCCCGGCGCACAAAGCCACCCGCAAACTCGATGCCGTCGACGGTGGCGTAGGCGTTTGCGCGGGCGTCGGCAAGCGTGGCGCCCTTGCCCAGCACGCTGAGCACGCGGCCGCCGGCGGTGCGGTAGGCGCCATCGGTATGCACGGTGCCGGCATGGAGGACGCGCTGCGGATCGTCCAAGGCGGCGCCGGAGATGGCATCGCCCTTGCGCGGGGAAGCCGGGTAGCCCTCGGCCGCCATGACGATGATGACCGCGAAGCCATCCTCCCACTCCAGCGGCGGGAGCTCGGAGAGGGTGCCGGTGGCCGTGGCGTGGAGGGCCTCAGCCAGCGGGGACTTGAGCAGGGAGAGCACTGCCTGGGTCTCTGGGTCGCCGAAGCGGCAGTTGAACTCGACAACGGCCGGGCCTTCTTCGCCCCAGGCCAGGCCGGCGTAAAGCAGACCGGAATAAGGGGTGCCGCGGCGCGCCATCTCCTTGGCCACAGGGGTGCAGACCTCGTCCACGATGCGCTGCACGCCGTCCTGCGGCAGCCACGGCAGCGGGGTGTAGGCGCCCATGCCACCGGTATTGGGGCCTTCGTCGTTGTCATAGGCACGCTTGTGATCCTGGGCTGGCAGCAGCGGGACGACGGTCTCGCCATCGACTAGGCAGAAGAGAGAGACTTCGGGGCCGTCGAGGAAGGATTCCAGCAGCACCGGGTTGCCGGCCGCGAGGACGGCATCGACGTGAGCGCGGGCGGCGGCGCGGTCTGGGGTGACCACGACGCCCTTGCCGCCGGCCAGGCCATCATCCTTGACAACGAACTGCGGGCCGAAGCGGTCGAGCGCGGCCTCAATGTCGTCTTCGGTGGCGCCCGGGCGCAGCTGCTCCGCGCGGGCGGTCTTGACGCCGGCGGCTTCCATGACGTCTTTGGCAAAGGCCTTGGATCCCTCGATTTGGGCTGCTTCTTTGCTGGGGCCGAAAACTGCGATACCGGCCGCGCGCAGAGCGTCCGCCACGCCGGCAACGAGGGGAACCTCAGGGCCGATGACGACGAGATCCGCGGCGATGCTCTGGGCGAGCTCCACCATGCGATCAGCGTCCTCTACCTGGGAGTAATCCGGGTGGACGGTAGCGAGGGTGGACATGGCCGCGCTGCCCGGCGCGGCGTGGATTTCGGTGCTCTTAGGGTCGGCGGACAGGCCCTTGACTAGGGCGTGTTCACGGCCGCCCGAACCAATTACGAGAATGCGCATGCCCACCATCATAACCAGCGGGTAGCCTGGCACACATGGCTTCTGTATTTACAAAGATCATTAATGGTGAACTACCCGCTCGCTTTGTCTACCGCGATGAGACCTGCGTGGCTTTCCTCTCCATCGAGCCGCTGCGCTACGGCCACACCTTGGTCGTGCCCATCGAGGAAGTAGATAAGTGGACCGACCTAGATCCACAGACCTGGGCCCACCTCAACGAGGTCGCCCTGGAAATCGGCGGCGCTATCAAGACCGCGTTTGATACCCCGCGCACCGGCTACATCATCGCCGGATTCGATGTCCCGCACACCCATATCCACCTCTTCCCCACCGAGAAAATGGAAGAGTATGACTTTGCCAAGGCCTTCGACGCCGAGAACACCGACGATGCCGCGATGGACGAGGCGGCCGCCCGCATCCGCCAGCACCTGGGTACCAACGAGGAAGGCTTTCGCGAGGAGGATTAGGGCTCAGAGGGGGCGTCGGCAAGCGCGGGCAGGCGCACCGTAAAGGTGGTGCCGCGGCCGAGCTCGGAGTCGACGCTAATGCTGCCATCGTGCTGCTCCACCAGGGAGTGGACGATGGCCAAGCCCAGGCCGGAGCCGCCGGTATCGCGGGTGCGCGAGGTATCGGCACGGTAAAAGCGCTCGAAGATGTGCGCCGCATCTTCCTGGGACATGCCCTTGCCGTCATCGCTGACATCGACCAGCACATCATTGGCCTCGCGGCGCAGGCGCAGCGTCACCGTGGCATCCTCGCCGCCGTGGCGGATGCCGTTGGTCACCAGGTTGAGCAGCACCTGGTGCAGGCGGCTGGCATCGCCATTGACCACCGGGATGGACTTGGCGTCATTGGCCACCGAAATTTCGCGTCCGGGAAAGGCCGCGCGCGCAGAAGAGCCCACGGACAGGGCCAGCTCCAATAGGTCCACTGGGCGCAGGTCTAGGCGCGTGCCTTCGGCGCGGGTGAGGGCCAGCAGGTCCTCCACCAGCAGGGACATGCGCTTGGACTCATCATCGATCTTGGAAAAGACAAGATCCACGTCCTTGGTGGCGCCGGAGCGATAAAGCTCGGTATAACCGCGAAGACTCGTCAACGGCGTGCGCAGCTCGTGCGAGGCATCGCCCACGAAGCGACGCATCTGTTCCTCTTTCTCTTGCGCGCGCACGACGGAGCGCTGTAGCTGCCCCAGCATGATATTGAGCGCGGCGGCCAACTGGCCCACCTCGGTGTGCAGCGGCCATTTGGGAACGCGCTTGTCTAGGTCGCCTGCCGCGATTTCCGACGCCGTCTTTTCCACCACCCGCAGCGGCCGCAACGCCCTGCGGATAAACCAGAAACCCACGGCCGCAATGGCGGCCAAGGCGATGGCAGCAATGGTCACTTGGACCATGGCTAGGCCGTGCAGGATTTCCTTCTCATGGGTCATATCCTTGGCAATGACCGTGATAACGCCATTGGAATCCGCGAAGGCGAGCGCGCGCCACTTGGTGTTGTTTTCGATGGAGCCCACGGTGGTGGGATAGCCGCCGAGCGGGATATTCTCCGCGTTCGGGGTAGTCGACGATGGTCCCGAGTAGCGAATGGTGCCATCGGGTAGGTAGTTCAGCACCACGTATTCGGTAGGCGGGCGCTTTGTGTGATCGCCGATGAAAAAGTCATTGCTGATATCACGCGCCCATGTGGTCGACGCGGCGCGCAGCTCATCATCGACGTTGTTGAAGAGGACGTTGCGCATGATGGAATTCACCGCAAAGGACGAGCCCGTAATGCCGAGCCCGGAGACCACGACGAGGAGGATGACCAGCCACGTCCGCAGCGGCATGGCCTGCGGAATCTGGGAAAACATCCGCCGCTTGGAGGACTTTTTCTCCCCTTCGCCTTGCCCCAGGCCCTCATGCCACATGGACTGCGGGCGCGCCGCTGCCGGTGCAGGTGCCTGGTCCTGGGTCTCCTGTGAATCTTCCATCACTTAAGCACTTTAGGAGCGCGGGGTGCGCAGTACATAACCCACGCCGCGCACGGTGTGGATCAGCTGCGTCTCGCCGGTATCGATCTTGCGGCGCAGGTAAGAGATATAGGACTCGACCACGTTGCCATCGCCGCCGAAATCGTAGTGCCACACATTGTCCAAAATCTTGGACTTGGATAGCACCACTTCCTTGTTTTGCATGAGGTACCGCAGGAGGTTGAACTCGGTGGGCGAAAGCTCGATGAGCTCGCCGGCCTTGGTGACCTCATGGGTGTCATCATTGAGCGTCAGATCTGCATAGCTCATGGTGGCATCGTTGGTGGATTCTTCCGCTGCGCCGCCGCGGCGCATGATGACGCGCAGGCGGGTGATAACTTCTTCCAGGCTAAAGGGCTTCGTCACGTAATCATCCGCACCGATGGTCAAGCCGTGGATGCGCTGGTCCACACCGTCCTTAGCGGTGAGGTAGAGCACCGGGCCGTCCAGGCCTTCTTGGCGCAGCTTGCCCAGCAGCTCGAAGCCGTCCATGCCCGGCATCATGACGTCCAGGATGTAGGCATCTGGGTTTACCTCGCGGGCAATGCGCAGCGCCTCGTTGCCGGAATTGGCGCTAAATACCTCGAAGTTCTGGAACTTCAGTGATACGGTAAGCAGCTCCACAATATTGGGTTCGTCATCGACGACAAGAACCTTGGCGAGTTTAGTGTCTTCCATGTTCTCCTCAGACTCCCTTAAAGGTTGTGATTTTCTAACACGTCATCATGGCACGCTTGCTTTCCAGCCTACTGAAGAGTTTCTGCCTGAATCCTGTGAACGTGGATGCTCGGCCTGGTCGGGGTAAAAGAAAACCACGCCCCTCCTTAGATGGGGAAGGGCGTGGTAGGTAGCGCAGCGCGCTATTTAGAAGTCCTGCGGGCGCGGGATGTTGCGCAGGTTGGACTTTGCCATGGTGATCATCTGGCCAACGCCACCGTCCAGAACGGTGCGGGTGGCAGCCTTGGAGAAGCCCATGAGCTGCTCGATGGTCAGCGTCGGTGGCAGGGAGAGGGCGTTGGGGTCAGTAACGACGTCGATAAGAGCCGGGCCGTTATAAGCCAGTGCCTTCTTGATCTGCTCCGGTGCGTCCTTCGGATCCTCGATGCGGAAGTGCTTGATGCCGGAAGCCTCTGCAATCTTGGCAAAGTTGACGGACTCGTGGTCGGTCTCGTGCTCCGGCAGGCCCTGCACCAGCATCTCCAGCTTGACCATGCCCAGGGAAGAGTTGTTGAACACGAACATCTTGATAGGCAGGTTGTGCAGCTTCACGGTGAGCAGCTCACCCATCAGCATGGACAGTCCGCCGTCACCGGAGAAGGTGATGACCTGGCGGCCCGGGTTAGCGGCCTGTGCACCCAATGCCTGTGGCAGGGCGTTGGCCATGGTGCCGTGGCGGAAGGAGCCAATCTGCTCGCGCTTGCCGTTGGCGGTGATGTAGCGAGCGCCCCACACGTTGCACATGCCGGTATCGACGGTGAAGATGGCATCTTCATCCGCGTTCTTATCAATGAGATCCGCAATGTACTCCGGGTGGATCGGGGTGTGCTTATCCACATTGGAGGTATAAGCCTCAACGACGTTCTCCAGCTTGTCGTAATGCTTCTTGAGCATCTTGTCCAGGAAGGAGCGATCCTTCTTCTCATCCACGTGCGGCAAGATGTTCTCGATGGTGGCGGCGACGTCACCGGTGACCGGGTAGGAAATCTTGGTGCGGCGGCCGATGTGGGAGCCGTTGATGTCCACCTGTGCCACGTTGGCATCCGGCAGGAAGTCGTTGTACGGGAAGTCGGTACCCAGCAGGATGAGCAGGTCAGCCTCGTGGGTGGCCTCGTGTGCCGCACCGTAGCCCAGCAGGCCGTTCATGCCTACGTCGAACGGGTTCTCGTACTGGATGTACATCTTGCCACCCAGGGCGTGGCCGATAGGAGCCTTGATCTTCTCCGCCAGCTTGAGCACCTGCTCGCGGGCATCCTTGACGCCGGCGCCAACGAACAGAGTGACGGAATTAGCCTCGTTGATGGCCTGGGTCAGGGCAGCGGCCTCGGCCGGATCCGGGAAGACGACCGGGCGGCCAGCAGAGATCTTGGACTCGACGAAGGAGTCATCCTCAGCGTCCTGCATGGAAACGTCGCCCGGGATAACGAGGACGGATACGCCATTGCCGGCCATGGTGGACTGGATGGCGTGGTGCAGGACAACGCCGCCCTGCTCAGCGGAGTTGACCATCTCGCAGTAGCCAGAGCACTCCTGGAAGATTGCCTCTGGGTGGGTCTCCTGGAAGAACTTGGAGCCGATCTGGCGAGATGGGATGTGGGAAGCCAGTGCCAGCACCTTGGCGCCGTTGCGGTGGGCGTCGTACAGGCCCTGGATCAGGTGGGTATTGCCCGGGCCGCAGGATGCGGCACATACGGCCAGCTTGCCGGTGGTCAGGGAGTCTGCCTCGGCAGCGAAGGCTGCTGCTTCCTCGTTGCGGACGTGAATCCACTCGATGGAGGAGCGACGAACGGCATCCACGATCGGGTTCAGGGAGTCACCGACGAGGCCATAAATGCGCTCGACACCCTGCTTTTCCAGGGTGTCAACTAGCTGTTCTGCATAGTTACGTGCCATTAAAAATCATCCTTAACTCTTAATTGGTGTTAATACCACTGTGCTACTTGGACCGCAGGAAAGTCCACTGTTCTCTTATACACTCACACACTGCGCCCAGCTGTGAGGAAGGTAATACTAACCTATCTTAGGCTGCAAACTGTAACGACCGTTCGGTACTGTTTACTGCGCTATGAGTATCCACCCGCCCCGCGCACAAGACCACGCCGCTGCGGCCTCCACGGCCGCCCAGCGGTGGTCTTTCTGCGCCGTCATCTCTCTGGGGTTACTCATGGTTGGGCTGGATAATTCCATCCTCTACACCGCATTGCCGCAGCTATCGCAGCAATTGCACACCACTGATACCCAGCAACTCTGGATTATCAACGCCTATGCGTTGGTACTCTCCGGCCTCCTTCTAGGCGCCGGCACGCTGGGCGATCGCACCGGCCACCGGCGGATGTTCCTCATCGGCTTGGCCGTCTTCGGCGGCGCTTCCCTGCTCGCCGCTTATTCCCCCAGCGCTTGGACGCTGGTTGTAGGCCGCGCCTTCCTGGGCTGCGGCGCCGCCATCATGATGCCGTCGAGCCTGGCGCTCATCCGCCTGACCTTTCCCGATGAGGTGGAGCGCAATACGGCCATTGGCATCTGGGGTTCTGTCGCAGTCATCGGCGCGGCGGCTGGCCCCACCGTGGGCGGCTTCTTTTTGGAGCATTTCTGGTGGGGCTCGGTCTTTTTGCTCAATGTCCCGGTTGTGGTCGTGGCCATTGTGCTGACCTGGCTCCTTGCCCCGCCAAACGCTCCGAACCCCCATAAACACTGGGACTTCCCCTCGTCCCTGTATTCCCTTATCACTCTCGTCAGCCTAGTGCTGGCCATTAAATCCCTGGCACACAACTGGCCGCTAAGCGCCGCCGCGGGCATCGTCTTCATCTGCGGCGCGCTCGTCTTTGGCCACCGCCAGGCTCGCTTGTCAGATCCCCTGCTGACCTTCGACATCTTTGGCTCCCGCATCTTCAGCGGCGGGGCCCTAACGGCCGGCGGCGCCATGTTCGGCCTCGCCGGCCTGGAGCTGTTGAGTACCCAAAAGCTGCAGCTTGTCGACGCCCTCTCACCCCTCCACGCCGGCCTCATCATCTCTGCCATGGCGCTCTCTGCCATCCCTACCTCCATCCTGGGTGGTGCCACCTTGCATCGCGTGGGGTTCCTCCCCCTCATTAGCGGCGGATTCTTGCTCATGGCCGCCGGCATGGCCCTGGTGGTGGTGAGCCGGGGTGAGACGCTTCCCCTACTCGTCTCCGCCCTCGTGCTCACCGGCCTAGGTGCGGGCCTGGCCATGTCCGTGTCCTCCACCGCCATCATCAATGCCGCTCCCCTTCATCGCACGGGCATGGCCTCGGGCGTAGAAGCGGTCTCCTATGAATTCGGCACCCTGATCTCCATTGCACTGACCGGCACCCTCGTGCCGCTGCTCATGGCCCGCGAACTGCCGCCCCACCTCGCGAAACTGGGTACCAACGCGCTGTATCACCCCGCTTCCCACGCGGCCGCAGCGAGCGCTTACAATTCCGGTTATCTTTCCACCATTGGCGGCCTAGCTTGCTTCGCCTTGCTCCTAGCCGCGATAACCGCCTGGTGTTTCCGCGATAACCCGAAATCAGGAGATCCCTATGCCGCGACTCAACAAAAAGACCGCAGCCCTTGAAGCTGCGCTCGACATCATCGCCGCCGAGGACGTCTCTGGCTTGACCTACGACTCCCTGGCGCAGGCGACGGGCATGTCCAAGTCCGGACTCATTTATCACTTCCCTACCCGCCATGATCTGCTCGTAGACTGCCATGGATTTTGCGCCGCACGCTGGGAAGCAGAACTCGAGAAGCTGGCCGGCGGCCACCCGGCAAGCGAGCTCAGCTGGGCCGAGCGCTCCCGTGCGCTCGTATTGTCAATGGGCAAAAATGATCCGCTCATCAAGCTTTTGATGTGCGTTCATTCCCAGACCCACCCGGATTTTTCCGCCCAGTGGGCCGAGGTGGATGCGCGCTGGATGGTCGATCCTTCCGCCGCCGAGACGGACGAGGATAATCTGCTGATCATGCTTCTTAGTACCGGCCTGTGGGTGCACGATCACCTCAACCAGCGCAAGCTATCCCCTGCCAATCGCCAGCGCATGGTCGACCGGCTTTTTCGGCTTATCGACGCCCCCTCGAAAACCACCGAAAGCTAGGCCCACACCGGGGCCCAGCCTCCTTTTGAGCTGGAGACGAGACTTGAACTCGCAACCTACGCATTACAAGTGCGTTGCGCTACCAATTGCGCCACTCCAGCACCGCGGGAGAAATCCCGCTCGTTGCATAGTACCCGAGCACCAGCGCCGAAGGGAAAGCCGGTCCCCCATCTATGCATTGTCAGGGTGCAGGGACTAAAGTTCAGGCAGAATCTATCCCACATTCCCAGCGCTTTTTCGAAGGTTATTTCCGTGTCATTTTTGTCCGCTATGCGGGAGCGCCTGCGCGCTTCCTCGGGCCAGGTAGCCATCATCGACGCGGCTAAAGCCGCACCGCCGCCATCCCCACTCGCCCCAGTCAATCTCCATGACGCCGCCCAGGTCACCGGCGTTATGGAGATCGCCGCTCGCATTGGTGAAATCCTCATCGGCGCCGGCACCGCCAACTCGGATGCCCGCGCCCAGGTGCACCTGGCAGCGTCGTCATATGGCTTGCACTACTGCCATGTGGACATCTTGATGAATACCATCACCATCCACACCACCATTGGCACCGGCGAGCAGCGCAAGAACCTGCACGTCTTCCGCGTGGTGCCGAGCATAGGCGTGGATTTTTCCAAGCTCGCAGCCGTCGATAAGCTCATTCGCTCCATCCACTCCGGCCAGATGCCACCGGCCATGGCGGAGCAGCGCCTGGACGAGATCGACCGCATGCCAGCGCCCTATAAGCCGTCGACGGTGATGCTCGGCTGGGGCGCGATGGGTGGCCTGATTTCCATGATGCTTGGCGGCGACCTGCTCGTCGGCGTGGTGGCGTTTGTGGTCTCCGCGTTCATCATGGGCTTGAACGCCTGGTTGGCCAATTACCGCCTGCCGCCCTTTTATCAGAATGCGGTCGGCGGCTTTTTCGCCGTCTTCCCGGCCGCCATTTTGTACAACGTCGCAGCCTCCTTCGGCATTAATTTCTCGCCCACGCAGATCATTGCCTCCGGCATCATCGTGCTGGTGGCGGGGCTGACGTTGGTGCAATCGCTTGTCGACGGCATCACGCGCGCCCCCGTTACCTCCTCCGCCCGCTTCTTTGAGGCGCTGCTATCTACCGGCGCCATCATCGCCGGCGTCGGTGTGGGCATCCAGCTGGCCGATTCGCTGGGCTTTAACCTGCCGCCGCTGGCCACGCTGGCCCCACCGGTCTACCACGAAATTCCACTGCTAGTGCTGCTCGGCGGCACGGGTTCTGCTGCCTTTGCGCTGGCCTGCGGCGCAGCCTGGATTGAGATCACCATGTCTGGCCTTACGGCCGCAGCCGGCATGATTTTCTATTACTTCGTGGTGGTGCCCTTCGGCGTCGGCCCGGTGATTGCCTCTGGTCTTTCCGCGGTGGTCGTTGGCCTCGCCGGCGGTTTGATGTCGCGCCGCTGGGGAATTCCGCCGCTTATCACCATGATCGTGGGCTATACGCCGATGCTGCCCGGCCTCATGCTCTACCGCGGCATGTACGCCTCTCTCAATGAGCAGATGATTACCGGCTTTACCAATATGGCGATGGCGCTGGCCATCTCCGGCGCCCTGGCCGCCGGCGTAGTACTGGGCGAGCGTGTGGCTCGCCGCCTGCGCCGCCCGCAGTACTTCCGCCCGTACACCACCTTCAAGCGCATCGGCCGCTTCTCCTTCCATAAGGCCACGCACTTGGCCCGCAAGGCCCCGCGCATCCCGCGCGTGCCGATGTCCCCGTTTGCCCCGCGCGTCAATCGCCCGGAGTTACCACCCAAGCTCGGGCCGAAGCCGCCGCAGCAGCACCCGCGCCACGAGGCCCAAAACCATGCGCCGCATACCCGCTCGGCCGCGGACCTGTGGCCGGAAGATTCCCAGTGGCCGGCGCAGCCGCAGCAGCGCGAGAAGACCACCTATACCGTGCCCGGCACCGAAACCTTTCGTGCCCAGAAACCGGAGCAACCGGGCACCGAATCCGGACCCGAGCGGCCCTAAACGCCGCCGGTAGCGTACAATATTTGCTCTGATAGCTTTTCTTGCAAGCGCTTAAGTAGTTTCCACAACGTTCAGGAGGACACGTCGTGCCACCCAAGGTCCAAGACACCCACCCACAGGCTGACCAGAATCACGCCCTTGAGGAGGAGACCTCCCGCGCAGCCCGCCGCATCGTGGCCACCTATGCGCAGGACTTCCTCGACGGCGTGACCCTGATGTCCATGCTGGGCGTGGAGCCAAAGGGCCTGGTGCACAAGAAGGTGCTGGCGGAGCAAGCCGATGCCGCTCCCAAGAAGTCGACCAAGAAATCCAGCAAAAAGTCCACGAAGAAGTCGACTAAGAAGTCCACCAAGAAATCGACGAAGAAGTCGACCAAGAAGGCTACAAAGAAGGCCACCAAAAAGGCGACGAAGAAGGCCTCCAAGAAGGCAACGAAAAAGTCCACTAAGAAGTCTTAAGTTATTCTTGCACCATGAGTGAGCGTGGCAATGACTTCGTGGTGGTGGCCAACCGCCTGCCGGTAGATCTGGAGACCCGGCCTGATGGCAGCCATACCTGGACGCCCTCGCCGGGCGGTCTGGTCACCGCATTGTCTCCAGTCCTCGAATCACACCAGGGATGCTGGGTGGGCTGGCCTGGTGTGGCCGATGCCGCACCAGAGCCCTTCCGCACCGATGCCGGCGTGCTGCTGCACCCGGTCAAGCTCACCGAGTCCGATTTCGAGGGCTTTTATGAGGGCTTTTCTAATGCCACCCTGTGGCCGCTCTACCACGATCTCATCGTCACCCCCACCTATGACCGCGATTGGTGGCACGCCTATCGCGAGGTCAACCTGCGTTTTGCAGATGAAGTAGCTGAGGTCGCCGCCGAGGGTGCCACCGTGTGGGTACAGGACTACCAGCTGCAGCTTTTACCTGGCATCCTGCGCCAGAAACGCCCCGATCTCACCATCGGATTCTTCCTGCACATCCCCTTCCCTTCTGCCGATCTTTTCCGCCAGCTGCCCTGGCGCGAGGAGCTCGTGCGCGGGCTGCTTGGCGCGGATCTCATCGGCTTCCATTTGGAGGCCAATGCCCGCAACTTCTTGGAGCTTGCCCGTCGCCAGGGCCTCGACGTGGAAGGCGAGGCCAGCACCCGCGAGGTCACCGCGCATATTCGCCTGCCGCAGGGGCGCACCATCGGCGTGGGCGCCTTCCCCATTTCCATCGCCGCGAAAGACTTTGCCGCGTTCACTGGAGAGGAGAAGGGGGACGTCGCCAAGCTGCGCGAAGAGTTAGGCTCGCCCCAGCGCATTATTTTGGGCGTGGATCGCCTCGATTACACCAAGGGCATCCTGCAGCGGCTGACCGCCTTCGAGGAACTGCTGGACACCGGCGCGCTCGACCCGGAGGAGGTGACGCTGGTGCAGCTCGCCACGCCGTCGCGCGAGCGCCTCGACCATTACAAGGCCACCCGCTCCAAGGTGGAAGAAGCAGTCGGCCGCATTAACGGCCGCTTTGCCCGCGTGGGTCACCCGGTGGTGCACTACCAGCACCGCGGCGTGGCCAAGAGCCTCCTGCGCTGCTACTACCGCATGGCCGATGTCATGCTGGTCACCCCCTTCAAGGACGGCATGAACCTGGTGGCCAAGGAATACGTGGCCTGCCACGACGATGGCTCGGGCGCGCTGGTGCTCTCCGAGTTCGCCGGCGCGGCCGATGAGCTCAGCCAGGCCTACCTGTGCAATCCCTTCGATATCGAGTCCGTCAAGGCCGCCTTGCTCAATGCGCTCAAGGCGCTTGACGACGCCCCCTCCACCATGACCCAGCGCATGCTCACCATGCACCAGCAGGTCACCGAGCACGACGTGCAGCTATGGTCCCAGTCCTTCCTGGGCTGCCTGCGCCAAGCCGAAGAACAGGAGGCGGGCGCATGATGTCTCGCTTTCCCCGAGTGGCTGCCGCGCCCATTGCCGCGACCTGCGCCGCCGCGCTACTGGCCGGCTGCGGCTCTGGCGAAGAGGAGCCCAAAGCCCCTGGCGATGAGCAGATCTTGGATAAGCAGTGGCAGGTAGTCTCCATCAACACCACCCCGGATGCCGCCTCCACCATCCCGGAGTCCATCCCGCAGGCACCCACGTTGAGCTTTGGCCAATCCACGATGGTGGGCACCACCGGGTGCGCCCAAATGGTGGGCAAGGTGACCTATTCCGCCGATGATGAGCGCCAAAACATCCGCGAAGGCAACCGTCTTCACTTTGATGAGGTGGAGTTTGACGAGACCACCGAGGATTGCCACGGCCCGTCCGTGTGGGCTGATAACCTGCTGCGCAACCTGATTTCCGCGGGCCATGATTTCCACTACACCGTCAATTCCAATAACCAGCTCGTCTTGGAACTGGTCACCGATGAGGTGGACTCGCCGTCTCTCAAGTTGGTTTCCCTGGGCGGTTAATTGCGTAGGCTGGAGGCCATGACGCTTTCAACTGCCATCAAGGCCCTTGCCGCCGCCGAGCACCTCGCGGTGGTCTCGGATTTCGACGGCACACTCTCCCCCTTCGCCACGGCTATCTATGAGGTCGAAATGAACCAGGAGTCACTGCGTGCCCTGGATAAGCTGGCCCACCTGCCGCACACCACCGCGGCCGTGCTTTCCGGCCGCCACCTCGAAGGCCTCCAGCGCGTGTGCCCGCTGCGCGAGCCCGTGCTCTTCGGCGGCTCCCACGGCGCCGAGTCCTCGTGGGAGGACACGGAACTAACCCCCGCGATGCGCGAGCACCTCGCCACCAAGGAAGCTGAGATCCGCGCGATCATGGAGCGCTTCCCCGGCGCGGACATCGAGGTCAAGCCCTTCCAGCGCGTGCTGCACCTGCGCGCGCTCGAGGATTCCGATCCAGAAGCTGCCGCCCAGGCTTATGAGGCCGGCCTCGCGCTCGATCCGGGCGGCTTCCCCCGCACGGCCGGCAAGTCCGTGGTGGAGTTCTCCGCCACCCAGGCCACCAAGGGCACATGGATTGAGAACTTGCGCGAGCGCACCGGAGCCACCGCCGTGGTCTTCTTGGGCGATGACGTCACCGATGAGGACGGTTTCCGCGCCCTGCACCAGCCGCCAGACGTTGGCGTCAAGGTCGGCGAGGGCGAGACCGCGGCCGTAGTGCAGCTTGCCGACGTCGACGCCGTCGCCCACTTCCTCACCGAACTCGCCGCCGCCCGCGCGGCCCATGTCGGCCACCCCGGCAACGGCGGCGCTGCCTAACACGCCGCTGCCTAGCGAAGCGGCACCTAGCGCGGCGGAGCCACCGTCCGTCCGGCCGCGAAGCTGGTCTGCAGCACGCGCCGTAGCACCGCAGCTTCGCCCGCGCTCGAGTCCTCTGTGCCCGCGATGAGCTTGGCGAGCATGTGGCCGGCGGCCGCGCCCTTGGCCTTATTGGGTTGGACGATCGTCGTCAAGCCAAGGCGCTGCGCCGCATCAATGCCGTCGAAGCCGGTAACGGACAGCTCACCGGGAATGTCAATGCCCCGCTCGCGCGCATAGGTCATCACGCCCAGCGCCATGGAGTCGGTGGTGCACAGGACGGCGGTGAGGTCGGGGTGGGCGTCGAGAAGCAACTGCGCGGCCGCCCGCGTGGTCTGCGCATCGTTGATGTGCTGGGTGACCACGGGCACGGTCTCCGGCGCGATGCCCGCCTGCGAAAAGACGTCCATGGCACCCATGACTCGGGCGCGCTGCACGTGCATATCGGCGTCCTGTAGCTCACCCCACGAAATGGGGCCATCGTGGCGCTCGCGCTTGAGGCGAATCGCCAGCACACCAATCTTGCGGTGGCCGGCCTCCACCAGCGCGCGGGCGGCCGGGGCAATCGCCGCGCGGTCATCGATGCCCACGAACGGCAGGCCCGAATCCGTCGGCTGATCGCAGACCACCACCGGCAGCCCGCGGCCGCGCGCCGCCTCGAGGTAGGCATCCCCGGCCGCCACGGAATAGACCACAAAGCCATCCACCGCGGCCGAGCCCACCAGGCTGGCCGCCTCCGCCTCGCCCTCCGGACCGGCCGGGATGAGGGTGAGCGTAGTCTGCGCGCCGGCCGAGGCTTCTGCCATGCCGGCCAGGAAATCCACCGAGGCCATGTCCTCGAAGGCATAGGACAGGTGCTCGGTCAGCAGCACGCCCACCGAGCCCGCGCGGCGAGTGCGCAGGCTGCGGGCCGTAGGGTCCGGCCCGGGATATCCCCGCGCCTTCGCCGCCGCCAGGATGCGCTCGCGCGTTGCGGCCGAAAGCTGATCCGGCCGGCTATAGGCATTAGAGACCGTCGTGCGCGAAACACCCAGCTCGGCGGCCAGCGAGGCCAGCGTTTTGCGGGTGGGGCTGCGTTTCACCATGACCGCAAGCATACCCCGCGGCCGTATTTTCAATACATATTCAATTGACAATGGTTCCCATCAAACGCACACTGGAAACTATGCATACCTCACTTCGCGCATCCGCAGCCCTCCTCGCGGCCGGTGGCCTCCTGCTGACTGCCACCGCCTGCTCCTCCGACACCGAGGACTCGGCCGCCGAGCCGGGCGCCCAGAAGAAGATCTCCATCGTCGCGTCCACCTCCATCTGGGCCGACGTCGCCCAGGCCGTGGCCGATACCGCCTCCGGCGTGGACATCGAGGTCAAGCCCATCGTCGAGGGCAACGGCGTTGACCCGCACCACTTCGAGCCTTCCGCGGCCGATATCGCCAAGGCCGAGGACGCGGACCTGCTCGTGGTCAACGGCGGCGGCTACGATTCCTGGATTTACCAGGCCGTTTCCGACCAGGACAATATCGTCTCCGCCCTGCCGCTGACCGATCACGGCAAGCTAGCCGATGATCCTAATGTCATGACCATCGACGCTGCTAAGGCCACCGCCAAGAAGGACCCGGAAAAGGTCACCAATATCGAGGGCAACGAGCACATTTGGTACGACCCGGCCGCGCTCGACGAGGTCGCAGGAAATATCGCTGACCAGATCAACGAGCTCAATACCGATGCCAACGCCAGCACCGAGCGCGTGGACTCCCACGTCGACCGCCTGCGCGACAAGCTCAAGGAACTGCCGGGCGACCTCTCCTACGCGCAGACCGAGCCGATTGCGGACTACATCATGAAGTACACCTCCGGCAAGGACGTCACCCCAGAGGGCTACCGCAAGGCCACCATTTCTGAGGGCGAGCCCACCGCGGCCGACCTCGCCGCTTTCACCAAGGCCATCAAGGAAGACAAGGTAGACCTGCTCATCTTTAACCCGCAGACCGAAACCGATACCGCCGGCCGCATCAAGTCCGCCGCGGAGGATGCGGACGTCTCTATCGTCGAAATCGGCGAAACCCCGCCGGATGGCAAAGAATTCTGGACCTACTATGACGAGGTCACCGATTCCCTGGGGAAGCTCTAGTGCTCATCCACTTCCATGACGCAGCGGTTGCCCCGCTGTGGTCCAGCCTTAACCTCGCCGTTGACCGCGGCGAGTTTATCGCCGTTTTGGGCCCCAATGGCGTGGGCAAATCCACCCTGCTCGGCACCATCTTGGGCACCCGCAAGCTCACGGCCGGCAGCGTCGACGTTAACTGCCGCGTCGGCTTCATCCCGCAGCAGCGCATGTTCCCGGCCGACCTGCCTCTGCGCGCCCGCGACTTAGTCTCGCTCTCGCTCGCCCACGGCGCTTTCCGACGCCGCCGCCCGCCCCGCCACCGCGTCGACGAGCTCCTCGCCGAGGTCGGTGCCACCGGCCTGCGCGACCGCCGCGTCGGCCAGCTTTCCGGCGGCCAGCAGCAGCTCATCCGCCAAGCCCAAGCGCTGGCCAACGAGCCCGAGCTCATCCTTGCCGATGAGCCGCTGCTCTCGCTCGACCCGGCGCGCCAGCAGGCCACCGTGGACAAGCTGGATGCGCTGCGCCGCGAGCGCGGCACCTCCATCATGTTTGTCACCCACGGAATCAACCCGGTGCTCGGGGTGACCGATAAGGTGCTCTACCTCGCCCCTGGCGGCCATACCTTCGGCACGGTGGATGAGGTCATGCGCTCCGATGTCCTTTCCGAGCTCTACGGTTCCAAGGTCAACGTCTTAAACGTCGATGGGAGGCTCATCGTTGTCTAGCTTTATGGAAGACACCCAATACCTGCTCAGCGTGGATTTTGTACAGTCTTCGCTCATCGCCTCCGCGCTGCTGGGCATCCTGTCCGGCGTGATGACCTCGCTCATCGTGCTGCGCCAGATGTCCTTTTCCGTCCACGCCACCTCCGAGCTCGCGCTCATGGGCGCCTCGGCCGCGCTGCTCTTCGGCCTCAACCTCGGCTTCGGCGCGGTGGCCGGCGCCATTGTGGCTGCCATCATCCTCGCCGTGCTGGGCTTTAAGGGCCAGCAAGACAGCGCTATCGGCGTGGTCATGAGCTTTGGCTTAGGCCTCTCGGTGCTGTTTTTGCACCTCTACCCCGGCAACGCGAATACCGCAATGACGCTGCTGACCGGCCAGATCGTCGGTGTCTCTTCGGCCTCGGTATGGCTCTTGGCCGCAACCACCGTGGTCATACTCGCCGCCGTCGCCATCCTATGGCGGCCCATGCTCTTCGCCTCGGCCGACCCGGTCATGGCCCAGGCCGCCGGCGTACCCACCCGCTTCATTTCCGTCGCCTTCGCCGTACTCGTAGGCTTGGCGGCCGCGCAGTCGGTGCAAATCGTCGGCTCGCTGCTCGTCATGGCGCTGCTCATTACCCCGGGCGCTGCGGCCGTGCAGATTACCTCCTCGCCCCTGCGCGCGGTCATGTGGGCCACCATCTTTGCCGAGGTTTCGGCCGTCGGCGGCTTTGTCTTGTCGCTCGCGCCCGGCCTTCCGGTCTCGGTTTTTGTTACCACCATTTCTTTTGTCATTTACCTGGTGTGCCGCCTCATTGGCTGGCAGCGCAATAGAAAGGCGGTGCGCGACGAGGTCGCCGCTCACCGCTTCCACGCCGACTGCCACAGCACCGCCGAAGAGCACCACGCCGACTAGACTGGGCGGCTATGCACGTACACCGCCGCACCGCGGATGTGGATGGCCGCACCCGCCGCTTCCTCGTCATCGCGCCAGATAACCCCGGCCCGCGCCCGGACCTCTTGCTCTTCTTCCACGGCTCGCTGCAGTCCGGCAGCGTGATGCGCCGTTTTACTAACGGCACCTTCGACGAGCTTGCCGACGCCACCAATACCGTCCTTGTCTACCCCGACGGCGTCGACCGCCATTTCAACGATTGCCGCAGCATCCTGCCCGTCACCGCCCGCGCGGAGAACGTGGATGACGTTGCCTTCGCCGCCTTCCTCGTCGAGGAGATGCGGCGCGAATTCGGCACCGACCGCACTTTTGCCTGCGGCTACTCCAACGGCGGGCAGATGGTGCTTCGCCTGCTTTTCGACGCCCCCTTCAACCTCAACCGCGCCTGCATCTTCGCCTCCACCCTGGGCGAGGGCGAGAACCACGCGCCCAGCAACCCGGCAGGCTACCGGCCCACGCCGCTGCTGTTTTTCCACGGCACCGCCGATCCATACGCGCCGTATGAGGGCGGCATCGCCGGGCTGGATGCCGAGCGCACCCGCGGCCGTGTGCTTTCCGCACCGGCCACCGCCGAGCACTTCGCGCTGGCCAATGGCTGCCAGCCACCCCGCGACTACCACCCCACCGCGGATGTCACCGCTACCGCATACGACGGCGATTTTCCCGTCGAGCTGTGGACCATGGAGGGCCTCGGCCACGTGATTCCCTCTAGCATGAAAACCGACCCACGCATAGGTCCAAATACGGATTCCTTCCGCGCTGTGGATAAAGTCCGCGAATTCTTCGGCCTCGATGACGCCGAGGCCTAGTTATCCACACCCGCACCCAACGCACCGCGCGCCGGCGTGCACCCGCACTTAACGTGTGGAACCGTGAACGCGCTACAGAAATTCTTAACAGGCCTAGCCGCCGGCATGGACATTCTCGCCGACTGCCACGGCCTGACTCAACGCGCGCTTATCGACGCCGGCTGCCCCGACACCACCGCCGCCCGCCTCCTTGCCCTCGCCGATACCTACTTCGGCCCCACCGCCTTTCGCCGGCTCCAGCGCGAATCCATCGCAGCGGCCCGCACCAACGAGCACAGCCTCACCGCGCTGCTGGCCATCGAGCGCCACGCCACCAAGCTGAAGAGTAAGCGCCAGGCCTGGGCGCTGCGGCGGGAGCTATGTGGGATGAAGGGGGACGTGTCGGACGTCGACAAGCAGGGGCGCAAGCGCGTGCGCGAGATTAAAGGCCCGCCGCAGCGCAAGCCCGGTGTCAAGCTCTACCGCCGCGCCGATGGGCCGTGGACCATGACGATTACCGGCAAGTCTGCGGACATCGCGGATATGCACGCCGCGCTCGATAAGGACGCCCCACTCGATTCGGTGCGCAAGATTTTTCAAGGCACCGCCGCGGCCTCCCCCACGGCCGTGACCACCAATGTGGTGCTGCGCTTGGACGAGCTCGACCGCGTCGTCGACACCGCGGGCGATGACATCACCCTGCAGCTCACCAATGGAGCCCGGATGACCGGCGCGGACCTAGTGCGTCGCGCATTTACCGCGCACGGCTATGTGACTCTCATCCACCCTGTGAAAGGCCCGGTGAACCTGTACCGCACCGAGCGGCTCGCCTCGCCGAAGCAGCGCACCATGGCCGCCGCGGAAAATCCCACCTGCCCGTGGCCGCAGTGCAATTACCCCGCCGATGAGTGCCAAGTCCACCACCTCACCGCGTGGCGCCACGGCGGCGAGACCAACCCCGAAAATCTCACCATCGCCTGTCCGTACCACAACGGCGTCAACGACGATGACCCCAACGCCCCGCCGCTGCGCGGCCGCCTGGCCAGGGTGAATGGAACCATTAAGTGGCTGCCACCCTGGGCGGAAAGCGGCTAGAAACCTCGCCGGAGGTTACTGGGCCGCGCGGCGCTGGCGGGCGAATTCGGAGAGCACGGAACCGGCCGCGACGGAAGCATTAAGGGACTCGACCCAGTCCGTCATCGGGATGGACATGATGACGTCGCAGTTTTCGCGTACGAGGCGGGAGATACCCTTGCCTTCGGAGCCGATGACGATGACCACGGGATCCGTCGCGCCGTTATAGGTATCCAGCGTGTGCTCGCCGCCGGCGTCCAGGCCGACAACCTGGTAGCCGCTCTTTTGGAATTGCTGCACGGTGCGGGTGATATTCGTCGCGCGGGCGACCGGCAGGCGCGCCGCCGTGCCGGCCGAGGTACGCCACGCCACCGCGGTCACGGACGCGGAGCGGCGCTCGGGGATAATGACGCCGTCGCCGCCAAAGGCCGCCACGGAGCGGATGACCGCGCCGAGGTTGCGCGGATCGGTGATGTTATCCAGGATGACGAACATGCCTGGGCGTGCGTTCTCGGCCGCACGGGCGATGAGCTCGTCGACGTCGGCGTACTTATACGGCGGGATCTGCAGCCCGATGCCCTGGTGCATGCCGTTACCGGTCATGCGGTCCATCTCGTGGCGTTGCACCTCGATGATGGGGATATTGCGGGTATTGCACATGGCCACGGCCTCGGACAAGCGCTTGTCATTGCGGGTACCGGCCACGATATAGAGCGTGGTGGCCGGCACCTTGGCGTGCAGGCACTCGATGACCGGGTTGCGGCCCACGACCATCTCGGCGGTCTCCTTCTGGTGGCGGCCAGAGTTGCGGCGCTCGCGCTCCAGCTTCGCCTTGTGCTTGGCGTGGTAGATGCGGTCCTCTGCCTTGGGCGTCGGGCCCTTACCAGCCAAGCCCTTGCGGCGCTGGCCGCCGGAACCCTTAGTTGCGCCCTTCTTATTGGTCTTGCGGATTCCCGCGCCACCGCGGCCGTGGGTACGTGCCATAATTTATGTCCTTTCGGAGTGCTTAACGCTGCGCCAGCGACCAGGTCGGGCCGTCTGGGGTATCGGTGATGGTGATGCCGGCGGCCGCGAGGCGGTCACGGACGGCGTCGGCAGTAGCGAAGTCCTTGTCCGCACGCGCCTGGGTGCGCCGCTCCAGCTCAGCTTGTACCAGCGCATCCAGCGCGGCATCCGCCCCGCTAGCTTGCGCTCCATCTTCCCACTCCAGCGGGTCAAAGCCAAGTACGTGTGCCATCGCGCGGACCTGGCCAGCCAGCGTGCGCGCCTCGGCCTCATCGCCGGCCGCGAGCGCCTTATTGCCAGCGCGGACGGTGGTGTGGATTTCCGCCAAAGCCTTGGGCACCGCGATGTCATCATTCATCGCGTCTGCAAAGCCCTGCGTCCACTCGCCAAGCTCCAGATCGTCGAAGTGGCCAAGGAAGTCCTCAATGCGGCGGTAGCCAGCGGCGGCCTCGGTCAGCGCGGCCTCGGAATACTCCAGCACGGAACGGTAGTGTGCCGAGCCCAAGTAGTAGCGCAGCTCCACCGGGCGCACCAGCTCCAGCATATTCGGGATGGACAGCACGTTGCCCAGCGACTTCGACATTTTCTCGCCCGACATCGTCACCCAGTGGTTGTGCATCCAGTAGTTGGCGAACTTATCGCCGGCCGCGTGCGACTGCGCGATTTCGTTCTCGTGGTGCGGGAACTGCAGGTCTAGGCCGCCGCAGTGGATATCGAAATTAGAGCCCAGGTAATAGGTGGACATGGCCGAGCACTCCAGGTGCCAGCCAGGGCGGCCGTCTCCCCACGGGGTGGGCCAGCTGGGCTCGCCCGGCTTCGCGGCCTTCCACAAGGCAAAGTCCTGGGCGCCGCGCTTGGCGGAATCCTCGCCTTCGCCCTGCTCCATTTCCTCTACCTTGTTGCCAGACAGCGAACCGTAATCGGAGCCTTCGGCCTTGGTCCAGGCGGCGACGTCGAAGTAGACGGAGCCGTCGGCGGGGTAGGCAAAGCCGGCGTCGATAAGCCGCTGCATATAGTCGACCATCTGGGTGACAAAGCCGGTCGCGCGCGGCTCGACAGAAGGCGGGATGACTCCCAGGGTGTTATAGGCCTTGGTGAACTCGCGCTCATAGGTGGACACCCATTCCCACCAGGGTCGATTATTCTCGGCCGCCTTGGTGAGGATCTTGTCATCGATATCGGTGACGTTGCGCACCAGGGCTACGTCATAGCCTTGGGCGAGCAGCCAGCGGCGCAGGATGTCGAAGGCGACGCCGGAGCGCAGGTGCCCGATGTGCGGCTGGGCCTGCGGGGTGGCGCCGCACAGGTAAATGGAGGCGTGGCCGGGGCGAATCGGCTCGAAATCGCGTTGGCTGCGGGTGGCTGTGTCATAAATGCGCAAAGTACTCACGCCACCCAGTCTAATTGACGCGTGCGCGGGGTTAGTGTGGTGGGCTAGGCGCGCCAGACGACGGCCGTGGCAACCGCCGCGCGGCCCTCCTTACGGCCGGTAAAGCCCATATGGTCCGTCGTCGTGGCGGAGACGGACACGGGGGCACCAAGGATTTCGCTCAGTACCGCTTCGGCCTCTTCGCGGCGAGGGCCCATCTTGGGGGTCTGGCCGATGAGCTGGGCTGCGGCATTGCCGATGATAAAGCCTTCGGATTCGAGCAGTTCGCGGCATTCGCGCAGCAGTTTCGCCCCGGAAACGCCGTCGTATTCGGGCCGGCCGACGCCCACGAAGGAGCCAAGGTCGCCGAGGTGGGCAGCGGATAAGAGGGCGTCGACAAGCGCGTGCGCTACGACGTCGCCATCGGAGTGGCCTTCGCAGCCAGCATCGCCCTCGAAGAGCAGGCCGGCGATCCAGCAGTCCTTGCCGGCCTCGATCTGGTGGGCGTCGGTGGCGATGCCAACGCGCGGGATAATCGGGTTAGTCATGGGTCTCCTCGGTCAGGGCGTGGGCCAGGGTGAGATCGATGGGCGTGGTGATTTTGAACGCCAGGGTATCGCCCGGCACGGTTGCCACGCGCTCGCCGTGCCATTCCATGAGGCTGGCGTCATCCGTGGCGGTGAATTCGGGCTGCTCGGCCCAATAATCGAGGTTGGCCTGGCGCAGCGCGGACAGGCGGAAAGCCTGCGGGGTTTGCACGGCGCGCAGGCGGGAGCGGTCGGGAGTGCTCACCACGGCGTCGGCCGCGACTTCCTTGATGGTATCGGCCACGGGAACCACGGGCACGGCCGCGGGGGCGCCTTCGAGCACACGCTTGGCGACGCCCCGCACCATCGCCGGCGGAGTCAGCGCCCGGGCTGCATCGTGGATGAGCACCACGGCGTCGTCGTCGGGGATTGCCTGGAGGCCGGCCCACACGGAATCGGCGCGCTCGCTGCCGCCGTGCACGAGGCGGATGGGCGCGGCGTTGGTGGTGTCTTTAGCGCCTGCGGTGTCGATGCGGCCGATGATGCGGGCTGCCTCGGGCTCCATGTCTGGGCTGACCAGCACGATGACCTCATCGACCACGCCGGAGGCCAGCAGCGCGCGCACGGAGCGCTCCAGGAGGGTGCGCCCGCGCAGCTCGACATAAGCCTTGGGCACCTCGGCGCCAAGGCGGGTGCCCTGGCCGGCGGCCGCGATGAGCGCGATAACGCGCGGTTTAGTCTTCGTCGTCGAAGGAGAGGTCATCGAGATCGATGTCGTTGTCGATATCGGTGGTGATGGACTTATCGTCTACCAATCCGGCCGCGTGGTGGCGCTCGATGGTGGCATCGATCTCCTCCATCATGGTGTCGGCCTTCTTCTCGTCGACCGGCTTGGCCAGCGCGAGCTCGCCCACCAGGATGGTACGGGCCTTGCCCAGCATGCGCTTTTCGCCGGCCGAGAGGCCACGGTCCTGGTCGCGACGCCACAGGTCGCGAACGACCTCGGCGACCTTATTGATATCGCCGGAAGCGAGGCGCTCCTGGTTGGCCTTATAACGGCGGGACCAGTTGCCGGCCTCTTCGACGTCCTCGTCACGCAGCACGGAAAAGACCTTTTCCAGGCCCTCCTTGCCCACGACGTCGCGCACGCCGACGTTATCGGCGTTCTTGATGGGCACGCGGACGACTAGGTCGGACTGGTTGATGTGCAGCACCAGGTATTCCAGCGTCTCGCCACCCATCTCGCGGGTCTCGATATCCTCGATGACGGCCGCACCGTGGTGCGGGTAGACGACGACCTCGCCGACCTTATACTCCATTGCCACTCCTTGTTTTCCCGTTTAATCCCGGTTGACTAAGGCCGCCATTTTATCACGAGCGGCCGCCCCGCCTGCGGATACCCCCGTATACCCCCATGGTCTACCCGCCCGGTTTGGGACTAACTGTGTACTTTATTGCCAAAGGGACTAGGCTAAAGCGTTGACAAGCCCTGTGATCGCAATTGATGGAGGATGCTCAACGTGCAGTCCCTGAAGTCCGCCGCCCGCCGCGGTGCCATTATTTCCGTAACCGCCGTCTCCGCTTTGGCGCTGGCTTCTTGCTCGGCGGGTCACGTCACCCAGACCGCTGACAAGGTGGCTGCGGTCGATGGCGCTTCTGCAAGCACGGAAGACAACAAGGTTGCGGTTCGCGATGTCACCATCTTGGTAGAGCCGGATGGCACCGCTGCGCTGAAGTTCACCGCCGTGAACCAGGGCTACGACACCGATGTCATCTCCCTGGAGTCCGTAGAGGTCGACGGCCAGCGTGTAGAGATGGACAAGGCTCAGCCGCTGCACCGCGACCAGTCCATCATCGCGGATTCCCAAAAGAACCTGGACGCGACCCCCCAGCAGGATTCCGAGAACGTCCAGTACATCGCCACCACCCTGAAGAACGATGACTTTGGCTACGCCGGCGACCGCCCGGTTACCTTCGAGTTCTCCAATGGTTCCATCGACGTGGACGCCACCATTGCCGCCACCCAGATGCAGTCCGGCGAATTCGACCGCGACGTCGAGTCCTCCGAGGGCTACTCCTCCGAGGCTCCAAAGAACTAAGCCACGCCGCCCAAAATCACCGCCTCCAGCCCGTTTCGGGCCGGAGGCGTTTGCGTGTTTTAGGCTAGAGGCCATGGCCAAGAAATCTCGCCCCATCCATACCTGTTCCGAATGCGGCTACGTCTCGCCGAAGTGGCTCGGCCGCTGCCCCGACTGCGGGTCTTGGGGCACGTTGGAGGAAAGGGCCCCGGTGGTGGCGGGGCCTGGGACAGCGGGGGCGTCGGCAAGCAAGGGCGTAGCGCCGTCGAGCCCGGCGCAGCCGATTACCAAGATTGGGGCGCAGGCGACCAAGACGGTGCGCACCGGCATCGGCGAGCTCGACCGCGTGCTAGGCACCGGCATTGTGCCCGGCTCAGTGGTGCTCATGGCCGGCGAGCCGGGCGTGGGCAAATCCACGCTGCTGCTGGAAGTAGCCTCGCGGTGGGCCCAGCTCGGCCGCACCGTGCTCTATGCGACGGCCGAGGAATCGGCCGGCCAGGTCCGCTCCCGCGCCGAGCGCACCGGGGCGCTCCAGGAATCGCTGTACTTGGCGGCCGAGTCCAACTTGGATGCGGTCTTTGGCCACGTGGATAAGCTCAAGCCGAGCCTCATCATCGTCGATTCGGTGCAGACCATGCACGCCGTGGGCGTGGAGGGCGTATCGGGCGGCGTGGCGCAATCGCGCGCGGTAACGGCCGCGCTGACCTCCCTGGCGAAATCCACCGGCATTCCGGTGCTGCTGGTGGGCCACGTGACCAAGGATGGCAACGTCGCCGGCCCGCGCGTGCTGGAGCATCTTGTCGACGTCGTCTTGAACTTCGAGGGCGACCGCCAATCCAGCCTGCGTATGCTGCGCGGCATCAAGAATCGCTTTGGCGCCACCGACGAGGTGGGGTGCTTCGAGCAGACGGCCGGCGGCATTCGGGAAGTCGCGGACCCTTCCGGGCTGTTTCTATCGCACCGCGGCACGACGCCGGATGGTTCGGCCGTAACGGTCGCAATGGACGGCGTGCGGCCGATACTCGCGGAGGTGCAGGCGCTGACGGTGGACCCGGTGGCGAAGAACCCGCGGCGCGTGGTGACCGGGCTAGATTCCAACCGCGTGCCGATGGTGCTCGCGGTGCTGCAGGCGCGCGCCGGCCAACGCACCAACGATAAGGATGCTTATGTCGCCACGGTGGGCGGCATGCGGATTACGGAAACCGCCACGGATCTGGCGGTGGCGCTGGCAACATGGTCCTCGCTGCACGAACAGCCGCTGCCAGCCAAGACGGTGGTCATCGGCGAGGTGGGCCTGGCCGGCGAGTTGCGGCCGGTGCCCAATGTGGAGCGGCGCTTGATGGAGGCCGCGCGGCTGGGCTATAAGAACGCGATTATCCCACGCGGGGATATCGAACCGGTAGAGGGCATGCGCGTGCACCAGGCCGGGACGCTGGGGCAGGCCATCGCCGCGGTGTCAGGGTAGCGCCTAGCGCAGGGTGAAGTCCTGCGGCGGGGAGGAGTTATCGCCGATGACGGTGTGGGCAAAGTAGGCACCGGGCTCGGCCGCGGGGCGGTCGGTGCACTCGCCCGGTTTGGAGGCCTGGCGGGACCATTCGGCCTCGAATTTCACGTCCTTGCCGGCCGGGAAGGTTTGCGAGCCGGTCTGCACGGAGGCATAGCAATCCGTATCGGACCACACGCGCTCGTTATCGGCCATCTTGTAGACCTCGAAGCGCAGCAGATTCTTATCTAGGTCGATTTTGCAGTCCGCGGCCGTGGGGTTGGTGACGGTCATGAAGAACTTCGGCAGCTCGCCTTCCGGCACGGAGTAGTTCAACATGGAGGTGCGGACATCGAGATCCGCGAGTTCGCAGGTCTTCTTGGCTGCCTCGGAGCTTGCAGGCGCAGCGCTCGACGGCTCGCTTTCGGCCGCCTTGCTTTCCGATGCCCCCTCGGCCGACGTCTTCGTCTCCGAGACGGTCCCGGAGGATTCGGGGGCGGCAGAGGAGGAGGTTTCCTCATCTGCGGACGTAGGGGCAGGTGCGGCGGTATCGGCCGGCTCCTCGCTGCTGCCCCCGAAGGCGGCCACGGCCGCCCAGATCAGCACCACGGCCAACACGAGCACGATGATGAGCGCAGCCACGCGGCGGCGCTTGTAGATCTCTTCTGGTAGGGGCTTTTTCTGCGTCACACTGTCAATTTTAAGCGGTGGGCGCGGGCCGGTGCGCTAAGCCCGCGCCGCGTGTCAGGCCGCTACTTCACGCCAAGGGTCTGCAGGGTCTCCACGCTGGAGTCCTCCAGCAGGTAGCGCGCGCCGACGACGCCCAAGGCGCCCTCGTCGAGCAGGCGGCGGATGTTGGGCACGTTGGCGACTAGTTGGGCGACGGTCTGGCGGGTGTGTTCCCTCTCGACGTCGTCAGTCGTGGCCTTAGGGCCTGCCACCAGCGCGGAGGCAGCGACTTTTTCAATAATGGGGCGCTGCAGGCCGGTGGGCAGCTCGCCGCCGGCCACGAAGCCGGTAGCCGCACCGACCGCGCCGCAAGATTGATGGCCGAGGACCACCAAAAGGTTTGGCTTGAGGGCGGCGAGGGCGTAGTCGAGGGAGGCTAGGACGGCGTCGTCAAGAATGTGGCCGGCGGTGCGGATGACAAAGGCATCGCCGAAGCCAATATTGAATACGTGCTCGATAGGGGCGCGGGAATCGGAACAGGAAATGACTACCACGCGGGGATCCTGGCCGTGGGTAAGACCCTCGCGGTTATAGATCTCGCGCACGTCGACGGTTTCGCCGTCGAGAACGCGCTGGTTTCCGGCCTGGAGGGCCTCCCATACGGCTTGTGGTTCGTGGGCAACATTACGTAAAGGCATAGGCCACATTCTAATGCCTTAGACTATCCCTCACGATGGATACGCAAGTTCTTCTTTCCTGGTTCGATGCCAATGAGCGCGACCTGCCGTGGCGCCGGCCTGGCACCAGCGCCTGGGGCGTGCTGCTCAGTGAGGTCATGAGCCAGCAAACCCCCGTCGCCCGCGTGGCCCCCGTGTGGGAGGAATGGATGCGGCGTTGGCCCACCCCTGCGGACTTCGCACAGGCTACCCGAGCGGAGGTGCTGCGCGCTTGGGGCAAACTGGGCTACCCGCGCCGTGCCCTGCGCCTGTGGGAGTGTGCGGGGGTAATTGGCAGCGGCGAAGTTCCCGCGGACGTCGATGAATTGCTACGCCTACCAGGCATTGGGGACTACACCGCGCGCGCTGTGGCGTGCTTTCACTATGGGGTAAATGTGCCGGTGGTCGATACCAATGTGCGGCGGGTTTATGCCCGGGCGGAAGAGGGCCGGTTCCTGGCGCCGCAGCCCGCGAAGCGAGAGTTGGCGGCCGTAGCCGAGCTTTTGCCGGCCGAGAATGGGCCGCGCTTTTCGGCCGCGCTCATGGAGTTGGGCGCGCTAGTGTGCACGGCGAAGAACCCCTCCTGCGAGCAGTGCCCGCTGCGCGCAAGCTGTGCGTGGCAGTTAGCTGGCCGGCCGGAGCCCAGCGCGCAGGAGCAGGCGCAGGCGAAAAAGCGCGTGCAGAAATTCGTGGGCACGGACCGGCAGGTGCGCGGCAAGATTTTGGATGTGCTGCGCGCGGCGGATGGGCCGGTGCCCCAGTCCGAGATTGATGTGGTCTGGCCCGATGCGGCACAGCGCTCCCGGGCGTTGGCTTCGCTGCTTGCCGACGGCCTCGCCGAACAAAACGACGCCGGCCTCTTCCACCTACCCATCTAGGGAGTTAATAACGGCCGGCTATATTCGCAGTTCGCGATCTTGCGGGTGTGATCTGTTTAACGCCACCGACCGCGGAAATTGAAGCCGCCGGGCAGATTTACCCACATTCCGCCGCGGGAATTAAACGTTACAGGTCCTACCTTGGTAGACATCGAGGCTCCGGAGCCAGAAACGTTAATCCAGCTATTCTTGCCGGTCTTTTTTCTTGAACGATACTGAAGTCCCATGAGCATATATTTTAACAATTCCGCTTCCGCCGTTCCTACTGCGCAGTAGGTTTTGGCCATGGAAAAGATTCGACGGGAAACCGGCACCTTCCTGATTGCGCGCGCCAAATGGGGTCCGAGCCCGCGGAACTGCACACAAAAAGCCACCCAGCCTCGCAGAAAGCGAAGTGCTGGGTGGCTTTAATCGTTGCCCAGAGTTACATCGGCTGGCCGGCGCCTGCTGGCGGCGGGTTGTGGCCGTCGTCATCGGAGTCGGAACCGGAGCCGGACTCTAGGTCGGTTCCGGCGGCGGTGGAGCCGCCATCGCCTGGGACGTCCGGAGTGATGGTGTCGGGGTCGCCGGCGTCGGTGGAGTCGGCGTCGTTTTCGCGCACCTCGGCGTCGTCAAGCTGCGGCTCCTCGGTGTCCTCCGGCAGAGGCTTCGGGCGCGGGCTGAAGGTGAACTTCGCGCCCGTGTTGTCCTTGGACTCGCCGTCCCAGCCCTCGACGTCGACGGTGATGATCTCACCGGCGCCGATTTCGCCGAAGAGGATCTTCTCAGAGAGCTGATCCTCAATCTCGCGCTGAATGGTGCGGCGCAGCGGACGAGCACCCAATACTGGGTCGAAGCCGCGCTTAGCCAGCAGGTCCTTTGCCTTCTGCGTGAGCTCGATGCCCATATCGCGCTCATCCAGCTGCTTGGCCACGCGGCCGATGAGCAGCTCGACCATCTCCACAATCTGCTCCTGGGTGAGCTGGTGGAAGACGACGATGTCATCGATACGGTTCAAGAACTCTGGGCGGAAGTGCTTCTTCAGCTCGTCGTTGACCTTCTGCTTCATCCGGTCATACTGGGCATCCGCATCGTTTTCGGAGGAACCAGTAAAGCCCAAGCCCACCGGCTTCGAGATGTCCTGGGTGCCCAGGTTCGAGGTGAAGATGAGAACGGTGTTCTTGAAGTCGACGACGCGACCCTGACCGTCAGTAAGGCGGCCATCTTCCAGCACCTGCAGGAGAGTGTTGTAAATCTCCTTGTGGGCCTTCTCGATCTCGTCGAAAAGCACGACGGAGAACGGCTTGCGGCGAACCTTCTCGGTCAGCTGGCCACCCTCTTCGTAGCCAACGTATCCCGGAGGAGCACCGAAGAGGCGGGAAGCGGTGAAGCGATCGTGGAACTCACCCATGTCGATCTGGATGAGGTCATCATCCGAACCGAAGAGGAAGTTAGCCAGGGACTTCGACAGCTCGGTCTTACCCACACCGGACGGGCCGGCGAAGATGAAGGAGCCGGACGGGCGGCGCGGATCCTTGAGGCCCGCACGGGTGCGGCGGATGGCGCGGGAGACGGACTTGACCGCCTCGTCCTGGCCAATGATGCGCTTGTGCAGCTCCTCTTCCATGTTGAGCAGACGGTTGGATTCCTTCTCCGTCAGCTTCAGCACCGGGATGCCGGTCCAGTGCGCCAGAACCTCGGCGATCTGGTCCTCGCCTACCTCGGCGATTTCCTCAAGGTCGCCAGAGCGCCACTGCTTTTCCTTCTCTGCGCGCTCCTCGCCCAGCTTGCGCTCCTTATCGCGCAGGCCGGCCGCCTTCTCAAAGTCCTGGGCATCGATGGCCGCTTCCTTTTCCTTGCGTACCTCAGCGATGCGGTCATCGACCTCGCGCAGGCCCTTCGGCGCGGTCATGCGCTTGATGCGCATGCGAGCACCAGCCTCATCGAGGAGGTCAACGGCCTTATCCGGCAAGAAACGGTCATTGATGTAGCGATCCGAGAGGGAAGCTGCAGCATGCAGCGCCTCATCGGTGTAGGACACGCGGTGGTGCGCCTCGTACTTATCGCGCAGGCCCTTCAGGATCAAGAAGGTGTCATCCAGGGAAGGCTCCTCCACCTTGACTGGCTGGAAGCGGCGCTCCAGGGCGGCATCCTTCTCGATGTGCTTGCGGTATTCCTCAAGGGTCGTAGCACCGATGGTCTGCAGCTCGCCACGAGCCAGCTTCGGCTTGAGCAGCGAGGCTGCATCGATGGCGCCTTCAGCAGCACCAGCACCAACCAGGGTGTGGATCTCATCGATGAACAAGATGATGTCGCCGCGCTGGTTAATCTCCTTGAGGACCTTCTTCAGGCGTTCCTCAAAGTCACCGCGGTAACGGGAGCCGGCAACCAGGGAACCCAGGTCCAGCGAGTAAAGCTGCTTGTCCTTAAGGGTCTCTGGAACCTTACCGTTGACGATGTCGAGCGCCAAGCCCTCAACGACTGCGGTCTTACCAACGCCCGGCTCACCGATGAGAACCGGGTTATTCTTCGTACGGCGAGACAGCACCTGCATGATGCGCTCTACCTCGGACTCACGGCCGACGACCGGATCGAGCTTGCCGTCCTTAGCTGCCTGGGTGAGGTTGCGGCCGAACTGGTCGAGCACCAGGGAATTGGAACGCTCGCCGGAACCGCCGGAGCCGCCACGGCCGCCTGCGCCGGCACCTGCACCAGCACCTGCGCCAACCGGACCGGAGCCCTGGCCGTTGGAGGAACCACCCTCCTGCTGGCCGCCCTCATAACCGGACAGCAGCTGGATAACCTGCTGGCGCACGCGCGGCAGGTCGGCGCCGAGCTTGGTCAGCACCTGGGCGGCGACGCCGTCGCCCTCGCGAATGAGACCCAACAGCAAGAACTCAGTACCGATGTACTTGTGTCCCATCTGCAGACCTTCGCGCAGGGAAAGCTCCAGCACCTTCTTGGCGCGTGGGGTAAAGGGGATGTGGCCGGTGTGCGGCTGGCTGCCCTGGCCGATGATTTCCTCGACCTCGCGGCGAACATCCTCCAGGGAGATACCCATGGATTCCAGCGCCTTGGCGGCTACGCCTTCGCCCTCATGGATAAGGCCGAGCAGGATGTGCTCGGTGCCGATGTAATTGTGGTTAAGCATGCGTGCTTCTTCCTGCGCCAACACAATGACGCGGCGAGCACGATCGGTAAACCTCTCGAACATGATTCCCCTATACTTTCGCTTCTAATGTGATACCCACTCTAACGCGGCAGTCCACCGATAATTTCCGGTTTTGTTCCCAGATGCCCGCGAAAGGGCCAGAATCCGCCATATTCGCAGCTCACACGGGTGTACGCCGGTAGCGAACAGGGGCATGGGCATGTAATCTAGAATCGTTTTATTGTTCCCTCCCCTCCCCACTATTTAAGGACGTCGCGACCGTGCCCCAGCTTCCTGAGTTCTTTGCCACCCAACACAACCTGCACGAATTGGCCGTGTTGGATGAGGCGCCATCATCTACCCTCTTTGCGGTCGAAGATGGAAACACGCACCAGCAGCTGAGCGTGGAAATCTTCGCGCCGGAAATTACCGGCGTGGTGGACAAGTCCACGGCACTGCATGGGTTGCACCACCCAGCCATCGCGCCGCTGGTAGGCACGGGCACTACCGCGGATGGGCAGGAATTCATCGTGCGCGAAGGGGTTTCCGGAACCCAGCTTTCTGAGCTTCCCAATGATCTCAGCCGCGAGGAGGCCGCCGACGTCTTCGGTCCGCTGGCGGGTGCGGTGGACTTCCTAGTTTCCCGCGGGCGGGCAGATTTTGCGGTGCATGGGCTGAGGGAGGCCCGGGTGGGCGTCGATAAGCAACGCCAGGTTTCGGTGCTGGCTGCGGCCGGTCCGTCCGGCGAAGAGCACGGCGATGCGGTGGCGGCGTTTGAGGAGCTTGTTGCCCGCAAGTGCCCGGAGTATAAGCCCACTGGCGTGGCGGAGAACGCCAAGGATGTGGTCGCACACCTGCGCCCAGAGCGCGATTTCGATACCGCGCAGATTCCGCGCGTGCAGGAGCCAGAACCGCGCCCCCAGCAGCAGTTTGCCCCGCCGCAACAGCCGCAACCGATGGCCCAGCCGCAGCAACCGATGGCGCCCGCGCCGAAGAAGAAGGGCAAGGGCGGGCTCATTGCGCTCATTACGGTGCTGGCGGTGGCCGCGATTGCTGCAGCGGCGGCGCTGTGGTTCTTCCTGTCCTACCCCAGTTGGAATGACAAAGAGCAGAACTTGGCGGATGCGTACCCGGACTTGGTGGGCTCCCGCAGCGGCCAGGACGGCTTCGATGGGGCTAAGTGCTCCTCGCGCGAGCCGGAGCCTGGCCAGGAGGCCAAGATTTCCTGCGTGGGCGATGGGTTCAACTACATCGTGACCTACTACCCCAGCGTGGAGGAGCGCGATGCCATGCTTCCCGACGCCGAACCGGTCGAGCTTTCCAATGACCAGTGCACCATCCAAAGCTTTGAGACCACCGCGGATGTTCCGACCTACGTGATGGCCGTGGAAGGCACCCAGTCCGCATTCCTGGTCTGGGGCGATAAGGCAGAAGAGGAGCGGCTGAACCTGCCGCTGTGCGCCTCTTAATTTGTCCTTGTTCCTATTCCGCGGAGGGTACGCGCTTGAGGAACGGGGCCAGTACGACGACCACCAGCGAAAGCACGCCGGCAAAAAGGAAGGCCCAGTGCGCGCCGTGAGCCGTCGCGGCTGCCTCGTTCATGCCTTGGGCCGCACCGGACTTGGTGCCACGGGTCAGGAAGGTCATCAGGAAGGCAGTGCCGGCCGCACCCGCCAGCTGCTGCAGGGTATTGAGGATGGCGGAGCCGTGCGAGTAAAGCTCGTCTGGCAGGGAGGCTAGGGACGTCGTCATCAGCGGCGTCATCATAAGCGCGATGCCCAGCGCAAAAAGGATGTGCATGCCAATGACCATCCATACCGCACTGTCCTCGTTGAGCAGGGTCATCAGCCACGTGCCCGCGGCTAGGAGCAGGGCGCCGGGGATCATGAGCGGGCGGGGCCCGTGGATGTCATAGAGGCGGCCGACCATCGGCGAGATGCCGCCTTGGAGCAAGCCGCCAGGCATGACGACGAGCCCGGTGACCAGCGAGCTTACCGCCAGGGAGGTCTGCAGGTAGATGGGCAGAATATTGACCACGCCGAGCAATAGCCCAAACATGAGCAGCATGCCCAATACCGCCACGGTGAAGTTGGGAACCGTAAACGGGCGCATGTCCAAAAGAGCGCGATTGTCCTTGGCCAGGCGCAGCTGGCGGCGGGTGAAAAGCGCCAAAGCCACGAGGCCGACGATGAGAACGACGATGTCTACCAGGCCATCGCCCTCCAGCATGTTTTCCAGGGACGATACGGCGTAGACCAACCCGCCAAAGGCGATGACAGACAAGACGACGGAGGGGAAATCCAGCGGGGTATCGCGTTTTTCTCCCACGTTGACCAGGCGGAAATAGCCGGCGGCGCAGATGAGGCCAAGCAGCGGCACCATGGTCCAGAAGATGACGTGCCAGCTAGACATGCTCAACACGAAGCCACCTACAGTGGGGCCGAGCGCCGGGGCCACGGAAATCACCACGGAGATAATGCCCATCACGCTGCCGCGGCGCTGCGGCGGGACGAGGGTCATCGCCACCGTCATCAAGGTGGGGATCATCAAGGCGGTGCCGGCCGCCTGGAATACGCGCCCCACCAGCAGCACGCCGAAGGCCGGGGCGAGCGCCGCCAGCACCGTACCGGCAAGAAATACGCCCGACGATGCCAAGAAGATCTGCCGGGTGGTGAACTTATCCATGAGAAAGCCGGTGGTCGGGATGACCACGCCCATGGTGAGGAGGAAACCGGTAAGCAGCCACTGGGCGGAGGTCGCGGGGATGCCGAAGTCCGCCATGATGGTGGGCAGCGCCACCGACAGGGCGGTCTCGTTCAGGATCATCACCATCGCGCCGAGGACGAGGATGGTGAGGTTGATTTTTACCTCTGCGGAAATGTGGGGATCTGGTTTCTGAGACACCCAGACAGAATACTGAGGCCGCGGGTGCGGGAAAAGTCGAGGAGTATAGTTTTAGTGTCTTCATCCGCGCGGTGAGACCGCGCCACCCGAGCCTAAAGCGAGGTACACCCCAGTGCGTTTTCTCAATGATTCCCACCCGCCGTACGAATTGACCTACTCCGACGTATTTATGGTCCCGAGCCACTCCGAGGTGGGCTCGCGCCAATCGGTAGACCTCACCACTGAGGACGGCACCGGAAATACCATCCCGCTCATCGTGGCCAATATGACTGCCGTGGCCGGGCGCCGCATGGCCGAGACCATCGCCCGGCGCGGCGGGCTAACCATCCTGCCACAGGACCTCTCCTTGGAAGCGGCCGCAGAAACCATCGCCTCCGTAAAGGCGGCGGACTTGGTTTATGACACCCCGATTACCGTCAAGCCGCACCACACCGTGGGCTATACCAGCAACCTTTTGCACAAGCGCGCCCATGGTGCCGCCATCGTGGTCGAGGGGGACATGCCCATCGGCATCATCACCCCGAAGGACCTGCGCGGACAGGATAACTTCACCGCCGTCGGCCAGCTGATGACCACCGACTTGGTCACGCTGCCGGTGGGCATTGACCCACAGGAGGCTTTTACCAAGCTGCGCAAAACCTCCCGCAAGCTGGCGCCAGTGGTCAACCCGGATGGCACCTTGGCCGGAATCCTCACTAGGAAGGGCGCGGTGAGGGCAAAAATGTACAGGCCGGGCGTCGACAAGCAAGGCCGCTTACATATCGGTGCTGCAGTGGGCATCAACGGCGATGTGGAAGGCCGCGCCCGCGCCCTAGCGGAGGCCGGTGCTGATGTGCTGGTCATCGATACCGCACACGGCCACCAGGAAAGCATGCTTACCGCGCTGCGCAAGGTCAAAGCGCTGGAACTGGGCCTTCCCATCGCTGCCGGCAATATCGTCACGGCCGAGGGCGTGCGCGAGCTGGCCGCGGCCGGCGCGGACATTATCAAGGTCGGTGTGGGCCCGGGCGCGATGTGCACCACCCGCATGCAAACCGGCGTGGGCCGCCCGCAGTTCTCGGCCGTCCTAGAGTGTGCTGCGGCCGCCCGCGAGGTAGGCGCCCATGTTTGGGCCGACGGCGGCGTGCGCGACCCGCGCGATGTCGCCCTCGCACTGGCCGCGGGAGCTTCCAATGTCATGATTGGCTCTTGGTTCGCCGGCACCTTCGAGTCCCCAGGTGACCTGCACAAGGATGCCGACGGCGCCTTCTACAAAGAATCCTTCGGTATGGCCTCGCGCCGGGCGGTGCGCGGCCGCAATTCCGATACCGAGGCTTTTGAGCGCGCCCGCCGCGAGATGTTCGAAGAGGGCATTTCTACCTCTCGCATCTACCTCGACCCCGAGCACGGTGGCGTGGAGCACCTGGTGGACCGGATTGTCTCTGGCGTGCGTTCCTCGTGCACCTACGCCGGCGCCGATTCGCTGGCCGCCTTCCACGAACGCGCGACCGTGGGCGTGCAATCCGCCGCCGGCTTTGCCGAGGGGCAGCCACGGGCCACCAACCGCTAACAGGCTGCATGCTACGTTGACAGATATGTTGACTCGCTATGACCAAGCGGCCTCCCGCGCGGCCGCGCAGGTTATGGGGCAGTACTCCACCAGCTTCTCCCTGGCCACGCGGCTTTTGCGCGGGCGGGTGCGCGCCGATATCCGCCACCTATACGCGGTGGTGCGCATTGCAGACGAGCTTGTCGACGGCGCCGCAACCCAAGCCCACACCGACCCCGCCGCCGCGCTGGATGCCTACGAGCAGACCATCCTGGCCGCGCCGCAGCAGCGACTGCACACCGATCCGGTTGTGCACGCTTATGCCATCACGGCTCGCCGCTGCGGCTTCCACCGCGAGCACCTTGTTGCCTTCTTTAGCTCCATGCGCGCGGATCTCACCCAGCGCGAGTACTCGCCATCGGAGCTGCAGGACTATATCTACGGCTCAGCGGAAGCCATTGGGCTATTGTGCCTGCAAATTTTCTTGGCCGAGGAGGACGTCTCCCCGACCGACCGCGCCGCCATGGAGCGCGGCGCCCGCGCGCTAGGGTCAGCCTTTCAGAAGATTAATTTCCTGCGTGACCTGGCTGAGGATAGCTCCACTTTGGGCCGCACCTATTTTCAGCAGGCCCCATCTGGACGGATTGATGAGGCCACCAAGTCCGCGCTCATCGCAGAGATCCGCCAGGAGCTCGCCACCGCCGCGCTCACCATCGACTTGCTCCCGGCTTCCGCGCGTGTCGGTGTGAGCGCGGCGGCGGATATCTTTGCCGAGCTCACCAATCGCCTCGCCGCCACCCCGGCTACGGCGCTTGCCACTACGCGGGTATCCGTTCCGAACCACACCAAGGCTTGGCTCGCGGCCCGCGCAGTGCGCCGTCGCGGCCACAGCAGCCATACCCCACACCCAGCCGGAGATTAAGGAGACGTCATGCACGCCGTCGTCATTGGAGCCGGCATCGCCGGACTCGCCACCGCCGCTTTGCTCGGCCGCGAGGGCTACCAGGTCACCGTCGTAGACTCGCTGGATGAGGTAGGCGGGCGCGCTGGCAGCTTTGCGGAGGCTGGCTTCCGCTGGGATACCGGCCCGTCGTGGTACCTCATGCCCGAGGCATTCGATCACTTCTTTGCGCTGTGTGGCACCTCCACCGAGGCGGAGCTGGACTTGGTCGACCTCTCCCCCGCCTACCGCGTCTTTCATGGCGATGCGCCGGTGGATGTGCGCTCCGGCATCGAGGAAGTCACCGCGCTTTTCGAGTCACTCGAGCCCGGCGCGGGGGAGAAAGTTCGCGAGTACTTAGCGCAGGCCCGCGATACCTATGAGATGGCGCTTAAGCACTTCCTTTACACCACCTTCTCCGCGCCACTGAACCTGGTGCACCGCGATATCCGCACCCGGATTTCGCGCCTTATGGCTCTGCTGACGGAAAACCTAAAGCAGTACGTGGGCCGAACGTTTTCTGATGCCCGCCTGCGCCAAATCTTAAGCTACCCGGCGGTCTTTTTGTCCTCCGAGCCGGCCGCCGCACCGGCCCTGTATTCCCTGATGAGCCACACCGATCTGGTGGAGGGCGTGCGCTACCCGCAGGGTGGCTTCGCCGCCGTGGTCCAGGCCATATACCGCCAGGCACAGAAATTCGGCGCCACCTTCCGCTTGGGCGAGGAGGTTACTTCCATCAAGGTCGCCAACCGGCAGGTCACGGGCGTGCGCACGAATAAGGGCGCCATCCACGCCGATATCGTGGTGTCCGCGGCGGACTTGCACCACACCGAGACCCAGCTTTTGCCGCCCCAACTGCGCACCTACCCGGAGCGCTACTGGGGCCGGCGCAATCCCGGTCTGGGCACCGTGCTCATTTTGGCCGGGGTAAAGGGCGAGCTTCCAGAGCTAGCGCACCATACGCTGCTTTTTAGCCAGGATTGGGATCCGGATTTCCGCGCCGTCTATTCCGGGCCGGAGCCCTCCCGGCCGTTGGGCGCCTCGGAGTCCATCTACGTGTCCAAGACCTCGGCCACCGACCCGAACGTAGCGCCCGCGGGCCACGAAAACCTCTTCATTCTGGTGCCGGTGCCGGCCGCGGAGGCACCCGGGTTCGGCAACGCCTACCACGCAGAGGCATCCGAGCGCGTTGCCGCGATTGCCGACGCCGCCCTCAACCACATCGCAGCCACGGCCGGGGTGCCGGATTTGGTAGACAGGGTCGTCGTCAAGCGCACGCTCGGCCCGGCCGACTTTGCCGAGCGCTACCATGCTTGGTCGGCCGGTTCTATTGGGCCCGCGCACACGCTGCGGCAATCGGCGTTCTTGCGCGGGCGCAACGCCTCGCGCAAGGTCGGCGGGCTCTACTACGCGGGTGCCACCACCGTGCCGGGCGTGGGCGTGCCGATGTGTCTGATTTCGGCCGAGAACATTATTAAGCGCCTGCGTGGCGATACCTCCGCCGGGCCGCTTTCACACTAGCCCAGGTACAGCAAAAGCCGCCAGCCACGCGGGCTAACGGCTAGCGATTGGCCGCTGGGCGGCTACTTCTGCTCTGGCTTAACCAGTGGGAAGAGCACGGTTTCGCGGATGCCCAGGCCGGTCAGGGCCATCAGCAGGCGGTCCATGCCCATGCCGGTGCCGGCCGTAGGCGGCATGCCCTGCTCCATAGCGGCAAGGAAGTCCTCGTCCAGCACCATGGCCTCGTCATCGCCACCGGCGGCCAGGCGGGCCTGATCCTCAAAGCGCTCGCGCTGGATAACCGGGTCCACCAGCTCGGAGTAGCCGGTTGCCAGTTCGAAGCCGCGGACGTAGAGGTCCCACTTCTCGGTCACGCCCGGCTTGGAACGGTGCTGACGGGTCAGCGGGGAGGTCTCAACCGGGAAGTTCTTGACAAAGATGGGGCCTTCCAGCTGGTCCTCGCACAGGACCTCCCAGATTTCCTCCACCAGCTTGCCGTGGCCCCAGCCGCCGTCCTTGGGGACGTCGAGGCCGATGACGTCTGCAATGCCCTTGAGCGTCTCGACGTCGGTATCGATGGTGACCGCCGGCTGGCCCGGGAACTTGCGCTGCAGAGCTTCATTGAGGGAGGGGTACATCTCGATTTCGGGCCACTCTTCGCCGCCGAAGTCGAACTCGGTGCCATCCGCCAGGGTAACGGTGGTGGAACCAAAGACGTCGCGCGCTACGGCCTGGATGGACTCGCGCGTCATGCGGGCGCAATCGTCGTAGTCGCCCCATGCAGCATAGGTCTCGAGCATGGCGAACTCCGGCGAGTGGGAGCGATCCACGCCCTCATTGCGGAAGTTACGGTTGATTTCGAAGACGCGGTCAATGCCGCCGACGACGGCACGCTTCAAGTACAGCTCCGGCGCAATGCGCAGGTAGAGGTCAATATCCAGCGCATTGGAGTGGGTGATAAACGGGCGAGCGGCCGCGCCACCGTGCAGGGTCTGCAGCATCGGGGTCTCGATTTCAACGAAGTCCTGGCTTTCCAGGTAGTTACGCAGCGCGCGCATGACCTTCACGCGGATCATGGCGTTCTTGCGGGCCTCTTCGCGGATAATGAGGTCGTTATAGCGCTGGCGCACACGGGTATCTTCTGCCATATCGGCGAAAGACACCGGCAGCGGGCGCAGAGACTTAGCGGCCATGGTCCACTCGGAAACCATGATGGACAGCTCGCCGCGGCGGGAGGAAATCACGCGGCCGCGCACGGAGATGAAATCGCCCAGGTCAACATCGGACTTCCACGCGTCGAGGCGCTCCTTGCCTACCTCGGCCAAAGAAAGCATGGCCTGCACCTGGGTGCCGTCACCATCTTGCAGGGTGGCAAAGCACAGCTTGCCGGTATTGCGCATAAAGATAAGGCGGCCGGCAATGGCGTGGGTTACCTCGGTTTCCTCGCCTGGGGCCAGGTAGGTCACGCCTTCTTCCGTGCCCGGCTCTTCGCCCTCGGCCACTACGCGGAAATCGTGGCGCAAATCCTTCAAAGAGATGGTGCGCTCAACGGTGACCGGGTAGGCCTCTACGCCGGATTCCAGCAGGCGATCGCGCTTCTCGCGGCGGATACGCAGCTGCTCAGGGACATCGTTTACTTCATTATTCTTCTGCTCGCTCACGTTAGCCTAGGGTAGTCGATCCCCACCGCAGCACGCGATTTAGCCCACGCCACCCTCACCCCGGAAAAGATTTACGCATAATTCACTTCACCGTCACCTTAGCGCCAACGCACAGTTACTGAGATCCCCTTATATAAATGGCTGTCCCCGTGTCTAAACAATATTTTCAACCCATTTGGAGCAGTAATAATGGCGCTTAAAGGCCGCAACCTTCTCTCTAGTCTCTTTTCCTCCTCTCGTTCCAGCCTGACCTGCACCTACAAGTGCGGTAATGCCTGCTTTGGCGAGTGCGAGAACAAGTCCAATAACCCGTACTTTGCTGACCAGTTCTCCCGTCGTACCGCGCTGCGTGCGGGCAGCCTTTCCGTCGTAACCGTTGGCGGCGGCGCTGCCTTGGCGGCCTGCTCCAACCCGGATGATGCGTCCACCGAGGCTTCCTCCTCCGAGGGCAAGGGCGGCAAGACCTCTGAGGCGAACGTTGAGCTCACCTCCGCAGAGGGCATGAAGTTCGACCCAGTACAGCCAAACGAGAAGGACGAAGTGGTCATCCCGGATGGCTACGAGCAGTCCGTTCTCATTGCTTGGGGCGACCCGCTATTTGAGGACGCGCCGGAATTCGATGATAAGAACCAGACTGCCGAGGCAGCCGAGAAGCAGTTCGGCTTCAACAATGACTTCGCAGGCCTTATCGAGCACCCCGACGATGACAACCGCCTTATCTACGTCTGCTCCCACGAGTACACCACCGAGCCGCAGATGTTCCCCAACTACGATGCGGATAACCCCACCGAGGAGCAGGCCAAGATCGGCTGGGCTGGCCACGGCCACTCCATCGTGGAGGTATCCAAGGTAGGCAAGACCGGCGAGCTCAAGCGCGAGTTCGGCCCGCTCAACCGCCGCATCACCGCCACCACCGAGTTCACCCTGGTGGGCCCAGCTGCCGGCTCCGATTACGTCAAGACCTCCGCCGATAAGACCGGCAAGAAGGTCAAGGGCACCCTGAATAACTGCTCCGGCGGCATCACCCCATGGAACACCATGCTCTCTGGCGAAGAGAACTTTGACCAGTACTTCGCCCACGCCAAGCTGGATGACAAGAAGGCGCAGGAGTCCCTGGAGCGCTTCGGCATGGAAGACGGCGAATCTCAGCGCAAGTGGGAGCGCTTTGATAAGCGCTTTGACGTCTCCAAGGAGCCGAACGAGCCGAACCGCTTTGGCTGGCTCGTAGAAATCAACCCGCTGGACCCGAAGTCCACCCCGGTCAAGCACACCGCGCTGGGTCGCTTCAAGCACGAGGCCGGCAATATCCACATCGCCTCCGACGGCACCGTGGTGTGCTACTCCGGCGATGACTCCCGCTTCGAGTACATCTACAAGTTCATCTCCACCAAGCAGTACAAAGAGGGCGACATCGAGCACAACCTCACCATCCTGGACCACGGCACCCTGTACGTGGCCAAGGTAGAGGGCAACTCCCCAGAGGACGAGATTGACGGCTCCGGCGTGCTGCCAGAGGATGGTGCCTTTGACGGCAAGGGCGAATGGATCAAGCTGCTGACCTCCGATACGGAGAACAACAAGTTCGAGTCCCACGTTGATGGCATGTCTGCCGAAGAGGTTGCCGTCTACACCCGTGAGGCCGCCGATAAGGTGGGCGCCACCAAGATGGACCGCCCTGAGGATATGCAGGTTCACCCAGACTCCGAGAAGGTCTACGTGGCCCTGACCAATAATAAGTACCGCGGCGCTACCGGCGAGAATGCCAAGAAGAACAAGGAAGAGCCGATGGAGTGGGCTCCTATCAAGGAGAACAAGAACGGCCTGGTCATGGAGATTGAAGATGACCACGCTGGCGAGAAGTTCACCTGGAACCTCTTCCTGGTCTGCGGTGACCCGAAGGAGGCCAATACCTACTTCGGCGGCTTTGATAAGGAGAAGGTCTCCCCGATTTCCTGCCCGGATAACCTGGCCTTCGATAGCCACGGCAACCTATGGATCTCCACCGACGGCAACGCCCTTGAGTCCAACGACGGCCTCTACGCCGTGACCACCGAAGGCGATACCCGCGGTGAGCTCAAGTGCTTCCTGACGGTCCCGGCGGGCGCCGAGACCTGTGGCCCCATCGTCACCGATGAGCGCGTGATGGTTAACGTTCAGCACCCAGGCGAGACCGATGACGCCACCTTTGAAAAGCAGACCTCCCACTGGCCAGAGGGTGGCAAGTCCACCCCTCGCCCAGCAGTGGTTGTGGTGTGGAAGAAGGACGGCAACATCGGCGTCGATAAGAAGTAAGCACCACCTGGTTTAAGCACCCACCGCGCGGCCCTCGTTCCTCCACTGGAACTGGGGCCGCGCTGTTGTTTTCCCTGCCGGCAGCATGAGGTACTGCGCCGCCTGCGCGTTCTAAATATAAATCCACCCGCCGGTCTCCCCCACGGGCTAATACCTATGTGAGTTGTGGCATACTATCCGCACGTGTGAGACACGCCACCCAACTGCCCATGAGGAGACGCACACCATGAACTCTCTAGTCCTCGCCATCATCGGCATAGCGATGATGGGCGCCGGCTACCTGCTCTATTCCAAGTTCCTAGGAAAGGGCATTTTCCGACTATCCCCGAACTACTCCACCCCGGCCCACACCATGGAAGACGGCGTGGACTTTGTGCCCACCAATAAATACGTCCTGTGGGGCCACCACTTCACTTCCGTGGCGGGCGCCGCGCCCATCATTGGTCCGGCCGTAGCCGTCATCTGGGGCTGGGCTCCGGCGTTTCTCTGGGTCACCCTCGGCACGGTCTTCTTTGCCGGCATGCACGATTTGGGTGCACTGTGGGCGTCACAGCGCCACAAGGGCCAGTCCATCGGCACGTTGTCTGGGCGCTACATTGGCAAGCGCGGGCGCAATCTGTTCCTCATCGTCATCTTCCTGCTGCTGTTGATGGTGAATGCGGCCTTCGCCGTGGTCATTTCGAACCTGCTGGTCTCCACCCCTACGGCCGTAATCCCCACATGGGGCGCCATCGTCGTCGCACTGCTTATCGGCCAGGCCATCTACCGCCTGAATTGGAACCTGCCGCTGGTCTCCATCGTGGGCGTTGTCGCGCTCTACACGTTGATGATCATCGGTGACCGCGTGCCTGTGGTCCTACCAGATACGGTCCTGGGCATCCCCGCTAACGGCGTGTGGATCATCTTGTTATTCATCTACGCCTTCATCGCTTCGCTGCTGCCAGTGTGGGTGTTGCTGCAGCCACGCGACTACATCAACGGCCTCCAGCTCTTTGTGGGCCTAGCCATCTTGTACGGATCCTTCCTCATTACCCGCCCTTCGCTGGCCGCACCGGCACTGCGCGACAACGTACCGGACGGCACCCCGGGCATTTTCCCGCTGCTCTTTGTCACCATCGCCTGCGGCGCTATTTCCGGCTTCCACGGCGTGGTGGCCTCTGGTACCTCGTCCAAGCAGGTGGATAAGGAAACTGACGTCCGCTTTGTGGGGTACTTCGGCGCCGTGGGCGAAGGCCTGCTCGCGCTGGGCACCATCATCGCCACCACCGCAGGCTTTAAGTCCCTGCAGCAGTGGGAAGAGATCTACTCCGAGTGGAATGCCGGCGGTGTAGAGGCCTTCGTACAAGGCGGCGGCGCGCTCATGAATGAGGGCATGGGGATTCCCACCTCCCTCTCCGGCACCATCTTGGCCACCATGGCCGTCCTCTTCGCCGCCACCACCATGGACTCGGGCGTGCGCCTGCAGCGCCTCGTGGTGCAAGAAATTGGCGAGATCATGGGTGTGCGCATCAAGGCCTTGGCCGCCACCGTCATCGCGGTGGGCCTGGCCTTCGGCCTGACCTTCTCCGCCGGTGCGGATGGATCCGGCGGCATGACCATCTGGCCGCTATTCGGCACCACCAACCAGCTCATGGCGGGCCTTTCCTTGGCCATCGTGGTGGTCATCCTGACCCACCTGCGCCGGCCAACGTGGCCGGTGGTCTTCCCACTCATCTTCGTTACCGCCATGTCACTGTGGGCCGCGCTGCTCCAGCTGAAGTCCCTCTTTACCAGCCAGAACTGGCTGCTATTCTGCATGGACGTCATCATCGTGGTGGCCGCCATCTGGGTCATTGTGGAGGCCGTCGGCGCCATTTCCCGCGCCCGCAAGGAGACCCCGCTGGAGTGGTCCGATGATGACCTTGACGCCCCGCTGCCCGAGCATGCTCGACAAGCTTAAGGCACTTGCGGCCGGGCTCAATGAGTACTACCAGGCCCCGTATCGCGCCAGCTTTGCCAGAGCCCAGCAGCAAGAAGACGATCTCTTCTTGATGCTGGTTGCCTCGGAGGCGCTCGGCATCCCCAACCCGGCCAGCTACTACACCCTGGAGCTTTTGCCGTTGGTTTATGAGGATTTCCACGCCTGGCATACCCGCATGGGAATGGATAGATCCCCGCTGGAGAATATTCAATGTTGTTAGAGACCGCACCCATCATGTTCTTTGGCGGCAAGGGCGGGGTGGGTAAAACTACCCTGGCCACCGCTACCGCGCTGCGCCTGTCCCGTGAGCATCGCGTCTGCCTGGTGTCCACGGACCCGGCGCATAACCTGGGGCATATTTTTGGTGCCTCGCTTGGTGACGCCGCCGTAGACCTCACCCCTACCCTGTCCGCCATCGAGATCAACCCTGCGCGCGCGACCGAGCAACACCTAGCGCAGGTGGGAAACTCGATGCGCCGCTTTATGCCCGAGCACCTCCATGGCGAGGTGAAGAAGCACCTCGACCTAGCCCGGCAATCGCCCGGCACACAAGAGGCGGCGCTATTGGAGCGCATAGCGGCGCTCGTCGTGGAAGAGTCGGACTTCGACTACCTCATCTTCGATACCGCACCCTCAGGGCATACCTCGCGGCTTATGGCCCTGCCGGAGATCATGGCCGCCTATACCGATGGATTGCTCTCCCGGCGCGAGAAATCCGATAAATTCGGCTCGCTGGTGCGCGGAATGTCGCAAGGAAGCGGCGCGGATAATGACCCGGTGGACCGGCGCAATCAGGAAATTCGCGCCACGCTTTACCAGCGGCGCGAGCGCTTTGCCGAGTTGCGCACCGCGCTTACCTCCCCGCGCACCGTGTTCCACATTGTGCTCACTGCCGAGCGCCTGCCCGTGCTGGAATCTGCCGAGTTTCACGCGGACCTCACGAGCAACGGTGTGCGGGTGGGTTCCATGCTGGTTAACCGGCGCACCCCGGCCGACCAAGGCGAGTTCTTGGCCGCCCGGCGCGCCGCCGAGGATGAGGCGCTCGCACTGCTGCACGCCCAGCTGCCCGATACCCCGGTGCGCGAGGTTCCGTGGTTGCCGGAGGAAGTGGGGACTCCGGGGGCCGTCGGCAAGCTGGCGGCCTACCTCTAGCTCCACCCGCCCGCGCAGCTGTGGGCTTGGGTCTGCTAAAACCGAAACTATGACTTTGCTCACCAACGAATACCTATCCCACTTGCGCGAGGAGGCCGCGGCCGATTCTCGGCTGCGCATCGCGCGCAACGCCATCACCAACGTCGGGGCGGCTAAGGCGGCCCTGGACCGCGACCGCATTACGTCCCTCTACCCCACCACCGAGGTCAAGCTGGATAGCCTGGGCGTATCGGATCAAAAGCGCTCGGGCCGCTGCTGGATGTTCGCGGCGCTGAACGTCTTCCGTCACCGCGCGGCCAAGGAACTCAATGTAGATAATTTCGAGTTTTCCTTCACCTACCTGCAGTATTTTGACAAGCTCGAGCGCGCCAACCTGGTGCTCAACCAACTGCTGGATAAAAAGGACGCCGGCTGGGACGAGCGCACCGTCGCCGCGGTGCTAGACCACGCGGGGGCCGATGGCGGCTGGTGGTGCTTCTTTAGCAACCTCGTGGCCAAGTACGGCGCCGTCCCTGCCGAGGTCATGCCGGAGGTGCGCTCGTCTGGAAATACCGCGGAGATGAACCGCGACCTCGCCACGGTGGTGCGTCGTGCCGCCGCCCAGGACGGACCGCGCGAAGAAATCCTCGCCCAAGCGCGCAAGGATATCCACCGCATCCTGGCCATCCACCTGGGCACCCCGCCGGAGGAATTTACCTGGGCGTATCGCACCAAGGACGAGCAATTCGTGCGGCTGCACTCCACCCCGCGCGAGTTTGCGGATAAGTACCTGCCGAATCTGGACGAGTACGTGGTGCTGGCCGACGACCCCCGCTCCACCAACCCCAAGCATCGCGTGTTCAGCAGCGCTGAGGAGACCAATGTGCTGGGCGGCGCACCGCAGGAGTACCTCAACGTCAGCGCGGCCGAGTTGAAGGAAACTGCCAAGCGCAGCCTGGCCGCCGGCGAGCCGGTGTGGTTTAGCTGCGATGTCAACCGCCAGTTCTCCTTCCTCAACGGCGTATGGGACGAGGGATTGGTAGATACCGATGGCCTTTACGGCATCGATTCCTCCATGAGCAAGGAGGAGCGTTTTACCTCCGGCGAGACCGCGCCCACCCACGCGATGGTGCTCACCGGCGTCGATGGTGACCGCGCCTGGCGCGTGGAGAACTCCTGGGGCTCTAAGCCGCCGCGCAAGGACGATGGCGAGGATGTGCCCGGCAAGGGCTTTGCCACGATGGCCGATGCCTGGTTTGACCAGAACGTCTTCCACATCGCCGTGCGCAAGGAGCACCTAAGCGACGAGCTGGCCCAGGCCCTTGGCACCGAACCAATTGAGCTCCCCCTCTGGGACCGGATGAACTAAGGAGTATCGAGAAATGACCGAGATTAACCCGAACGAGGTTCATGCCGCCACTGCCGAGCTCACCGGCGATGCCGCGCTGCGCCTGGTGCGCAATGGGGTGGCTCAGGAGGGCGTCGACAAGCTCAGCCTCGACCGTGAGCAACTACGCAGCCTCACCCCCGTGACCAGCCATAAGCTAGATTCCTGGGGCGTGGCCGACCAGAAGGCTTCGGGCCGCTGTTGGATTTTTGCCGGCCTCAATTCCCTGCGCGGCGGGCTAATGGACAAAGCCAAGCTCAAGGATTTTGAGCTCTCCCAGACCTATATTTACTTCTTTGACAAGCTGGAAAAGGCCAATTGGTTCCTCACCGCCATGGCCGAGCTCAAAGACCGCGATATTACGGACCGCACCGTAACCAAGCTCATGGATGATCCCATCGATGACGGCGGCCAGTGGTCCATGTTCGTCGCCCTGGTGGAAAAGTACGGCGTGGTGCCGCAGTACGCCATGCCGGAGACCGCCTCTTCCGAGGCCACGGCGACGCTTAACCGCAACCTGCAGACCGTGCTGCGCCGCGCCGCCCACCGCATCCGCAGCGGCGAAGAGGGCGCGCATGAGCAGGCGCTTGCCGACGTCTACCGTATCCTCACCGCCAACCTTGGCCTGCCACCCGAGGACTTTGTGTGGCAGTACCGCGATAAGGACGATGAATTCCACCGCGCCGGCACCTATACCCCGCAGGAGTTTGCCCGGGAATACCTGCCGGCGGACCTAGGCGAGTACGTGTGCGTGGTCAACGACCCGCGCAATGCCTATGGCGAGCTCTACACCGTGGAGTACCTGGGCAACGTGGCGGGAAAGCGCGTGACCTACTTGAACGCGCCTGTGGAGGTGCTGCGCGATGCCGCGCGTGCCTCCATCGAAGACGGCCAGCCCGTCTGGTTCGGCTGCGATACCGACCAGCAATCCGATGATGAGCACGGCGTGTGGGCCAAGCACCTGCACGATTATGAGGCCTTTTACGGAGTGGAGATGGATCTGGACAAGGCGCAGCGTTTGCGCCTGCACGAGTCCCTCATGACCCACGCGATGGTCTTTACCGGCGCCGATATCGCAGACGACGGCACCGTCAATCGCTGGCGCGTGGAAAATTCCTGGGGCCCGAAGAAGGCCGATAAGGGCTTTTGGACCATGGGCGATGACTGGTTCGACGAGTTCGTCTTCGAAATCGCCGTGCACCCCTCCCGCCTGCCGGAGCAATACCAAGCGGCGTTGCAGTCCGAGTCCGTCACCACCCTGCCGGCCTGGGATCCGATGGGCGCGTTGGCGCGTTAAGCCTGCGGCACGCTAAGCCTGCGGCGTGCCAAGGCGGCGCACATAGAGCATGCACTCCAAGTCGCGGTCCTCGTTGACCGCGATGGTGCGCTCGCCCACCTGAGTGAAACCGCGGCTGTCATAGAACTGATAAGTGCAGCCGTCATCGGTAAACAAGTAGACAGTCTTTCCCTCGTGACGGGCTTCGAAGGCCTCGAGCAGCGCCGTGCCCACGCCGCTCACGCCGGAATTGGGATCCGCGACGAGGAAGCCGATTTCGCCATCAATGGGGTGCTTACCCAAGTACTTGAGCAGCATGTCCTGATTGGCGGCATCGTAGTCATCGCGGTGCCCGCCCGGGCGCAGGTTATTGAAGATTTCCACCGCATGAACAAACGCCTTGCGCCACCACGGATATGGCAGCGCGGGCTTGCCTTTCATGGAGGCTAGTAGCACGCCGAGGAAGCGGTCGCCATCGTAAGCCGCCAAGATATCGGTGGCCTTGGCGCGCTCTAAATCCCAAAAGTAGCGGCCATAGGCGCGCTCGAAGCGGCGGCTTTTGACAAACCAGTGCAGGTGCATGCCCTCGATGGCAAAAGAAATGGCTTTGGGCTCATCGCGCGGGTCAAGGTCGCGGATCTGGATATCGGTCATTAGTCCTCCGATGGCTGCTGGGAAGCGGTACCCTGCGCGCGCTGTTGCTCGCGCTCGAGCTCGGCCTTGGCTTCGTGCTCTTCAATATTATTAAATCCGATGCCCAGCGGCAGGCCCACATTATCGATGAGGCGGACGCCGCCGATGGTCGCGGCGACGAGCAAGCGGGCATCGCCCTCCTCGGGAGGCGTGCCGAGGTCGCGGCCGCGCACCTCGAGGTAGTCCGGCTCAACGCCTGCTGCGCGCAAGACTTCCGCGGCAACCTCGCGGACCTTCTCCGCACCGGCTTCGGCGGCATGTGCGCCGGCGGTCAGCGCGGCGGATAGGGCCGCAGCCTGGTCGCGGGAGTCGGCCGGGACGTTGGTATTGCGCAAGCTCATCACCACGCCATCGGGCATGCGTACGGCGGGCACGCCCTGCACGCGGACACCCAGGTGGAAATCTTGAACCGCGTGGTGGATGGCGAGGAGGAGCTCGTAGTCCTTTTCACCGAGGAGGACGTCGGTAGGCGAAAGCGTCAGGATGAGCGCAAGGTAGAGCGAGAGATCTTCGCTGAGGTCCGGCTCGAGGGCGGTTGCGGCGTCGGCCGGAGCCACGGCGATGCGGCGGCCGTGCGGCCACAAGGTTTCTGGCGAGTAATCCCACACGATGTCGACGCCCTCGGCGCGCAGGAGTTCAAGGTCCTCCTCGTGCGGGGACTGCAGGGCCACGACGGTAACCGCGCCGCGAATGTGCTTGGCCGCACGCACCAACGCGATATGGCCGGCGTGCACGCCGGTAGTCAGGGGCACGAAGGCCACCGGGCGGCCAGTCTTATGAAAGGCGCTGCCGACCATACGGATGCGCTCAATCTCGCTGATGACGGTGGCGTTTCCCAGCTCTAGGCTCATCGGCTCTCCTCTTGTAGGGCCCACATTTCCAGCTCCTCGCGGCCGTCTACCTCGCCTAGGCGGCGGGCAACCTCCACGTAGCTGCGGCGCAGGCCGGGGTCGGTGGCGCCGCGGTAGGCGGCGATGATTTCTTCGGTGTCCATGTCCTCACCCACCATGGGCTTTTCCTCTGCAGAGGGGAAGAAACGAGCATCGACCGCCGCAGAGATGTGCAAGCGCCGCAGCATCTCGGCGTAGTAGGCACGGGCGGCAAAGGAAGGACGTTCGGCATCGGAAAGCGCGACGGCTTCGCCGCGGAACTCGGTGATATTGAGCTCCACCACAGTCTCGCCCAGCTCGTCCAGGGTGGTCACGGCCCAGCGCATGAGTGCAAATGGGGCGAGTGCCGCAACGACACAGCCGCGCGTTTCTAGCGGATCTAGCACTTGGACACCGCGCGAGAGGCAAGTGTGGAACACGATAAGCCCGTGGTGGACGTGGGGTTCAAGAAGTTCCACGGTGGCTTCTAAGCGGGCATCGCCCACGGCGATAATGAGAGCTTCGAAGGAAGAAAGCTCGGCCGGGTCCGAGAGCATCTGCACCTCATGGCCGGCGCGTTCCATGGCATTGGCCAAGGTAAATCCGGCCAGGCTCCGGCCAAAAAGGGCTACCCGCATGCGTGGCGGGCGCATTTATTTATCCTTCTTCTTCGCCTGGGCCAGCAGCTCGGCCACGGAGACCGCGCCTTCGCGCTTATCGTCGCTGCGGCGGCGGCCACGGGAATCGGGTTCTTCGGCGGCTGCGCGGTGATGGGAGCGGGCTGCCTTCTGGCGCACCGGCTCGGACTTTTCTGGAGCCACGTGCTGACCGGAGCCCGGGTACTCCGCGCGTTCATCGCGCTGGGGCGTCGGCTGCTGCGGAATGTCCTGGGTCTCATCGTTGGCCTGGGTGGCAGCCTCTGGCTTGCGGTGGCTGCCGTGGTGCTCGCTGGCCGCGGACGTGCGGGTGTTCTTCAGGGAATCATCGCCGCCGGTATCCCAGCGCACGGCTTGGAAGCCACCAGTATTGAAGGTGGAGGCACCAGAAGTCTTGCCGGAGGTGCGCTGCGCACGAGTCTTTTCGCTGATGATGTCATTGAGCGGGTTGGACTCGGCGTGCGCCGCGGACGGCTGATTGCCCAATCGGCCGGCGATGGCATCGGCGGACGGGGCGCCGGAGGAGGACTGGGTGAAGTCCACATTGCCTTCCTCAGAGCCAGGGCGAGTAGCGGCCGCGGTCTGGGCCTCGAGCTGCATGATGCGGCGCGCCTCGGCGTGCAGGGCGGCCGGTTCATAGGTGAAGTCCTGGCCGGAAAGATCCTCAATCTGCTTGCGGATGGAAGCCAACTCGGTGCGGATCTCATCGAGCAATTCCTGATCCGGCAGGGGCTGGCCGTCGGCGGTGCGGGCCTGCTTAAGCTCGGCGCGGTGAGCGCGCTCCTGCAGCTCCAGCTTGGTCACGGATTCCTCGGCCTGGCGGCGGTAGCGCATCACCAGGAAGAAGCCAAGCACGGCGGCCCACAAAGCGGCGATGAGCGCAATCTTAAGGGCTGCGGCAGAGCCGGAAATCAGCATGACGATGCTGGCTACAACGGCCAGCACCACGAGGACGATGAGCCCGATCTGGCCCAGATCCGGCTTGGTCGTCTTGGCGGGAGTTTTGCTAGAAGAAGAGCGCGGCTCAGTCATGCTCACTAATGTACCGCTTGTACCCCATCTGGTGGGGGCGGGGTCTCACAGTGTCGCTCCAGACGCAGGCCAGCAGCAGACATCGCGAGTCCACCGAGCGCGGAGGCAATGACCCCTACGAGGTCATCGGAAGCTGCCGCGAGCGTGCCGGCATTGGGGATGACGTAGACGGCAATGCCGGCATAGATGCCGCCCACGATGGCGCCCGTCCACGCCGAAGCCTTGCCCACCAACATGAACTGCGTGATGGTCATGGGGTTGAGCTGCGAATTATCCAGACCAATACCATGCTCGTCCTCGGTGGCTTGGTCCACCTTCCAGGTCAGCACCAGGCAGATAACGGCCATGAGCCACAGCGTGGCGGAGACCGTTACCGGGATTTGCAGCATGGAGCCATAAAAGCGCGTGGTGAGGATGGCCGCGGCGGCGGCAAAGAAGACCCCGGTGCCGATGAGGGCACCCAGCGAGGTCCGTGTCATAGCTCCTCCATCATGCCCAGCCGGCGAATCTCGGCGCGCTCTTTCGGGTCGAGTGCTGCTACCCGCTTGGCGACGCCCTCCCCACTCAACCTAGCACCACCATCGGCCGCCAACCATGGAATCAGTACGAAGGCGCGCTCATGGGCATAAGGATGCGGGACGATAAGCTCTGGGTCGTCGGAGGTAAAACCTTCAATATCGACGATGTCCACATCCAGCGTGCGCGGGCCCCAGTGGCGCACGCGCACCCGATCGGCGGCTTCTTCCAATTTCTGTCCGCGGCGCAGGAGTTCCTTCGGTGACTCGTCGACGTCCACGATAAGCACGGCGTTGAGGAATTCGTCCTGGTCCGTAACGCCCCACGGCGGGGTGGCATAGACGGGCGAGGCGGCGACGATCTCGCCGGCGAACTCATCAAATACCGTGTGCAGAAGCCCCACGCGGTCATCCAAATTGGATCCGATGGACAGCACCGCACGCATTAGAGAGTCCTCGCGTGCTTGCGGGAGCGGCGGGCGACCACGGCGACGTCGGCAAAAGTGCGCGGAATCGGCGCCTGCGGCTTGTGCAGGGTGACCTCCACGGCATGCAGGCCCTCGAAGGTGGCCATGATGGTATCGGCCACCTCGCTGGCGACGGTCTCGATGAGGTCGCGGGCGGGGCCTTCGATGATTTTCGCGGCGACGTCGGCAAGCTCGGCGTAATTGATGGTCTTGGTCAGATCATCTGTGGCGGCGGCCTCGGCGAACTCGGACCAGCAGGTGATATCCACGATGAAAGGCTGGCCCGTACGCTTTTCTTCCTCGAAGACGCCGTGGTAGCCAAAGCATTCTAGGCCGGTGAGCTCGATGCGGTCTGCCATGTTTTACTCCTCAGGGTTGCGCGGTAGGGCGGTGGATTTCATGGTGCCATTGCCATCGGCGCCGTTGCTATAGCTGCCGCTGGCATTGGCCCCACCCTTGTAGCCATCGCCGGCGTTCCAAGCCGCGGCCACATCGACGGCGTCGCGGGAGACGGCGACCTCGTGCACGCGCACGCCCCACGCGCCCATCTGGGCGGAGATGGCGGTCACGGCCGCAGTCGCGGGATCGGCCAGCAGCGGGCTGGACTCCACGCCACGGTCCTCCCGGATGGCGGCGAGGAAGCGCTTACGCGAGGCTCCTACCAGCATGGGGAATTCGGCGTCGAGGAACTCCGGCAGGGCCTTGAGCAGCGCCCAGTTATCCTGCGGGGTTTTGGCGAAGCCTAAGCCCGGATCGAGCACGATATTATCGCGGCGCACGCCGGCCGCCAGCGCGTTATTCGCCAGGCGCTCGAGGGTCTCATGCACATCGCGCACCACATCGCCGCCGTGGTCGGCGCTACCGGCCGCGGAACCAAAGGCGCCTTCCTGCAGCGTGCGCCAGTGCATCAGGCACACGGGTACGCCAGCCTCTGCCATCGCGCGATACATCTCCGGATCAGCCAGGCCACCGGAGACGTCATTAATCATGTTCACGCCGGCCGCTGCGGCCGCACGGGCCACCGAGGCGCGCATCGTATCCACGGAGGTGCGGATGCCCAGCTCACTCAGCGCCTTAATGACGGGAACCACGCGACGCTTTTCGACGTCCGCTTCTACCCGCACCGCACCCGGCCGGGTGGACTCACCGCCGACGTCAATCATGTCCGCGCCCTGCGCCACGAGTTCGCGGGCGTGGTTGATGGCAGCATCGACGTCCAACCACTTACCGCCATCGGAGAAGGAATCCTCCGTGACGTTGACGATGCCCATCACCAGCGTGCGGTTGGCGATGCTCAGATCCGATACCGAGGTTGCCTGCTGCATGGCGTGCTCCTTCTCGCTTTCGTAGTAACCGGGGGACTTAGCTGCGAATCAGGCTGAGCACCTCGGCGCGGGAGGCGGCATTATTTTTGAAGCCGCCGCGCACCGCGGAGGTGGTCGTCGTCGCACCCGGCTTGCGAATGCCGCGCATGGCCATGCACAGGTGCTCGCACTCAATGACCACGATGACGGACTGCGCACCGAGGACCTCCACCAAGGCGTCCGCTACCTGCTGGGTGAGGCGCTCCTGGACCTGGGGGCGCTTAGCGTACATATCCGCGAGGCGAGCAAGCTTGCTCAAACCGGTGACGTGGCCGTCCTTGCCCGGGATGTAGCCGATATGCGCCACGCCGTAGAACGGCACTAGGTGGTGCTCGCAGGTGGAATAAATAGGGATATCGCGCACCAGAACCAGTTCTTGGTGGTCCTCGGCGAAGGTCTTGTGCAGGACCTCGGTTGGGTCCTCGTGCAGTCCGGCGAAGACCTCGCGGTAGGCGCGGGCCACGCGGGCCGGGGTTTCGCGCAAGCCCTCGCGGTCAGGGTCCTCCCCTACCGCGAGGAGCAGCTCACGCACCGCTGCCTCCGCTCGGTCTTGGTCAAAGGCGGCGCGAGCGGGAATGTGATTATCAGGCATTAGTTATCTTCTTGCTTGTCGTCCTCGCGCGCATAGGGGTTCTTGCGGCGATCCTTTTCGTCCCAGCCAGGGGTAAACCACTGGCTGGTCTCAGCATCGGCATTCGCGCCAGCATCCGGCTTGTGGTGCTTTCCGCCGCCGGCAGCGGGGCGTGCGGCCGGACGAGCGGTGGGCTCGGACGCCGGAGCAGACTGGGCGTCGCGGGACTGCTGGGTCGGCTGGGCCGACTGGGTCGGCGTGGAGTCCGCGGATTCCTTAGCGGGGCCGCTGACCAACTCGCGGGCGGTGTCCGGGTCGACGTAATCGCCGGCGTGCTGACCAAAGTTGAAGCCCACCTCACCCTTCGGCTCTTCGCCGGCGAGGCGGCGCTCGCGGGCGGCACGGGAGGCGTCGAGAAGCGTCATACGCTTAGGCAGCTCCTCGCCGCGCTCCTTCGCCAGCTCAACCGGGGTCTTCACCGGGGCGTAGCCAATCTGACGCGGGAAGCGATCGTCTTCACCTGGGAAGACGTCGAAGGCCTCGCGCGGCTCGATACCGTCGAAGATGCGCTCCAGGTCAGGGCGACGCAGGGTTTCCTTCTCCAGCAGGGCCTCGGCCAGCTTATCCAGGTAGTGACGGTTATTGCGCAAGATGTCATAGGCCTGCTCGTGCGCGCGCTCCAGCAGGTAGCGCATCTGCTCATCAATCTTGGAGGCAACCTCATCGGAGTAATCGATGGAGCCACCGCCACCCATCTGGCTGAAGGGATCGCCCTGCTCCTTGCCGTACTTCACGGTGCCCAGATCCGGGGAGAATCCGTACTCGGTGAGCATGGAACGAGCGATCTTGGTGGCGTTTTCAATATCGGAAGACGCACCAGTGGTCGGCGCACCGAAGACCAGCTCCTCGGCCGCGCGGCCACCCATGGCAAAGACCAAACGGGAGAAGAGCTCGTCGCGGGTGTACATGCCCTTGTCGTCTTCCTGGGAGGTCATGGCGTGGCCGCCGGTGCGGCCGCGGGCCAGGATGGTGACCTTGTACACGCGCTCAATATCCTTGAGTGCCCACGCGGAAAGCGTGTGTCCGCCCTCGTGGTAAGCGGTGACTTTCTTCTCGTGCTCGGAGATGATCTTGCCCTGGCGGCGCGGGCCGCCCACGACGCGGTCGGTGGCCTCTTCCAAAGCGTCATAGGTAATGACGTTGCCGCCGATGCGGGCGGTAAGCAAAGCGGCCTCGTTGAGTACGTTGGCCAGGTCCGCACCGGACATGCCGGCAGTGCGCTTGGCCAGCTGCGCTACGTCAACCTCTTCTGCCAGCGGCTTATTCTTCGCGTGCACGCGCAGGATCTGCTCGCGGCCGGCCAAGTCCGGGTTGGTGACCGGAATCTGGCGGTCGAAGCGGCCTGGGCGCAGCAGCGCCGGATCGAGGATGTCCGGGCGGTTGGTGGCGGCGATGAGGATTACGCCTTCACGGTCACCAAAGCCGTCCATTTCTACCAGGAGCTGGTTGAGGGTCTGCTCGCGCTCATCGTGGCCGCCGCCGGTGCCGGAACCGCGCTGGCGGCCCACGGCGTCAATCTCGTCCACGAAGATGATGCAGGGGCTATTTTCCTTCGCCTGCTTGAACAGGTCGCGCACGCGGGAGGCACCCACGCCGACGAACATCTCCACAAAGTCAGAACCGGAGATGGAATAAAACGGCACGCCGGCCTCGCCAGCCACGGCGCGGGCCAGCAAGGTCTTACCGGTACCCGGAGGGCCATAAAGCAGCACACCGCGCGGGATCTTGGCGCCTAGGTCGTGGTAGCGGGTGGGGTCATCCAAGAAGTCCTTGATCTCTTGCAGCTCGTCCACGGCTTCGTCCGCGCCGGCCACGTCCTCGAAGGTATTGGTCGGCATATCCTTGGTCAGCTCCTTGGCCTTGGAACCGCCGATGCCAAACATGCCACCAGCACCCTGCTGCATGCGGGACATGAGCCAGAAGAGCACGCCGAAGAGGATGATCATCGGCAGCAGCATGCTAAGCATGGAGCCCAAGAAGGATTCCTGCGTGACATTGGTCTGGTACTTTTCGGCACCGGAATCCTTGACGGCGTTAAAGACCTGCTCGGAGGCGCGGGCCGGGTACTTGGCCACGATCTCCTGCACGCCGTCGCGCTCGTCTACCGTGATTTCGTCCTTGAGCTTGATGCGCAGGCGCTGCTCGCGGTCATCGATTTCCACCTCATCGACGTTTTTATCCTTGAGCTGGGTCAGCGCAACGGAGGTATCCGCTTGCACGTAGCCGCGGGCGTCGTTGCTAAAGAAGGTAAAAGCGTACAGCGCGATAAGGATAAGGGCCGCAATCCCGCCGTAGCGAAGAATCTTGTTGTTTTTCATTACTGCGCGATTTTAGTTGGTGGTATAGACATCAGGGTGGAGGGTGCCCACGTAAGGCAGATCGCGGTAGCGTTCCGCATAGTCCAGCCCGTAGCCGATGACGAATTCATTCGGGATATCAAATCCCACATCCAGCAGGTCAATATCGGCCTTGACTACCTCCGGCTTGCGCAGCAGGGTGACCACATTCAGCGAGGCAGGGTTGCGGCCTTCCAGGTTGCGGATGAGCCACGACAGGGTGAGGCCGGAATCGATGATGTCTTCTACGATGAGCACGTTGCGCCCGGCAATATCGCGGTCCAAATCCTTCAAAATGCGCACCACGCCGGAAGAGGAGGTGGAGGTGCCGTAGGAGGATACGGCCATAAACTCCAGCTCGGAGGGGATGGATAGCTTGCGCGCAAAGTCCGTGAGGAAGAATGCGGCGCCCTTGAGCACACAGACCAACAGCAGGTCTTGCTCAGAGTCGGCATACTTTTCTGAGACCATATCCGCGAGTTCTTGGACGCGGTTTTGCAGTTCCTCTTCTCCAATGAGGATTGCTTCTACATCGTCACCGTAGCGGTTTGCGGGAACGGCGAAGTCTTTCTTGTCGTGCACGTGTGCGCTCCTTTAATGACCAGACAATAGTGCCAGTTTGCCACCTATACGGGCTACTTCCAACCTCTGCCCCACCTGCCGCGCCGATCGCACGGCCACCGGGCCTTGCCCGTGCCAGTGGGTGCACAGCTTGCCGACGTCCCCCACTCCCCTCCTTGTTACCTCTACCCCCTCGCTGACCAGCCACGCCGCGATCGCCCGCCGGCGCCGCGGTTCCGCCATCGCCGCCAGCTCGGCGCAGTCGGTGGTGGGTGGGGTGCGCAGGGCGGCGTCGTCAAGCGCGGCGTCGCCTGCGGCTTGCGCCAGCGCTGGCACCGCGTCCCCGCCGATGATGCGGCTCAACTGCGGAATGACCTCGCGGCGCAGCGCCACGCGGCGGAAATTCGTGTCCGCGTTCTGCGGATCCTGCCACGCCGAAAAGCCCAGCTCCGCGCAGGCGCCCTCGGTATCGGCCCGGCGCACGCCCAACAGAGGCCGCACCACGCGGGCGCCTTCCACCTCGCTGCGCTCACTCATGCCGGTCACCCGCCCGCGCAGCGCGCCGAGCAGCAGCGTTTCCGCCTGGTCATCGGCCGTATGCGCTACGGCAACCTCTAATCCTTCGTCCGCGCACGCGGCGGCCAGTGCTCGATACCGCGCCACTCGCGCGGCCGCCTCCATCGACTCCGCCCCCGCCGCAGCGTCCGCCTCAACGCTAAGCACCTGCGCCCGCGCGCCTAGCGTTCGCGCCTGGTCGGCCGCGCGCTCGGCCTGCGCCCGCGATCCGTCCTGCAACCCGTGGTCCACGCACAGCGCGAGCACCTCGTGCCCCTCCGCCACCAGCGCCGCCAGGAGAGCCAGCGAATCCGCGCCTCCGGACAGCCCCACCGCCACTGCGTGGTCAAGGCCAGCGGCGCGCACGCCGCGCCGACACGCCAGAAAGTGCGGCGAAACCCGCGGCCAAAAGGGCTTATTAGAACTCATGCAGAGCAGAAGCCAACGCGTCTTGGGCCTTGCGGGCGGCCAAAATATCGCCGTCATTCACCAGGAAGGCAAAGGCATATACGCGCCCGGAATCACCCTGCGCGGTGCCGGCCAAGGCCGAGACCCCAGTCAGCGTGCCGGTCTTAGCTCGCACGTAACCCTTGGCCGCGGAATCGCCGTAGCGCTCGTACAGCGTGCCATCGCCGCCGGCTACCGGAAGGTAGGACACCAGCGGGCGCAGGCGCGGATCCTTGACCGCACCATTAATGAGCTGCGTCAAAAGCCCGGCCGTGAGCCGATTGTCTTCCGATAGCCCGGAATTGTCCTTAATATCCACGCCCTCAACGTCGAATCCCTGCTCCCGCAGGACCTCAAGCGTGGCCTGCGTAGCGCCTTCAAAGCTGGCTTCCTTGCCACGGGACATCGCCAGCTCACGCGCAATGGCCTCGGCCATGACGTTATCGGAATGGCGCACCATTTCTCGGGCGCGGTCCGCTAGCGGCGGCGAATCCACGCTCGCCACCTCCTGCGCGTTCTCCGCCACAGAGCCCATGCCTACCTTGCTCGCGCCGAGGCGATCGCCTAGCTGCTTAGCGACGTCCAAAGCCGGCTCATGACTCCTCGGCACGTCCCCCGTCGTCGCGCCCAAGCGACCGCCGTAGAGCATGGCCGGTTCCATTGGCGCGACGAAGCCGCCGTCCACGTTTTCCGGATCCCAGCCCGGGGCCTGCGCCTCGCCGGACCACACGGAGGTATCGATGTAGACACCGTCGACCTGCTCGACGTTTTTCGAAATCTGCTCGGCCATGTCATCGAGCTGCTCATGCGTCATCCACACATCGCCCGCGGCCTTGATGACCACGTTCTTTTCGTTTGCCCCGCGGTAGACCTTGGTGGTGATTTTCTCATTCTCATCCAGCGCTAACGTCGCCGCCGCAGTGGTGAGGACCTTCGTGGACGAGGCCGGAGTAAGCCGCTTATATGCGTCGCGCTGCCACACCACGCCGCCGGTTTCGGTATCGATGACCTCGCCGCCGAACGTGGCAAGGTCCTTATTCTTAGCGAGCTCATCCAGCTTCGCGCTCAGCGCATCCAGGTTTGCCTCGCCCGGCTCTGCTGCGCTCAACGGCTCCTCAGGAGCCTCGACCGCCTGCGCCTCTCCGTGCGAGAGATCGCCGTATTCGCGCTGAAGGGTAACGCCCAGCGCAGCCGTACCTCCGACCGCTGCCGCTACCACGAGCGCGGTCGCTGACCACCAAACATGCTTTGCTTTCATTGCCTTTAACCCTAGCGCGAATCCGCAACGCGCTAGACTATGGGCAGTAATTGATACCCAATCCCCCATGGAGGACATCGCTGTGAGCGTTGAAGTAACCATTGAAATCCCGAAGGGCTCCCGCAACAAGTACGAGGTTGACCACGAGTCCGGCAAGGTCTACCTCGACCGTTACCTGTTCACCCCGATGGCTTACCCGGCTGACTACGGCTTCATCGACCACACTCTGGGCGAGGACGGCGACCCGCTCGACGCCCTGGTCATCCTGCCGGAGCCAGTCTTCCCGGGCGTAGTCGTTGAGGCCCGCATCGTCGGCGTCTTCAAGATGACCGACGAGGCCGGCGGCGACGACAAGCTGCTCGCCGTCATCGATGACCCGCGCTGGCAGCGCTACCAGGACATCAACGATGTGGAGCAGCACATCAAGGACGAAATCGAGCACTTCTTCGTCCACTACAAGGACCTGGAGCCGAACAAGGAAGTCACCGGCTCCGGCTGGGGCGACAAGGCCGAAGCAGAGAAGATCCTCGACGAGGCAAAGGCTCGCTTCAAGTAAGCCTTCCTGCTCCGGGCTGCCCTTAGGGCGTTTCGATCAAATAGCACCGCGAAAGCGGCGGTTTTCAAGGCCGTATTTGATCGAAACGCCCCTTTTTTGTCCCATGTCGCCCCTTTTTCGTCCTTCTTCGCATCCGCAAGCCGCTCCCCGCGACACCATCCCGCCCCCCGCAGTACAATTCGATCACATAGCAGGCCGAAACCACCGGCCTCGGGGGACCTAATTGATCGAAATGAACGCCTAGGGGTGGGCGCATGAGAATCTTCACCACGCGCAAGGCCGCGCACCGCGCTATCAACAACAAAGCCGTGAAAATCTGCCACGGCCTCTATACCGAAGGAAAGCCCTCGCCGCGCGAACTCGCGGAAATCGTCTCCCATCGCTGGCCCGATTCGGCGCTCGACGGCTACTCGTGCGCCCACCACTACCTCGGCCACGCTTTAAGTTTCCCACTCCACTTCCTGCGCGCGGGAACGATGGCCACCAGCCCGTACTTCCGCAGCCGCCGCGCCCGGCCGAAAGCGCTTGGCCAGCTCAATGGAATTAACGTGTGCAATCCGCTGCAGGCCACAGAAATCATGGCGGAGGAAGACGCCGTCGCCTTCCTCGAGGCATGCTTTGCCGGCCAGTACGGCGCCTCCCAAATGGAGGGCCACATGCTTGATTTTCAGCGCTTCCCGCAGCACACCCGGCGCGTGATGGAAAACACCATCCTCGGCGCTGATAGCGTCCCCGAACGCAGCCTCACCCGCGCGCTTCGGCCCCATGTCACCGTGCACAACAACAGATACATTGGCCCTTACCGCTGGGACTTACTCTTGGAGGAGCACAAGCTAGCCATCGAGGTCGACGGCTACGCCTACCACCAGGGCGAGAACCGGCAGCGGTTCGAAATTGACCGCCAAAAGCTTAACGACGCCGTCCACAGAGGCTACAAACCCCTCCACTTCACCGCAGCCACAATCGAGCACCACCTCGACATAGCCGTTAGCCAAGTCCTCGCAATAGTCCGCGGTAAAGGCGATATTGTGCAGCCACCGTGGCAGTGGCACCACTACTGGCGGTTCCAGCGCTAGCACTGGGGCACGCGGAGCAGCACAAGGCCCTATGCGTGACTAGGGTATGAGGCATGAAAAACGTTCAACCAACTGAAGTACCAGAAGGCGCTCAGCTCATTGATGTCCGCGAGAATGATGAGTGGGCGGTGGAGCGCGCGAAGGGCGCGACCCATATCCCGATGAGTGAGATTACGGGTCGTATCCAGGAAATCGACCCGGACAAGGACATTTACGTCATCTGTCACGCGGGCGGCCGCAGCATGCAGGTCTGCCAGTATCTGGAGCATGCGCTGGGCTGGGACACCATTAACGTCGATGGTGGCACGGATAAGTGGAAGGCTGCCGGGCTCCCCATCGAAACGGATTAATTGGCCTTAACCAATCTTTTGGGATTATTATGATGGTATGGCTTCCACGAATAATTCTGTAATCCCAACGGCCCTACTCGAATCCCCGTCGTTCCAACTGGAGCGCCTCCGCCGCCGCACCCGCGATGGCGTCGAGGCCGCCCTGCAAACCAAACAGACGACGCTGCGCGAGTACTGGGTCCTTACCTGCCTGGTAGACGCGGATGCCGCGTCGCAGTCCTACTTATCCGAGACCCTGGCCATTGATGCCTCTGACATGGTGCGTCTTATCGACGCCCTCGAGGACCGCGGCTGGGCCAAGCGCGAGCGCGATCCGAAGGATCGCCGCCGCCAGATCGTCGCGTCCACCAAGAAGGGCGCAAAGGTCCACAAGGACTTGGCGGAGCTTGTTTCCGCCGCCGAGGACGAGGCTTTGGATGAGTCCACCAATAAGCAGCTCAAGCACCTGCGAAAGTTGGCCAAGTCCATCATTGCCGCGGACGAGGACGAGGCATAAATGGCGGGCCCCGAATCGTTCGTCCCGCAGCAGTACCTTCTAGGTAGCGCGGCGCCGCGGCCGCGCACGCTGTGGGACATCATCACCACTACCGCGGAGATGCACCCAGACGCCGCCGCGCTGGACGACGGCGAAATCATCACCTACTCCGAGCTCATCCACGAAGTCGAGCTGTGGGCCACCGAGCTGCACGCCAATGGTGTGCGCCGGGGCGATCGCATCGGCATCCGGATGACCTCCGGCAAGCGCGAGCTCTACCTCGCCATTTTGGCGACCCTGGCGGCGGGCGCGGCCTACGTGCCTGTCGACGCCGATGACCCAGACGAGCGCGCCGAGATGGTCTTCGGCGAGGCCGATATCGATGGCGTCTTTACTGATGAAGGCTTCCGCTTCCTGCGCGACTCCGCGCGCCCGGACGCCCCCGACACCTCCGCCGAGGAGCCGGCCGAGAACCCCAATGCCCCGCGCCCAGAAGACACCGCGTGGATCATCTTCACCTCCGGTTCTACCGGCAAGCCGAAAGGCGTGGCCGTGAGCCACCGTTCCGCGGCTGCCTTCGTGGATGCCGAGGCCAGCCTCTTTTTGGTCAATCACCCGCACGGGCCGCTCGGCCCGGAGGATCGTGTGCTCGCCGGGCTGTCCGTCGCCTTCGATGCCTCCTGCGAGGAAATGTGGCTGGCCTGGGGCCACGGTGGCTGCTTGGTCCCGGCGCCGCGATCTCTGGTGCGCTCCGGCATGGACTTGGGCCCGTGGCTCATCCGCCGCGATATCACCGTCGTGTCCACCGTGCCTACCTTGGCGGGCCTGTGGCCGGCCGAGGCGCTGGATAATATCCGCCTGCTCATCGTCGGCGGCGAAGCCTGCTCGCAGGAGTTGGTGGACCGCCTGGCCACCGAGGACCGCGAAATGTGGAATACCTACGGCCCCACCGAGGCCACGGTCGTCGCCTGTGCGCAGCAGATGCTGCCGGGCCGGCCGGTGTCCATTGGGCTGCCGTTGAATGGTTGGGACCTGGTGGTCGTCGATAAGCAGGGCATGCCTGTGGAAATGGGCGGCGTCGGCGAGCTGGTGATCGGCGGCGTGGGACTCGCGTCCTACCTGGATCCGGCCAAGGATGCGGAGAAGTACGCCCCGCTGGAGTCGATGGACTGGCAGCGTGCGTATCGCACCGGTGACCATGTGCGCCTGGAGGAGGACGGGCTGTACTTTGTCGGCCGCGTGGATGACCAGGTGAAAATTGGCGGGCGCCGCATTGAGCTCGGTGAGGTCGAAGCCAACGTTGCGGCCCTGGATAACGTCTATAACTCGGCCGTGGCCGTGCAGAAGACCCCGGGCGGCGAGTCCGTCTTGGTGGGCTACGTTTCCCTCGAGGATGAGGCCAAGGGCTTCGATCACGAGGCCGCGCACGCCCGCTTGGCCGAAACCATGCCGGCCGCACTCGTCCCGCGCATCTGCGTCATGGAAGAACTGCCGGTGCGTACCTCCGGCAAGGTAGATAAGAAGGCCCTTCCGTGGCCGCTGCCGGGAGTGGGCGTGGAATCGACCACGCTGACCGAGACCGAGAAATGGCTCGCGGAGCTATGGGTAGAAACCCTCGGTGTATCCGTGGAGGACGAAAACGCCGACTTTTTCTCGCTCGGCGGCACCTCGCTGGCGGCCGCGACCCTCGTGGGCCATATCAGGGAGCGCTACCCCACCGTGGCCGTGCGCGACCTCTACGACCACCCGCGCTTAGGCTCGCTGGCCGAGCTCATTGCGGGAGCCGAACCGCGCCCTGCGGCTGCCGACGTCCCCATGCGCGAGGTCACCAAGGTCGGCTTCGGCACCCGCCTCGCCCAGACCCTGATTCAGATCCCCGTCATGACGCTGGCCGCATCCAGCTGGCTGGCCTGGCTCATGCTGGGTTCCACCGTGGCGGCATCGCTGGGCTTTGAGTGGGCCGCGGCCTATCCGTGGTGGCTGGTCATTGCCATGCTCATCGTCTTTGTCACCCCAGTCGGCCGCATCCCCATTGGCGGCTACGGTGCGCGTCTTATTACGGCCGGCATTAAGCCGGGCGATTACCCGCGCGGCGGTTCGACGCACCTGCGCATCTGGGCGGCCGAGCGCTGGGCTAATGCCTCCGGCGCGAGCTCCCTGGCCGGCGCCACGCGCGTAAATAACTACGCCCGCGCACTTGGCGTCAAGGTCAAGCGCGGCGTGGACCTGCACTCCCTGCCGCCGGTGACCGGCCTGCTCACCTTGGGCAAGCACGCCGCCATCGAGCCTGAAGTGGACCTCTCCGGTTACTGGCTGGACGGCGATATCCTGCATGTGGGCGCCATCGACGTCAAGGAAGGCGCTCGCGTGGGCGCGCGCTCCACGCTGCTACCTGGCACCGTGGTGGGCAAGGATGCCCATGTGGAGGCCGGCTCCACCGTTACCGGCCGCAAGAAAATCAAGGACGGCCAGCGCTGGTCCGGCTCACCTGCCAAGAAGGTGGGCCGCTCCAAGCACCGCTTTCCGTCCCATCCCCCGAAGCGCCGGCCGTGGTGGGTGGCTATCTATGACGCCACTTCCGTCCTTCTCGCCATCCAGCCGGTTGTGGCGCTGGCGGTAGGCGCGGCCATCGTCCTCGCCCTCGTGCATTCCACGGGTGGCGATAGCTTCGTCGGCGCGGTCTTCTTCGCGCCCGTCGGCGCGCTGGCGGCCTTTGCCACCTATATGCTGCAGACTTGGCTGGGCGTGCGCATTCTCTCCCTGGGAATTAGCCCGGGCGTAGCACCAGTGCGGTCGGTCAAGGGCTGGCGCCTGTGGGCCATCGAGCGCCTCATGGACGAGGCCCGCACCAAGCTCTTCCCGCTCTATGCCTCCCAGCTGACCCCAGCGTGGCTGCGCTCGCTCGGCGCGGAGATTGGCGCCAACGTGGAAATCTCCACCGCGGTCATGATCCCCAAGCTCACCGAGGTCAAAGAAGGTGCCTTCCTGGCCGATGACACCATGATCGGCGGCTACGAGCTCGGCGGCGGCTGGATGCGCACCGGCGAGACCAAGGTGGGCAAGCGCTCCTTTGTGGGCAACTCCGGCATCACCGCGCCCGGCCGCAAGCTATCCAAGAATTCGCTGGTTGCCGTGCTTTCTTCCACCCCGAAGAAGACAAAGGCCGGTGCCAACTGGTGGGGTGCACCGCCAGAGCGCATGCGCCGCGTGACCGTAGAGGTGGACTCCCCCGCCAACTCGGGTGAGGCGCTGACCTATAACCCGGGCTTTGCCGTCAAGGCCGCCCGCGGTGTGGTGGAAACCATGCGCCTTTTGGCACCGATGTTTTCTGCCATGCTGCTCGCGGCAACCCTTAGCGTCTATGACTCGCTTCTCGACGCCCTCGGCTTCCCCCTCACCTGGCTCCTTTCCGGCCTCGTGCTCATGGGCATGGGTGCGGTGGCCATCGCCGTCACCGTCGCGGTGAAGTGGATCTGCGTGGGCAAGCACCGCGCGGCCGACCACCCGCTGTGGTCCGCTTTTGTCTGGCTCAATGAGCTGCAGGATACCTTCGTGGAGGTCGTCGCCGCGCCGTGGTTCTTCCAGCACACCTACGGCTCCGGCGAGATCAACCTGGGGCTGCGCGCCCTCGGCGTGGAAATCGGCCGTGGTGCGTGGATCGATTCCTACTGGTTCCCGGAAACGGACCTCATCCGCATCGGTGAGGCCGCCACCGTGGGCCCTGGCACTGTGGTGCAAACCCACCTTTTCCAGGACCGCGTGATGAGCCTAGATACCGTCACCATCCAGGACGGCTCCACGCTGGCCTCCCATTCGGTGGCGCTGCCGGCTTCGCTCATCGGCAGGGCTTCCACCGTAGGCCCCGGCTCGCTGGTGATGCGCGGCGATCGCGTACCCACCAACGCCGTATGGCAGGGCAACCCCATCGAGCCATGGAAGCGATAGGCCACCGGCAGTAACCTGCGCCTTACCGCGCGAAGTCCTGGTATTTAATCATCTCGCCGGACTTGAAGTCCCAGGCCTCCACCCGGACGCGGTCTGCAAAGACCTTGACCCGCAGTCCGGTGGAGGCCTCTTCTTTTTCCTTGACGATTGTCTCGTCATTATCGCCATCCGGCAGGTACTCATTGAGGATGGCACCGGTATTGACTACCGGGAAGCCGGTGCGGCCGGCCTCGCCGGTGCCGTCGTAGCGGCGGGTTCCCCACCAGTTATTTTGGTGCAGCGAGGAGTGGCTGTGGCTGCTAAACCACACGATGTTGTTGTACTTATTGACCACATTGGAAAGCGCCTCGAGGTCCTCAAAGTCATTCTGGTACCACGCCGAATGGGACATCGATACCGTCTGCGGCAGCAGCGGATGGCTAAAGACCAGTGCCGGCGTGCCCTTGGCATCCCAATACGCCAGGCGCTCATCTAGCCAGTCGAGCTGCTCCTCGCTAAGGCGCTGGAACGGCTCCTTGCCGTGGCGCAGAATATCGGAATAAAACTCGGTATTCACCGAAATGAGCGGCACCCCATCCACCACTTCTTCCTTCCACGGCTTGTCCTGACCGGAGTACTTCAGGAAGCGATCAAGGTAGGTCTTAGAGCCTTCCTTGCCATACATTTCGTGGTTGCCGATGGTCCACAATTCCTTGCCCGAATCGTGCGGCACCTCGCTGTGCGCGGCCAAGAAATCATCCCACTGCTGCTGCGAGCCATCGTCCACGAGGTCGCCGTTGAGCACTAGCGCCCCGGCCTTATCCTCCATACCGTTCAACTGGCGGACCGCGTCTTTGTAGTCTTGAGGGTCGCCCTGGACGTCGGAAAGCACGTCCACGGTAGCTTGCGGCGAGCCTTGAAGCTCACCGAGCGGCTTGACGACGCCCACGTTGTCCACCGCCCACCACCAGTCATCATTGCCGTTGTTGTAGCTGAAGCTAACTTGCATATTCTTCGCGCCGGCCGGCACGTCCACACCGATGGACTCGTGCTTGGAGAAGACATCCTTATCAAAGGCGGCGATTTCCCGAGTTTCCCCGCCATCGAAGGAGACTGTCACCGTGGCATTCTGCCCGTCCTTGCCCTGGCGGTAATGGTGGTCGAATTCCACATTCACTCGCTCCTGCCCCGCTACAGGGATAGCCGGGCTCTGTAGGCCCGCGGTCATGGAATCGCCCTCGGCCAGGCGCTGCTGCTTGTTATCGATGATGGCGAAAGTGTCATGCGCCTGGGTGAAGTAGTGGCGCATATCGGTACCAGATGCCCAGGTCCAGTGGCGCATATCGCCAAAGGTCCAGCCCTTCCAGCGGGCCTCGCCCGAGTCCACGCCGTGCACGTCCGCGCTCCACCCCTCCGGCGCGCGGTGGGTAAACCACGCTGGGGTATCCACCTCATCGAAGCCTTCCTGCCACAGCACCCGCGACTCAGCGCCTTCCCCCGGCTGCGCATCGTCCCCTGCGGAGGAACCCTCGGAGGACCCCTGGGAAGACCCCCAGGAAGATCCCAACGATGACCCCAAAGAAGAACCAAAGGAGGAACCAGGAAGCGAGGACTGGGCCGCCGCTACGGGCGCGCCCACCATTCCGGTGAGCGCCAGGACAGAAGAGAAAGCACAGAGTTTATTTTTCATAATTCAATTTCTATCCGGCCTGGGCAACGAGGCGGTTACATATACGTAAACTCTTGGCAAGCACTGTATGCCTGCCAAGAGTCCTCTCCTTGTGTCCCGCGTGGATTTAGGCGCGACGGTCGAGCCAGTCCACGACGGTGTCGAGAGCCTGATCGGCAGCCGGCTCATTGAAGACCTCATGCTTCTGGCCTTCCCAAGTCACATACTCCACGTCTTCGGAGGAGATGGAGTTGTACCAATCCTGGGAGAAATACGGCGGCACGATACCGTCCTTGGTGCCGTGCATGATGAGCGTCGGTGCAGTGAAGAGATCCGCATTGACGGCGTCATAATTCGCGATTGCTGCCAACTGCAGGGCGGTACCGGCGCTGGTCTTCTGCGCGATGAGCTGGCTGGAAGCATACTCGTCCTTCACCGCCTGGCTAGTGGAGATACCATCCGTAAATGGATTAGACAGCTGAATCTCCTTGCTCCACTCCGGAGATTGTGCGCCGATTTCGGTGCGATGCGGAATCAAGTTCTGGGCATAGTGCGCATTAAAGCTGGTGAGTTGGGCCAACGGCAAGCGCTCAAAGATGGTGGGATCCAGCTTCTTCTGGGTCTCCGAAATATCATCCGGGGTGATATTCTTTCCGGCCACATTCTTGCCAGAAAGGTTCAGCGGCGCGCCGCCACCGTTGGTGATGATGCCATCGACCTTGCCCGGCTCACGGATGCCATAGGCCTCCACGGTCAGCGAGCCCATCGAGTGGCCCAGCAAGAAGGTCTTTACTCCCTGGTTTTCCTCCTTGGCCATGTCCACCACATGGTCGAAGTCATTCAGGATGTACTGGAAATTATCAATGTGCCCCAGTGGCACGCTGCCGCCAGCGGACTTTCCATGCCCGCGGTGGTCTACACGGTAGACGTTGTAGCCCGCATCCAGCAGGCACTTGGCGACGTAATCATATCGCCCCGAGTGTTCAGAGACACCGTGCGCAAGAACCACCGCACCGCGTGGGTTGGCCACTTTCTGCTTGCGGTAGTAGATCTTGACGCCCTCGCCGTGAGCGCTGTCGAAGTAACCTTCTTCATCGGATACCTGCTTTTCCGAGACAGTTGGGCGCCTCAATACATCTGGTTTCTGGTCTGCCGCGGGCGCAGGTGCCGAGGCTTCCTGTGCGATTGCTTCTGCCGTGAGCGCGCCAGGTACCGCAACTGGTGCTGCCAGTACTGCTGCCGCCGTCAGGCAAGCGGTTACGTGCTTCTTCATCATCACTGTCTCCTCGTGGTGCTGGAGGTCATATCCTTGCGCTAGATGAGATTGAGATAACAGTGATGCTAAATATACTGAGACGTAGTTCACAAATAGTTTTCGACAATATTACCTACGGTTCCGTAACATAACCGCACGGAAATACCCCTTTAAAATCCCCTAATTTCCACGAAACTATTCCTCCCCAATTACCCCCTTTTGGCACCTCTAAAACAAAAAGCGGGAAACCCGGACTTACCGAGTTTCCCGCCTACTGTGCGGCTACTTTAGCTCAACCTAGTCACCAATCTGATCGCGACCACGCTTCACGATGTTCTCATCGACCTCGCCCACCAGCTCGTGGTCTTTGTTCGTATACTCGAACTTGGACAGCACATAGCGCATGGCGTTAATACGGGCACGCTTTTTGTCGTTGGACTTAATGGTGATCCACGGCGATTCTTCCGTATCCGTGTAACGGAACTGCTCTTCCTTCGCACGGGTGTAGTCATCCCACTTATCCAACGAAGCCAGGTCCATCGGGGATAGCTTCCACTGGCGCACCGGGTCGATCTGGCGGATAGCGAAGCGGGTGCGCTGTTCCTTACGGGTAACCGAGAACCACAGCTTGGTTAGGGAGATACCCGAGCCAAGAATCATGTTCTCCAGCATTGGCACCTCACGGAGGAATTCCGCATGCTGACTTTCGGTACAAAAGCCCATAACGCGCTCCACACCAGAGCGGTTGTACCAAGAGCGGTCAAAGAAGACAATCTCGCCACCGGCCGGGAAATGCTCAATATAACGCTGGAAATACCACGAGGTGGACTCACGCGGCGATGGCTTCTCCAGAGCCACAGTGCGAGCACCACGCGGGTTCAGGTGCTCGTTAAAACGCTTAATGGTGCCACCCTTGCCGGCCGCATCGCGACCCTCAAAGATAATGATGTGGCGCTGGCCAGTTTCCTTGGTCCAGTTCTGCCACTTCAGCAACTCAATCTGCAGAGCGCGCTTCACAGACTCGTACTCGTCGCGAGTCATACGCTCATCATAGGGGTAATTTTCACGCCAAGTCTGAACCGGGGAACCATCCGGCATGATCAGCGAAGGATCATCCTCGTCGGTTCCATCGACGACGTAGCCGTCAGTTTTTGCCAGGTCAATCTCGGGAAGGTCGTCGTCTTTAATATCAGCCATGCATTAAGTGTAACCCGAATGTAGGCATCAAGCGCGCTAAAATTTCGCAGTTACCCCTGCCCCCAATTGAGCAATAAAACAAAAGGAAGGCCTACCGATTCGGTAGGCCTTCCTTCTTCAGCGAGCGTTAAAGCTCAGAACTGAAGGATGTTCTTATGCGAACATGCCGAGCAGGTCGGAAGCGCCCTTAGCAATCTGAACGAGCGGCTCGATCAGGGTTGCGTAGATGTTCAGGTCGTTTGCGAACTCGGAAGAACCGATTGCGAAGTTAATGAAGCCGTCCATTTTATCTCCTTAGGACTAGTATTTGATGATTGAAGATCAGAACCTAAAAGGCCCCGATGAGAAGTAAATGAATTACTTGTTCTCAGTAATCAGGGAAGAGGTGCCTGGGAAGAAATCAGCTGCCTCAGGCTCGGAGGACAGGAAGTCGAAGGCCAAGATGGTGTTCTGGAAGAAGGAACCAACGTTGCCCAGGATCTTGCCCCAGCCTTCCCAGGTGGTGACGAAGTTGTCCAGGTGGGTGATTACGTTAGAGAGATCCATATTTGAACTCCTAAAATAGATCCGAAGCTTTTGCCGCGGAGGGGTTTGCAGTTTGCAGACACCCTCAGTGGGCGTCACATGATTTATTTTGGCACAAGTTTGGACGAAATCAAGTCAAATTCGCATGAACGTTCCGGCACATTGGCAACTTGATAAGGATGGGGTTATAAATTATGGCAGTCATTAAAAACTTTTTACCCCAACTCAAAGTCCACTGAACTGGGCTTTTTTGCCACGCCCCAAATAGGTAGGTGAATTAAAACTTAACACTGTAACGCTTTTCCGTGTAACGAACGATAGATAGGCCTGAAACTCCACCTCTGAGAGCGAAAAACTTTTATAAATTTCTGCCCTTCAGTTACCCCTATACGGGGTCACTGAGACGCATGGTTAAGGTGTTAAAAGCTGTGACGGTAATTGTTAAGCCTTCAACCGCGATAAGGTTCCGGGTTGTTCATTACCCCGCAGCCCAAATCGAAATCAGCTATGACGAGCATCTTCGGAGGGCTTTCCCGTAAAGACGAGGCGCCGCTGTATCACACCAATTAAGCAGAATGATGCAGACACGCCGAAGCGCCCCGCTTCATGCGCTCAAAAGCACAGAAACGGGGCGCTCAGAAGGGGCTAGAGGGCTCTAAAACGTGCCCTAATACCTCGTCTTCGGGACCTAGAAGCCCATGCCGCCCATGGCATCAGCATCCGGCATGCCGTTGTTGGCGCCAGCCGGCTCAGGCTTGTCAGCAACAACAGCCTCGGTGGTCAGGAACAGCGCTGCAATAGACGCAGCGTTCTGCAGAGCGGAGCGGGTGACCTTAACCGGGTCATTGATGCCAGCCTCCATGAGGTTGACGTACTCACCGGTAGCAGCGTTCAGACCCTCGCCCGCCGGCAGGGAGGAAACCTTGTCAGCAACAACGCCCGGTTCTAGGCCAGCGTTGTGTGCAATCTGCTTCAGCGGTGCAGACAGAGCCTCGCGAACGATCTTGACGCCGGTAGCTTCGTCGCCCTTGAGGTCATCCAGGGAGTCCAGAACGGAAGCGGCCTGCAGCAGGGCCACGCCACCGCCGGCAACGATGCCCTCTTCCACGGCAGCCTTAGCATTGCGGACTGCATCCTCGATGCGGTGCTTGCGCTCCTTGAGCTCAACCTCGGTAGCGGCACCGACCTTAAGGACGGCAACGCCGCCGGAGAGCTTAGCCAGGCGCTCCTGCAGCTTCTCGCGGTCATAGTCGGAATCGGAGCTTTCAATCTCGGCACGGATCTGCTTGATGCGGCCGTCGATCTGCTCCTGGGAGCCAGCACCCTGAACGATGGTGGTCTCATCCTTAGTGACAACAACCTTGCGTGCCTGGCCAAGGTACTCTAGCTCGGCGGTCTCGAGGGAGAGTCCGACCTCCTCAGAGATAACCTGGCCGCCGGTAAGGATGGCCATGTCCTGCAGAGTGGCCTTGCGGCGGTCACCGAAGCCCGGTGCCTTCACAGCAACGGACTTGAAGGTGCCGCGGATCTTATTCACCACGAGGGTGGACAGGGCCTCGCCCTCAACGTCTTCGGCGATGATGAGGAGCGGCTTGCCGGACTGCATGACCTTCTCCAGCAGCGGAACCAGGTCCTTGATATTGGAGATCTTGGAGGAGACCAGCAGGATGTACGGATCCTCGAGGACCGCCTCCTGGCGCTCCATATCGGTAGCGAAGTAGCCGGAGATGTAGCCCTTATCAAAGCGCATACCCTCAGTTACCTCGAGGTCAACACCGAAGGTATTGGACTCTTCCACGGTGATAACGGAGTCCTTGTTTACGGAGCCGTTGCCCACGGTGTACATAGCCTCGGCGATCTTCTCGCCGATGGCCGGGTCAGCAGCGGAGATGCCAGCGGTGGTAGCGATCTGCTCCTGGGTTTCTACTTCCTTGGCGGAAGACAGCAGGGAGTCCACAACCTTCTTGGTTGCGGTCTCGATTCCGCGCTTGATGCCCATTGGGTTGGAACCTGCGGCTACGTTGCGCAGACCCTCGCGTACCAGAGCCTGCGCCAGCACGGTTGCGGTGGTGGTGCCGTCGCCTGCGACGTCGTCAGTCTTCTTGGCAACTTCCTTGACCAGCTCGGCGCCGATCTTCTCGTAAGCATCCTCGAGCTCGATTTCGCGAGCGATGGAAACACCGTCATTGGTAATGGTCGGGGCGCCCCAGGACTTTTCCAGGACGACGTTGCGGCCCTTGGGGCCGAGGGTGACCTTGACGGCGTCGGCAAGCGTGTTTAGGCCGCGCTCAAGGCCGCGGCGGGCCTCTTCATCAAAAGCGATAATCTTTGCCATTGTGTTTGTGCTCCTTGGTTTATTGAGGACGACACTCACGTCTTTCTCGCTGCGGACGCCCGCGACGGCATGGCTGGTGAGTGTGAACCAACCTCAACCACAACGAAGTAGATTTATCTAGCACTCATACTGTGCGAGTGCTAACGACCATTCTGGCACTCTCCTACCGCGACTGCAAGAAAAAATGGCGCCCCCGCGAAGGGACGCCATTATATAAGGAATGGATCAGAAACTAGGAGCTCTTCACCGTGCGCTTGGTCCAGCGGTAGATGAACGTCAGCGCGATAATAAAGAGGATCATGCCCACCACGGTGGCGGAGGCACCACCCGCAAAGATTTCCAGTGGGCTCTCGCCGCCAGCGGCGGCAATGATGCCGGCGTTGACCACACCAAAGAGGGACTCACCTACGATGAGGCCGGTGGCCAGGAGAGTACCCATACGCTTGGCAAACTCCGGGTGGGATTGCTTCGCGGCCCACTTATCATAGAAGGTGCCCAGGATGGCTCCGATAGGGATGACGATGGTCAGGGCGGCCGGTAGGTACATGCCCATGCCGGCGGCCAGCGGGGACAGCGAGTACTTATCGGTGAACTTGCGCAGGAGCTCGTCAATAATAATGAGGACAGCGCCAATGGCCATACCGATGAAGATAAGGTTCCAATCCAACGAGCTATCGAAGATGCCGGAGGCAACGGAGGACATCAGGGCCGCCTGCGGGGCGGCCAAGGCGTCTTCGCCAGCGCCTTCCATGCCTTGGAAGCCGAAGCCATTGAGCATGACCTGCAGAATCGGCGGGATGACCAGGGAGCCGAAGACCACGCCGATGATGAGCGCTACCTGCTGCTTCCACGGAGTAGCGCCGACGAGCTGACCGGTCTTGAGGTCCTGCAGGTTGTCATTGGAAATGGTGGCAATGCCAAAGACGATGGCCGCGGTGAAGAGCGTGTAGGCCACCAAAGACAAAGGATCCGCAGTGGTACCGCGGGTGACGGCCGCGATGAGCAGCGAGGCGGCGAGCACGGCGATGATGCCGATGGAGGAAATTGGCGAGTTAGACGCACCAATCAGGCCGGCCATGTAGCCACACACGGAGGCGATAATCAGGCCCACCAGCAGGGTAAAGAGGACGGAGACGGTAATGAGCACGGCCATGTGGTCGTGGATATCGGTACCGCGCACAAAGTCCCACAACAGCAATGCGATAGGCACCATGAACGCCACGATGGTGGTGGCGACATAGGGGAAGGGAATATCGCGCTCGGTGACGTCCACGGCGGAGCCGGACTTGCGGGCGCGCGAGGAGGCTAGGGACTGGCGGATGCCCACGGCAATGGGAGCGGCAATCTTCAGCAGGGTCCAAATGGCGGCAATGGCCATGGTGCCCACGCCGATGAAGCGGATGTCATCGGAGAAGGTGGTATCGACGACGTCGGCAAGCGCGGTGGCGCCCGTAATATCGCCGGTGGTGAAAATGGGCAGCAAAATGAAGTAGGAAATCACCACGCCTACCAGCATGGCAATGCCTACCGGCAGGCCCACCAGGTGGCCCACGCCGATAAGCGCGGTGGACAGGCTGGTGCCCAGGGTGGTCGCGCCAGCGCCGAGCTTGAAATAGGCGGTGACTTCGGAGGCGGCGGCCTTCATTGCGGTCAGCAGCGCCATGACGGCCGAGGTAATGCCGCCGGCGACGATGACGCGCAGGCCCTTGGCATTTTCTTCCTGGCTGGTGCCGGACGCATTCTCATCGCCCACCTTGAGGACCTCGGCCGCGGCCACGCCCTCCGGATAGGGCAGATCGGAGCCGGTGACCAAAGCGCGGCGCAGCGGGATGGAATACATCACGCCCAGCACGCCGCCGATGATGCACACACCGGCCGTCTGCACGAAGCCAAAGCCCTGCCAGTACCCCACCATCACCAGGCCCGGGAGGACAAAGATGATGGCGGACAAGGTGCCCGCGGCAGAGGCGATGGTCTGCACAATGTTGTTTTCTTTAATGTTGTGGCCCTTGAACCGGCGCAGCACCGCCATGGAAATCACGGCGGCCGGGATGGAAGTAGCAAAAGTCAAGCCCACCTTCAGGCCTAAGTACACATTGGCAGCGGTGAAGATGAGGGTAATCAGGCCGCCGATGATGATGCCGCGCAGAGTCAGCTCGGGCAGGGAGGCCTTGGAACCTGCGGCGGATGATGCGTTCGCCATGCCAGGTCCTTTCTATTCTCGGCTATGAAAGTTTCTTGTTTCACCCCGCGTAGCACGCTGCAGCCAGCAACGCCCATTTTCGCCCGTTTCACTCCGGTTTTAGCCCCGGTTTGTATCCGAACGGACAGAATCCGCACAGGGTGGAATGAATAAATTTTAGTTCACCACCCCAGCGTTTTCCTATTCCGGTTGCTCTATAGCTTGGGGCGGGCGGGTACCGTAGAGACCATGACTGCACTTAATGAAAGCATTCACAACGATCGCGAGACCATTTTCCGCCAGCTCAGCGAGCTCGTGGCCTTTAATTCCGTCCACGACGAGGAAGGTTTGGAGGACCAGACCAAGGGCGCAAGCCAGTGGGTTAAGTCCGCACTGGAGGAGGCGGGAGTGAGCGTAGAAACCATCACCACGGCCGATGGCTCCACCGCCATCTTGGGTGAGCGCAAGGGCGATGAGGGCGCCAAGACGGTGCTGCTCTACTCCCACTATGACGTGGTGCCGGCCGGCAACCGCGAGGCTTGGGAATCCGATCCGTTCACCCTGACCGAGCGTGAGGCCGCCGATGGCACCACCCGCTGGTACGGCCGCGGCGCCGCCGATTGCAAGGGCAACGTGGCCATGCACCTAGCTGCCCTGCGCGCGGTGGACAATAACGGCGGCACCAAGGTGAACCTGAAGTACCTCATTGAGGGCTCTGAGGAGCGCGGCGGCGAGGGCCTGTCCCAGCTCATCAAGGATCGCCCGGAGCTTTTTGCTGCCGACGCCATCCTCATCGCCGATGCGGGCAACGCCGCTGTGGGCCAGCCGACCTTGACCACGTCCCTGCGCGGCGGCGCGCAGATTGGCGTACAGGTCGATACTTTGGCCTCCGCCGTGCACTCCGGCCAATTCGGCGGCGCGGCCCCGGATGCCGCCAAGGCGCTGATGCGCGCCATCGACTCCCTCTCCGATGAGTACGGCCGCACCGTTATCGACGGCGTGGATACCACCGCCGAGTGGTCCGGCCAGGAGTACCCGGCCGAGGCCTTCCGCGCCGATGCGCAGCTGCTGGAGGGCACCAAGATCATGGGCGAGGACGACCCGGCCGGTGCCACCCCGGTGGCCAACATGGTCTGGTCCCGCCCGGCCATTACCGTGACCGGCTTTACCTCCACCCCGGTGGCAGAAGCCGTCAACGCCGTGCCCGCCACCGCTTCCGCCCAGCTCAACTTGCGCGTTCCGGCCGGTGCCGATGCCGCCGCGATTGCCGACGCCGTCTGCGATCACCTCCGCGCCCACACCCCATGGGGCGCCCATGTAAAGGCCGAGGTGCTGGAATCCAACGCCGGCTTTGCCACCGATCCGGAAAAGCCAGCCGCTGCCCTACTGGGCGAGTGCCTGTCTGAGGCTTATGGCAAGGAAACGGCCGCACAGGGCATGGGCGGCTCCATCCCGCTGACCACCGAGCTGCAGGAAGCTCACCCGAACGCGGAAATCGCCCTCTACGGTGTGGAGGAGCCAAAGTGCACCATCCACTCGGCCAATGAGTCCGTCGATCCCACCGAGATCGAAAACATCGCTGCCGCAGAAGCGCTCTTTTTGCAGCGCTACGCCTAAGGTTAAAACCCTAGGTCCAGCTTGGGCTCTGCCTGCCGCCACGATTGATGCGGCTTACCCCGCACTCTGGGTGCGGGGTTTCTTTATGCCGCGAAATGGCCCCATATAATACAGCGCATAAAAATAATCCTTTCGAAGCCGTAGAAAAACCGGTAAAGTGGCAGAAAGTTGGCCCCGCGCTCGGCCATGTTGCTTGCATCGTGCCGCCGCAGCGTACTCAACAGCGCGCGGCACGTGAATGTTCTCGCCTCTCAGCAGTTGTGGTGTTTGTGGTGTTCGCGGCAGCGGGGCAGGAGAACTTGACACAACCATAAGGAGCGCAGAAACCAACGTGCTATTACTTCTGGGTGCTCTCATCGCCGCGACCGTGGCCGCACCGTTACTCATCATGCGGATGGGGCGCCCGGCATTTGGAATTTTGGCCTTAGTCCCCGGCGCAGGCTTTGTGTGGACGCTCATGCACTTTCTGCGCGGCACCTTCGCAGACGGTGGCGCAGTTGAGCACACTGTGGAATGGATGCCGTCCGCGAACCTAAGTTTTGACCTCCGCTTAGACGGACTAGGCGCGCTATTTAGCCTCATCATCTTGGGCATGGGCGCGTTGGTATTGGTCTACTGCTGGGGCTATTTCGACGGCACGCGGCGCCGCTTGGCCATGTTCGCGGCGCAAATGGTGGGCTTTGCCACCGCCATGTTTGGTCTAGTGGCCGCGGATAATTTCCTACTGATGTACGTGTTCTGGGAGATTACCTCCCTGCTGTCTTATCTCTTGGTTAGCTACTATGCGGAACGAGCCTCCTCCCGCCGCGCGGCACAGCAGGCGCTGATGGTCACCGCTCTGGGCGGGCTAACCATGCTCATGGGCATTATCTTGCTCGGGCGGCAAACTGGGGCGTGGACCTTTAGTGATATCTCCGCCTATGAGAACTTTGCGCAAACACCCTATGTCACGGTGGCCATCGTGCTCATCTTGGCGGGCGCGCTAACGAAGTCTGCGATCGCGCCGGCGCACTTCTGGTTGCCGGGTGCGATGGCGGCGCCGACGCCGGTTTCCGCTTATCTCCACTCCGCCGCGATGGTGAAGGCAGGCATCTACCTAGTCGCGCGCCTCGCTCCATCGATGTATGAGGTTGCCACCTGGCACGTCGTGGTTATCTCTCTCGGCGTATTTACCATGCTGCTCGGCGGCTGGATGGCGCTCAAGCAGCGCGACCTGAAGCTGATTTTGGCTTATGGCACCGTCTCCCAGCTAGGGTTTATCACCTCCATCATGGCCGTAGGCTCGCGGGAAGCCATGCAGGCTGGTCTCGCGCTGACCTTTGCACACTCGCTATTTAAGGCGGCGCTTTTTATGGTCGTCGGAGCTATCGATCACTGCTCGGGCACGAGGGATATCACCAAGCTATCCGGCTTGGGGCGCAAAGAACCCTTCCTTTTCGGTATTGCGATCATTTCCGGGTTCTCCATGGCCGGCGTCCCACCACTGTTTGGCTTCGTGGCTAAAGAGGCCGTGCTGGAAGCCACCATGCACGAGGAACTTTTGGCCGGCATGCCGCGCAATATGATGCTTGTGGCCTATGTCCTCGGTTCTATCCTCACGATGGCCTATACGCTGCGCTTTTTGTGGGGTACCTTTGCCACCAAGAAGGAGGTCAATGGAACGGAGCCCGCAGAGGCCGTCGCCAAGATGCATCCGGTCAACCTAGGGCTATGGCTCTCCCCTGTCTTACTTACCGTCCTGACAGTGGTACTTGGCGTATTCCCCAAGCCGCTTTCGGCGGCCTTTGACCAACACCTCAATTCCACCTTCGGCCCGAAGGAACATAGCGAGCTAGCCCTGTGGCATGGCTTGACGGTAGCGCTGGGCCTCTCCGCACTCATTATTGTGGCCGGTATTATTATGCACTGGCAACGCCAGGTCCTGGTCAAGTGGCAATTCTCCTACCCCGCGCTGGGCAATGCGGATGACGCCTATGATTCAGTCATCGCTCTTTTGCGGCAGCTCTCGCTGCGCACGACGGCAACCACGCAGCGCGGCTCCCTGCAGCTGAACTTGACGGTTATCTTTGCCACATTGATGCTGCTGCCACTGGCTATGATCATCAAGGGCGATCTCACCGATATCCGCATGATTGTGGCGGAAAATCCTTGGCAGATCGTCGCTGCCTTCATCATCATGGTGGCCGCCGTAGCCGCCACGGTAACCGATAATCGTTTATCAGCCGTGATCATCGTCGGGGTGACTGGCTATACCCTCGCCTTCATCTTCGCTCTGCACGGTGCGCCGGACTTGGCGCTTACCCAGCTGCTGACGGAGACCATAGTCATGGTTCTTTTCATGCTGGTGCTGCGCCGCATGCCGGCCTCCACCGAGTGGAAGCAGGATCCCAAGATGGGGCGCCTGCGCGCGTGGCTTTCCGTGGGCACGGGCCTTACCGTCACCGTGGTGGCGATGTTTGCTATTAACGCACGTCAGTCTAAGCCCATCTCCGAGTTCATGCCGGATCTGGCCAAAGAGATTGGACACGGCGCCAATGCTGTCAACGTCTTGCTAGTGGACTTGCGCGCCTGGGATACCTTTGGCGAAATCACGGTGATCATTATCGCCGCACTGGGCGTGGTCTCTCTGATTTATCGCACCCAATCCTTCGGCCGCGAAAGTCGCCGTCCCACCCTGCGGGTTACCGGCCGGCGGTGGCTGGCCGCCGGGGTGGAATCAGAGCAAGCACTCAACCGCTCGCTGATGATCGATGTCTCCACGCGCGTGCTCTTTCCGTCCATGGTCGCACTGTCCTTCTACTTCTTCTTCGCCGGCCACAATGCCCCTGGCGGCGGCTTTGCCGGCGGCCTCGTCGCAGCGCTAGCGCTCATCTTGCGCTACCTGGCTGGTGGGCGCGCGGAGCTGGAAGAAACCCTGCCTATTGATGCCGGCCGCACCATGGGCACCGGTCTTTTGCTGTCCGCACTGGCCACGGTGACCCCGATGTTCTTTGGACACCCGCCGCTTACCAGCGGGTACACCTCGCCGGAGATTCCGCTCATTGGCAAGGTTTCACTGCCTTCAGCGTTGGTCTTTGACGCAGGTGTCTACCTCATCGTCGTGGGGCTCACGCTCTATATCTTGAATTCGTTGGGTGCCAAGCTGGACGAGGAAGAGGATATGCGTAAGCAACGTGCCCGTGATCGCGCCCGCTCGCTGGCCCGGCAGCAACGCCAACGCACCGCCAAGCAAAAGGCACAACGGGCCCAGCGCAAGGAAAAGAAACAAGCCGCTACAGCAAGCACAACCGCCACCACAGGGAAGGAGAAATAAATGGAAGCCAACCTCTTCCTCCTCTTGGCCGCCGGTGTGCTCGTAGCCGCGGGCGTCTACCTACTCCTGGACCGCGCCATGACCAAAATGCTGCTTGGACTGTTGCTTTTGGGCAATGGCGCTAACCTCTTCTTGCTGCAGTCCGGCGGTTCGGCCGGTTCCCCGCCTATCGATGGCCGCGACTCGGAACCTTTCGGCGCCGAGATTGCGGACCCGCTGGCGCAGGCAATGATTCTGACCGCCATCGTCATTTCCATGGCGTTGACCGCTTTCATCCTCACCTTGGCATACCGGCAGTACCGCTACCGTACAGACGATGTCATTGAAGATGACGCGGAAGATACCGCAATTGCCGCCAAGGCCGCACGCCCCGGCAATGCGGCCGCCAGCCCGGACCACGATGCGTCCAATGATCCGACTACGGGCCGCGCCACCAAGCAAGGCGATAATTTCGGTCCCGTATCTTTCGAGGAACCAGTAAAGGGAGCCCACGATGAGTGAGACCGTACAGCCGCTTGTCGATGTCCTCTTTCCCTACATCGGCTACCTCATTCCGCTGCCGATTATCATCCCCGCAGTGGCCGCAGCCCTCGCATTGATTTTTGGCCGCATTCCTAATGCGCAGCGCCAGATCGTATTTTTCTCACTGCTTATTACCGCCGTGGTCAATGCCTTACTCATCCTCATCGCGGATTTTGAAGGCATCCAAACCCTGCAGATAGGAGGTTGGGACGCCCCGGTGGGCATCACGCTCGTGGCGGATCGCCTATCTGCGGTCATGCTCTTTACTTCCTCCGTAGTGCTGTTTTCTGTCATTTGGTACGCCATTTCCCAGGGCGTGCGCGATGGCACCAAGGACGAGCCGGTGGCCGTATTCCTGCCCACCTACATGCTGCTGACCATGGGCGTTAATATCTCCTTTTTGGCCGGCGATCTCTTCAACCTCTACGTGGGATTCGAGGTCTTCCTCGTGGCGTCCTATGTGCTGTTGACCCTAGGCGCCTCGGCCGGTCGAGTTCGCGCCGGCGTGGGCTACGTGATGGTGTCCATGGCTTCGTCGATGATCTTCTTGCTCGCGTTGGGGTATGTGTATTCCTCCGTGGGCACGATGAACATGGCCCAGATCGGCCAGCGCATGCAGGATATTCCAGAAGGAACTCGTACCGCCATCTTTGCCACGCTGCTCATCGCCTTTGGCATTAAAGCCGCCGTGGTGCCGCTGGATGCCTGGCTGCCGGACTCCTATCCCACGGCCCCTTCGCTAGTCACGGCCGTATTCGCCGGCCTGCTGACCAAGGTCGGTGTCTACGCCATCATCCGCGCCCGCACCTCGGTCTTCACCGCCGGTGGGCTCGATACCGTGCTCATGTGGGTCGCCCTCGCCACGATGCTGGTGGGCATCCTAGGCGCGATTGCGCAGTCCGATATTAAGCGCCTTTTATCCTTTACCCTGGTTAGCCACATTGGCTACATGATTTTCGGAGTCTCCCTCGGCACCGCCCAGGGCCTGTCCGGCGCCATTTTCTACGCCGTGCACCACATTCTGGTCCAAACAGCGCTATTCCTTGTGGTCGGACTGGTTGAGCGCCAAGCCGGCACCTCGTCGCTGCGCCGCTTGGGCTCGCTAATGTATTCTGCTCCGCTCATCGGAATCTTGTATTTCATCCCGGCCATTAACCTGGGTGGTATCCCACCGTTCTCCGGTTTCTTGGGCAAGGTCATCCTGCTGCAAGCCGGTGCGAATGAAGGCTCCTGGATGGCGTGGGTACTCATCGTCGGTGCCGTAGTCACCTCGCTGCTGACCCTCTACGTCATGATGCTGGTGTGGGCCAAGGGCTTTCAACGCGACCGCGCCGATGCCCCAGAAGGCAACGTAGCACTCGCCCGCCCGGCCCCGCTTTCCGATATCACCGATGAGGTGGAATTTTCCTCCCGCCAGGATGTAGGCAGGGTGCCCTTTGGCATGATTGCTTCTACTACCCTGCTGGTGGCAGCGTCTACGTCCATTACTTTCTTGGCCGGACCGATTTCCGGTATCACCTCACGCGCGGCCGAATCCGCGCAGGATACGTCCATCTACCAGTACGCGGTGTTGGGCGACCGCGCGGATGATCCCACCCGCCACCTCAACCAGAAGGAGCGCTATACCGGCGGCGCGGACTCCTATGAAAATCGCCGCAACCCCTCCCCTGAGGCGGAGCCCCCGGCCTCACCGGACTTAGATGCCCGCACCGATCCGGAAGCCGGTGGCCGCGATTCGCATTCCACGGAGGTAAAGTCCCCGGACGCCGCCAAGAGGAAGGATATTAGCGATGACTAACACGCGCTTTTCCGGCCTGCGCCACCGCTTCCGCCCGTGGTTCATCGTCTGGCTGGTAATCATGTGGTGCATGCTCATGGGCGAGGTCACCGTGGGCAACCTGGTAGCCGGGCTTATCATTGGCGTCGTCATTGTCTTTGCCCTGCCGCTGCCAGCCATGCCTATCACCGGCATCGACGTCTCTTGGGGCAAGCTCATTGTGTTCATGCTCCGCTGGTTCTGGGAGTTGTTCTACGCCTCGCTCAAGGTGGGCTGGCTGGCCGTGCGCCCGCAGCCGGTGCCCAAGACCGCCATCTTGGAGCTGCCCATGCGCTTGGATAATGAGTTCGTACTCTCCCTGGCCGTAACGCTGTATAACCTGCAGCCAGGCGGCACGGTGACCGATATCGACATTGCCAACCGCATGATTACCGTCCATATCTTAGACGCCCGCGATGAGGCCCAGATTCAGCGCGAAATCGGTGCCGTGGCCCACCTTGAGGCCTCATTCATCGACATCTTTGAAAGGAGCCACCCCTAATGGATCCGCAGATCTATAACGCGATTTTGCTGGTGGCCGCCGCGCTGCTGGTGGTCTCCTTCCTCATCACCGTCTGGCGTATTGTCACCGGCCCCAATTCGCTGGACCGCTTGGTGGGCATGGATGGCTTTACCGCGATGTTCCAGTGCGCGCTGGCTACCTATATGTGCTGGTCACTTAACACGACCGTGGTCTCAGCCATGCTGGTCATTGCGCTACTGGGATTCATCTCCACCGTGTCCGTCACTAGGTTTAGGAAGAGGGATAGCCAATGAGCTGGTCCTTTATTGCAGATGTACTCTCGCTCATCCTCATTATTGGCGGCAGCGTCCTCACCTTGGCCGCAGCCATCGGCATCGCTCGGTTCAAGGACACGATGTCTCGTGTACACGCGGTAAGCAAGCCACAAACCACAGGGCTTATCCTCACCATCCTCGGCGCCATCATCCGCATCACTGGCGCGGAATCCTTCAGCGTAGCCGAGCGCGGGGATTTAGGAATACTCGTTTTGCTGGTACTGTTTGCCATGTTCACTAGCCCGGTAACCGCGCAGCGCACCTCACGTATTGCACGCCGTGAGGGTCTGTACGGCACCGAGGAATCCATGTCCCGCAACGACCGACCCGCCGCGAAGTCGCTGCGCCGCAAGTAGGAGACGCTTTTCACCGTGAAAAAGCTTTATGGGCTTCCCACTGTGGTGACTGTGCTCGCCGCCCTTATCGGCGTCATCGTCTACCGCTTCAGCATCTTCGACGGCAATAGCGCCTTTGTGTGGCGCGTCCCCCTGGATCTGAAGATTTATTGGCTCGCCGGCGGAGAGGTGGCCCAAGGCGCGGATCTCTACGATAACGCCTACATCGGCGACCTGCCTTTTACCTATCCGCCCTTTTCCGGCACTCTTTTCACGTGGCTTTCCAGGCTTGCCGACGCCCCCTTGATCCTTCTCTGGCAGGGCGGCACCGCCCTCGCCTTGTTCACGGTTATTATGCTGGTCCTGCGCGAGCGCGGCCTCAAGCTCTCCCCGGCAATTTGGCTGCTGGGCGTTTTACTGCTGTGCTGCACCCCGGCGAATGAACCGGTGCACGGCACCTTATTCTTTGGCCAGATCAACATCTTTTTGATGCTGCTGGTGGCCTTGGACATCCTCCCGCGCAAGCGCGCTCTTCCCGGCATCGGCATTGGTTTGGCCGCGGGTATGAAGCTCACCCCGGCCTATATGGGTCTGGTCTTGCTCTTCCAGAAGCGCTGGTGGCAAGCGATCATCGCCATCCTTACCTTCGCGGTGACCGTTGCCATTGGTTTCGTGACCATTCCGGATGCCGCCGATTTCTGGACCGACGCTATCTTTAAGTCCTCCCGCGTGGGCGAGCACACCAACCCAGGTGCGCAGTCCATTCGCTCGGTGATGGTCCGCGCATGGGGCATCGATGGCGGCTGGATCTGGCTCGCCGCCGTGGTCGTGGTCTTCATCTTGACCTGCCTGGCGCTGCGCACCGCGATGAAGCACCGCAATAATTCCGCCGCACTCGCGCTTGCCGGCATCAGCTCCTGCTTGGTCTCCCCCTTCTCTTGGTATCACCACTGGGTGTGGACGGTGCCGCTGGCCGTCGTCGTGCTGGTTGCCGTCAACCAAGGTCTGGGCAAGCGCCTGCCCGGCATCCTCGGCGCGCAGGTCGCTGGCCTCGTGTCGGTGCTCGCTATGTGTGCGGTGACCTTGCCGTTCATCTCCGCACCCGTGTGGCTGTCTGCGGCTAGCCGCTCGCTCGACCACTGGGATCTGCAGCCGTGGGGCATGCTGGCCTTCACCGGTGCCGGTGTCCTCTTTATCGCCTTCTACGCGGTGTGGGGTTTTATCCCTGGCACCCAGCCGGAAGAGGAAGCGCCCAGCCCGGGCCGCCACCACCTGCCTGCGCAGCCCGCTGGCTCGGAGGCCGGGGCACGCCCGGCGCGCTCGTTTAATACCACAGCTACGAGCCGTGGGGGCCAGGGGCATTCGCGGGCAGCGCAACCCGTCAGCGATGAAACGGCAGAAATGCCCGCGGTAGGGCCGGAAACGCGCGCGTTCCCGGCAGCTCAGGACATCACCGATATCCCCGATATCCCGGCCTACGGTCGCCATTCACGCTCCGAGGACTAGCCCCGGGCCCGCCTGCCCGCCGCTTTAGAGCGGGCGGAAGGTGTGCAACTCGCGGCAGGTCTCTTCGACCACCTCGCGCCAGCTGCCCGTCTCTTTAAAGAGACGGCGCTGCCGCTCATAGCCGGCTCCGCCATCGATAACTTCGTGGATGAGCTTTAACTCGTTGACGCATCCCAGCTCGCGCGCAATGGGGCTAAACTCATCCACCATCTCCGCTAACTCGTCCTTAACCCAGGCCTCATCGGTCTCGCGGGAGGTAATCACCAGCGCGTCCATGCCATAGCGGGCACCGCGCCACTTATTTTCTGCCACGTGCCAGGGCTGCAGGGTGGGAAGGGGCTCCGCGGCGTCGATAAGCCGGTCGTAGTACACCACCAAGCAGTGAGTGAGCGCCACGATGGCGGAGAGCTCGCGCAGGTTGGACGTCGCATCAGAGACGCGCACCTCCACCGTGCCCCACTTGGACGCCGGCCGAATATCAAAGTGCATGGAACCGGTGTGATTAATAACGCCGGAAATGGCCTGGTCGCGCATATAGGACTGCCACTCGGCCCAATCGCGGAATTGATACGGCATGCCTGCGGTGGGCAGCTGTTGGTACAGCATGGTGCGGTTGGAGGCATAGCCGGTATCGAGGCCCTCCCACCCGGGCGAGCACGCAGAAATGGCCAGCAGGTGGGGGTACTTGGTCATCAGCGCATTGATGATGCGCCATACGCGGTCCTCGTGGCTAACGCCCACGTGCACGTGCGTGCCCCAAAGCAGCATCTGCTTGCCCCAGTACTGGGTGCGCGCGATGATTTCTTGATAGCTGGGCTTATCCGAAAGCGGGTTCTCCCGGAAGTCCGTAAACGGGTGGCCACCAGAGGCCCAGACGTCTACGCCCAGTTTATCGGCTGCTTCTTCCACTGCCTTCAGGGAAGTGTTCAGGTCAGCGATGGCTTCCGGCACGGTATGGCAGACGCCGGTGACCAGCTCCACCGTGTTCTGGAGAAATTCCTTTTCCAGATGAATCTCGGGGTGGGTTGCAGTGGCGAGGTCAATGAGTTCTGCGCCGCGCGGGACAAGGTCGCGCGTGCCACGGTCCACGAGCGCCACCTCCCATTCCACGCCGAGCGTTGGTTCGGGAGAGCGGGCGAATTGTTCTGCCGGGATCTTCACCCATTCAGCTTAACGGGTGACAGGTATTAAGAAGTGAATTTTATTTAACCTGTTCGCACCGGCGGGCCTGCGGGCGCGGAAAAGGTCAGATCACAAAAGTCCAAGGCCTTCGGTCGAAGAACTTTGGTGTTTCTCTTCGGCCGGATGGCCTTGGACTTTAAATTAGGTGCGCGGCTTGCTTAGGCCTGCGGAACCGCCAGGGCGACGACGACTGCGCCGTCATCGGTTGCTTCCTTAGGCAAATCGCGGTTCATCGGGGCGATATCGGCCTGGTAGCGGGCGGCGACCTCCTTAGCCAGTGCTTCAGCGGAGGTATCACCTTCTGGGAAGAAGACGGTGGTCTTCGGGACGGTAAGGACGTCGCCAGGCAGGTTACCTACGTAGCCAACCTTGAAGCCGCCCCCCTTGAGGGAATCGGCTTCCTTCTTGGCCTTGTCTACCTCGCCGGAGTTATTGAGAACGCTGACCTTAATATCGTTGCGGTCGCGCGCGGCGGAGTGGGCGTTCTCCTCGCCTGCGGCGGCTTCTCCCCCGGCCGCGGCTCCCTCATCGGCAGCGCCGGAGGCAGCTCGGTCGCCTGCGCCGTCGCCTTCGCCCTCACCTGGTGCCGGTGCGGGGGCAGGGGCGCTCGCACCCTCGGAAGCGCCTGGCGCGCCAGGGGCACGGGAGCCTGCGGCGTCGGGGCCAGCAGATCCTTCGGGCGCGGCACCGATGGTGGAACCGGTGGAGTTTTCCTGCTTGCTCTCGGAGGCAACGGTGGAGTCATCGTCGCCTGAGGTCATGGAGTACAAAGCCCAGAGTCCGAGCATAACGGCCACGGCGATGAGGACCATCGCCAGGCCGCGCAGCGGGAGGCCGCCCTTTTTAGCGTGCGCGCCTCCACCAGCGGGGCGCTTTGCTGCACGGGAAGCGGACGCACCGGCAGCAGAGCCGGCGCGGGTTTCGTCGGATACCTTGTCGGTCGAATTTTCCGGATTCACATTAGTCACATACGCAACACTAGTACCCAGAATTAACTATCTGGGGTATTTCCCCGCGCGGCGCGCCGCGTGTCTTCTCGCTCCTCGCGCAGGCGCCGCAGCCGTGCGACCAGAAGCGGGTGGGATTGGGCGGCCGCGGGGGCGTCGAGAAGCAGGTTAAGGCGCTGGTGGTAGCGCACCGGGGAGATGTCCAGCTGCGCACGGATGGCCTCTTCCTTGCGGCCGATGCTGCGCGGCGCGGTTTCCTCGAAGTCCAAAATGGCGGCGTCTAGGTCAGACAAGGGGTTCATGCCTAAACTGTAAGGCATGACTATTCGCCCCATCGTTATCCACGGCGAGACCGTGCTTCACGAACCCACCCAACCGGTGGAAGAATCCGAGATTTCCACCCCGGAAATGCAGCAGCTCATCGCGGACATGTATGAAACCATGGACGCCGCCAATGGCGTGGGCCTGGCCGCTAACCAGGTAGGAATTGGCAAGCGCCTCTTTGTCTACCACTGCCCCGATACGGATGGCCCCAATGGCACCGAGCTGCCGTCCGAAGAGGCGGGCATGCGCAAGGGCTGCGTCATTAACCCCGTGCTGGAGACCTCCGAGATTCCAGAAACCATGCCGGCCGACGACGGCTCCGATGACGAGGGTTGCCTCTCCGTGCCGGGCGAGGGCTTTCCCACCGGCCGCGCCGACTGGGCGCGCGTGACCGGCAAGGACGAAAACGGCAATGACATTTCCGTCGAGGGTTATGGCTTTTTCGCCCGCTGCCTGCAGCACGAGACCGGCCACCTCGATGGTTTCCTCTACACCGATACCCTCATTGGCCGCTATAAGCGCCAGGCCAAGAAGGCCATTAAGCGCCACGGCTGGACCGAGCCAGGTTATTCCTGGGTACCGGGTGAGGACGCCGATCCCTTCGGCCACGACGACTAATGTCACGCATTTTCCGCTCCGATGCCGTCCAAGTGGGCGAGCGCGTGGTGGCCCGGCGCGACTTCGGCGATGTGCATAGCGATGTCATTGGGCACGTACTGAGCCTCAATCCGCTGGTCATTCGCCCACAAGAGGTCGGCGGCTACCCCTCCGACCTGGAGGCGGTGGAGATCCCGCCGGAGCAGCTGAAGATCATTAAACGCCTCTCCCCGCGCATGGTCCGCAATTCCGATATCCGCGCAGTGGAGGTTGCCGCGGCCGCGGCTTTCCCCAGCACAGACCACGCTTGGACCAGCGACGGTTCCTGGCTGTTGCGCGCGAGCGACGGGGTTTCCGGCCGCTCCAACTCGGCCGTGCCCGTGGGGCCTTCGGCCGGCTTCACTCCGGTGCCACTGGAGGAGATTAAGGCCTTCTACGCCCGCCACAGCCTTCCAGTGCGCCTGCTAGTCCCGGAGCGCATAGGCAAGCCGGCCGAGCGCCTGCTCGCCGACCCCGCCTGGGAGACTGAGCCAGAGGTCCTCGCCATGGTCCCTGTCTCTTATACACATCTCCGAGCCCACGAGACGGACTCCTATCTC
>ERZ1031255.5-NODE-5-length-89483-cov-11.249732_pt1 | contig 89483 bp, 90 predicted proteins | sample MGYA00518054_ERZ1031255 | MGnify/ENA primary metagenome ERZ1031255 (study PRJEB33718, sample SAMN03159809) | human skin metagenome | collected 2014-02-25 | study: EMG produced TPA metagenomics assembly of the PRJNA266117 data set (Human skin bacterial metagenome and...
TGTCACGGTGCAAGGGTGTACGGTCAATGGTGCGCCGTGCGCGGCGGGGTGCTGCGATATCTGGTCCCGTTAACGGGCAAATTCTCCCAGCGCATAAGACACGCCTGTCATGCGGGCCTGGCGTATGTGGCGCCACAAGCGAAGCAATTGTGGGTCAAGGCTGTGGTCATTGATGCGGTCAGTGACGGTTTCGATGATTGCGGCTACCCGATCGGCTCGGGCAAAGAGCTTGGCTGCTCGAGCTGGCGTTGAGTGGGGAAGGCCAGGTGTGTCATAGAAGTCGCTCAGGGTTCCCACGGTGAGGCGGGGGTTGGGCAAGGCCTCGGTGGTATACCCGGTTGCGGCGATGAGATCGGCGGACTCATTGGTTGCTTGAGAGAGGAGCGCATCAGCTTCACCGGGGCTTAGCCAGGCGGGCGCGGGGAGCTGCTGCTTTTCGACGACCACTTGCCACGCTGTATGGCTGTGGTGAATGTGGGCGATGAGGACTAAGTTACGCAAGGGATCATTGGTACGAACTATGATTGCCCCGGCAGAACTTTGTGCGGCCGCGCGATAAGACTCCGATCCTGCCGGCAATGCAGGCGGCTCGCCTGGCCCGGACAGTGCGAGGCGCACAATAGGCTCTGCACGTACACCGCGATGAGCCGTACGCTCGGAGGTCTCCGCGCGCAGCATGGCTAGCAGATCGACGAAGGGGGATTCGTCCCAGCATTCTGGGCGTCCGCCAAGCTCAGTAAGCGCGTCCAGCAAGTCATCGGTGGTTTCATGCCCCCATAGCCACGAGCCAAGCCAGACGGCGGTATTTTGCAAAGGTGACCATATTTCGGCGCGCATATCCATGGCGAGCCAGTCTAGTAGATAGACTAACGGGCCATGAGTTTTGATCCTTATGGCGGAGATATTTTTGCTGGCCACTCGCGGTCGAAGCCGCGCCAGTACCCGGAAGTACCAGCCGAGCCCGGAATGGTAGTGGAAGTGCGCGGCGATGACTTTGTGGGGGCTGTTATGGGCGTGGACAAAACCGTTTTCGGTGAGGTGGTACGCCTTGAGGATCGCCACGGCGTAGAACGGGTCTTTAACCTGGTCAAAGGCGGGTTCCTAGTGGAAGGCAAGCCAGTAACGCTTACCCGGTACGTCGAAAAGCAGGCTCCCCGTAAGTCTAACTCCGGCTCCCGCCGCGTAGAAAACGTGGAGGCTAAGGTCGCCGCGCCGTCGCGAATTTGGGTAGAAGGCGTGCATGATGCCGCCATTGTGGAAAAAGTGTGGGGTCACGACCTGCGTGTGGAAGGCGTGGTCGTCGAATACCTCGAGGGCTTGGACAACTTAAAGGCGCGCCTCGCAGAGTTTCAGCCAGGGCCGGGCCGCAGGGTCGGAGTATTGGCGGATCACTTGGTTCAAGGCTCCAAGGAAACCCGATTAACGGAAACCGTGGGAGAGCATGTCCTGGTAACTGGACACCCCTTCATCGATATCTGGGCGGCGGTTAAACCGCAGCGCGTAGGCCTGCGTGAATGGCCAGATGTGCCCTACGGCGAGGGTTGGAAAACCGGTATTTGCCGCCGCGTAGGGTGGAGCGACCCGAAGGATGGGTGGCGTCATGTCTATAACGCCGTGCATTCTTTCCGCGACCTAGACTCCAGCCTGATCGGCGCCGTGGAGCGCCTCGTGGACTTCGTTACTACACCTGAGCTGAGTAAATCTGACTTGCTCTAGGGATGGGCAAGGTTGGCGCGTTCAATGAGGTTGACGGCCAACTGCCACCCCGCCATCTCGGCGCTCCAGCCGGCTGCCTGGAGGCGTTGTGACATGGCTTGCTTGGAAATTCCTAGCTCTTCGGCGGCCTCATTCTGGTTGAGCCCTGCGCGGACGAGCGAGGTTGCTTCGCGCCCTTCGATGGTGCGCTTGTGCAAAACGTATCCAAGCAGGGCAAAGGTGGCCGCGATATCGCTCGCCTCCGAGGCGCGGCCGCGTTTATTGAGTTTGGCGTAGACCTGCCCCATGCGGGCGGACTTCCGCAATGCGGCGGTTGCTATCTGGCGCGCGCCTTCCTCATCTTCTTGGTTGCCGGGGCTAATGCCGATGCCGATGGCCCAGTCGCCGTCGGCAAGCAGGGCCATGACCACGTCGCACACGGCAGTTGCTGAATCTACTACGGCGCAAATATCTTCCACGCCGAGCACGTGGAACTCGCCCACACCATTGAGGGTGGATAGCGCCGTTGCAGAGCGTTGGACCAACTCTGCGCGACGCACGGAGCGGCCCCGGTAGCGAGCGTGGACAGCAAGCACAGAAAATCCTCCTTAAGGAACCAATTGCGAAATAGTCTACCGCTCGTACTTGACTTATGGGCGAGTGGGTAGACGTGAATCCATATACAGCCCGCCCATACCGATGGTGGCAAAAGCCACCATGGCGATAATGATGCCGGGCGAGGAGTGGCCTGTGAGGGCATCGCCGAAGAAGACGCCGAGGGCAGTAGTCGGGATGGAACCGAGGAGAGTGGCCACGGTGAAATGGCTAAGCTTCACGGGTGTTAGTGCGGCAACATAATTCAAGAGACTGAAGGGGACGCCGGCCACCATTCGCAGCGAAGCGATGGCCAGCCAGCCGCGCCGCTCTAAGTGGGCATTGATTTTAAACACTGCGGGGTGGGTTAGGTGCGGGCGGATCCAGTCTCCAAGGAGCGTGCGGACGATGAGGAGCGACAGGGCCGCTGACACCGTCAAGGCGCACAAGGAGAGGGCGAGGCCCTTCCATGGGCCAAAAAGTATTCCTGCGGCTACCGTCCAGAAGGTCCGTGGAAAGGGAAGCTGCGTAAATATGACATAACCTAGGGTGAAAAGGAGGGGAAACCACGCGCCATAGCGGGTGGAGGCGTCGCGAAGCTGGGACACGTCCGGCAGATCGAAGAAATAAAGGAGGGTGGCGCCGACGACGATGGCGGCGAGGACGGTGATCCAACGCGGCATCGACCACTGGAGAATTGACCGCCAAGCGGATCGGGCGAGCGACATGAGGAAATGGCCGAAGCTGCGCGCCCAACTCAAAACTGTGGTCATGGGGGAGATCGTAGTCCTTGTGGGGGTACTGAATAGAAAAATCCGGCGGCTACCTTAGTGGTAACCGCCGGTCGGTTGTGCCCGAGGGGGGACTTGAACCCCCACGTCCGTTAATAGGACACTAGCACCTCAAGCTAGCGCGTCTGCCATTCCGCCACCCGGGCAGGGTGTTTATCAGCCTCTCGGCTGGGCACTCCGATACTGTATCCTGCTCGAGGCTTGCTTTACAAATCGCCAGCGTGTGGCGTGAAAAAGCTACCGTTAACGGCGTGTGGAAATACATGGTTGTAAGTCTGAGTGGGGCTTTCCGCGTGTGCGGCAAGTAATATGCAGGGCGCGGCGGGTACACCACATCGACAGCGGCTTGTGAGGTGGGGTACAAATGGGTCTATGACTTCTTACGCAGATGATTCCCGCTTTCCCGGTCCAGATCCTTACGCACCGCTGCGCGATGTTCCTTCCTTCGTTCTCTCGTCTACCGATGTGGTGGAAGGAGACGAGCTGCAGGAAAAGCTCCGCGCCCCAGAGAGTGTATCGCCGCAGCTTGCGTGGTCCGGACTGCCGGAAGGCACTAAGTCCCTGGCCGTGACTTGTTTCGACCCAGATGCACCAACGGCCTCTGGTTTCTGGCACTGGGCAGCGTTCAATATTCCCGTCGAGGTAAGTGAACTGCCTACCAATGCCGGTGCTGCCGAGGATTTGGGCATTGACGGCGTCATCAGCTTGCGCAACGATTCGGGTGAGCGCACCTACTACGGTGCGAACCCGCCTGCCGGACACGCCCCGCACCGCTACCTCTACGCCGTCCATGCAGTCGACGTAGAAAAGCTCGACATCGACCCAGATGCTTCGCCGACCGTGCTTGGGTTCAACCTGCATTTCCACGCTCTCGGCCGCGCCATTTTGTGGGGCTGGTACGAGGCGAAGTAATGGCGAGTAGCTCTACTTCATCGCAGCCTAGTCCGCCGACGGCGCTGCGGGTCGGCGGCGCCTTCATGGTGGTCGCATTCGTGCTGATGCTCTTTGCGTTAATCTCCGTCTTCACGGATGGTTGGGGTGCCGATTTCGAATGGACGTATTCCAAAATGGCGATTATTGTCGCCGCGGTCATCGTCGGGGCCTTTAGCACCATGAGCAAGAGTCAGGCGGGAAGCCGCGCGCAGGTTGCAGCATTGGTCATCGCCATCGTGATCATTGCAGCAAGCCGCTTTCTGCCCGGCGATATCCTATTCACTCAACCACAGTTTTGGGTCGTGTTCTACGCCGGCTTCGCGGTGTTGTGCGCACTGGTCCTCAAGCGCAGCGCCATGTCGCAGACCTAGTCAACACCGCAAAAATAAAGGGTCCGCCTACTTCCTCTGCGTGCAGCAGGAGAAGTAGGCGGACCTTGTGTTGAAAAGCCTTGGGCTGGACTAATCCAAGGGCTTCCAGGGGAGGCCGGAGCCTACGGCCTGGGAAATATTGCTCAAACCGTGGGCACGGATTTGGGCGGCAATGCCGCGGTGGATATTGCGGATCCAGTCCGGTCCGCCGTAGATGAGACCGGTGTAGCCCTGCAGTAGGGAAGCACCGGAAGTGATGCGCTCCCATGCCTGTTCTGGCGTGGAGATGCCGCCCACGGAGATGAGGGTGAGCTGGCCGCCGACTCGCTCATTAAGGCGGCGCAGTACCTCTAGGGAGCGCTCAGCTACCGGAGGTCCAGATACGCCACCGGCACCCATCTCCTTTACCTCGGCGGCTGAGGTCTTGAGCCCCTCGCGGGAAATGGTGGTATTTGTCGCTACGATTCCGTCGAGGCCTAGTTCGAGGGCTAGGTCTGCCACGGCGTCAACGTCGGCATCGGAAAGATCTGGGGCAATTTTCACCAGCACCGGAACCGCGGTGCATTCTTGCACGGCGGAGAGAATGGGGCGCAGCGATTCCACTGCTTGCAGGTCGCGCAGGCCCGGGGTATTCGGCGAAGAAACGTTGACCACCAGGAAATCTGCCAAATCGCCCAACACCGACGCGGAGCGGCGATAGTCTTCTACTGCATGCTCGGCAGGGGTGACTTTGGTTTTGCCAATATTGATGCCAATGACATCGCTGTAGCGACGCTTGCGCAGGTTTTCCGCGGCGGCTGCCGCACCTTTATTGTTAAAGCCCATCCGGTTCAAGATGGCCTTATCGGCCTTCAGGCGGAAGAGTCGCGGAGCAGGATTGCCGGGCTGTGCTTGGGCGGTGACGGTTCCCAACTCTGCAAAGCCAAAGCCAATGGGAGTCCACGTATCAGCAGCCGCGGCGTTTTTATCAAACCCGGCGGCAAGTCCCAACGGGCGGGGGAATTCTACTCCGAAGACCTCTTGGCGCAGGACCGGATCGTTGACCGGCAGGATCCTTGCCAGCGCCCGGTTGGCTGGCCCGGCGGCTTGGAGCCCGCTGAGTGCAGTGTTGATAATCTCGTGGATGCGCTCCGGGCTCAGTGTGAACATGCCCCGCAAGGCAAGCTGGTAAGCCTGCGCGCGCAATTGGTCAATAGTGCTGGTCATGGTGTTAAGACTCCTTCTTCAGGTGCGGGGTGTCCACGAACTGCAGCCCGTGGCCGGTGGCGGAGGCGGCGACAAAGGTGCCGTCGCCAAGCACAGCAATATTCTGCGCATCCGGCACGGTGGAGAGACTTCCGCGCAGCTCTGGGACGCCTTTGCCAATTTCATAGGCGTGAGCCTTATTGGTATCGGTGGCGCTCACCCATCCCAGATTGCGCTTATTATCCCAGGCTACGCCCCACGGGGTGCCCTCTACGTTGCCGTATTGGTGCAGGCGGACGACGTCATCGGAAGTGTAGACGGCCAAGCGGCCGCCCTCGGTATCGGAGGCGAGGACCACGCCGTTATCGCCCACCGCGATGCTGCCGACGCCCTGGCCCACGCGCAGTCGGCCGCCCGCGCGATCATTCGTCCAGTCCACGTTTTGGATGGTGGAATCCTCTCGGTGGATGCGTACCACTCCGTCATCGCCTGAGGAATTGGGCACGGCCAATAGCTGGTCCGAGCCGGCTTCCACTTCGATGTCTCCGTCGCGCTTGCCGTCCTTATAGATGCCTACCGTGGTGGAATCGGCCGAGGTGGCAAAGATCTCGCCGCTGGATAGCTGGGTGGCGGCGGTGACGGGGGAGTCCTCTTCCATATCGACCTCTTGGGGAGAATCCGGGGAAGCGGGATCGATGAGGAGAACCTTATCTGGGCAGGCGAGCACGAAGCCCGACTCCGAAGAACTGAGGTCACCACACTCCACAGAAATGTCTAGCGAGGTAGCCTTCTTCCCCTCAAAATCCTTCTGGCTTCCGATGAGAAGCTCGTCCTTGGTGCGCACTGCCAGCGAGTCATCAAAGGCGGCAAGGTCAGTGATGTCTGCCTTAAGGTCGACCACAGTGCCTTCCGCATCCGCCTTAGCCGGGGAGGCCGCTGGTGTGGCATTGCCCTTGACCGCGGTCTCTGGATCGGCGCCCACGCCCACTTCGGACTGGCAGGCGGTCAACGCGGTGGCGCTCAGCGCCAGCAAACTGGAAAGGATAAGTGCGGAGCCGGATTGAGATTTCACGGCTACTAATCCTAACAGCGCGCGTTGTAAAAACCCGAAGCCCAGCGCGGCTGTAGTGTGAAGCGGGTGATTTCTAATACCGCAACTGACGCTGTTTCTTGGGCGCAGGTCATTGTTTTGTCCATCGTGCAGGGGCTTACCGAGTTTCTTCCGGTAAGTTCCTCCGGTCACCTGCGCATTGTTTCCGAGCTTTTTTGGGGCAACGACGCCGGCGCGTCCTTCACCGCAGTTATCCAGCTGGGAACGGAGCTGGCTGTACTGGTCTATTTCGCCCCAATGATTTGGCAGATTCTCTCCGGCTGGTTCCGCGGCTGGGCCGATAAGTCCTCTCGCGGCCAGGACTGGCGCATGGGCTGGATGGTCATCGTGGGTTCCATTCCCATCGGCATCATCGGCCTCGCATTCGAGGATGCGATTCGCGGCGCCCTGCGCAACCTGTGGATTACCGCCGCAATGCTCATCCTCTTTTCCTTCGTCTTCATCGCCGCGGAAAAAATCGGTAAGAAGGAACGCGGATTTGACCAATTGACCATGAAAGACGCCATTATTATGGGCCTGTGCCAATGCTTGGCGCTCATTCCAGGTGTTTCCCGCTCCGGTGGCACCATTTCCGGTGGTCTATTCCTGGGTCTGGACCGCGAGGTGGCCACTCGCTTTAGCTTCTTGCTCGCCATTCCAGCCGTGCTGGCTTCGGGCCTTTTCTCGCTTCCCGACGCCTTTTCTCCCGAATCCGGCCAGTCTGCCTCCGGCTTGCAGCTTCTCGTCGGCACCGGCATCGCCTTTGTACTGGGCTACGCCTCCATTGCGTGGCTGCTGAAGTTTGTGGGCAACCACTCCTTCTCTTGGTTTGCTGCTTACCGCATCCCGGTCGGCGTGCTCGTCATGATCCTCCTGGCATTGGGAGTCCTGCAGCCGCTCTAAGGCACGCCGCGTTAGTATGGTGGCTATGCATTCTTGGCCAATACCTTCCTTCCGCCCTGTGCCGGGTGATGCGGCACAGCTGCGCTTGTATGATTCTGCGAACCAAACCATCGCTCCCGTAGAGGTCGCAGGGGATACCGCCACCATGTACGTGTGTGGCATCACGCCCTATGACTCCACCCACTTGGGCCATGCCGCCACCTACCTGACCTTTGACCTCATCTACCGTGCGTTCCTGGATGCCGGGAAGAAGGTTCACTACGTCCAAAACATCACCGACGTCGATGATCCGCTATTCGAACGTGCCGAACGCGACGGCGTGGATTGGCGTGAGCTCGGCACTTCTCAAATTGACCTCTTCCGTTCCGATATGGAGCTGCTCTCCGTTTTCCCTCCGCAGGACTATATCGGCGCCATGGAAGCCGTCGATGAAATTGTGGAAATGGTGCAGAAGCTTCTCGACGCCGGAGCGGCCTACGTCGTAGACGACCCCGAGCACCCAGATATCTATGCCTCCATCGAAGCCACCGAGCACTTTGGTTATGAGTCCAATTACTCTGCCGAAGAGATGCGCACCTTCTTTGCCGAGCGCGGCGGCGATCCCGACCGCCCAGGGAAAAAGAATCCGCTCGACGCACTTATCTGGCGCGCCCACCGCGAGGGCGAACCAGCCTGGGAGTCGCCCTTTGGGCCTGGCCGCCCAGGCTGGCATATTGAATGTTCCGCCATCGCCACCAACCGCTTGGGATCAACCTTTGATATCCAGGGTGGCGGCAGCGACCTGAAGTTCCCACACCATGAATTTTCCGCTGCCCACGCCGAGGCCGCCCTCAACGTTGATCGCATGGCACAGTTCTACGTGCATACCGGCATGATCGGCCTCGACGGGGTCAAGATGTCTAAGTCTTTGGGCAACCTCGTCTTCGTCCACAAGCTCGTAGAAGCGGGTGAAGATCCCTCCGCGATCCGCTTGGGCGTATTCGCAGGCCATTACCGCGACGAGCGCGACTGGTCCGACGAGGTGCTCGATGGCGCTAAGCGCCGCCTCGCCGCATGGCGGGAGGCCTTGGCGCAGCCGGGAAGCATGGCTGGGGCCGAAGAGGTCGTCGCCAAGCTGCGTGCCGCAATCGCCAACGACCTTGATACCCCGGCCGCGCTCGCTGCCGTGGATGAGTGGGCAGAGGCCGACCGTGGCACGGACGAGGACGGCGCAGCCGATTTGGTTCGCACCGCACTAAATTCGCTCCTCGGCGTGCGGGCTTAGGCAAGATAGGGCAGTATCTACAGCATGAGCATTCGCGCCGATTTCCAGCCCACCGTAGATGAGTTCATTAGTGACCTGAAGTCCTTCGCCACCGGCGATTACCTCAAGGAAGAGGAAAAGGAGTTTTGGGAGGCACCGTTTGACGCCAACGTCCTCCCAGAGCTGCGCGGCCACCTTGAGCAGATGCTCGATGGGCTGGATGCTCTTCCGGACGATCCAGACGGACCACAGTTGGTCACCGTCTTGTCCAAGACCGTTCGTAAGTTGGCAGATTTTAATCGCGCTCAGCACGATGCCGTTCTCGAGCCAGAGGAAAAGGAAGAGCTCTCTGAGCTTATTTATAACGCCAGCGCGGCCACCGGAGCAGACGACGAAGCCCTGTCGCAGATTCCGGAACTGGACTTTTAGTTCTGCCCCTTCCGCCTTAGCAAGTGCCAGCTGGTGTCAACTGCGCAGCTGGCACTTGCCGCCGTGTGCCCACAGCGTGAACGGCGAAAATATTTCCTTCCCGACAGAGAAAGCTAGCTTTATTCTCGTGCCGCACTCCACCGCCGCTTCCAGCCTGACTAAGCCCGCCGCCATCTTCTGGGATATGGATGGCACCCTCACCAATTCGGAGCCCCTCTGGGCGGAGGCAACATTTTATCTTTCAGAACTGCTGGGCAAACGGCTCACTCCCACCCAACGCCTAGCTACTGTGGGCGCGACCTTTGATACCACCCTGGCAATCTGTGCGGATAATGCGGAGGTGACGCTGCAACCCGGTGACAGCGAGCGTTACCGCGCCCGAATGTTCGACTACGTCAAAGGCCTTTTTGCTCGTCAGCTGGAGATCTTCCCGGGAATCCCTACACTGCTTGAGGAACTGAAAGCCGATGGGGTGCCCATGATGGTCACGACGAATACCGAGCGCAATGTCGCTGACGCTGCCATCACTGCGTTGGGGCGGGACTATTTCGTCGATACTATCTGCGGGGATGAGGTTCCCGCCGGCAAACCAGCGCCGGATATGTACCGCGAGGCCGCCCGACGCATCGGAGCAGATCCCGCGGATTGCTTAGTTTTCGAAGATTCCGCAACCGGCATGCGCGCCGCAGTCGATGCCGGCTGTGCGGTGATCGGACTGCCAGAAGATAACCAGGTTGAGATACCGCCAGAGGTCACCGAAATTTCTCGCCTCCGCGATTCGCGGCATCTCGCTGGGGCTAAGGCCACCGACGTATATGAGTGGTTCGCTAAGATTTCGGCGGGGCAGTAGAAATTCAGAGTTCCCCTACATTCTCTAACTACCTGTGGAACAATAGGTAGACGTGAAGAACTTTGAGACTCTTTTTGCCGAGTTAGCCGAGAAGGCCGACCAGCGTCCAGCTGGTTCTGGCACCGTTGCCGCGCTGGATAAAGGCGAGCATTTCATCGGTAAAAAGATCATCGAAGAAGCCGGGGAAGTATGGATCGCCGCAGAATATCAGTCCGACGATGAGCTGGCGGAAGAGATGTCCCAGCTGCTTTATTGGACTCAGGTCATGATGCTTAAGCGCGGACTTACCCCTGAAGACCTTTATAAGTACCTCTAGGCAACACCCCACAGGATGGAAGGATCCGCATGATCAAGATTGCTGTACCGAATAAGGGCTCGTTGTCAGAAGCTGCCGTGGAGATCCTTACAGAGGCCGGTTATAAGGGCCGCGGGCATTCCAAGGCGCTCAACGTAGTGGATTCCGATAACGGAGTTGAGTTCTTTTTCCTGCGACCAAAAGACATCGCCATCTATGTTGCCCGCGGCGTCTTAGACCTAGGCATTACGGGCCGGGACTTGGCGCTTGACTCTAAAGCGAACTTTGATGAAGTGCTGCCGTTAGGCTTTGGTGGGTCCACGTTCCGGTACGCAGCCCCGCAAGGGGAGGAGTGGGATATCTCTCAACTAGCCGGGCGGCGGATCGCGACGTCGTACCCCAATCTCGTCCGTGCCAACCTTGCCGCACATGGGATTGAGGCCGATGTTATTCGATTGGACGGCGCCGTAGAGATCTCCATCCGGCTAGGGGTTGCCGATGTTATTGCTGATGTCGTGTCAACTGGTACTACTTTGCGTCAGCAAGGCTTAGCGCCGTTCGGGAAGCCGATCATTGAGTCCGAGGCGGTAGTGATTAAGCGCACCGGGGTAGATGTCACCGAGGAAGAGCAGGTAGTGCTCGACCGCATTCAGGGAATTCTGCACGCTCGAACATATTTAATGATCGACTACAACATCGCTCAATCCAACCTCGACGCAGCCGCTGGTATTACTCCAGGATTGACCGGTCCTACGGTGTCGCCGTTGGCGCGCGAGAATTGGGTGGCAGTGCGAGCGATGGTTCCGAAGAAGCAAGCTAACCAAGTCATGGACCGACTTTCCCAACTTGGAGCGGAGGCAATTTTGGCTTCCGATTTGCGCATCGCCCGCTTTTAGGGGGGATCAATTTCTCTGGGTCGGCCCAAATAGATTCAGTCGTGGCTAACATTAGCGCTTGAGGTTACTCATTCGAATATAAGTCTCGACAGGCAAAGGAGCCGAGCCATCATGGCAAAGTCCTCTAAGAAAGAAGAAAAGGACACCAAGTCTGCAGCAAAGGACGTGAAGAAGAAGGAAGCTGACACTTCCACTCACGCCGCACAGCAGAAGGTGGCCGAACAAAAGGCACCTAAGAACTCCAGCAAGAAGACTCGCACCGAGACCGACCTTCTTGGTTCTTTGGAGGTTCCCGCTGACGCTTACTACGGTGTGCACACCGTACGCGCCATGGACAACTTCCAGATTTCTTACGTGACCATCAACACCATCCCGCACTTCATTCGCGGAATGGTCCAGGTCAAGAAGGCGGCCGCCATGGCGAACCGCCGCCTGCACGTACTGCCGAAGAAGAAGGCTGAAGCCATCATCTGGGCCTGTGACCAGATCCTGGAAGAGGGTCGCTGCATGGATCAGTTCCCGCTGGACGTTTTCCAGGGTGGCGCTGGTACCTCGCTGAACATGAACACCAACGAGGTTGTTGCCAACCTCGCACTGGAGTACCTCGGTGAGGAGAAGGGCTCCTATGACATCATCAACCCGAATGATGATGTGAACATGTCCCAGTCCACCAACGATGCTTACCCGACCGGCTTCCGCTTGGGTCTGCACGCAGCAGTTGACCACCTCATTGAGCGCATGGATGGCTTGCGTGCCGCATTCCAGGTCAAGGGCAATGAGTTCCAGGACATCCTGAAGATGGGTCGTACTCAGCTTCAGGATGCGGTTCCGATGACCTTGGGCGATGAGTTCAAGGGCTTTGCCAATAACCTGAACGAGGAGCAGGCATTGCTGCGCGATGCCCAGCGCCGCCTACTCGAGATCAACTTGGGCGCAACCGCAATCGGCACCGGCGTGAACACCCCGGCCGGCTACCGCCACCAGGTCACCGCAGCTCTGTCTGAGGTCACCGGCCTGGAAATGAAGACCGCCCGCGATCTCATTGAGGCAACCTCTGACTGTGGTGCATACGTGCTGCTGCACGCCACCATCAAGCGCGCCGCGATGAAGCTCGCCAAGATCTGTAATGACCTGCGCCTGCTGTCTTCCGGCCCACGCGCTGGCCTGGCTGAAATCAACCTGCCTGCCCGTCAGGCCGGCTCCTCCATCATGCCGGGTAAGGTTAACCCAGTTATCCCGGAGGTTGTGAACCAGACCTGCTTCAAGATCTTCGGCAATGACCACGTCGTCACCATGGCCGCTGAGGCTGGTCAGCTGCAGCTCAACGTCATGGAGCCGGTCATCGGCGAGGCACTGTTCCAGTCCATTCGCATCATGGGTAACGCCGTCGATGCCCTGCGCGAAAAGTGCGTCACCGGAATCACCGCCAACCCGGATGTCTGCCGTGCCTACGTGGAAAACTCCATCGGTATCGTCACCTACCTCAACCCGTTCATCGGCCACCACAACGGTGACCTGATTGCCAAGGAGTCCCTGGAGACCGGCAAGGGCGTCAAGGAACTCGTCCTGGAGAAGGGCCTGCTGGATGAAGCAACCTTGAACAAGGTCCTGTCCGTTGAAAACCTCATGCACCCAGAGTTCCGCGGTCAGCTCTTCATCGACGAGGACTAAAGTCGCGGCTTTTGAGAAGCAGTAGGGCATAGCGCCCCACATAGAAGCCCCCATGGTCTCTGCCATTTTCTCTTGGCGTACAAGGAAAACTGGCGAAGGCTGCGGGGGTCTTTTGCGTGTTTGGAATCGGCGGTTGCTAGTTTCCTTTTACGTCCCTGTGCTGGGCGAATGCGGAGAAGGATACCGACCGTCTTATAACGAGACACTTAATACATGTGGGAATCAACACAAACGGACAATTCGAGTGAATAAATCGACGTGACAGGTGCAGAATAGAAGATGTTGAGGACGGCATGCACTCTGTATGGGGATGCGTGCCCTTAGTTTGCATACAGAGCGTATGGAGTATGTCCATGGTTATTGTTCATATAGTCATCGTTCTCGCCGCCATTTTCTTGGGCGCGAGGATTGGTTCAATTGGTATCGGTATGGCCGGCGGCCTCGGTGTGTTGGCCCTTGGTCTCACCGGTGTCCCCATTACTAGGGAAGACATCCCGTTCGACGTCATCGGTATCATCATGACCGTCATTGCCGCCATCGCCGCGATGCAGAGGGCTGGTGGCATGGACTACCTGGTGCACATCGCAGAAAAGTTTCTGCGCAAGAACCCGAAGCGGATTACGTTCTACGCGCCCATCGTTACGTGGTTGATGACGGTACTGGCTGGTACCGGCCACACTGCATTTTCCACGCTACCGGTCATTGTTGAGGTAGCTAAAGAAGGCAAGGTTCGCCCTTCACGCCCGCTTTCCATTGCGGTAGTTGCCTCTCAGATGGCAATTTGTGCCTCTCCTATTTCTGCCGCAGTGGTTCTCCTAGCCAGCCTGTTGGAACCAGCTGGAGTGGGCTATTTGCAGGTGCTGGCGGTCGTCATTCCGGCAACGTTCCTGTCTATCTTCCCGGCTGCGTGGATTGCTAATAAGTTTGGCAAGGAACTAGATGATGACCCGGTGTACCAGGAGCGCAAGGCGCAAGGCCTGGTTAAGCAACCACTGGGTGCTGAGAACTTCCAGCCGCAGAAGGGTGCCAAGGCTTCTGTTCTGGTGTTCCTGGTAGCCATCGTCATCGTGATGGCATGGGCCACGCTGACCTCGGAGCAGGTCGGCCTAATTGCAGAGCCAACCCTGCCACGTAATGAGGCCATTATGACGGTTATGCTCACCGCGGCCACCATCATCGTCATGATGACGAAGGTCCCGGCCGGAGATGTTCTCAATACCCCGGTATTTAAGTCCGGTATGTCCGCATGTATTTGTGTGCTTGGCGTTGCATGGTTGGGCACCAGCCTTATCAACCACTACATGGACGATATTCAGTCTATGGCTGGCAGCGTTATTGAGTCTTCGCCGTGGCTGCTCGCGGTGGTCTTGTTCTTCGCCGCAGCGCTGCTGTACTCGCAGGCCGCTACGACCAAGGCCCTCATGCCAGCAGCCCTGGCTCTGGGCGTAAGCCCCCTTACCGCAGTCGCTGCTTTCCCGGCCGTCTCGGCTCTGTTCATCCTGCCGACCTACCCAACGCTGCTGGCAGCGGTGGAGATGGACGATACAGGTTCGACTCGAATCGGCAAGGCCGTATTCAACCACCCATTCCTTATCCCAGGCACGGTCAGCATCGTGGTTTCTGTCCTGTTGGGCTACGCATTCGGCCTCGTCATCCTGTAAAAGATAGACGACAAGTCCACCCACAAGGCGCCCTGGAGGGCGCCTTTTTGGATCGCAGCAAGGACGGGCTGATTGATTCAATTCACTTTCTTAGAAAAATCCGGGTTATTTAACTCGCAGGCTCGGTAGGCTAAAAACATGACTACTCAGCCATCCGATGTTGAAATTGCCCAAGCCCACCAACTGCAGCCAATCGCGGAGATCGCGTCCAAGGCAGGCATTCCTGCCGACGCCGTGATTCCCTACGGCACCACCAAAGCCAAAGTCGATATCACCAAGGTGGACTATTCCAAGGAAAACCAGGGCAAGCTGGTGCTTGTCACCGGCGTATCGCCCACACCTGCCGGCGAGGGCAAGTCCACCGTTCTCATTGGCCTTACCGACGCCCTGGACAAGTTGGGCAAGAAGGCCATCGTTGCACTGCGCGAGCCCTCCCAAGGACCAGTGATGGGTATTAAGGGCGGCGCGGCTGGCGGCGGCTATGCACAGATCGTCCCCATGGAAGACATCAATCTTCACTTCACCGGCGATTTTCACGCCATTACCTCTGCAACCAATACCCTGGCCGCCATCATTGATAACCACATCCATCAAGGCAACGCCTTGGGCATCGACCCGCGACGAGTGACGTGGCAGCGGTGCATGGACGTCAACGACCGTGCCCTGCGCAACGTGGTGACCGGTCTGGGCGGGCCAGCTCACGGTGTGCCTGCAGAAACCGGTTTCACCATTACCGCGGCCTCCGAAATCATGGCAATCCTGTGCTTGGCCACGAACCTCGATGACCTAAAGAAGCGCCTCGGCGATATCACCATCGGCTTCACCTATGATCAGCGCCCTGTTACTGCGCGCGACTTGAATGCGGAGGGGGCGCTCACGGCGCTCATGCGTGATGCCCTCAACCCCAACCTGGTACAGACCCTTGGCGGCGTGCCGGCCTTGGTGCACGGTGGGCCATTCGCCAATATTGCGCACGGCTGCAACTCCCTGCTGGCAACCCACACCGCACTGCAATTCGGCGATATCGTCTTAAGCGAGGCTGGGTTTGGTTCCGACCTAGGCGGAGAAAAGTTCGTCGACATCAAGGCGCGCTTTGGCGACCTAGATGTTGCCGGTGCCGTGGTCGTTGCCACCATCCGCTCGCAGAAATACAACGGCGGTGTGGCCAAGGATAAGCTCACCGAGGAAAACCTGGATGCCCTCAAGGCAGGCATAGTCAACCTAGAGCGACACGTAGAAAACCTGCGCAAGTTCGGGATCAAACCGGTAGTAGCGCTCAACCTCTTCTGGTCCGATACCGAAGCAGAACGCGAGTTTATGCGACAGTGGGCCGAAGATTTCGGCGTGGCCTTGGAGGAAGCCAACGTGTGGTCCGAGGGCGGCGCGGGCGCTACCAAGCTGGCAGAGACTTTGCTGGAGAACCTGCAGGGAGGCGCCAAGCAGCTTTACGATCCGCAGGAGGGAATCGAGGCCTCCATCGAAACCATCGCGCGCGAGATCTATCGCGCGGACCGTGTGGAATGCGGGGCTAAGGCGCTCAAGGATCTGAAGTACATCCAGGACAATAGCTGGGACAAGCTGCCGGTGGTCATCTCTAAGACGCAGTACTCCTTCAGCGATGATGCCTCTGCTCTGGGGGCGCCGGAAGGCCATACGCTGCATGTGCGCGAACTGCTGCCGCGCACCGGTTCGGGATTTATCGTCGTGCTCACGGGCAACGTCATGACGATGCCGGGGCTGCCGAAGAAACCGGCGGCCAATAATATCGACGTCGATAAGCAGGGCACTATTTCGGGCCTTTTCTAGGCAGGTGGGGCGCTAGTCCTTTGTATCTGCCGCGGAACCCGGCCAGCCCGGGTACTGCGGCGGAGTGCCGCCAAACTCCGGGCAGAGATCCTGGTGGGCGCACCAACCGCAAAGCTTAGAGGGCTTCGGACGGAAGTCCCCGGCGCGCCCATCGGCCTCAATTTTGGCCCACAGCTCGCCGAGATCGCGCTCGAAGTATTCGAGTTCCTCACGGTTCGGGGTAAGAAACATCGAGTCCAACACCTTAAGATACATGAGGCGCAACTGGTGGGGAATGGTTCCTAGAATGCGCCAGTAGACCAGCGCATAAAAGCGCATCTGGAACTGCGCATCGTGGGAATAGCGGGGAAGTGGCTTCTTGCCGGTTTTATAATCCACGACTCGGACCTCGCCGGTAGGGGCGCGGTCCACGCGGTCGATGAAGCCGCGGACGGGGACGCCATTGGGCAGGACCGTGTTGACGTACATCTCGGTTTCTTGGCAATCAAAGCCTTGTGGATTTTCCATCTGGAAATAGCCTTTGAGCAGTTCCCTGGCAGCGACGAAGAAGTCGTAGGTGTCTTCTTCTGGCACGAGCTCAAGCAGCTCATCATCCTTGGAGGTCATCTCTGCCCAGGAGGGCTTAATCATCTTCACCGCGGCAGGATAGGTCCGCTCGGCGCGCGGTAGTTTGTGCATCTCTTCTAGGACGGCGTGCACGAGGGTTCCTTTGACCTGCGCGATGGTCTTGGGCTCGGGCAACTTGTCAATCGCGCGGAAGCGATAGAGCAACGGGCACTGCTTATAGTCGGAGGCGCGCGAGGGCGACAAGGCGAGTGGGCGGGGTGTAGATGAAGTAGCCATGGTGTATCTAGCCTATCGCCGCGCGTTTCGTGGCAAGCTAGGAGGTATGAGTTATACCGCAGATTTCCTAGATTTCATTGCTGCTTCTCCTTCTTCGTACCACGCTGCCGATGAGGTATCCCGCCAGCTGCGTGAGGCGGGATTTGAGGTGCAGGATGAGGGAACGCAGTGGTCCGCTGCGCCTGGCGGCCACGTCATGGTGCGCGGCGGCGCGGTAGCGGCGTGGTACGTGCCAGAGGGCGCGGATAAGAATTCTGGTTTCCGCATCGTGGGGTCGCATACGGACTCGCCGGGCTTGGTTCTTAAGCCCACGCCGGACTTTTCCGCAGCCGGCTGGCAGCAGGTGGCAGTGGAGATCTATGGCGGTGCGCTGCTGCATACCTGGTTTGACCGGGAGCTGACCGTTGCCGGGCAGATCATTAGCAAGGATGGCTCGCGCCACTTGGTCAATACTGGCCCGGTACTGCGCCTTCCGTCCCTGGCAATTCACCTCTACCGTAAGGACGAGTTTAAGCCGGATCGCCAGCACAACATGCAGCCGGTTTTGAGTGTGGGTGACCCGGAGGCGTCCATTTTGCAGGTAGTGGGGGAGAAGGTGGGCGTCGCCAAGCAGGATATTGCTTCCTTTAACCTGATTACGGCCGATGCTGCTCGCGGCGAAGTCTTTGGCGCCGGCGAGCAGTTCATCGCGGCCGGACGCATGGATAACCTGTCTTCCGTGCATGCCTCGTTGGAGGCGATGAAGAAGGCCGCCGAGAGTTATCGCGGAAACGATATCTTGGTCATGATGGCCTTTGACCATGAAGAGGTAGGATCCAGCTCGCGCTACGGTGCGGGCGGTCCCATCCTGGCGGATGTACTTACCCGCACGGCTCGGGCGCTGGGGGCCAACGAGGAGGAACGCTTTCAGATGTTCTCCCGCTCGAGCTGTGTCTCGGCCGATGCGGCGCATTCAGTGCACCCTAATTACGTGGGCAAGCACGATCCCACGCACCACCCGATCATCGGCAAGGGCCCGGTGACCAAGATCAACGGCAACCAGCGCTATGCCTCCGATGCCACCACGGTGGCGTTGTGGGAAGCAGCGTGCGAGAAGGCAGGCGTGCCGGTGCAGCGGTTTGTGGGCAATAATGATGTGCCCTGCGGCTCGACCATTGGTCCCATTACAGCGACGCGTTTGGGCATCGATACCGTCGATGTGGGCGTGCCCATGCTGTCTATGCACTCGGCGCGTGAAATGGTAGGCGAGCGGGACCAAGTATGGCTCGCGCAGGCTCTTGAGGCATACTTGGTGGGATAGTAACCGCAACCTCGAGGAGTCTTGAGACATGGCTTATTCCGGCCCCTTTGCCTATGGCGACCGCGTGCAGCTTACCGATGCCAAGCGGCGCCATTACACGGTCATTCTGGAAGAAGGAGGCCAGTTCCACTCCCACAAGGGCATCATTAACCATGATGACATCGTGGGCATGGACGAAGGCTCGGTTATCGAGTCCACCCTTGGCTCCTCCTTCCTGCTTTTCCGCCACCTGATGGTGGACCACGTGCTGTCGATGCCACGTGGTGCGGCGGTGATCTATCCCAAGGATGCGGCGCAGATTTTGGTAGAGGGCGATATCTTCATGGGCGCGCGCGTGCTCGAGGCCGGCGCCGGTTCGGGTGCATTGTCCATGTCCCTGCTGCGCGCCGTGGGACCAGAAGGTCATGTGTATTCCTATGAGGTGCGCGATGACCACCTCGAGTATGCGGTCGATAACGTCAAGGAGTACTTTGGCGAGCAGCCCGAGTGGTGGTCGCCGCGCCTCGGCGATCTGGGCGATGTCACCGCTGAGGACTTGGGCGGTCCGGTCGACCGCGTCATCCTCGATATGCTCGAGCCCTGGGAGCACTTGGAGACCGTGCGCGATCTCCTGATCCCAGGTGGTGTCTTCATGACTTACGTGGCAACGGTGCCGCAGTTGATGAAGGTCATGGAAGGCATCCGTGCGCTCAAGTGCTTTACCGAGCCCAAGGCCTGGGAATCACTGGTGCGCGAATGGAAGGTCGAAGGCCTGGCTACGCGCCCTGAGCACCGCATGAATGCGCATACCGCCTTCCTTATCTGGACCCGCCGCTTGGCTGATGGCGTCACTCCGCCGCGCCCGCAGCGCCGCGCCCGCAAGTAGAGCTGGAAATAGGTTCACCTCAGCGCCCAGAATTTAAAGCGCAACTGCCCTCTTTCGCCGGCTGAGCCGCGTTAGAGTAGTGGGCATGGATGAAGCCACGGACTATAAGCGGCAGATCAGCCAGCTTGCTGCCCGCAATCAGAAGTTGGCGGGCTTATTAAAGGAATCGCGTGGGAAGCTCGAACAGCTTTTTGCGGAGCTTAACGCGCTGGCTGAGCCGGCATCGACCTACGGCGTTTTCTTAGGCTATTCGCCCACTCGCAGCGAGGTGGGAACCACCGCGGAGGTTTACACCAACGGCCGCGTCATGCAGCTTAAGGTTTCGCCCAATGTGGAACCAGGCAGCCTAGTGGCCGGCCAGCAGGTTCGCTTGGGCGATGGCTTCGTGGTGGTCGAAGGCTGCGCACCCGAGCGTACGGGCGAGCTCGCCACCGTGGTAGAGCGCTTAGGAGATCAACGCCTCATCGTGGCAAATTCCTCTGGCGAGGAAAAAGTGGTGCTGCTATCGCAGGCACTGCGCGAGGTAGCCCGCGTGGCAGCAGGCGAAATTGTGCTCGTTGATCCCAAGGCTGCCATCGCGCTGGAAAAGGTGGAAAAGACCGAGGTCTCCCAGCTCTCCCTTGAGGAGGTCCCCGATGTGCGCTACGAGGACATCGGCGGACTAGACGAGCAGATTTCCCAGATCCGCGATTCCGTGGAATTGCCGTTTATCCATCCGGACCTCTATCACCACTACGAGCTACAGCCGCCTAAGGGCGTCCTCCTCTATGGCCCGCCTGGGTGCGGTAAGACGCTCATCGCCAAGGCCGTGGCCCATTCCTTGGCGCAGCAACTGGGCAGTGATGGGCCGAGTTACTTCCTCAATGTCAAGGGCCCAGAGTTGCTCAATAAGTATGTAGGTGAGACGGAACGCCGCATCCGCCTCATCTTTGAGCGCGCCCGCGAATTAGCCCAGCTGAGTTCTGACCGGCCGGTGGTCATCTTCTTTGATGAGATGGAATCCATCTTCCGCACCCGTGGCTCAGGCGTGTCTTCGGATATGGAAACCACGGTAGTGCCGCAGCTGCTCACTGAACTCGACGGAGTAGAAAGCCTATCCAATGTGATAGTCATCGGTGCCACCAACCGCGAGGAGCTCATCGATCCCGCCATCATGCGCCCCGGCCGGCTGGATATCAAGATCCGAGTCAACCGGCCGAATAAAGAGGGCGCCCGCGAGATCTTTGCACGCCACTTTGCAGAATCCGTGCCGCACCAGGGCACGCTAGAGGAGCTCATCGCCGCCGCGGTGGACGAGCTCTATGCCGATCGCCCCTTTGTGCAGCTGCACTTTTCCAGCGGCGAGCGCGAGGTATTGCACTACCGGGACTTTGTCTCCGGCGCGATGATTGCCAATATCCTCTCCCGCGCCAAGAAGCTGGCTATTAAGGACGAACTGCAGCAGCGTGCGGGCAGTGAGCAGGGGATAGGCGAGCGTGAAGGGGGCATCGCCAAGCAGCATTTGCTCCAGGCCATCGCGGCCGAGCGCGCCGAATCCGAGTACGTGCCCACCTCTACCAACCCAGAGGAGTGGACCAAGATCATCTCCCAAGACCATGCTGGTGCCCGCGTTGAGCGGGTGGAGCTACTGACCGCCAGGAGGAGCGCATGAGCCGCGTAGTAGGTACCGAGACCGAGTACGGCATTGCCACCCCGGAGCTGCCGGAGTATTCGCCCATCATTTCTTCCACGCACGCGGTGGTAGTTTATGCCGCTATGCACACTGGGGCGCGCTCGCGGTGGGACTTTGCCGAGGAGCACCCGCTGCGCGATTCCCGCGGTTTCGATCTCAAGCGCTACCAGACAGTTCCCGTGGTGGACCCCAACGCCATCGGGGTGGCCAATGTAGTCACGGCCAATGGCGCGCGTTTCTATGTCGACCACGCCCACCCAGAATATTCCGCGCCGGAATGCACCAATGCCTGGGATGCCACGCTTTACGACGCAGCAGGGGACGCCACGCTCCTGCAGTCTGCCGCGGCCGTAGCCGGCCTTACTGAGCAAGGGAAGTCTGTCCTTGCCAACCATGACCCGTGCCCTGCCTTGCGTTTCTATAAGAACAACGTGGACGGCAAGGGCGCGTCTTATGGCTCGCACGAGAACTATCAGTACTCCCGTGCCACGGATTTTGACACTATGGCGCAGGCCCTTATCCCGTTTTTCGTGGCCCGCCAGGTAGTCATCGGTGCCGGGCGCATGGGGATCGGCGAGTTTGGCGAGGAGCCGGGCTTCCAGATCTCTCAGCGCGCTGACTATATTGAGCAGGAAATCTCGCTGGAAACTACCCTCAATCGCGGCATCATCAATACCCGCGACGAGCCGCATGCGGTGCACGCGGACTATGGGCGCCTCCACGTCATCATCGGAGACGCGAATATGTCGCAGACCTCGACGCTGCTCAAACTGGGCATGACCTCGCTGGTGCTCGATGCGATTGAGCAGGGCGTGGACTTTAGCGATCTCCGCTTGCAGGATGCCGTGGCGGAGGTCCCGCGCGTCAGCCGCGATCTCAGCCTTCAGCATCGCCTCGAGCTTGCCGACGCCCGCCAGCTCACCGCCCTAGAAATCCTCGCCGAATACCGAAACCGCGTCATCCCACGCACCGACGCAGACCATAAGGTTCTCGTGGCCTGGGACGAGGCAGTCGCGCTTCTTGCGGAAGATCCGATGCAGGCCGCGCACCTGTTGGATTGGGTGGCGAAGTATCGCCTGATCAAGGGCTACCTTGACCGCGGTATCGATCCGGCAGACCCAAAGCTGCGGCTCATTGACCTGCAGTATGCGGAGATTGATCCTGCCAAATCGCTCCATCACGCGCTGGTGCGTAAAGGTCAGATGCGGCAGCTCTTTAGCGCTGCAGAGATTGAAGACGCCGCCACCATTCCGCCAGAGGACACTCGGGCGTATTTCCGCGGCCGAGTGACGCAGAAATTCGGCGAGGACATCATTGCCGCGAGCTGGCAAAGCCTCACGGTGCGGGTAGGCGAGGCAACCGCGGCGCCCTGGGCCACGGTTCCGATGGATGAGACCACCGGCCTGACCCTCGCCCAGTGCAAGGAGATCATCGACGCCGCACGTACGGTGGAGGAACTCCTCCAGGGACTCACTGACAGCGGGATTCAGCCCGAGTACCGTAATTAATAACCAAGCATTTAGGCAGAAGCCAAAGAAAGGACTTCCTTCCTATGTCTACTCACCAGTCCCAGGTCACTGGCGGCAATGGCGGCGATGACTCCACCGGAGATGAGGAATTTAGCTCTACGCAGCTAAGCATCAATACCACCGGCACCGATGAATTGCTCGATGAGATCGATGGGCTGCTAGAAAACAACGCCGAGGAATTCGTGCGCTCTTATGTTCAAAAGGGCGGGCAGTAAGGGTGAGTGACCAGCACCCTGTCTTCACCCGTCGCATCATGGGCATCGAGACGGAATATGGCTTAACCACCAGCGCGGGCCCAAGAGAACGCGCCCTGAGCCCCGATGAAGTGACGCGCGTGCTTTTCCGGCCCATCGTCCAGGAACATTCTTCCTCTAATATCTTTTCCACCAACGCGAGCCGCCTGTACCTCGATGTCGGCTCTCACCCCGAGGTAGCCACCGCTGAGTGCGATAGCTTGAGCCAGCTTTTGGCCTATGAATGCGCTGGCGATGCCATAGTCAACCGGCTGGGCGAACAAGCTGAACAGGCCTTTGCCGCCGAGGGTCACCCGCGCGCTGTGTACCTGTTTAAGAACAACGTGGACTCGGCCGGCAATTCTTTTGGCTGCCACGAAAACTACCTCATTAGCCGCCTCATGGTGCTCAAGGACTTGGGGCTGGCGCTCTTGCCGTTCCTTATTACCCGCCAGCTCATCTGCGGCGCCGGCATGGTGCAGCCCGCAAAGGGCGATAAGCCCGCCCAATTCCTGCTCTCGCAGCGCGCGGACCAGGTGTGGGAGGGCGTATCTTCTGCCACCACCCGCTCGCGCCCCATCATCAATACCCGGGATGAACCACACGGCGATTCCAAACGCTTCCGCCGCATGCACGTCATCGTGGGCGATTCCACTATGGCCGAACCAACCATGGCGCTAAAGGTTGGCTCCACGCTGCTCATCTTGGAAATGCTGGAGGCAGGATTTGAGTTGCCGGAGTTCGACATCGAAAAACCCATTCACCATATCCGCGCCATCGCGCGCGATATGACGGGTTTGACCGAACTACCACTCGCAGGAGGGGGATCCGTCACCGCGCTCGAGGTCCAACAGCAACTGTGCCAGCGCGCAACCCAATGGTTGGAAGAACGCGAAGACGCCGGAACTCCCACGGCAGAAATGCGGCGCGTGGTGGATCTCTGGCAGCGCACGCTGCACGCCATAGAGACTCAAGACTTCTCCGGAGTGGACCGAGAAATCGACTGGGTCATTAAATTGGGACTGCTCGAGCGCTACCGCGCACGGCTAGGCGGTCACTGGGGACACCCCAAGCTCGCCCAGATTGATATGACCTACCACGATATCCGGCCGAGCCGCGGGCTCTACCATGTCTTGCTGCGCAAGGGCCTTATCGAACGCTGGATCACAGACTCCGAAATCGAACGAGCCATGGACACAGCGCCTGCCACCACCCGTGCTGCGCTGCGCGGCCAGTTCCTTGCCGCTGCGCGTAGCCTCGGGGCCAACGTCACCGTTGACTGGACGCGCCTCAAGGTCAACCGCCCAGAGCCGCGCACCGAGGAGCTCCTAGACCCCTTCGTGGCCGACGATGATCGGGTCGAGGCGTTGCTAGACTATATGCGTCTACACCACAGCTAGAAGCACACGAGCCGCACCAGGGAGACAACACAACACGTGGCAACGCACAACCCCGCGCCGAAACGGCATGATGAGGCGGTAGAAAGACTCACCAACCTCTCTTTCGCGCTACAGGGCGCCGCCAACTCCGGCGGTAGCCCGGACCGCACCGCCTCCTGGATTCGCCGTCATGTAGCAGGATACGGCGATAAATCAGACGAAGCCTTCGCGAAATCACTGGCCCGAGATATCGCAACCCTCCAGCGCGCCGGGGTGCCCATTGTTCATTCCGGTAGCGAAGATGGTGCGCGTTATCGCCTTGACTCGAGCAGCTACCAGCTTCCGCCGGTGGAGTTTTCCCCTGAGGAGGCCATGGTTCTAGGCATTGCAGGAGGTGTGGGTACCACCGGCGGCTTAAGCGATTTTTCTCTGTCGGGATGGACGAAGATTGCCGCTAGCGGCGCCTCCCGCAACCTCGCAGGCGCACCGGTATACACGGCGGTCAATGACATCACTCGACTTGCCCCAGAAATCATCACCGCGGTGCTCGCTGCGGTGCGCAATCAGCTCCGCATTACGTTTTCCTACCGTGCTAATCCGGCTACTGAGCCGGTCCGCCGCGTGATGGACCCGTGGGGAGTGGTCAACCGCGATAGTCATATCTACATAGTGGGATTCGATGTGGACCGCAACGAACCGCGCGTCTTTCGCGCCCTCCGCGTCTCTGACATCAAACGCTCGCACGATCCCGCGGAGCACCCCAATCCAACTGAGGACCTACAGGTGTTAGTAGAGCGTGCACTGCAGCGAGGGGAGAAAGTCGATGCGCGCCTCGTTATCCCTGACGGGCAGGCACGAGAGCTTTTAGATGCCGGCGAGCAACAACCCGATGGCACTGTGTTGCTGCACAAGGTGGATAAGCATTGGCTCGTGCGGACCGCGGCCGGCTACGCCCCAGAGGTACAGGTGCTCGAACCAGCCGGGGTCCGCCAAGAGGTCATCTCCCTTTTACGCAAGGCATCACAATCGCAGGAGGAAGGCTAGTCATGGCTGACGGATCACTAAAGCTCCAGGCGCTAGTGCGCTCTTTAAACCTGATTCCATACTTCAAAAATCACCCCGACAAGACACCCTTGGAAGCGGCCAAAGATTTGGGTATGGATCCTGGCGAATTGAAAGAAGCCCTCGATCGGCTCTTTTGTTCCGGCACTGGGCGCAATACCGAGGATCTCATTGATCTCACCTTCAGTTATCGCGATGGGGTAACCATTCACAACGATCAGGGCTTGAGCCAGGCGCTGCGCCTTACCCCGACGGAAGCCGGTGCTTTGCTCCTTACCCTGGAGTCCTTGCAGGCGATGCCCGGGCTAATCGACGCCCATGCGGTCGATTCCGCCGCCGCGAAGCTGCGCGGCATCATGGATGAAAAGACAGCCGCCATCTATGAGTCGCTGTCTACTCCCGCCCCTGAAGAGACGGATATCCAGGCGCTTTTGACCCAGGCGGTCAACGAAAAAAAGCGGGTACGGCTGCGTTACTGGAGCGCTTCCTCAAATGCTGAATCCGAGAGGGTGGTGGACCCAGCCCGCATTTTCATCGTCGATTCCGAGCCCTACTTGGCTGCCTGGGAGGAAGCAAAGCAAGCGCATCGCACCTTCCGCATCGACCGCATTAGTAAGGCTCGTATCGTGGAGGAAAAATCCCAGCCGCATCTGAAAGATCTCGACTTTGATGCCGCATCACCCTTTAATTTGGGCGATGGGGACACCGTGCAACTAGCAATTAACCAAGAATTCACGTGGCTGGCTGAGTACTACGATATGCGCCTGGGTGAAGACTTAGGAAATGGGGAAGTAGCTGCAACGATGCCTATGGGATCAGTGGATTGGCTTATTCGCTTTGCCCTCGGTCAAGCTGATAGGTTGCGGGTAGTGGCTCCTCAATCCGTAGTAAATCTCATTGCGGAGCGAGGAAACACCGCGTTGAGCGGCTATACTCAATAGCCAGTTACTTGCCCGTTCACTGCGCCCGCCCGCCGGCACATAAGTTGGCGGTGATGCTTCCTGGCATGCTGGTGCACTAGTCGAAAGAGGTTTCTCCATGAGCCTAGGACCTATGGAAATCGGCCTGATCGTTCTTGCCATCGTCTTGCTATTCGGTGCAAAGAAGTTGCCGGAATTGGCACGCTCTATTGGCCGTTCCGCGCGCATCTTCAAGTCTGAGGTCAATGAGATGCATTCCGAGGATGCCCAGCGTTCTCAGTCTCAGGCGCAGCTGAACCAGAAGCAGCAGTCCGATGAGGAATTCTGGAACCGACCAGACATGCAGCCGGGCCAGCAGAACAACACCAATACTCAGCAGTAAACGCCCCTAACCTGTCGTCGCGCGAACACCCCTGCAGCGCGCGGATATGCACCCGCAATCCGTGCAGTAGGGAAGTGTTCGCTTCTTTGCGTTGAAAGAGCCACACTGATGTCGTCACAGTCACAGCCTCTGTCTCCCCAGAAGGCAAGCAAGAGCGTGAAGGGTAAGCTGCGCTTTTCGCGCAAGCAGAAGAACCCCACCGGGGAGATGACCTTGGTGGAGCACCTGCAGGAGCTGCGCCGCCGCATCATTATTTCCGTGCTAGCGGTTGTCGTCGGGGCCATCATTGGGTTCATTTGGTACCAGCGAGCACCATTCGGGCTGTCTCCGTTGGGTGAAATTCTACGAGAGCCGTATTGTGCGCTGCCCCCCGATAAGCGAGCATCCTTCAGTGCGGACGGCGAGTGCCGACTATTGGCCACCAGCCCGTTTGAAATGCTCCTGTTGCGCCTAAAAGTAGGTGCCTTGGCCGGCACCGTATTGTCTTCTCCGGTGTGGCTGTATCAGGTCTGGGCCTTCGTTGTGCCAGGTCTCCATAAGAACGAGCGCCGCTACACGTTGAGCTTTGTCAGCGCCGCGGTGGGCCTATTCGTTGCCGGTGCCGTGCTGGCCTATTTCATCTTGTCCGTGGGTTTGGAATTCCTCATGGGTATCGGCGCCGAGTACCAAACAGCGGCCCTGACCGGTGAGCGATATTTCTACTTTCTCCTGGCCCTGCTGCTCATCTTTGGCATCAGCTTTGAAATCCCACTGCTTATCGTGTCCCTGAACCTTATTGACGTGCTCGAGTATGAACACGTCAAAGACAAGCGTCGCATCATCATTGTCGTCGTGATGATTTTCGCCGCCTTCGTCACCCCAGGCCAGGATCCTTTCTCGATGGTGGTACTGGCTGGTTCACTCATCTTGCTCATCGAGATCGCATTCCAGTTCTGCCGCCTCCACGATAAGCGCATGCAGCGCGAACGCCCCGAGTGGATGGATCTCGATGATGAGACTGCTTCGCCGCTTGGCGCTGCACCACAAGCCGTTGGAGGGCCAACTCCTGTCGAGGCGCCGAGCAGAGTAAGCCCTTCACCGGGACCCTCTCAGCCCGTTTCACATCCAGTACAACAGGCACAGCAGCAGCCGCAGCAGACGTGGACCACCGGTGGCAAGAACGCTCCGTCGACAAGCGGCGGCTTTTTCGACGATGTCCTTTAGGCACGGGTAGCCTGGGGAGTCATGACTGAAACTCATCTGGATTCTTTTACCGCAGCCCTGCCATACCCGTTGGATGAGTTCCAGGTAAAGGGCTGCCAGGCCGTGGAAAACGGTCACGGCGTACTGGTCTGCGCGCCGACTGGCGCCGGCAAAACCATCGTGGGTGAATTTGCGGTTTCCTTGGCACTGAGCCGGGGAACCAAGTGCTTTTATACGACGCCGATTAAAGCCTTGAGCAACCAGAAGTACCACGACTTGGTGGAAGAGCATGGCGAAGAAGCCGTAGGCCTGCTCACCGGTGACGTATCGATCAACTCTGATGCAGAGATCGTCGTCATGACCACAGAGGTGCTGCGCAATATGATTTACGCAGAATCCGCGGCCCTCGATCGCTTGACCCACGTGGTTATGGATGAAATCCACTTTTTGGCCGATGCATCGCGCGGTGCAGTGTGGGAAGAGGTCATCCTCAACCTCGCGGACCATGTCTCCATCATCGGCCTATCTGCCACAGTGTCCAATTCGGAAGAATTCGGCGATTGGCTGTCTACCGTGCGCGGCGATACCACCGTCATCGTCTCCGAACACCGCCCAGTTCCCCTCGACCAATGGATGATGCTGGGGCGCAAGATTTATCCGCTCTTCGAGCCAGAATCTGGCGGCCATGTCAACGCTGAGCTCGAGCGTAGGATCCAGCGCCTTGAGGCCGGCGATACCGACGATGGTCGCGCGGACTATAAGTCCGGCAAAGGTTTTCGCGCCCGCGCCCGTCACAAGGGCGGCGGACGCAGAGAATTCCACGGTAAGGGAAGGGGACGCTCCGGCGCCGCCCGGCAGCAGGATCGCTATCGCCCCTTGGGCCGCCCAGAGGTATTGAAGGTATTGCAATCGCAGGACATGCTTCCAGCAATCACCTTCATTTTCTCCCGCGCCGGCTGCGACGGCGCTCTTTATCAGTGCCTGCGCAGCCGCATGGTGCTGACCTCCCAGGAGGAAGCACAGCAGATCAAAGACATCGTCGATGCGGGTGTGGAAGGTATCCCTGAAGAGGATCTGCAGGTTCTAGACTTCAAGCGCTGGCGCGAAGCCCTGTCCCGTGGCTTTGCCGCACACCATGCGGGCATGCTGCCCGCGTTCCGGCACATCGTGGAAGACCTATTCGTACGCGGCCTCGTCCGTGCCGTGTTCGCTACTGAAACGCTTGCTCTTGGCATTAATATGCCGGCGCGCACCGTGGTGCTAGAAAAGCTCATCAAGTTCAATGGTGAGGCGCACGTCGATCTCACCCCAGGCCAGTACACGCAGCTGACTGGCCGGGCAGGACGCCGTGGCATCGATACATTGGGCAATGCAGTTGTGCAATGGGCACCCGCCATGGATCCGCGTCAAGTAGCTGGCCTTGCTTCTACCCGTACGTATCCTCTCATTTCCACTTTTGCACCGGGCTACAATATGGCGATCAATTTGCTGGGAATGCTCGGCTTCGAGGAATCTCTGCGTTTGTTGGAAAAGTCCTTCGCACAGTTCCAGGCCGATGGCTCCGTCGTGGAGGAAACTCGCGAGATTGAACGCGCGGAACATCGCGTGCGAGAACTGCGCAACCAGCTCGATGATGCCGTGGCATCGCTTGCACCACCTGCTAAGGACGGGGAGGATCCTGCCGAGGTTCTCATGGACTATGTCCGCCTGCGCCGCGAGCTCACGGCCGAGGAAAAGCAATCAAAAATCGATAGTGCCAATCAACGAAATCAAGAGGTTATCGCGGTACTGGGACGCCTGCAGCTGGGCGATGTTATTGCCATGCCCGGCAAGAAGCGTCCAATTCTCGCCGCGGTTGTTACTCCCGCTAACCAAACCGCGGATCCCCGCCCGTGGATTACCACTGAGTCCGGTTGGTCGGGACGTATCGATGCAGCCGGAATCAATAACCCACCGATCCAAGTCGGTAGCATCAAGATCCCCAAGCCGGTGCGCAAGAACCCGCGCCGCAATACCCGATATGTGCAGGATGTCTTGCACCGCGAACACTTTGACCGGCCTAAGCGCATGAAATCGCAGACTCGCGCTCGGCCCAATAAGCGAGTGGGGCAGTTGCGCGATGCACTGCGTGCCCATCCTGCTCACGATTGGCCGGCAACTGACCGCGAACAGCTGGCGGGCCTGGCACAAAAGCTTGCACGGCGCGAGCGCGATCGGGACAAGCTGCAATCCAAGGTCAATAAGGCTACGGATACCTTGGGCCGCACCTTCGAGCGCATTGTGGATCTCCTCGCAGAAATGGACTACGTCGAGTTCACCGGGGCTGGCGCGGACCGCACGCCGGTCATCACCGAAGAAGGCGAGCGCCTTGCCAAAATTCACAGCGAATCCGATCTGCTGGTGGCCCAATGCCTCAAGCGCGGAATTTGGGATGAACTCGATCCCGCAGAGCTTGCCGGCGTTGCCTCCCTGTGCTGTTTCGAAAACCGCAAGGCCACCAGTGGGCAACCGGAAGCGGCCACCGAGCGCATGGCTGACGCTATGAATGCCACGTGGCGCGTGTACACCGAACTTACCGCTGATGAGCAGCGCCATCGGCTGCCGCCCACCCGTGAACCAGAGGCCGGATTCGCTTTGGCCGTACACCAATGGGCGGCTGGGGCGCCATTGGGCTACTGCATGGCTGCGGCAAACGAAGCCGGCGCCGAGCTCACCCCGGGTGATTTTGTCCGTTGGTGCCGCCAAGTCATCGACCTGCTGCAACAAGTGGCTAAAACGGGGTACGACGGCGAAATTCAGCGCAACGCCCGCCGGGCCATCGACGCAATTCAGCGCGGTGTCGTAGCCATTGGCGCCTAATATCCGCGGCGCGGACGAGTAGACTCTGAGGCATGACTGATACTCAGACTTTTTCCGCTGATGTCTACGCCCAGCGTCTGCACGCCGCCCAAAAGGCGGCTGCAGACAAGGGCATCGATCTGCTCCTCATTGGCACGGGGCCAGACTTTGCCTACCTCACCGGCTCTTGGGTTTCTTCCCACGAACGCTTGACGGTCTTGGTTGTGCCGCAGCAGGGCAATGCATGGATCGCCGCGCCCAATACCGATATCACCGATATCAAGGCTGCACCAGTAGGTGAGCTGGATGTGGAGTTGCGTGGCTGGAATGACGGAGAAAATCCTTATGAGCTTGCACTGCGTGGCGCAGGCGACGGACTAGGCAAGGTAGCGCTGGGACAGTCGCTGACTGCAGACCACGTGTTGCGTTTCCAAGATCTGCTTCCACACGCCAGCTATGAACTGGCCACTTATGCGTTAGCCGAGCTCTTTACCCGCAAAGACGAGGCTGAGATTGCTGAGCTGCGCAAGGCTGGCCATGCCATCGACGCGGTCCACGCGCAGGTACCACAGCTTTTGCAGGCCGGCCGCACCGAGGCCGAGGTGGCCCACGAACTGGAAAAGCTCATCCTGCAGGAGCATTCCGTTATCGATTTCGTCATCGTCGGATCGGGCCCGAATGGCGCCAACCCGCACCATAGCTTTTCGGATCGCGTGTTGGCTGAGGGCGAGCCAGTCGTCGTCGATATCGGAGGCACTTTGCCTTCCGGCTACCACTCCGATTGCACCCGCACCTACGTAGTGGGCGGAGATATTTCCAAGGCTCCGCGGGATTTCCAGGATGCCTATGCCGTGCTTGCCGACGCCCAAGCTGCCGCCCGCGCCGCAGCCCACCCCGGCAGCACCGCCGCAGACATCGATGCCATCACCCGCCAGGCGATCTCTGCAGCAGGCTGGGGCGACTACTTTGTCCACCGCACCGGACATGGCATCGGCCTGTCCACGCACGAGGAGCCCTTCATCATGGAAGGCAACGATCTCGCCTTGGAAGAGGGCATGGCCTTTTCCATTGAGCCGGGTATTTACTTGGAAGGCAAGTGGGGTATGCGTTTGGAAGACATCGTGGTGCTTACCAACGATGGCTACGAGTCCCTGAACCAAGCTCCGCGTGACGTCCGTTAATGGCTGGCGTACTGATTCTGGGCGGCCGTAGCGATATCGGCGGAGAAATCGCTAGGAGAGTAGCCCCAGGCCAAGATATTGTGCTCGCCGCTCGAGGCACCCACGGTATGGAAGGCGTGGAAGACCAGCTCCGGGCGGCGGGTGCGCGCAGCGTTCATCTTCTTGATTTTGATGCCGCAAATTTTCCGTCCCATGCCGGTGTGGTCGATCGCGCCATAGAGCTGGCAGGCCCCCTCGAGCTTGCCGTTGTAGCCTTCGGCATCTTGGGCGATCAGCAGCGGGCAGAACGCGATGCTGCCCACGCGGTCGACATCGCCACAATCGATTATGCCGCGCAGATTTCACTGCTTACGCTGGTTTCCCAGCGCATGCACCGCGGTCATATCGTCGCCTTTTCCTCGATAGCAGGCTGGAGGGCCCGCCGGGCAAACTACGTGTACGGATCTACCAAGGCCGGTCTTGATGCCTTTTGTCAGGGGCTGGCGGACAAGCTGCACGGCAGCCAGGTAGGCCTTATTACCGCGCGTCCTGGCTTTGTCATCGGCAGCATGACGGAAGGAATGAAGCCAGCGCCGCTTTCTGTACGACCAGCAGATGTGGCCGAGGCAGTTGTCGGCTGCATTGACCGCGATGCACGGCGCGGTAAGCCGCGTTCGCGCACCGTGTGGATTCCTCGGGCTCTGCAGGGCCTCGCGTGGGTCATGCGGCTTGTACCGCGCCCAATATGGCGGCACATGCCGCGCTAAACCCTGCGTTCTTTTCAGTCTGCGCGCAGCAGGGGAGAGTTGATATCGAAGATAAAACCGCGCGGGGCGAGTACGCGCAGTACCACTTCGGCGTCACCCTCGGCAATATTGTGAAAGACTAATCCGCCCCACGGGGTGACGGTGATGTCAACCTCTAACTGGCCGATGAGCTGCGCAAACTCAGCAGGGATGGCGCCGCGGTGCACGCCCGCGCCGAGGTCAACTACGCCCGCAGGCAAATGATCATCTAACCAGCCAATGGGTCCGGGTTCTGCCAAGGCGGAAGACTTGTGCTCAGCGGAATCCGCGTGCTGGAGCACCTTCTCATAGTGCTGGGCAGCAGCCTGTGGAGTCAGTGGGGCAGAGGGGGCGTCGCCAAGCGGGGAGCGCTCAAGGCGCAGGGCACCGTCCCCGTCGATGCTAAGGCTGACTGCAGCCGCACCGGTCGGTACGTCGTCGTGGGCAATGACGGCAATCCCGGGACCGCCTTCCGCCGCTTCCAGCTCAGCCGCGATGTTCTGGGCCGTGTGCTTGGCCTCCGTCGACAAAGGCGAAGCCAGCACCGGCATCGCCGTGGCGCGCAATTGCAATTCCTGGAGCTGCTGATTGAGCGCTTCCACGTCTTTGATCCCGCGCAGCTCGATTGCAGAGAACCGGTCGATGTAGACATACCCATCCGCACAAGCACTGGCGCACTGCGCCAAAGTAACCCAATCCTGGGCGTGGGTGCTGCCGCCGGCAACGTGGATGCGGATGCACGTGCCGTACTGGGGGTCTTCAAAAAGCGCAGGAGTAAACATGCGCACTAGTTTAACCTGCCGTGGCTGCAGCCTCGCGCATGAGTGTTGCCAGCACTTTATCAGTCTGCCTCGTTAGACTGAGGCCATGCCGTTTATGTATTTTGCTCTCTACATGGTCGCAGAGACCCTGACTTTTTGGGCCGTCTCAAAATGGATCGGCGTTGGCTGGGCGCTTATCGCACTCTTTGTCACCATGTTCTTCGGAATGTCCATCGCTGGCCTTGAAGTGCGCCGCTTGATGGGAAAGCAGGTCGAACGCACAGGGGACGGTACATACGTCGTTCACGCCGGCAATGTGGGCAAGACCGCCAGCAATGTGGGCCTTACCTTGGTAGGCGGCATGTTGCTTTCTTTGCCGGGCTTCTTGACGACGATCCTCGGAGCCCTCTTTATCTTCTCGCCGACCCGCGCCGTCTTGCGCACGGTGCTAGCGGCCTCCTTGTACCGCAAGATCGAAAACATGGGCGTTAAGATCTACGAGGCCACCCCAATGGCACAGCAGCACGACTCTTATGGCGACTTTGGCTCCTTTGGTCGTGGCCAAGCAACACAAAGTGGGCACCCCAGCATGCAGGATGCTGGCCCGCATGAAGTGTTGGATGAGGAAGAGATCCGCCGTTGGAGCGAGAACCTGGATCCAGATGACTTCGGACCCTCCGGTGGCGAGTCCAAGGGCGGAAAGAGCTAGTGGTGCTAACTCTTGCCCGCCTCGTAGTGGCGGGCCTTTCCGGTCTGCTCACATATGCCGCCATAGAGCCCCGTGGCTGGTGGTGGGCTGCCATTGTGGGCGTGGGCTTGCTGTACGCGAGCTTGCTGCCGTGGGGAACTAGGCACGTTACCGCCCGTGTGGGCGCGCTTCTTGCAGTCGCGCATTCGCTCGTGCTGTACCTGCTGACGCTGCCATGGATCGGCGAATTAGTGGGCAGTGGGCCATACATCGCTTTGGCTATATGGCTTTCGGTATACGCCATTGTACTGGGCCTTGGCGGCGCAGCAGTAGCGCGGTGGAAGTACGGTTTTATTGCCTTCCCATTCTTCTACCTCGCGGTGGAGGTGCTGCGTTCTTCGGTACCATTCGGCGGTTTCTCTTGGGTGAAATTGGCTTGGGGACAAATCGACGGACCGCTAGCCAACCTCGCGCCGTGGGGTGGAACCTCGCTCATTACCACAGCCACTGTTCTGTGCGGCTGCGGTCTCGCTGCGCTGCTGATTCAACGTGGATGGAAGGCAAAGAGCGTCGCACTCTTAGCAGCGATCCTTCCCCTTGCAAGCGCGACGGTGGCAGGCTTGGGAATCAACCGAGACGATTCCACTGTCGGGGAAGCAAAGGTTGCCGCAATCCAAGGAAACGTACCTCGCATGGGCCTAGACTTCGCTGGGCAACGCCAAGCGGTCCTCAACAACCACGTGGCCGAAACAAAGAAGCTGGCCGCCCGCGAAAAAGACATTGACCTAGTCATCTGGCCCGAAAACTCCTCTGATATCAACCCATTCCGTGACGGCAAGGCAGCCTCGGCAATCAGCGGCGCCGTCGATGCGATAGACGCACCTGTTTTGGTTGGCACCGCCACGCGGGATGAGGTGGGGGCCCGCAACACAATGCAGGTCTTCGCTCCTAGTCATACGGTGGGAGACCATCACTATAAGAAGTACCTACAACCTTTCGGCGAAACTATGCCCATGCGGGATTTCTTTGCCAAATTTTCTGACTATGTGGACCTCGCCGGCGATTTTAAGCCCGGCGACGGCCCAGGTGTGGTCTCCATGGCGGGCGTGCCGGTTGGCGTGGCCACGTGCTACGAGGTCTCCTTCGATAGCGCCTTTAGGGAGTCGGTGAAAAATGGTGCAGAACTGCTGACTACTCCCACCAATAACGCCACCTTTGGCCATTCCGATATGACCTACCAGCAATTGGCCATGAGCCGATTGCGTGCAATGGAGACGGACCGAGCCGTGGTGGTGGCGGCGACTTCTGGAGTATCCGCCATTGTTCACCCAGATGGACACGTTAGCCAGTCCACGGAGATTTTTACGCCAGATGCCTTAGTAGAGCAGTTGCCCTTGCGTAGTGGCGAGACCTTTTCCGTCAGGTTTGGTTCGCCCCTGCAATGGCTCATGGTTATTATTGGAACAGTCTGCGCACTGGTAGCTTTGCGCACAAACCGCCTGCGACGCACCCCGCGCCGCTCCGGCACAGATACATACGTAGGAGCATAAACACTGTGAGCACGCTTGAATCCTCGACCTTGGTCATCATCCCGACCTATAACGAGATCGAAAATCTTCCTCTCATTACTGGACGCGTCCGCGAGGCCGTCCCAGAGGTCCATATCCTCATCGTGGACGATAACTCTCCCGATGGAACTGGTGACAAGGCCGATGAGTTCGCAGCGCAAGATGACCACATCCATGTTCTTCACCGCGAGGGCAAAGGCGGCCTGCTAGGCGCTTATATCGCCGGCTTTGAGTGGGGCTTGGAGCGCGACTACCAGGTGCTGTGTGAGATGGATGCAGACGGCTCCCATGCGCCGGAACAGCTTCACCTACTGTTGGAAGAGGTGGACAAGGGCGCGGACCTAGTTATCGGCTCCCGTTATATCCCGGGTGGCGAGACCGTGAACTGGCCGGCTTCTCGTGAGTACCTGTCCCGCTTGGGCAATATCTACATCTCCGTAGCGCTGGGCGCTGGCCTGTCCGATATGACCGCCGGTTACCGTGCGTTCCGCCGCGAGCTGCTCGAGTCCATCGACTTTGATGAGCTATCCAAGGCCGGTTACATCTTCCAGGTTGATCTGGCCTTCCGTGCCGTAAAGGCTGGCTTCGACGTTCGCGAAGTTCCCATTACCTTCACCGAGCGCGAATATGGCGAGTCCAAGCTGGATGGTTCCTTCGTGAAGGATTCCTTGCTCGAGGTAACCAAGTGGGGCGTTGCTCATCGCGCTGAGCAGCTGCAGGATTTTGGCGGCGCCGTATCCAAGTTGGTCAACCGTGAAGTCAAGGACGGCTCCATTCATGACCTCAACGTTCAGGCCCGCAAGGGTGCCGGCTGGGTTTCTGACTTCGCCAGCGAGATTGGCCATCTGGCAAAGCACCAGATTGCGCAGCTCAAGAAGTAGGCGCCACCGCAACGCATAAGGCCCGTACCGTCCCTTAGTCAGACTAGGGAGGTACGGGCCTTTTTGCTGCCGCAAAACTTTAAGAGTTCTTTTGCTGCTGCTCCTGCTGTTCCTTCAAGAGGCGAGCTGCGGAACGGCGGCGGGAGCGCAGGTGGTTAATGCGCTCTTCAAGCAGCTCATCGAGCTCCTCGATGGAGCGGCGCTCACGCAGCATATCCCAGTGGGTGCGTGGTGGCTTAGCGGGCTTAGACTCAACGCCTTCACCTTCTACCAGGTGGCCCAGCTTGCCGTTCTTGCACATCCATTCTTCAGGGATTTCAGCATCATCCGCGAAAGGCACCTCATAAATCTCGCCGTCTTCGGTGCGGTACTTCACCATCTGGCGCGGTGCGAGGTCGTGGTCGCGGTCGGTTTCGTAGCTGACTGCGCCCATACGGCTGCCACGGAGTACGCGATCTGCCATGCAACATCATCCTTTTCAAAGAGATCCCTGATTGAGTGCGAAGCAAAACTTCGCCTAAGAGCTACTAATTATAACGAACACCCACGCGTCTTTGTTCCCAGCCCGCCCAAAATGAACTAAAGTGTATCGGGTGATCCGTACAGCTAGTCGTGAACGCAACGTCGGTTCCTGCCAATGGTGTGGGAAGGACATTGACCAAGGCGGTAGGGGACGGCCACGGAAGTTTTGCAGCGCCTCCTGCAAGCAGCGTGCTTATGAGCAGAGAAATAACGTCAGTGGCACGGGGATTCCCACCAATGCCGTCATCCTTACTCCAGAAAAGGCAGAGAGTTTGCGCGACGGACTTTTTGAACTACGTTGTTCCGCAGAAGATATCAATACCGCCGCGGAGGAAGGCGCTAGTGCGCAGGAGCTTGCCGGTTTGTGCGAAGAGCTTGTTGCCCTGGCGCGACGCCTAGAAGGACTTCGATAGAAGATGAGAAAGCTTTTTTATAACCGCAAGCTCGTCATCACCATCTTTGTGGTGCTGATTGTGTTGCTCACCGCCGTGGCCATTGGCCCGATGGTGTATTCGCTCCTCAAGGGCGCCGGAGTAAAGACCGAACCAGTTTCCGCCGACGGCGCAAAGGCCGCATCAACGGAGCTCGATGGCACCTGGGAGGTAGCCAAGGGCCGTGCTAATAACCATACCTCGGTTGGTTTTACCTTTAATGAGGTTCTACCTGCGGAAAAGACCACCACATCGGGTTCAACCACGGAGGTAACCGGCCAGGCGGATATTTCTGATTCCACCCTGAAAACCGCCGCAGTCACCGTCGATATGGACGAGCTGACCACGGATAAGAAAGTCCGCGATCAGAACATGAAGTCCAAGCTCTTTGAGACCCAGCTTTTCCCTGAGGCATCCTTTGAGCTGACTAAGCCTGCTTCGCTTGCCGACGTCCCGGATGACGGCACCATTGGCACAGTCGAGCTCACCGGAGATCTGACTATCAAGGATAAAACGCACGAGATCTCCCAGGACTTCGACGTTCTTCGCGATGGCGATCAGATCGTCATTGGCGGCACCGTGCCAGTCGATCGCCTTGAATATGGCGTGGAGACCCCGGAAATGCTGGCCGCCAAGGTCGAGGAAAACGGCGAAGTAAACCTCCGCATTTCCTTCGAGAAGAACTAGCGAAGGCCAAGCCTGTGAATTCCCGTCAGATTATCCCGTTCATGTGGCTGCGACTCGTCGTCGTCATCGGCTTTACCATTTTCGTAGCCGTTCAACAGATGTGGGTCATTGTGGCCATCTCGGGTCTTTTGGCACTGTTGACTATCTGGCAGCTGTGGAGCGCTTACCGGAACCGATAATTAGTCCTTCACGGTGTTGGGGGAACTTCCTCGAATAACGTCAGTGTGACGTTATATAGTGGTGTGGCTAGTCCTGCCAGTAGGGCGTATTTTCGCCCAATATTAGGTTTTCTGCCCCCGAGCGAAACAACTCCGCCAAAGGTTGGCCCCGGAATGAAGAAGTCCGAAAGATAGATGGGCCCGGCCGCCGCAAATCCGAGCTCCAATGAGCTACAGCCAGGATCGATACTTGGGACTGGGTCTGGCGGCCGGTGGATGGCGCGGCAGAGACCACGCAGAGGCCACGAGGCGTTGCCAAGCAAAGCGCTGTAACATTGCATGGAGATTTAAGGATGCTGAACCGGGGCCCACTAGATGGACCGGGAAGATGTGTTAGCGCCCGGGGCGCCTATGGGGGCGACACACGATAACCTCCGGATATCTGTAATTGTCCGATAATGTACATTATGTCATTTTAACTAGGGGTGGCATTCCCCCTTTTAGTTCCTGACTCCATACATTGATACCTGCACCTCGCATCTGCCGTTTGCTCCTGCCAACACGCGCCCGAATGAAGCTTCCCAGATGTGCCATTCCTTCACGACAATTGAGCTCTCGTCATTTCTCATACCGCGGGCGACTTCTTTCTCGGCTTGGTCTCTCGTAGCACATGCGGCCTTAAGCTCTGGATCGAATTCTGCGCTCGACGGATCCGATCCCTGCGCGTGTCCACCGCTAAAAACCAGGTAAACCACTTCCGGATGGTGTTCTGCATCCAGTGAACCTTTCCACCCACGCAGGCGTGCTTCTTCAGTCCAACAGGTTATCCCCGAGCGGTCTACGCATTGCCCCATGGCTTTTTCTTGGGCGCGCGTCAGTGCAACGCCTGCAAAAGACTCATCATATGAATCGTCTTTCCGCGCAAACAATACGAAGAGCCGCGCGGTTCCTTTTCTTCTGCTTCTTCGTATCCATGTCCACATCTTCTCACCCGGCTATCGGTTAGTTTTCAACCAAAATGCACACTAGCGCATATAACGGCCAAGCAGGTCTCTATCAGGGGCGATTCCAAGCAGGCAAACGGACCTCATCTCCACAGGGTGCGTAAAATCGACAACATGACGATTCAGCACGTAGTAGATAAGCCCTCCCGCGCAGCTCTCTTTCTTGTCCTTGAAATCAAGGACGGCGGCGAGCAAGCCACCCGCGATATGCTCACGGAGTTTGCCGGACTGTTTAAATCCGTCAACTTTCGCTATAACGAAGGCGAACTTTATACCGTAGTCGGCATTGGTGCCTCCATGTGGCCGCGTCTGACCAGCGCACCGATGCCGGAACGCCTGAAGGAATTTGAAGCAATCGATGCCGCGCATAAGGCCCCGGCCACGCCAGGCGATATTCTTCTCCACTTCCGTGCGAATACCTATGACCTGTGCCACGAGATGGCCCGCCAGGTACTGGATCAGCTGGGCGATGCCGCCAGGGTTATCGATGAGACCCACGGCTTTAAGTACCTAGACCAGCGCGACTTGCTGGGTTTTGTGGACGGCACCGCCAATCCCCTCGCCGAGGAGGCTTTGGATACCGTGCTGCTTGGCGACGACGCCGATTACCCCCGTGGCTCCTACGTCACCGTTCAAAAATATATCCACGACCTGGCCAAGTGGAACGAGCTGAGCACCGAGGAGCAAGAAAAGGTCATCGGCCGCACCAAGGCCGACGATATCGAGTTGGATGACGATACCAAGCCCACTAACTCTCACGTAGCCCTCAATGACCTTGAGGAAGATATTTACCGCGAGAACATGGTCTTCGGCTCTTTCACCGCGGGTGAGATGGGCACTTACTTCATCGGCTATGCCAAGGACCCAGAAAACGTCATGGAGCGCCTGCGCAATATGTTCATTGGCAAGCCGGAGGGAAACTACGACCGCATCTTGGACTTCTCCACTGCGCTTACGGGCACCAATTTCTTTGTGCCCAGCGCGGATCTGATGAAGAACTTCGACGAGCTGCCGCCGGCCTAAGTGCTACCTGCCTAACGGCCACCCGCCTAACGCCGGCCCCCGCGGTTGCGATGGGCCAACCCAAATTGCACCGAGTCAATCATCCCGAGCGTCATAAGGGCCTCACGGAGGGCACATTGGAAGGTCCACAAGCGGCGGAAGACTGGGTCGAAGCCAGCGGCCGCTGCTTCCCGCAGGTGCCCATCGAAAAAGGAACGCTGCTGACGCAGGGACTCCAAGTAATGGGTGCCCACGTGTGTTTCGGACACGATGCGCAGGTTAGAGTTCTTATCTACTAGCTGGTGCATTTCCGTGGTGCGCGGATAGTCCAACCCCGGCCACACATAGGCTCGTAAGGCCTGAAGCGATGCCTTACCGGCCTCCGTCATTGACTCGGTCGCCACGATGGACTGGATTCCTGCCCGCCCATTAGGCGTCAAGAACCGGTCGACTGCGCGGATATATTCTTTGCGCTCGCTAGCGCTGAGTTGCTCTACCTTTTCTACGGTGACGATGGCGTCATAGTGCCCGTGCCACTGCTTGGGGTTCGGGACGACGCCGGGAATGCGCTCGACATGGATGGAATCGTCTGCCCCCTCTAGTACGAGGGCCTCGCGCATGTGGCTCATTTGGTCCACATCACTGGTCAAAACGTCAACCGTAGCGCGTCGCTTAGTCGCCCGCATCGCTGGCTGCATTCCGGCAGCCGGGTACACCAACAGGTGGGTTCCGGCGCCGGTACGGGTGACGTCAAGCAGCCAATCCGCCGCGCGGCGCTGCGCATCTCCCAGATCATCCCTGTCCACTCTAGTGGGCTCACTCAGCGTCGTGACATCGACGAAGTGGCTCTTCGGCTCCTTGCGGCCAGCCTTGGGGCTATAGCTTTCCACCGTTTCCCTTATGGTGGTCGGTACACCACTGGAGAAAATTCCACCGACATGGCTTAAACCATCGCCGGCATAGAGTCGAACCAATTCCAGCGGCAGCTCCCCTGGCTCCGACTTACCGGCACCCAGCATCTTGGCTTTGGGGAGGTAACCCACTCCCAATAAGCGGCCGAGGACCTTTACCAGCTGCGAGGAAGAAGTAACGGTCCACTCTCCTGCCATATAACTTTCCGCAAATCCCAGCCAGCCGCTAGCGGCAATGCGCTCAAACAAGGCATCATGCCCCACCTTGAGATCTGGTCCGCCTTCGGCTTCTAGGTCTAGTTCTAGTCCGGCATCATCGCAGGCCTTGGCAAATTCTGCCTCTGCCCGGCGGGTTTTCATTCCAGGCCAACGAGGTGCGGGAACCGTAGCCACATTGGGCCAGGATTCTGCATCGATAGAGCTCAAATGCTCAGGGCGGCTAAAAGTCATAATGCCAGGTGCGCTCCTTGGTGGGCGGAGGAAGTCACTATCCGGAACAACCTTAGTCAGCTTTGTGCGCACCCCGGTTGAGGCGCTCCGGACAGCCGCGCCGGTTCTTCCCACGGAAACCGCAACGCAGCGGCGGAAGTTTATCAGTCATTAAGTATGCGCGTTCTGTTTGAAGTGTTTAGACTGTACGGGTACTAAACATTAGCTTTCTTAAGGAAGGTCGCATTAAATCCATGACTGATACCCCTTATCGCCCCAACGGTGGCCGCCACCACGTCGTCGTGGTTGGCGCCGGCTTCGGTGGTCTCAACACCGTTCAGAAGCTGAAGAACGCCGATGTGGAAATCACCCTCATCGATAAGAAGAACCACCACCTGTTCCAGCCGATGCTGTACCAGGTAGCAACCGGCATGATTTCCGCCGGTGAGGTTGCCCCTTCCACCCGCCAGCTGCTGCGCGATCAGGACAACGTCCACTTCGTCAACGCTGAGGTTACTGATATCAACCTGGCGGATCAGACGGTGACCGCCGAGCAAGACGAGTTCTCTCGCACCTATGCTTATGACTCCCTGGTTGTCGCCGCGGGTTCCGGTCAGTCCTACTTTGGCAACGACCACTTCGCTGAATTCGCCCCAGGCATGAAGACCTTGGACGATGCCCTGGAGCTGCGCTCTCGCATCATCTCGGCGTTTGAGAAGGCAGAGCTTACCGACGACCCTGCGGAGCGCGAGCGCCTGCTCACCTTCATCATCGTTGGCGCTGGCCCAACCGGCGTAGAGCTCACCGGCCAGATTGCCGAATTGGCAAACCGTACCCTCAACGATGTCTATTCCAACTACGGCACCACCTCGGCCAAGATTTACCTGCTCGATGGCGCCCCACAGGTACTACCGCCATTTGGCAAGCGCCTGGGCCGCAAGGCTCAGCGCACCTTGGAGAAGGAAGGCGTACAGGTTCACCTGAACGCGATGGTGACTGATGTAACCGCGGACACCGTCACCTACAAGGACATGAAGACCGAGGAAGAGACCACCCTGACGGGTGCTACAAAGATCTGGTCCGCTGGTGTGGCCGCTTCCCCACTGGGCAAGATGGTTGCAGAGCAGGCTGGCGTCGAGGCAGACCGCGCAGGTCGCGTCTCCGTCAACGAGGACCTGACCGTGGGCGAGCACAATAACGTCTACATGGTCGGTGACATGATCTCTCTCAACCGCCTGCCGGGTCTGGCACAGGTTGCTATCCAGGGTGGCGCGCACGTCGCTAAGCTCATCCAGGCCAAGGTGGACGAGGAATCTACCGCAAACGAGAAGGAAGCCTTCGACTACTTTGACAAGGGCTCCATGGCCATCGTCAAGCGCTTCAACGCCGTCGTTAAGCTGGGCAAGACCGAGTTCGGTGGCTTTGCCGGTTGGGTAGCATGGCTCGGCCTGCACCTGACCTACGTTATTGGTCTGCGCAGCCGCTTGGCCGTGCTGGTTAACTGGGCAACCAATATCCTCTCCCGCGATCGCGGCAACCTGGAGATCACCACCCAGCAGCGCATCGCACGCAATATCATTAACAAGAACGAGAAGTAATACCTCCTCGCTCGCACATCGTCGCCCCACCTGCTGCAAAAGCAGGTCCTGGGCGGCGATTTTTATTTTCCCGGGCTATCTGCTGCTAGCGCCGGCGATTCCACTACTGGGGAGCCCGGACGCCGATTTTCGCACATAGTTTCCGTGACCTTTGTTAGGCTGAGACACGCAACATGGGGTGCCGCACACGGTGCGGCTGAGAAATACCCATCGAACCTGCACTCAGTTAAAACTAGCGAAGGGATAGTTGTGGAGTATGCTTTTCTGCGCGCACACGACGCTGTGCGCGAGTCCACGCCGCTTATTCAATGTTTGACCAATAAGGTCGTCAGCAACGTCACCGCCAATGCCCTGCTGGCCATCGGGGCTAGCCCGGCGATGGTCGATACGCCGGAGGAATCGCGCGAATTCGCCCAGGTAGCCAGCGGCGTACTCATCAATTGCGGCACGCCCAGCTCAGAGCAATACGGCGGCATGCGCGAGGCTATCGCTGGGGCGAACTCCGCCCACACCCCCTGGGTACTCGATCCGGTAGGCGCCGGCGGACTGAACCACCGCACCGAATTCATGCACGAGGTGCTGCCACTCGGCCCGGGCGCAATTCGTGGCAACGCCTCAGAAATCATCGCCCTCGCAGGTACTGGGCAGGGCGGCCGTGGCGTCGAATCTACCGATGGCGTGGAAGCCGCCCTTGATTCGGCAGTAGCACTTTCCCGGGATACCGGCGCCGTCGTGGCCATTTCCGGCCCGCGGGACCTTATCGTCCATGTCGGCGATATAACTCGTGCCGTCTACCTCGAATCGGGGCACCCGATGCTCCAAAACGTCATCGGTACAGGCTGTTCGCTTGGTGCTATCTGTGCCGCATATCTGGCAGCGTGGGAGGATCCTTTCGAAGCGATCATCGCCGCCCACGCACACGTTGGCGCGGCAGGTAGCGTGGCCGCCGAAAAACACCACGCCCCCGGCTCCTTTGCCGTCGCTTGGCTGGATGCGCTCTACGATGTCCCAACGGCGGATATCGAGGGCCTGGTCAAGCTCACTGACGTCGAGGAGGTTTAAGTGTCTATTGACTGGACTCTCTACCTGGTCACCGATCCAGATCTAGCTGGCGGGCGAGACAACGTGGTCTCCATCGTGCAGGAGGCTGTACGCGGCGGCGTTAGCGTCGTCCAACTCCGGGACAAGGAAGCTAGCGATGAACAGATTGAGCGCACGGCCCGCGAGCTGCTTGGCGTACTGGGCGATGTCCCGCTATTCATCAATGACCGCGTAGAAGTGGCCGCAAAACTCGGCTGCCACCTGCACATTGGGCAGGATGACATGGCCTTTCGCGATGCCCGGGAGAAGCTGGGTGAGGGCCAGCTTATTGGCTTATCCATCGGCAGTAACGAAGAGCTTGCTGCTATTGCGGACGATGCACTGCCGGATGTCATCGGCATCGGGCCCGTGCATTCGACCGCAACGAAGAAAAACGCCCCGGCCGGCATGGGTACGGCTGCGGCCGCATCACTCGCCCACGCCGCACGTGAGCGTGGCATCGAGTCCGTCGCCATCGGCGGAATCAAGACCCATAATGCGCACGAGCTGGCGGGCAGCGAGTTTGCCGGAATTTGCGTAGTCAGCGACATCATGGCGGCCGAGGACCCCGCAGCAGCTGCCGCCCACCTTAAGGAGGCTTTCCATGGCTAAAGGCATCTATCCCCGAGTACTGTCCATTGCCGGAACCGATCCCACCGGCGGAGCAGGAATTCAGGCCGATCTGAAATCCATCTCTGCCGCAGGCGGCTACGGCATGGGCGTGGTGACTGCGTTGGTGGCTCAAAACACCCAGGGCGTTCGCAGCGTCCACGTACCACCGGTCGACTTTCTGCAGGAGCAGCTAGACTCCGTCATCGACGATGTGGAGGTTGATGCGGTAAAGATTGGCATGCTTGCCGACGCCGCCATTACCGCCAAGGTCGCAGACTTCCTGCGTCGCCTGCCGGACGATGTTCCCGTGGTACTGGATCCGGTCATGGTGGCTACCAGTGGAGATCGCCTGCTGGAGGAGGAAGCAGAACAGGCCGTGCGCGATCTCTGCTCACAGGTGGACCTCATCACTCCCAACTTGAAGGAATTGGCAGTACTTACCCAGACGGACGAGGCGGGCGATCTTGAGCAGGCCATTGCCACGGCGAAGGAATGGGCGAAGGGTGCTGGTACCGCGGTCGTCGTCAAGGGCGGGCACCTCGATTCCGACATCGCCGATAATGCGGTGGTCAATGCGGATGAGGCTGTGCACCGCGTTGCTTCCAGCCGTGTGGACACGAAGAATACGCATGGTACTGGCTGTTCCCTTTCCTCTGCCCTAGCCACCCGCCTGGGAGCCGGCGATAGTCCCGCGGCAGCTCTAACGTGGTCCACCCAGTGGCTGCACGAGGCCATTGCCCATGCGGATGCGCTTCACGTGGGCAAGGGACACGGACCCGTGGACCACCTGCACCGCTCGCAGCGTCTCATGCAGGCCGCTTCTACCCTTCCCCAGCCTTACCTATCCGGCAGTCTCGAGGAACCGGATAACGTCGACCAGCCCCGCGTTCCCGCGGCCGGCCCACACACGCAACGCCTGTGGAACCTAGCCGGGGATCACTGGGAGGCGATCAAGGCGCTGCCGTTTATTCGGGCCTTGGGCACGGGAGCGTTGGAGAAGGATGCCTTTGGCTTCTATCTCGACCAAGATGCCCAGTACCTGAATGCTTATTCCAAAGCGTTGGCTCGCCTCGCCAGCCAAGCCCCAGAAGCGGCACAGCAACTGCACTGGGCTGAGGGAGCGCATGATTGCTTGGCGGTGGAGGCGGAGCTGCACCGCGGCTGGCTCGAAAGCGATATCACGACCGCAGCCTCCCGGGTAACTAGCGCCTATACGGATTTCCTCATCCGCTCGACGCACACGGATGACTACGTGGTGGGCGCTGCGGCGGTACTGCCCTGCTACTGGCTATATGCAGAGGTAGGCCTTCACCTCGCAGAATTTGATTCCCCCGAACACCCCTATCACTCCTGGCTCTCCATGTACGGCGGCGAGGACTTCCTCAACGGGGTTCGCGCTAGCCTCGACATCGTCGAACAAGCCCTCGCCGGTGCGGATGAGCGCACCCGCCTGCGGGCCGAGCGCGCCTATATCACCGCCAGCCACCATGAGGTCGACTTCTTCGACCAAGCCGATAGGCGCTTTTAGGCCAGCAAGTCCGACCCAGGGCGCGAAAGAACAGCGACGAGGAAGGTGGAATGCTCCGAGAAGAGCTTCATGTCCCACGAGGAGAAAGTGAAGTCGACTCGGTAGCCCACCTTCTGCGCCATGTCGAGGAAATCCGCAAATTCCCACCCACGGCCTTCGCCAAAGCCGGTGACGAGGCGACCACCGGGTTTGAGAGAATTATAGATATTGCGCAGCGCGTGCTCGCGGCCGTCCTTGGCTAGAAAGCCCATGACATTGCCTGCGGACACGGCGATATCAAAGGGGCCTTCTGGCACCTCTTCCTCGCACAGATCTCCCACGAACCATTGCCCCTCTGGGAAGTCGTGCTCAGCGTGCTCGATGAGAATGGGGTCTACGTCGACGCCCACCACGCTGTGGCCACGGCGAAGCAGCTCGCCGCCGACGCGGCCGGTGCCACAGCCAGCATCGAGGATGCTGGAGTTGCGCTCCACCATGGCGTCGATAAGCCGAGCCTCGCCATTGATGTCTTTACCCTGTGCGGCAAGCACCTTCCATTTGCGGGAAAAATTATGGGAGTGCTCGGGATTAGCTTCGGTTACTTCTTTCCACGTAGGCATAGATTCGATTATATTACCCGGCTTCGGTGTAAGATTTACCCGCTGCGTAAAATCGCCGCCTGCCCATTGGGAAAATACCCGCACTACCGCGCAAAGGAGGCTGAAAAGATGCCATCCGTACCTTCACCCTTTAGGGGCCGCAAGAAACCCGAGCCTCCTAGTAAGCCCACTTCCCTGCCGGTACCACCGGAGCGAGCCATCGAACATTGCCGCGTCTTTGTGGATGGCGAGGCGCTTCCCGGGGAGTATTCCACCAGCTCCGCGCTGGAAGCCATTGAGGAATACGGCCGCGGATTTATTTGGGTGGGCCTACATGAGCCCTATGAATCCCAGATGACCAAGGTGGCCTCCCAGTTTGGTATCCACGAACTTATCGTGGAAGACGCCGTTATGGCCCATCAACGCCCTAAGCTCGAGCGCTACGATGATCAGCTCTTCGTTGTCGCACGATCCGTGAACTACCGCGATCATGATGAGGTCACGGATAAGCGCCAGATCATTTCCACCGGTGAGATCCAGATGATTATGGGCTCCAACTTCATCATCACCGTGCGCCACGGCGCAAAGCTGCCCAACCTGGCTTATACGGTAGAAGATGAACAGGACTTGGTAGAGCTTGGCCCGGTGGCCATGGCTTGGAAAATCCTGGATATGATGGTGGACCGCTACTCGGAGATTTCCCGTCTTATCAGCATCGAGGTCGATGAGCTGGAAGAAGAAATCTTCACCCCGAACCTCAAGTTTGATGTAGACCGCATCTACATGTTAAAGCGTGAGGTGCTGGAGATGAAGCATGCCATTGACCCGCTCTCGGTGGCACTGAAATCCATGGTCTCTGACCACAAGGATTTAATTTCCAAACAATTGCGCTCTTACCTGCGATGTGTCAACGACCATGAGCTCGTGGTCAAGGACCAAGTATCCAGCTTCGATGAGCGCCTTACCTCGCTTATCGACGCCTCCGTGGCCAAGGTAACGATGCAACAGAACTCGGATATGCGCACCATTTCCGCGGTCGTTGGCATGTGGGCCGCGCCTACCCTGGTGGCGGGTATCTACGGTATGAACTTCGACATCATGCCGGAGCTGCACTGGGCGCTGGGATACCCCATGGCGATTATCATCATGATCTTGGTCGTCGTGGGCCTGTGGGCTTGGTTCCGCAAGAACCACTGGCTCTGATCCCTCCGGTACGCTCGTGCACTATGAGCGATATCACTGTTTACGGCGCTACCGGGCTGGTTGGCCAATTGGTGGCGCGCTACCTTGCCTCGATTAACGCGCCCTCTGTGACTCTGGCCGGCCGGAACCGACCAGTGTTAGCCGCGCTGCGCGATGAACTCAATCCGCACTGGGACATCGCCATCGCCGCCGCCGATGATGCCGACGCTGTGGAGCGCATGGTGGAAGGTACCAAGGTGCTAATAACCGTGGTCGGCCCCTACAACCTGTATGGCAGCCACGTCGTTGCCGCTTGCGCGCGCCATGGCGTGGACTATGTTGACCTCTGCGGCGAGGTTCCCTTTATTCGCCGCAGCATCGATTCCCACCACGCCACCGCCCAATCCACGGGTGCGCGCATCGTTCACTCCTGCGGCTTTGATTCCGTGCCCTCAGATATTGGCATGCTCAATCTCTACCAGGCGGCAGGAAAGCCGTTTGCACGGGTGCAGATGGTCGTCGACAAACTCAAAGGCGGAATCTCGCCAGGCACCATTGAGTCTTCCCTGCAGGTCTCGCATGCCGCGCACGCGGATAAAGAGGTAGCCCGCAACCTGCACAATCCTTACTCGCTGGATCCGGACCCCAAGGCCGGTCCACGCTTAGACGGCCTCCAGAATGACTTCGAAATCAAAGAGGTCGACGGCGTGGGCTGGGTAGGACCATTTTTCATGTCCATGTTCAATACCCGCGTGGTGCGCCGCTCTAACGCTCTGCTGGGGCGCGCGTGGGGAGCACGCCTGTTCTACAAGGAAGCATGGTGGGCAGGCGCCGGTCTTCCCGGTCGCGCCCGCGCCTATGGGCTGGCGCTCGCCACCAAGATACTTTTCGATGGCACCCAGTCGCGCCTGCGCCCACTGGTGGAAAAGGTCCTGCCCAAACCCGGGCCGCAGGGCGCGCATTTCCAGGTCAGCCACCACGGCATTACCGAAGATGGCGAACGCTGGCGAGCAACTGTGTCGGCACAAGGCGACCCGGGCTACGAAGTCACCGCGATGATGCTGAGCCAGGCGGCGCTCTGCTTGCTCGATTCGCGCTCTAATGCCGGCCGTGCAGGCGGCGTACTCACCCCGGCCACCGCACTTGGAAAGCCCTATCTTGAGCGGCTTTCCGCCCACGGCATGTCTTTTACCGCCGCTCGGGTGAACTAGCGCAGAATCATAGTGCGCAAGGTGGTGCGGGCGATAAGCTCGCGGCCTTGCCGCATCTCGACGCTCCACACGTGGGTGCGGCCGCCTAGCTGCACGGGCGTAGCTACGGCTTCTAACTCGCCCTCACCTGTGGAGCGAATGAAGTCGCTGGAGTTATTGACGCCGACTGCGGGGGCGTCGGCAGCCGCCACGCTGGCAATGGAGGCCACGGTTTCTGCGATGGAGCAATACAACCCACCGTTGGCTACTCCCCAAGGTTGGTGATGCTCCGGCAGCACCTGCAGTTTCGCACGGGCCTCGCGCGGGCCCACGTGGGTGAACTGCAGTCCTAGCAATTCCGCAAGGCCGCCGTTTAAGGCATTGAGAGACTCCAGTTCTTCTACATTGAGCACCCGAGTATGCGCGACGTGGAGCAAGTCATTGAGTTTTTGCGTATCCGACATAGTCCACCAGCCTAGCCATTGATGCCAGCCTCGCGTCCTAGTGACGTAGGATAGGCAGCATGACTGATAAGAATGAACTTGCTCAGATTGGCGTCGTGGGATTGGCGGTCATGGGCTCTAATTTGGCCCGTAACTTTGCCCGCAACGGCAATACCGTAGCGGTGTATAACCGCAGCCCTGAAAAGACTCATGCACTCATTGAGGCCCACGGTGAGGAAGGCAACTTCGTGCCCTCGGAAACCATCGAGGACTTTGTGGCTTCCTTGGAGCGCCCGCGCAAGGCAATCATCATGGTCAAGGCTGGCAAGGCCACCGATGCCGTCATCGATCAACTAGCCGAGGCCATGGATGACGGCGATATCATTATCGACGGCGGCAATGCCTTGTTTACTGACACCATTCGCCGCGAGAAGGACGTAGCCGCCCGCGGCAAGCACTTCGTCGGCGCCGGAATCTCCGGCGGCGAGGAGGGCGCGCTCAACGGTCCGGCCATCATGCCCGGTGGCCCCAAGGAGTCGTGGGAGACCCTCGGCCCGATTCTTGAGTCCATCGCCGCCAACGTGGACGGCACCCCGTGTGTAACCCACATTGGTGCGGACGGCGCCGGCCACTTTGTCAAGATGGTCCACAATGGCATCGAGTATGCCGATATGCAGGTCATCGGCGAGGCCTATCAGCTGCTGCGCTATGGCGCGGGCATGGAGCCGGCCGAGATCGCAGAGGTATTCCGCGAATGGAATTCCGGCGACCTTGATTCCTACCTCATTGAAATCACCGCCGAGGTTCTGGCCCAAAAGGATCCGGAGACTGGCGCCCCGCTTGTCGACGTCATCGTGGACGCCGCCGGCCAGAAAGGCACCGGCCGCTGGACTGCCATTAATGGATTGGAGCTGGGCGTTCCGATTACCGGTATTGCCGAATCCGTCTTCGCCCGCGCGCTGTCCTCCTCCACCGCGCAGCGCAGCGCCGCCCAAGAAGGCCAGCTTCCCGCCGGCACCATCAAGTCCTTGGACGTGGACAAGGCAGAGTTCATCGAGGATGTGCGCCGCGCGCTCTATGCCGCCAAGCTCATTGCCTACTCCCAGGGCTTTGACGAGATTAAGGCCGGGTCCGACGAATTCGGTTGGGACGTTGACCCGCGCGATCTGGCAACGATCTGGCGCGGCGGCTGCATCATCCGCGCCAAGTTCTTGGATCGCATCCGCGCAGCCTATGACAATAATGCGGACCTGCCCGCCCTCATTCTCGACCCCTACTTCAAGGGCGAGCTGGAAGACCTCATCGACCCTTGGCGCCGCGTGGTCGTCGCCGCTACCCAGCTGGGACTTCCGGCACCGGTCTTTGCGTCGTCCCTCTCCTACTACGACAGCCTGCGTGCCGAGCGCCTGCCGGCCGCTCTCATTCAGGGCCAGCGCGATTTCTTCGGCGCCCACACCTTCAAGCGCACCGACAAGCCGGGCACCTTCCACATTGAGTGGTCCGGTGACCGCAGCCTGACCCAGACCGACTAGATTCGCAGTCACGTGATCAGGGGCCCTTCGGGGCCCCTTTTTACTTTCCCAAGCAGGTCTTTCTTGTTGAATGCGGCGATCCGACACGCTGCCGATAGGATGGGAAAGCGATGACTACCTTTGCCGATCTCGGCCTTCCCCAGCGCCTGGTGCACGTTCTGCACAACCAAGGCATTACTGAACCGTTTCCTATTCAAAAAGCCGCGATTCCCGACGCCCTCGCAGGCAAAGACGTACTCGGCCGCGGCCCCACCGGGTCGGGCAAGACTTATACCTTTGGCTTGCCCATGCTCGCCCGCCTTGCCGGAACCGGTGCGTCCAAGCCTGCTCATCCCCGTGCGCTCATCCTCGCCCCCACCCGCGAGTTGGCTACTCAGATTCACCAGCGCCTTGATGAACCTGCGGCAACGCTGGGCTTAAGAGTGCTCGCTGTCGTGGGCGGGGTAAATATCAAACACCATATCCGCTCCCTCGCCCGCCCCGTTGATGTCCTTGTCGCGACCCCTGGCCGTGCCCAGGATTTGATTGACCAGGGCAAGCTGCATTTGGATGCGGTCCAGATCACTGCGCTGGATGAAGCCGACCAGATGGCCGATATGGGCTTTTTGCCCCAGGTACGCAAGCTTCTGCGCCTAACTCCGGCGCAAGGCCAGCGCTTGCTGTTTTCGGCAACGCTCGACGGCGACGTCAACAAGCTGGTGGAGCAATTCCTCCATGATCCGGTGGTTCACTCCACTGCCCCGGTGCAAGCTGCAGTGGATTCCATGTCCCATCACCTCTTTTTCGTCGGGGAGCGGCCCGCGCGCAACGAGGTGGTGCTACGCATCGCTGCCCGCCAAGGAAAAACCATCATGTTCATGCGCACCAAGCACGGCGTGGACAGGCAGGTCAAGAAATTGCGTCGCTCCGGCATCAACGCTTATCCATTGCATGGCGATAAAGGCCAAGGCGCGCGTACCCGTGCAATCGAAGGATTCGCCGATGGCAGCATTCCAGTCTTGGTCGCCACCGATATTGCCGCCCGCGGTATCGATATTGCGGACGTTTCACTCGTCGTTCACGTCGATCCGCCCGCGGAGCACAAAGCCTATCTCCATCGCGCCGGCCGCACGGCACGCGGCGGTGCTGCGGGTACCGTGATCACTTTGGTTATGGATGAACAGCGCAAAGAAGTAGCTGCTCTCATAGAAAAGGCTGGCGTCACGGCTACTGAGCACGATATTTCCCACCGTGACAATCCTGCTGGCGCACCGATCCTTAAGGAGATTACGGGCGCTCGCAAACCCAATGGCCCTGCCCTTCCCCCACCCGGGCAGGACTCGCCCCAGAAACCGGCGAAATCTGTCAAGAAGTCCAATTCCCAACGCCGCCGCTCGGGCGGCAAAGTCGCCCGCCGCCGACGCCGCTAAGTCAAGGAGGTAAACGCTCATGCGCATCTTGAGCCCTGAGGAATGGAGTGCTCAACAGCATGAACACGAAAAGCAAGCCACCGACCGCTTGGAGCGCTTCCGGCATCCTGGCAGCTACCACCCTGTTTTCGATTTCCTCTTTGAGTACTACCCCGTACGCCCTTCTCACCTAAAGCGCTGGCACCCGGGTGTAGGAACTGGGCTAGCAGGCACTCCTCCGCACGCCGAATGGCGGGATTACCACGCCACCTCAGACGGCATCACCGTCGACCTCGCCAGTTTTCTAAAGCGTCGAGGTGACTCGGTTCGCTATATCTCCAATCTACTTCGGCGCTCCGCTACCAATCCGGCCCACTTTGACTGCTTTGGTCTACATGAATGGGCGATGGTCTACCACACGGATTCCCCGCGCCATTCGCTGCCCTTGCGGCTCGGTGCGGACGGCACCAACCGGGTTGTAGATGAGCACTCAATTAAGTGTTCTCACTATGATGCCTTCCGGTTCTTTACTCCTCCCGCTCGGCCCCTCAACCTCACCGTTTTGCACCGTGAAGACCAGCCCGACAATGACCAGGCAGGCTGCGTACACGTCACGATGGATTTATATAAGTGGGCATGGAAGCTGGGACCACTAGTTCCAGGCGAACTTTTCCTTGAGTGCCTGGATCTGGCGATTGAAGCGCGCATCCTTGACATGGAGGCATCCCCTTATGACTGCCGTGATTGGGGACTTGGCGTCGTGCCCATCGAAACCCCTGAGGGCAAGGCCGAGTACGTTTCGAGGCAAAGAACGCTGGCACACAAAGCTAAACCACTGCGAGACCGGCTTGTCGCTGTGATAGATCAGGCACTTGCCCCGCTAGAATGAGCCACTAACAACGGCAGTTTGCTTGGGAGGAAGACACCACATGGCACGGCATTCAAACGGGAAAAATAGCTTCGCAGTAGCGGGATGGGTTATTGCGGTGGCTATTATCGCGCTGCTGGCCATAATTGCCTTGGTGGCCTTCCTCTTGCGCGGCGCGGGCAACGACGACGGCGAAGACTCCGCCGCCCCCGCCGCAGTGGAAACCACCACCGAGGCTGCACCGGAGACCAGCACGGCAGCTACTTCCAGTGCTTCCACGTCCGCTGCGCCCACGAGCTCTTCTTCCCCGAAGAGCTCCGCTCCTGCGACGAGTTCCGCAGCAGCTCCCAAGCCCGATGTGACGATGGCGGCAAATACGCTCCTGCTCTTGGATACCTCTACGGCCATGGCGCCGATGTACGGCCCTGTATCCAAAGCCTTGGGCACCACTGCTTCTGACCTAGCCGCTGACGGCGGAGCAGTTTCTTTGTGGAACTACTCCTCTCCTATCTCCGAGACCGCCACGGTTGGGTTCCGACAAAACCTGGGCTTTGGCGATGGCAACGCTGTATCCGGCACGCTCAGTGGCTTTGGAACTGGCGGTGTTCCGCAAACGCGCAGCGCCGTTGTAGCAGCTGTCGCGAATGCCGCCGATCAAGCCGCTGGAACTGGCGACAAGGCACGCGTAGTCGTAGTAACTACTGGCACCGAGCAGGACATGGATGATGCTCAGTTCACGTCCGCTCTTAAAGACGCCACCTCTAAGGACGTTTCGCTCAGCGTCGTCCATGTCGGTGAAGGCAGTGTCGATGCCGCACTGAAGTCCGCGGCTGATAGCTTCACCTCCGTTGACTCAGCCGATGAGGCCACGGTCTCTGGGGCGATTACTAAGGCCGCAGGGGTCTAATACGCAACTCTTCCTTGTCTAAGGCACCGAACGACGCCTCGCTCGGTGCCTTTATTGTCGGCCGTAGTGACTACTGCTCCCCTACGCCGCGGAGCTACGGGCACTTTCCCAAATATAAGCTGAGAGTCGGCTCGGGCACTAAGCGCCTGGGCTCGACCTCGATACCACCAGCTACATAGCGCAGAGAGGAACTGTCTTGCATGGTGCACTCGTGGCGATAGAGATTAAAAATCCACCCTTCTTCCCCGTGAGCTGGGAAGGAGGGTGGATTCTGTGTGGACGAGCTTAGGAGCTCTTGCGCTTGCGGCGAGCAGCCAACTCGTCGAGGCCGACCACGTTGTCCTCGGCGAAGTCTTCGATGCGCTCCGAAGGGAAGGAAGAAATGGTGCCGGACAGTTCCTTCAAGATACCCGGAACTGCAATACCGAAGACGCCTTGGCCGCCGGCGAGCAAGTCAATGACCTCATCGTTGGAACGGCATTCATAAACGGTAGTGCCGTCGGATACGAGGGTCAGCTCTGCTAGGTCATTCACACCCCGATCCCGTAGGGACTCAACTGCCAAACGGATATTTTGCAGAGAGATGCCGGTATCCAACAGGCGCTTCACAATCTTGAGCACCAGTACATCCTTAAAGGAGTACAGGCGCTGGGAGCCGGAGCCGCGTGCCGTGCGGATGGAAGGGTTGACCAGGTTGGTGCGTGCCCAATAGTCAAGCTGGCGGTAGGTGATGCCGGCAACTTGGCAAGCGATGGGAACTCGGTAGCCCACCTCTTCGTCGGGTCCGACGTCAAAAAGCGATTCCTGTACGTAGGTCGATTCGGACTGGGGATCCTCGTTAATGCTCACGTAATTACTCCAATGGGGTTTGTTGGAAGTTCTAAAGATCAATTAAAAGTCAAGCGCATACGCCCGTCAAGCGCTGCTTGCTCAACTGTCAAGTACAACTTTAGACTTCTCAAACCCCATTGTCACCATTAGTCACACGCGTGTCATTAACTTTTTTCGTCGTCATCCCCCGATAGGAAGTCCTTTTCCTCCATACCCAAAGACCTCATCATCGCTTCAAAATCTGCATCTGCCTGGGCATTTCCCGACGCCGAGGTCGAGGAATCATTGTTTTCTCTGGTCTGCACATCATCGCCGGTGCCGGGGGTGGAAATTTCCAGGTCGAAGTACTCTTTCACATCCGCATCGCTGGCATATACGGATACCTGGGCAAGGAGATCTGCTTCGGCTGAAATAGGGACGTTGAAATATGCGGATACAGCAAGTGCGTCACTTAACCGAGAGTCATAAACCTCGCCGTTCGGAGCCTTAATATCTACCATGAAGGTTCCTTGGTGGTAGTTGGCAATTTCAATGGCCTCTACCCCGCCAGTGCCCTCTAGTACCTCGCAGATAAGATCGTGCGAGGTGGGACGGTTTGGCTGGTGGCCGTCTAAGACTGCGGCCAGTTGCATGCCTTCAATCGGGGAGATCCACACGGGGATCAACCGGTTCTCTTCCGGCCAGCGCAGCACAGCGCACACATCGTCTTCGGGGCCTACCTGGTGGATACCGTGAAACTCTAGGGATACATCGCTCATAACAACCACTCTCCCACAAAGACGGGAGCACGTGTGTATTAGGAGTGGTATTCGTCGCGCAGATCCGACTTCACCAGAGTTGCGTGCAAGGAGACCACTAGAGCAGTCATTTGCTGGGAGATTTCCTCCGCCTTCTGATGCGCGGTATCAGAATTTGAGTGCGCCACGGGAGCTGCCGCCTGGGAGATCAAATCAGCCTGACGGCGGGCGTTATTGCGTAGTGACTTGAGTTCACGGGCGCCAAAACCAAACGCCTTAAGCGCCACTGCGGCAGAGGCAATAGCTACGTCGTCGGTATTGAAAAAGCCTGCGGCATCCGGGCGGATGAGGCCATATTTAACCAAGGAAGCTACATCATCTTCACTGGCACTAGCTTGGGTAGCTACCTCTACATCGGTCAGCCGGGTGACCACAGGGGCCTTAAACTGCTGCGGCGAGAGCAGGGTTTCCGCATTTCCTGCGGAAACGATGGCGGTCACCTGGCCGGAATCCATGGCTTCTAGCTGCTCACGGATAACCTTCAGCGGCGTATAGTTATCGCGCTGGGTGGTGAGAATATACCGCAGTCGGTCCACGTCCTCCTGGGTAAACCGGCGGTAGCCCGAGGCCGTGCGCTGTGGACTGATGAGCCCTTCAGATTCGAGGAAGCGAATCTTAGACACCGTGACGTCTGGGAATTGCTGATTCAACGTTTCCAAAACCACGCCAATGGACATGGTCTTTGGCTTCTTAGCTTTAGGGCTGGTGCGGCGTACTGCTGCGGCCGAAGAATCTGCTGCGCTCACTTTGTCTATCTCTTAGGGGTACTGAAAGTTCTTATCGTGACATAAGTAGACTACACCGCCCCTCCTAGTAAGGAAGTGCGGCTAGTCTACGAAAATAATTAGCTCTGGTTAGCGATGAAAACCAAGCGGAACTTGCCAATCTGGATTTCGTCTCCCACCTCGAGCACCTGGGAGTTGCGGGGCTCGCGGTTAACGTAGGTTCCGTTGAGGGATCCCACATCAACTACCTCAAACTTGCCGTCATCATTCTTGCGAAACTCCGCGTGGCGGCGAGACACCGTAACGTCATCGAGGAAGATGTCTGCCTCGGGGTGGCGGCCGGCGGTAGTAGTCGCCTGATCCAGCAAGAAGCGGGCACCCGCGTTCGGGCCACGCTTTACTACGAGGAGGGCCTGACCTTCCGCCAGGTTGTCGGTGCCGGCAGCGGTAGCATCATTGCCATTAGCGCCGTTTTCCATCTCCTTGAGCAGGTCTGCGCGGAATACAGATGTGGTCTCTACCTGTGGTTCCGGGGTTCCGGTGTTCTCGCTCATTGTTACCTCCGGGGATTAGTTACGAGTTACTTATAACAATACTAGCGACTCATGTGAGTCCATGACTCCTTCGCGGGGAATTATTTCACCGGAAAATATTTCCGATGCCGCTCAGCACGGAATTTCCCTTGCCGGCAAGGGGGTTATCGGAGACCATGTAGGTCCATGTAGCACTCGGACGAGCGAGGCCGGCGTCATCAAGGTGCGCCCCGGCGGCGTCGATAAGCACTGTGCGGAAAGTCTCCACAGACTTGTCGACGGCCCTCTGAGCCAAGTCCTTAAACTCCCTCACTGCAATGCGGTGGTACTCGTCGATCGGCGTCTCACGTGCGATGGCCCGCAGGTGGATCGACTCGCGCACATCGTCCATGAGCTCCAGGTGATCGGCCCAAGCCAAGTCCAAGTGATAGAGCATGATTTCGCGTGCGGCCTTGATGCGGGCTTCCTCAGGAATCTCTGTTAGCTCTGCTGCGCGCTCCGGGGCACGCTCGGATAGTTCCTGCCAGGCTTGATCAGTATCCAACAGCTTGGCTCGGCGCTCATCAATAATGATGCGCTGATCAGCTAGGAGCTGGTTGTACTTCCAGGTCTGGGCATGAATTTCGAGTAGTTGACCCTCGGTCACGCGCTGACAGTGTGCCACGAAATCGCTCACTCGCTTGGATTCAATGCGCCCATCTTCTGCTGGTTGGGCACGCACGGTTTCGCCGTCGCCGCCTTGCTGGACTACATCGTCTTCGAGGGAGACGAAGAATAGGGACAGGCCCGGATCACCCTGCCGGCCCGCACGGCCGCGCAACTGGTTATCCAAGCGGGCTGTGCGGTGACGGGAGGTACCGATAACCGCCAAGCCGCCCAGTTCCGCTACTGCATCGTGGTCAACTTCGTGAGCACCGCCCAGCTTAATATCGGTGCCGCGTCCGGCCATCTGGGTAGAGACGGTGACGCGTCCAATATCGCCGGCCTCGGCGACGATCTGTGCTTCCTGCTCATCGTTTTTAGCGTTGAGCACATTGACGTCGATGCCGCGCTCGCGCAACGCATCCGCCATATCTTCCGACTCGGCAACATCCTGCGTGCCCACCAAGATGGGCTGGCCCGTGGCGTGAATGGTGGCAATTTCTTCCACGATTGCGGCGGATTTGTCATCGACCGTCGCAAAAATGCGGTCTTGCTCATCAAAGCGCTGCAGGGGTTTATTGCGGTCGATCACGGATACATGAAGATCATAGAACTGCCGCAGCTGATCGGTCGCCTCCACCGCGGTACCCGTCATGCCGCACACAAGTGGATAACGCCGCATAAGTTCTTGCAGCGTGATGGTGTCGAGGATGCGCCCGCCTTCGGAAACCTCTAGGCCTTCCTTGGCTTCTACTGCCGCCTGGAGCCCGTCGGGCCAGCGTTGTAGGTCGGCAACGCGGCCCCTGGAGGCGTCGATAAGCTGCAGCTTGCCATCCGCCACGATGTAGTGGATGTCTCGGATAAGCAGGGCCTTGGCATGCAGGGCGAGGTTGACCTTCACCAAGATGGTGCCGATGTTCTCCTCCGAATAGAGCGAATCAATGCCCAATTCCTGCTCCACGCGGCGGGCACCGTTCTCGGTCAGCTGAACGGTGCGGCCGTCCTCAGAGATGGAGTAATCCAGCTTCTCGCGCAGGCGGGATACCACATTGGTGATGTGCCCGGTGGGCGCTTCACCTGGCCGATTACCGGCCAGCACTAGGGGCACAAGGGCCTCATCCACTAGGACGGAATCGGCTTCATCCACGAGGGCAACGTCGCCGGCGGCCTGCACCGTGTGGGAGCGGTCGGTAATTTGGTTATCGCGGAGCAGATCAAAGCCCAGCTCGTTGACTGGTGCGTAGATAATATCCTGCGCATAGGCAGCGCGGCGCTCGTCCGGTGTCATGCCCTCCGTCACCGAGGCAACGCTTAAGCCAAAGAACTCCACGACAGGGCGCATCCATTCGGCGTCGCGGGCGGCGAGATAGTTATTGACGGTGACAACGTGGACGCGTTTGCCAGTCAACGCGAAACCTGTAGCCGCCATGGCACCCACCAAAGTCTTGCCTTCGCCGGTTGCCATCTGGATGACGTCTCCGGTGAGCAGGCGCAGGACTGCCTGGGATTGCACGTTGAAGGGATTCATGCCCAGGGTGCGCTCGCACGTTACGGCCAGGGCCGCGAGGAACTGCGCCTTATCTGCAATCTCGCCGCCTTTCACGGCATCGCGTGCGGCTTGGGCTACAGCTGCGTCGTCCTGCTGGCCCAATGCCCGTGCCGCTTCATCGGCTGAACCCACGATGGCCTTGGATTTCTTATCGTTACGCTCGCTTTGCGAGCCCATTGCCTTCCAGAACCAATCGAACGCGCCCATACCTCATCCTCCTTATTTGGATTACTCCTATCGACTGTAGTCAACCTGGTATGGCTTGCGGGTAAGAGGCCCGTTATTCTAGTTCTCATGCAATCCGTCAACGTTAAGCTGCCTTCGAGCCGGGGTACCGAGATGGCCGGAACCATCGACTTCCCGGACTCTCCCCCGATCGCCTACGCCATCTTTGCCCATTGCTTCGCCGGCTCCCGCCACACTCCCGGTGCTGCCCGCACTGCGAAGCAGCTCACTGAGTTTGGCATCGCCACTTTGCGTTTCGATTTTCCCGGTCTTGGCCAGTCCGCCGGAGAATTTGGCGATACTACTTTTAGCCAAAACGTTGACGATATCCATGCCGCTGCCGCCTGGCTGACGGAGAACTACTCTGCCCCACAATTGCTCATGGGCCACTCGATGGGTGGCGCCGCTGCGTTGAAGGCGGCCACTACCATGAAATCTCTTAAGGCTGTAGCCACCATTGGCGCGCCCTTTGATCCTGCTCACTCCGTGCTTCACTATGCGGACAAGATCGGCGAGGTCGACGCCAACGGCGAGGTGGAAGTCATCCTCGGCGGCCGCGGCCTTATCATTTCCCGCAAGTTCCTCGAGGACTTGGCGGATACTAACCCCGAGGAATACCTGCCCAAGCTCCGCAAGCCATTGATGGTATTGCACTCACCCATTGACCAGACGGTGGGTATTGACAATGCGCAAAATATCTTCCTGCTCACGCGCTACCCCAAGTCCTTGGTTTCTTTGGACAAGACCGATCACCTTCTCACCAAGCAGGGCACGGCCGCCCGCGCTGCGGATCTCATCGGTGCATGGGCCGAGCAGTTCATCGTTCCTGATTACCGCCCGGAGGAAGTAGGCACCGACGCCGCCGTTGCACAGCCGGCCACCGGCACCAAATTCGGCGTAGTCGTCCGCCACAATGACCATAGCCTCAGCGCCGACCGCACGAAGAAGAATGGCGGCAAGGGTAAGGGCTTTACCGCCGAGGGTCTTATTATGTCCGCCCTGGCTACGGCCGCAACACAAGCAATCAAGGATGCCGGCAAGAAGCTTGCGCTTGACGACGTCCACGTGAGCATCACCCAGACCGGCCCCGCCAGCTTTGAGCGCCGTATCGAGCTTAAAGGGACCCTGTCTGCGTCAGAAGAATCCACGCTGCGCTCTGCCGCGAAGGACACCGATGTGGAGCGCATGCTCGGCAACGTCACCATCGTAGACGTGGACACCCACTAATGGCTGCCTTCGAGTCCTCGCGCCGCTGCCCGTGCGGCACCGGCCTGACCTACGGAGAGTGCTGCGGCAAGTACCATGCCGGCACCAATGCGCCTACCGCTGAGGCGCTAATGCGCTCGCGCTTTAGCGCCTTTGTTACTGGCGACGAAGCTTATCTGCTCCGTACGTGGGATCCCGATACTCGCCCTGCAACACTCGACTTGGCTGATTCTCCCGTCCGGTTTTACCGCCTCGATATCCTGGACACCCAAGCAGGCGGATTGCTCGATAAATCCGGCGTGGTGGAGTTTGAGGCCTTCTATAAAGGCGCGGCCGTTGGCTCACAACGCGAGCGTTCTTCGTTTCGCCGCGTGGGCGGCGCTTGGGTCTACTCCAGCGGCGAGTTTTAGCGCAGGTTACACCCCAAATTTCACAGTAGAATCCTACTGATGTAATCTAGACAGGTCGCACAGTTCGACGGCGGGCTATGGCGCAGTTTGGTAGCGCACTACACTGGGGGTGTAGGGGTCGCAGGTTCAAATCCTGTTAGCCCGACAAAAAGTTCAGCCGGCACCGTGAAGGTGCCGGCTTTTTCTAATCTGCGTTTACACCGCAAGCAAGATCGCAATTCCTAAAAGAATTAAGACCGCTGGAAACAGTACGCTTTCCCACTTCTCTAGTGCTTCTGCAATGCCCGGCCGCGTGGCCACAAACCGCGCTGCCCACACTAGGGGCGCCACGAGGATTAAGAAGACTACGCAATAGATCGCTACCTCAGCCGGCGGAGAGGTGGTAAACACTGGTACATAAACGCCGATATTGTCGCCACCATTGGCAAAAGTCACCCCAGCTACGGCAAGTGCGCTCAGCCTTTTGCCCGAAACGTCCTCATCGTCGTCCTCGCCCCGGAATGCTTGCCACGCTGCCCAGAGGCCTAGAAGCAATGGAATGAGACCAAAGTAGCGAACCAATTCCTCAGGTAATACGGCATTGAAGCCCAGTCCGACAATGGCCGAGGCCGCTAGTATGCCGAGAAAACCCACATACTGACCTAGCAGAATCGCGGGCGTCGTGCCCTTGCGACCAGCACCACGGGCGAAGAAGAGGGACAACACCACAATGTCATCGATGTTGGTGGCCACGAATAGTCCAGTAGCCGCTGCGAGAGTAGTAAGCACTCTCCTACCTTATCGCGTCATGACACTTTTCATGAAAATGTGCTGACAGATCCTATTCAACATTTTTGCTGGCTACGGATACTTTCCAGGTATGAGAACTACAGATCCATCAACCATACGCGAAAAAGAGATCGCACGTCATGTTTTGGAGGGTAGCGACACCCGCCAGATTGCCGGACAACTTCACCTGAGCACTGGCACAGTGCGCAATATTGTCTCTTCCCTTATCGCCAAGACAGGAACTGGGAACCGCTTTGAGGCAGCAACTACGGCACATGCCCGGGGATGGATATAGAAAGGGGATCCCGCTGCGGGTCCCCCCTATTGCTTGGTTTCCTATTCTGGCTTCTTTAGCTCAAGGACATTGACCATGCCCTGAAGAACCACGTCCATCACCTTGGAAGCTAGGTTGAAGTAGAAATCAGCCGAGTGATAGCGCAGGGCTCCTACGGTACTCAACTGCGAGAGACCGTGGATGGAAGCCCACAGCGCCGCAATTTGGGAAAAGAGAATCCATGGCGATCGTGGCCCATTCGACTCAGAAATAGCATCGCGCACCAGATTCATGATGAAGGTAAAGGCCTTACCCATATCAAATGGTTGCTCAGTATCGCCGGGCTCATCGAAAGAGACGGGGACAATCGAGCGGCTTGATACCTCAATGAGGGCAACGAAGCCGACGGGGTCTTCCAGCGCAAACTCCAAATATCCGAAGCCGGTTGCCTTAATATAAGCCAACCCGTGGGATCCTTCCGGCACGGCCCGGTTCTGACGCATGATCGCTAGCGTATTGGCTTCATCCAAAAACTCTTCCAAAGACCGCAGCAGGTGAGAATTACCATCGAAGAGATGCTCCGCATCTGCCAAATCTACGCCTGCTCGTGCAGCAGCAGAGCCGAGATGCAAGCTAGGAAGACCGTTATAGGCAATCTCTTCGGCCGCACCACGGAAGATGGCTGCACGCTTTTCCTCAGCAGTAGTCTTTGGCAGGTCCTTGGCTGCTGTAGTAAATGGTTCCGCTGGCTCTCCAACGAGTGCTAGCGGTTCAAAGGGCGCAATCTTCCCGTCACGCAGGCTATCTTCCAGCCCAGAGAATAAAGTCTCAATGCAAGCATTGAAGGTCTGCTTCTTCGCCGTGGGCGAGAGGTGACGCATAATGCCGAACGTGGCCAAGTGGGTAATACCCTGCAGCTCAGACAGGAAAGTAAGGGCTTGGATCACTACCAAGCGGTGATCAAAATCGCCGCGTGCTGCAATGGCGGCTTCCCGCATGTGCTCAAGCATCCAGCGGAATGTGGGCGGGAAGGCATCAAAGCTTTTCCCCTCCTCGATGCCTTCCTCAAAGTTGGGAAAGCTCGTTGCCGTCTCGCAGTTGTTATAGGCGGAGAAGTAAGTGGGGTTTTCAACAGCCCAGTTGAAGTAGCCCTTGGCAGACTCGCGAAGTTTCTGAATCGCGGTCGCGTCACCCGGCAATTTATCGAGTGCCTCGAAAGACGCTACTCGGAGACGCTCATCCAAGAACCGGCTGGTCTGAATGTAAAGGTCGTGGTCATCTTCAAAGAAAGACTTAGCTTCATCGACTGGAACCGCGATCTTCTCCGCCACAGCACAAACCTTTAAGGCGTCGCGCCCACCCTTAGCTAGGATCCGGGCACCCTGCTCCAGCAACCGCTGCTTAGTTGAGCCCGCATGGGAAACGGTGCCTTCAAGATTGTTCACAAATATAATCCTAGCGATTTCATGCAAAATTGCTTGGGATACGTTCACTTTATAAGTTGAGTCACCCACGAAAAGGTGGGAGCGCCAATATAGACCTTTGCCAGCTTTATGCCGCTGGTCTTTATATAGCTTTGGCCCCCTACCCTTGCGGGCTGGGGGCCAAAATAGAAAGTAGGCATTCGCCCTTTAAGCGGGCGGAAGCTATTTACTCGTTACCGAGCTTGTCGTCAGCTGCGTCACGAGCCTTGTCGATCTGATCTGCCTTGTCCTCGCCCAGCTTGCCCTTAGCTGCGTCAGCTGCCTTGTCCAAGCCCTTGTCGCTGAGCTCTTCGCCCTTGTCGGAGTTCAGTGCGTCCTTTGCCTTATCGAAGATACCCATGTGGTTTTCCTTTCTTCTAGTTCTAGCTTTATCTAAAAGCTGCCGTGTCCGGCAACACACCCCAACGTACCGACACTTGGGCCAACATGCCACCGAAAAGTCTCTTTGGTCACTAGACCAAATATTTTGCCGCCCCACAGCGCGATTGTTCTCAGGGGGCATCCAGATGCTCCGCAGCCTATCGAACACCCAATAAGGCCTGCTGCTTTAGCCCTTCCCTAGCGAAGTATAAGCAAAATCAGGGTGCACAATTTAGCTTCAGGCCAATTTTCCTCAGTCTTGCAAATGATAGCGTTAGACGGTATCGACGATTTACCAACGAAGGCTTCGCACCATGGCTTCAACTACCCCAGCGCCACCGTCCACTTCGGAGGCGGCAACGGAATTCTTTGGCTTAGTATGGCCGGGCAAAGAGGCTGCCCGAGCAGCCGCCAGCGCGCCGCTGACGCAACGTTTCACGCGTGATTCTGCGCTCAGCACAGCCTGCGACACGGACAACGCGATTATTGCGGCAGATAATCTTCCGGTTCTGCAAGGGCTCGCCAACCGCGGGGAACTCTTTGACGTCATCTATATCGACCCGCCTTATAATACCGGCAAAGACTTCGTCTACCGCGATAACTATCGTTTGCGCCGCCAGATGCGTTCTGGAAGCTATGCAGAATGGCACTCGCAATGGCTGTCGATGATGCTTCCCCGACTCATCTTGGCCCGAGACGTACTTTCCGCACAAGGTTTCATTTTTGTCTCCATTGGAGAAGACGAAGTGGCCAATACGCGCAAGGTACTCGATGAAGTTTTTGGAGAGGAGTGCTTTGGCGGCCAATTGATTTGGAAGAAGGCAGGAACCGGCAAGAATGATTCTAAGTACGCAGTGGTAGAGCACGAATATATTCTGTGCTACGCCCGTACTCCTGATAATCCTGGATTCAATGTCGATCTCCAAGGCTATACTTCCACCAAATACAACCATGAGGACGACAAAGGGAAGTACTCCTTGGTGCGTTTGGACTCTAAGACCCTTGGGTACCTTCCCTCCCTCGACTTCCCTATCACCGGGCCCGATGGCAAGGAATATTGGCCGGACCAGCCGGTGGGAAAAGAAAAAGTCGCCCGTTGGCGCTGGGGCCGAGATAAGGTTGAACAGCGCTTCGATGAGCTCGTCTTCCGGCGAGGTTTTGTCTATACCAAGAACTATCAAAAGGTGGGAGCGCGCCCACGCTCCATCTTGGACGGGGAGCGCTTTGGGGTGACCCGCACTGGCCGGCGCGATGCTGAGGACGTCATGGGGCTAGAGGGTGTTTTCGAGTTTCCCAAACCGGTGCGCTTGATTAAGCACCTCATTTCCATTGCGGGTGGAAAGGATGCGCGCGTCCTTGACTTTTTTGCGGGCTCCGGCACCACTGCACAGGCGGTAGTGGAACTCAATAACGACGATGGGGGCGCTCGGTCTTTTCACCTTGTGCAAATTCCAGAGCCTACCTCCCCGCGTAGCGCTGCTCATCGCGCGGGCTTTTCTACCATTGCAGATATTTGCATTGAAAGGGTGCGCAAGGTTCCAGGCGCATCCTTTCAGGTCTATAGACCGGACTAAGTCTGTGCGGTACCAGACGGGCGACCGGGAATGCCGAAGAAGTCTAGGACGCGATCGGTAGCGAAGAATTTACCTACTTCATTGTGCGCATCTGCTGTACCACCAGGCCATACGTGTGAGCCTCCGGCGATACGAATGTGTTCCAGCGGTGCGGTACAGCCGCTCCACTTCATATCGAGTGCATTGTTGACTAAACGGGTCGTATCGACCTTGGTAGAGCAACCATTTCGTTTACGGTCTTGTTCCAGCACGGATTCCACGGAGTAGTACTTGGTCTTATGGCGCGTTCCACCGTAGTAACCCACCACGGGGTCCACGGTGCCGTGAATATCCAATCGCCCCACGGGCGAATGAGCACAGTCTTTAAGAATATCTTTGTAGTAGGCGGCGGAAACTGTAGCCACAGACTTAAAAACATCGGGCATCTGACAGGCCAGGTAGGCGGCAAACCCGCCGCCGTTTGACATGCCGGTGGCAAAGATTCGGGAGTCATCTACCCGGTACGTTGCTCGAACGGCATCAATGATGTCGCGAACAAATTTTTTGTCTTCTGCTGTTGACGTCTTGGCATAGGGAGCAGGGCTCCATGCCTTCTTTTTGCCTTCCGCGAAAACGGTGATGGCATCAGCGGCATCGAGGCGGGAATAGCCGCGGAGATTTTCGGCAGATTGTCCCCAGCCTGGAAAGGCCAGGACGATGGGCCACTTTTTATCCCCCGTGTAGTCCTTGGGCACGCTGAGGATGAAGGAACGACCCGATGGCAGATTAACGGTGGTATAGCTTCCTGGCTCGGGTCCGCTCAGCGGTGCAGAGGTTGGAATCCCTAGGTTTTTCGTCTCAGTTGGGACTGCTGGGGGCGCGGAGTCGGGCGAATCGGCCGAACATGATGCGCCGGCAACCGCAAGGAAACTCACTGCTACCGCACCAACCAGGGCCCGTAGCGACCTCGCGTTCATCTTTGTCGTCCCTTCTGCCATGCGGTCCATAGTTGCTTATAGCGGCCACCATAATCTAACAGTTCGTGGTGACTGCCTTGCTCCACCACCCGCCCGTTATCCATCACGGCGATGCTATCGGCTCGTGCGGCCTGGTCTAGGCGGTGCGCCACTATCAGTGATGTTCGCCCACGGGTGACCTCTGCGGCGGCTTCTTCCAGAGCTTCTGCCCCCACCGATCCGGCCTCTGCGGTGGCCTCATCCATGATGACGATCTTGGGATCTAAAAGCAATATTCGTGCCAGCGCAAGCTCCTGCGCTGCTACTGGGTCAAGGTGGATTCCCTGAGCGCCAATGACCGTCTCTAGGCCCTCTTCTAGCTGCAGATACCACTGTGCGCCGACGCGCTGTAGTGCATCTTCCATTTGTGCGTCTGAGGCTTGCGGGGCGGCCAAGGACAAATCTTCGCGCAGGGTTCCTGAAAATACGTGGACCTCTTGGGAAATCATCGCTAAACGCGCCACCCGTTCGGAATCAGAAAGGGCCGATACCTCTACTCCATCCACCACGACTGTTCCGGTAGCCGGGACTCGCAGTCCGGCTAGAAGAGCAGCGACCGTGGTCTTTCCCGCACCAGAGGCTCCCACTAAAGCTACGGTATGTCCAGCGGGAAGCTTAAGGTTTACGTCTTGCACGGCCCAGCCGCCGTCTTCGTAGCTGAAGCTGACTTCTTTTAATTCGGCAACTCCACCTGGGGTCGGGGCGCCGAAGTCTGGCACTGCCCATGGCGGGTCCATAACCACCCCAACTATCCGCGACAGGGAGGCGTAGCCGGATTGAACGGTATCGATGACTCGCATCAATCCCATGAGCGGCCCGCGCAAGCGAATAAGAAGGAGCATGGCCGCGGTAACGGCGCCAACGGTGAGCGCCCCAGCCTGTACCACCCAAAAGCTGATGACCAGACCGCAGACCAGCATGACTAGCTCAATGACCGTCATCCATAGCTGTAGGACCATCATTGTCCTTCGCGCGGCGTAGCCTTTGTCCACCACCTGTGCGGAGGCACGTTCAATACCGGCATGCATCTGGTCTTCCATGCCAAAGGCGCGCACGGTCTCTCGCCCTCGAATTGCCTCCAGGAGCCTGCGTGCCCGTTCCGCCATGGCAGCGCGTTCGTCGGTATAGCGCTGTGGAGCGCGCTGCAGGTACTGGCGCGCAGCAATGAAATATAACGGCGTAACTGCGCCTACTACCAGTAGGTATTGCCAGTTGAGGCTGACTAGTGCCACCCCGGTGGTTGCGATGGCGAAGGCAGATTTCGCCAGCACGGGGACGGTCTCGGTTACGGCAGCCGATAGTTCTGCTACATCATCGGTAGAGCGAGAGACCAAATCCCCAGTGCCGGCTTCCTCCACCCGGTGGGTAGGCAGGCGAAGAGCGGTAGAGACCATATCTTCCCGCAAAGCGGAGATCACTCTTTCGCTCAGGCGTGAAAGGACATAGAACCCCGCTGCAGAAAACAGTGCGGAGACCGCGGCCACCAGCACCAGCGAGATGCCGATGGGCACAATGGCGCCCTGAGTAATGACAGCATCAACGATCTTTCCCAATAAGATGGGGATCGCTACATTGCTACCGGCGCCTGCGGTAAGCAAGGCTAAGGCCGCTGCGGCTTGGGGGCGGGCACCGGGGACGTCGGAAAGCTGGCGGCCCACTTCCTTACGCACTTGGGGCCAGGAGGCCGTAGGAAACCGCATCATAGCTCCGCCCCCACTGCTGCCCACGCCGGCGAGGTGGTGAAGACAAGCGTGGGCTTAGACTCGCGGTGATGCGCCACTCGCTGCGCAATTTCCTGCTCGGTCACCGAGTCCACCGCGGTAGTTGGATCGGCCAAAACTAAGATCTTTGCGTCGGCGGCAATGGCTCGTGCCAGCGCCACGCGCTGTTGCTGCCCACCAGAAAGGTTTCGGCCGCCTTCTCCCACCTCACGGTCCAACCCGCCCGGGATATCTTCCCCTGCAGCCACGTAGAGGGCTCGTTGTGCACTCGCGCGATCCGGATGAATATTGTCCCCCACGGTCCCCTCGAAAAGCATGGTTTCGTGTGGAACAACCAGGAATCGCTCGCGCGGCAAGAAGACGAGATCCTCTGGTACAGGCTCGGGCACCACGTTGACCCCAGGAGCGAGGGCTGGAACCTGCGGTTCGCTCTTTTCCACCCCGGGGGCGGCAAGGAGGGCGGTAATGCGCTCAGCGCTTGCCTGTGCTGCCGCCCACCGCGAGGCGATATTTCGGCCCAGCATCGTCATCGGGGTGATAATGAACTGCGTAAGGCCGATGACCGTAATGAGTTCACCTACGCTAATCATGGAACGCATGGCCATCATTCCTGCTCCAATACCGACTGCAATGACATATACCGAGCCCAAAATCTCCGTAGTCGCATTAAGTCGGGCTTGGGCACCATTGGCTTCTACCGTTCGCGCATAGGCGGCACCAGACACCGCGGAATAACGCCTACTCACTGTGGCTACAGCGCCCAGGCCCTTAAGGATCCGCAGGCCTTGGACCACATCGGTGGCCATGGAGCTGGCCTTCGCCAACGCCGCTTGGCGGATTCCGGAACGCGTACGCAGAGGCTTTGCCGCGCGCACTGAGCCCCACACCATTAACGGCCCGCCACACAAAATGGCAATGCCTAAAGGCAGATTAATACGGCTAGCCATGATCGCCACATACACAATGGCGGTGATCTCAGCGACGGGAAAGACCGTCATCATGACGGCATTCTGCACGCGCCGTGCGTCTGTGGAGGCGATGGCTAGTAGCTCGCCGGCGGTGCGAGGCCTGCCTGCAAGGCCCCGCGGATCCTGAATCCTATCCGTGATGGCCATGCGAACATCGTGCCCAATTACTAGCATGGCTCGCGCGTTGAGGCCGCGTCCAAACCATGCGGCCAAAGCATTAAGGCAAAATGCGACCACTAAAACGGCCAGCCACAAGCCTAGTCGGTCAACGGATCCTTTCGAGACAGCTTCATCAATGGCATGTCCCACTATCACTGGAGTCGATCCGTTAAGCAGAAAAGAGACAGCCATGCAGAGTGCGGCCGGCACAGTGAGGGATGGACGAGAAAAGACAGTCTTTAGCAGCCACCTGGGATCTGATGGTGCAGGAAGTGTCCTCATAGGAAGCCATTCTAATTCGCGGTAGGTTAGATGAGCTATGTCGACTCGCCGCCCCGATCCCAGCCACTTCCCTAGCTACCGCAGGGCCTCCACCAGACAAGGCCCCGGCTTCCGCAATGCCGCGCAACGCACCGCTTCCGCCCAGGCCTTCCGCCGCGGGGCGAGCACCTATCACGATGTGCGCCCCGGCTATCCGGACGAGGTTTCTGCCCTTATTGCTGACGCCCATACCGTTGCCGATATCGGCGCCGGTACTGGAAAACTCACCGAGTCCCTACCCAATGCTCGGGTTATTGCGCTCGAACCCTCCGCCGATATGGCCGCAATTCTCGCAGCCCACCTCCGCCTGCCAGTCCTTCGTGCTACGGCCGAAAGCACCGCGCTTGCTGACGCCTCCTTAGACGCCGCCTGCCTCGCCCAAACCTGGCACTGGGTCGACGTGCCAGCCGCCTGTGCAGAGCTTGACCGCGTCCTCGCGCCGGGCGGGAAGATTCTCTTGGTGTGGAATACGCTCGACGTCAACGCGGACCCCTGGATCCTGCGGCTGTCTCGCATCATGCACTCCGGCGATGTACATAAGCCAGGCTTTTACCCGGACTATACGGCGCCGTGGTCTTTGGACCGCGAGCTGCGCTTGACCTGGGAGAACGAATTAACTCCCGAACAGCTTCACCAGCTGATGCACACCCGATCCTATTGGCTGCGCAATGGCGAAGCCATCCATGAACGTATGACCCACAACCTGGATTGGTACCTCTACGAGCACATGGGATTTAAGCCGGGGCAAAAACTACGCATCCCGTACCGCACGGATGCCTTCGTGCTGGTACGGGATTCGGATTAGAGCAGGACCTGCGCCAGTAGCGAGCCCACCACGCAGGAGGTGAACACCGAGATGGCGCCGGGAACGAGGAAGGAGTGGTTAATGACGAACTTGCCAATGTGGGTAGTTCCCGTGCGGTCGAAGCCGATGCAGGCTAGGTCCGAAGGGTAGGTTGGCAAGATGAAGTAGCCGTATGCTGCGCCGTAGAAACCAACGATAATGGCGGGATCGATGCCGAGCTGCAGGCCAATCGGAGCGATGGCAACCAGGGCGGCGGCCTGGGAGTTAACCAGCTTGGACACGATGACCAGCACCACGGCGTAGGCCCACGGGGCGGCCTCCACCACGGACCCGAGGTTGGACTCCAGGGCATCGATATGGGCTTCGAAGAAGGTATCTGCCATCCATGCCACACCAAAGACGGAGAATACTGCGGTCATACCGGCCTTAAAGACTGGCGTGGCCGCGATCTTCTTCGGGTCTGGCTTGCAGGTGAGCAGGATGATTGCGCCGGCAACAAGCATGACCATTTGGATAACCAGGTTCATCGAAAGCGGGCTCAACTCGCCATCCTCACCCGGGACGAGGGGGCGCAGGAATTCGAACGCACCTAGCGCCACCACGCTGGCGATAGCCACGAGGAAGATAACCACCGCACGCTTTGCTTCTGGCGAAAATTCTTCATCCATCAGCGATCCGGTGGATTGGTGAATGCTTTCTGCAAACTCCGGATCCTTCATTCGCTCCTGGAATGCCGGGTCCTCGTCCAAGTCCTTGCCGCGGCGCAGCGACCACAGCGAGGCAAGAATGACACCGGCAAGCGAGGCGGGCATAGCCACCATGAGGATCTGCGGAATGGAATAGGCGTGGTCGATAGCACCGGCATTTTCCGCGATGATGGACGCTAGGGATACGGTGGCCACAGATACTGGCGAGGCCGTAATACCCATCTGAGCCGACGTCGATGCCACGGCCATGGGGCGCTCTGGGCGGATGCCCTTCTTCAGGGCAATATCCTCGATGATCGGAAACATCGTGTACACGACGTGACCCGTACCGCAAAGAACCGTCAGGAACCAAGTAGTCAGCGGCGCGAGGATGGTAATGCGCTCTGGGTGGGCGCGGAGAAACTTCTCGGCAAATTGCATCATCACTTCGAGGCCGCGCGCCTGCTGCAAGGTGGCGGCGCAGCCGATGACCGCAATGATGGTCAGCATCACGGACACCGGCGGCTCACCCGGGGCGAGGCCGAAGACAAAGACCATGAGCATCAATCCGATGCCGGAAATAAGACCAAGTCCGATGCCACCATAACGAGTGCCCAGAAGCAGGGCACTGAGGATGATGATGACCTGAAGCACGATGGCCAGAATTGAATCTGGCGCAATTACGCTGGCTAACATGCTGAGCCTTCCATCACGAGAGAGTTTTTGACTGGTTATATCCTATCCAGACCCACATGAACGGACATAAACGGAAAGGCGAGCGAATTCTCACACCGTGTCTCGGTGCAATAATCGCTCGCCTGAGTGCTATAATCCCAGCGTAACGGGCATACTGCTAGCGCTTCTTGCCGCGCTTTTCCCTCACTCGCACTGCGATGCGGATAGGCGTTCCGTGGAAACCGAACCGCTCGCGGAACTTGCGCTCGAGGTAGCGGCGATACGCCGCGTCCAAGAAGCCCGTCGTAAACAAGACGATGGTCGGCGGCTGCGTCGAGGCCTGCGTGGCGAACAATACGCGCGGCAGGCGGTTATTCTTCATCGGCGGCGGATTAGCCGCGATAGCCTCCCGCAACCAGTTATTCAGCTGGCCCGTGGACACACGCTGATCCCAGCTCTCCAGTGCCTCAATCATGGCCGGCTCCAGCTTCTGCAGCGCGCGGCCCGTTTCCGCAGAGATATTCACGCGCGTGACCCACGGCAAGTGGCTCAGCTGCTGATCAATCTCGCGGTCCAGGTAGTAACGGCGATCCTCCTCCATGAGGTCCCACTTATTGAACGCAATCACTAGAGCCTTGCCCGCCTCGAGCACCATATTGAGCACGCGCTGGTCTTGCTCGGAGATTTCCTCAGAGGCGTCGATAAGCATGATGCAGACCTCGGCAGCATCAATAACGCCGCGGGTACGCAAGGACGCATAGTACTCATGCCCCTGCGCGTTCTTTACCTTCTTGCGCAGGCCCGCGGTATCAATGAACTTCCACAGCTGCTCATCCAGCTGCACTAGAGAGTCAACCGGATCCACAGTGGTTCCCGCGACGTTGTCGACCACGGAGCGCTCCTCGCTGGTGAGCTTATTCAGCAGCGAGGACTTGCCCACATTAGGCTTGCCCACCAATGCGACGCGGCGAGGTCCAGAGGTAATCGCGGTCTGTCGGGGCTCTTCAGGGAAGACCCGCAAAATCTCATCGAGCACGTCCGCACCGCCGCGGCCATGCTGGGCGGATACGGGCCACGGATCGCCCAAGCCCAAGGCATAAAACTCCGCCATATCCGCGTACTGATTATCGGAATCGAACTTATTCGATACCAAAATCACTGGCACAGGCGATTTCTGCAGACGGCGAGCCATGACCTCATCCGTCTCCGTGATGCCCACCTTGGTGTCCACCACCATAACGATGACATCGGCGGTTTCCATGGCTACTTCTGCCTGGCGGGCAATCGCCGCATGGATACCCTTCACGTTGGGATCCCAGCCGCCGGTGTCCTGTACCAAAAAGCGCTGACCGTTCCAGTCCGCAACGTAGGAAATACGATCACGGGTAACGCCTGGGTGGTCCTCTACCACCGCTTCACGGCGGCCAAGGAAACGGTTAACCAAGGAGGACTTACCCACATTGGGGCGACCGACTACGGCCACCGTGCACAGGGCTTCTTCCGTGTGGTCATCGGACTCCACGCCAAAGGCACGGGAGAGTTCTTCCCACTCCTCTTCGCTCAGAGGCTCTTCCGCGTTCGAATCGTCGCCATAATCAGCCTCACCAAACTCCGAGTCATCGAAGTCATAGTCGAATTCCTCGGTATTGAAATCATCGGCGGCCCAACCAGGAGAGGCTTCTACCACCTCATCATCGAACTTACCGGCCGGGTAATGGAACTGAGTCTCCGACTCTTCCTGGGGATCGTGATTAGTCATTGACAGACTCCTTTACCACGTTAATCAGAGCTTCCAGCACATCCTCTGGGCTCATATTGGAGGTATCGACTAGGGTTGCGTCTTCCGCTGGGCGCAGAGGTGAGGCCTTGCGGGAAGAATCCGCCGCATCACGGCGCTGGACATCTGCGAGTACCGTCTCGTAATCCGAAGCAATGCCCGCCTTTTCATTTTGGGCTTGGCGGCGCTGAGCGCGGACCTCGGCTGAGGCGGTCATGAATGCTTTAGCGGGGGCGTCGGCAAGCACCACAGTGCCAATATCACGCCCTTCTACAATCGCGCGGTGAGCCTCGCGGGCAAGCTTTCGCTGCAGCGCAACCAGATTCTCGCGCACCTCCGGAATGGCAGATACGGCGGACACGTTGCGGGTGACTTCGTCTTCGCGAATAACGCGCGAGACGTCCTCGCCGCCGAGGAGAACCTCGGTGGAGTCCGGGTCATCGGATACTCCCAAGGGCAGATTGGCCGTAGCCGCAATAACCGCGGCGGTATCAGCAGGGTCGACGCCTTCACGCAGCACAGCAAGCGTTGCCACTCGGTACATTGCACCAGTGTCGACGTACTTTGCATTCAGCTGCTTGGCCAGCGCACGGCACGTGGTCGACTTTCCAGTTCCAGATGGGCCATCCACTGCGAGGATGAGACCCTCATTCGGCATATTAGAAATCATTACATCTCCACCGCCTTGTACAGGCTAGTCAGCTCGCTGGAATTAAGGGCACGCAGACCTCCAGGCTTCATATCGCCCAGCTGGACTGTATGCAGCTTGGTGCGCACCAAGCGCTGCACGGGGAAGCCCGCTTCCTTCAACATGCGGCGCACGATATGCTTGCGGCCTTCATGCAGCTCAAGACGCACCAAGGAATAACCCTGGTTGGTATCAACTACCTGTGCAAAGTCGGCCTTTGCCAGTCCGTCTTCCAGCTCGATGCCATCCTTGAGCTGGCGCACGAGCTTCCTATCGGCCTCACCCAATACGGTGGCGAGGTAGGTCTTGGTCACCTCGTACTTAGGGTGCATCAAGCGGTTGGCCAACTCGCCATCATTGGTGAGGATGAGCAGGCCTTCAGTGTCGGCATCGAGGCGGCCGACGTGGAAGAGTCGTTGGCCAGCTGCGACCTTTTCTGACACCACGTCACCCACGCACGGGCGCCCCAGATCATCAGACATGGTGGACTGCATGCCGCGCGGCTTATTGAGCACGAAATATTCGTGCTCCTCATTGACGTTGACGCGCACGCCGTCTACTCGGATGACGTCAACGGAGGGGTTTACCTTGACGCCTTGCTTGGCAATGATCTTGCCGTTGACCTCAACTCGGCCGGCATCGATGAGGATTTCTGCGTGGCGACGGGAAGCGACGCCCGCCTTGGCGAGCACCTTTTGGAGGCGCTCTCCCTTGGGCTTGTCTTCATCGACCAGCCAATCGGCGCCCAATTCGCGGGCTACGGATTCTGCGGTAGCCTTCTGCTTTTTCTTTGACACATGCTGGTGACGGGCCGGCTTGGCATTGGAGACAATGATGTCACTGTCTCGCTGCTTCTTATCCGGTATGCCGTCACGGCGAGCGGGAGGAGTCACGTACGTGTCCTTTTCTCTCGAAGATATGAAATTACCTGGGCAATCCTACCCCACGCTAGTACTCTTCGTCGATCGCCTCGACGTCAGGCAACAGCGGTGCCAAGTCAGGCAGGCGCTCCAAAGAATCGATCCCCAATAACTCGAGAAACAATTCCGTTGTCTCGTACCGGTGTGCGGCGCCCTCAAAATCATCCTGCGGCAGCTCCCGGACCAATCCGCGCAGGTTAAGGGTCCGCATTACGCCATCGACATTGACGCCGCGAACCGCCGCCACCTGCTGGCGAGTGACGGGCTGACGGTAGGCCACCACCGCCAAAGTCTCCAGGGCAGCACGGGAGAGTTTGGTTTGGGCGCCATCCAAGAGAAATTCTTCTACCGCACCGGCATTTTCGGTGCGCGTATAAAAGCGCCACCCCTCTTGGGTCTCGCGCAGGTCGATACCAGAACCGCGATTATCTAGCTCCCGCTGAATGCTGCGTAAGCAATCACTAACAACGTCCCTTTCCGCCCCCAGCGCACGCGCCAATAGCTCCACAGAGGCTGGGGAGTCGAGCACGAGCAATATGGACTCAAGACGGGAACGCAGCTGCGAGATGAGGGGAAGATCCATAGCCTCCGAGTTTACTGGAGAAGAAAAAATCGCTGAAAATTCTTCAAATCACTTTCGCTCGCGACTGTGACTCGGCTAACATATTGTCATGGAAACTATCACTCGCACCGACAGACTCATCCTCATCCCGCTATCCGCCGCTAATACCGAAGAGACCCACAAGGTCTACAGCGACGGACGTATCTGGAGCCACCGCCCGAACGGGCGCTTTGCTGACATCCGCACCACGCGCGCACTCGCACAAGCATCCTCCCAGTCGTGGGATGCCCACCACTTCGGTCCTTGGGCCGCGTATATGCGCCACAATCCTTCGGAATTCGTCGGCGTCGGCGGTGCCATCTTCGTCGACGAGGCAAACTTCTGGGACATCAAATACCGCCTGCGCCCCGCCCACTGGGGTGCAGGTTTTGCCACCGAGATCACCTCTGAGGCAGTGAAGAGCATCCGCCAGGTGGACCCCAACTCCCCCATTACCGCCCGCGTGACCACAAATCACCCGGCGGCCATCCGGGTCATCGAAAAGCAAGGGCTCCAACAAGTATGGGAAGGGCGCCGCATAGGCACCGAGGACAACCCCGAGGAACCAGACGTACGCGTCTACTCCGACCGCGAGCTCTCCCCCGATACACTGGATTTCATCCAGCAGCGGCCTTAGTCCCAGTTCGCTGCGGCAACTACCGCTGGGTCAACATCCAAGCCTGTCCACGATAGGTCCAGCTGACCCAGCGCTTCTTCTTGTTGTGCATCAACCGCCTTGGCTTTGTACAACTCCAACAGGGCCAAGAAACGGCCTACCACCTGCATAGAAACCGTACAGTCGCGGGTTAGCGCACCAAAGCTGGTCCATTGGCCCGCACCGAGTAGCTTGAGTGTTTCCAAAATCTTGCCGGCCTGCTCCGGTACAGATACTGCTACGGAGTGCACGTGACCGGTTGCTACCTCCTCCGGTGGCTTGGGGCGGAACACGCCGGCCGCTAGCTCGGCAAAGCTGGCCGGCGTATGGCCGAGCGAAACTGGAGGCAAAAGCTCGGCGAACTTCTCCTCGATGGAAACCGCACGCGGATAGCTGCGCTGTGCCTCGCGCTGCCACACGGCGAATTGGTCCGCTGCTTGCTTATAAGCCTTGTACTGCAACAGGCGGGCAAAAAGGAGGTCGCGCGACTCCAGCAGTTCCAAGTCTTCAATATCGTCGACATCACCGCGCGGCAGAAGCCGCGCCGCCTTCAAATCCAAGAGCGTAGCTGCCACCAATAAAAAATCAGTGGTCTCATCCAGATCAGCGGACTCTCCCAGCTGGCGCGTATACGCCACGAATTCGTCCGTTACTTCTGACAGCGCAACGTCAGTCACGTCCATCTTCTTGGACTGAATAAGCTGCAAAAGCAGGTCAAAAGGGCCCTCAAAATTCCGCAGTGCAATGCGAAAGCCCGTAATCTCCGGCTGGGTCACGATACCTTAAACGGTCGAGCGCTCAATGACCTCTTTGGCCAGGTCCCGATACTGCTGTGTGGCCGGGGAGCTTGGCGCCCAGGTAGTAATCGGCTCGCCGGCCACCGAAGTCTCTGGGAACCGAACGGTCCGGGTAATGACTGTGTCAAAGACCTTATCGCCAAAGTAATCCACCACCCGGGACATAACTTCCCGGGCGTGCTTGGTCCGGCGATCAAACATGGTCACTAGGATTCCCATGACCTCAAGGTCAAAGTTAATGCGATCAGAAACCTTTTCCACGGTATCGGTCAACAGCGCCAAACCGCGCAGGGAGAAGAACTCGCACTCCATAGGGATGATCACACCCTGTGAGCAAGCAAGGGCATTGACGGTAAGCAGGCCCAAGGAGGGCTGGCAGTCAATAATGATGAAATCATAATCGCGGCGCACCGGACGCAGGGCGCGGGCAAGGGTGTGCTCGCGACCGACCTCATTGACCATCTGAATTTCCGCGGCGGAAAGGTCGATATTCGCCGGCACCAGATCCAAGCCCGATACCCCGGTGTGCTGGATAGCCGAATGAATAGAGGTGTGGCTATCGAGCATCACGTCATAGATGGTGTCCTCGATATCGTCATGCGTGAGCCCAAGCCCCGCCGAAAGCGCGCCCTGGGGGTCAAGGTCAACCAAGAGGACTTTACGGCCATACTCGGCCAAGCAGGCGCCCATATTGATGGTTGAGGTGGTTTTGCCTACGCCACCCTTTTGGTTACACATCGAAATGATGGTGGCCGGCCCATGCTTTTCCAAGGGTGCGGGTTCCGGTAGCTCACGGATAGGACGACCGGTCAGCCCCACCTCTACGTCAGAGGCAGAAAATAGACCCTCTTCGCTCACAGTCACACCTGCTTCCTTGACGCCAAGTTCCGGACCATGACACTTGGCTTAGGGTTGATTACAACGTTGTCATTAAAGCGTACCCGTTACAGGTTAAAAGTACCGAGACTTAGCCTATATCAAGCGTTTAGCGTTGACTAGAACGGCGTTTGAGAATTGCCACCAAAGCTATGAGTGCGATGAGTACCGCCGCGGCTGCCCCTCCAATAATCCAGCCCAAATGTGAGCCGCCGTCTTCTTCGGGGTCCTTTTGCTGGCGCTCATCGAGGTTTTCCGCGGCGGATTGATAGTTAGGGTCCTGCAGCGTGACGATGAGTGCGGCCCCAGAACCGTCATTGCGTAGCAACTGCATAATAAAGGGATTATCAGGCGCCTCGCCCTCCGGATAGGTCAGCGTGAGGGTTCGAGAAGAGGCGTCCACGTCACGCTCTACGCCTTGGATAATATTGCCCTCGCCATCGAGGTAGCGCAGCGTGACGTCATTTTCTTGCGTGTCCTTGAACTGCTGGTAGAGGTCATAGGCCTGCTTGAGGCCCATCTTTGCGGTAATAGTATTGCCTTCGATTTTGGATTCGAGGTTTACGTATTCCGCACCGTCAAGGTTGGCTTCCCCAGCAGGCTTGCGCTCCGGCTTTGTGCCTGGAACAACAGGCAAGTTGCTATCTTCTTTCGCCGGCACGGGCCTGTCATCTCCGCCCTCGGCATCGTTTCCGGCTGGCGCCTTGTCGCCTTGAGCCGGCTTATCAGAGCCCGGATCCGGCGCTGGCGCTGGGTTCGGGCCGCCTTCCGCGCCGTCAATTTCGTCCTGAATGTCCTCCTGTGCGACCGACCCATCGGCTACCAGAGTCAGGGTTGCATTCATGCCTTGGGCGGAGACAGGAACCGAGATTTGGCCGCCATCTGCCGGGGCGGTGATGGTAGCGGAGGTACCTGAGGCAGACACGTTCCACCCATCGCCGGAGTAGTTGGCTTCGGCCGGCACGGGCAGGCTTACAGTCGTGGTCTGGCCGGCAGGAACCGAAATGGGAGCGGCAATAGCAGCCTCTACTTCCGGCGGCAGCTGGGCGTGTGCCACCGCTGGGAAAATCAATGCGGTAGATAGCACCGCACCAGCTACACGAGTTGAAAACATATAGGTCCTTTCTTAGGCACGGGGGTGCGCAGTGCGCCAGACCTCGCGCAAGGAATCGGCAGTGACGTGAGTATATATTTGCGTTGTTGTCACCGAGGAATGTCCCAGTAATTCTTGCACGGTGCGCACATCTGCGCCGCCTTCAAGCAGGTGCGTCGCAAAAGAATGCCGCAAGGTGTGCGGAGAAATGGATTTTCCCAATTGCGCCCGCTGCGCTGCAGTCTTCAACACAGTCCACGCACTTTGACGGGATAAAGCGCCGCCACGGGTATTGAGAAACAACGCCGGCGTCTTACCTTTGCTCAGCGCCGGTCGCGCCCGCACCAGGTAGGCATCGAGAGCCTGGCGGGCATGCGAGCCCACTGGCACAATCCGTTCTTTGTCTCCCTTGCCCCGCAAGCGTATTACTTCCTGCGCGGAGGACACGTCATCAACGTTGAGGGAGACAATTTCCGAGATTCGCGCGCCGGTGCCATAGAGCATCTCCAGCAGGGCGCGGTCGCGCACATCTACCGGGGTCTCAGTAGGAGTCGCTTCAATGAGGGCGGTGACCTCATCTACCGATAATGTCTCCGGCAAATGCTGCCCGGTTGACGGAGGGGTTACCTCAACCGCAACATCAACGTCCACTACGCCTTCTGACACGGCAAATTTATGCAGTCCGCGAGCAACGATGAGCGCTCGGTTGGCTGAGGACACAGCCATGTGTGAGCGCAGGTCTTTAAGATAAGCCTCCACCATCGGTCGCGTCACCGACCGCAGATCCTCTACCCCGTTATCCCCCAGCCATGCAAGGTAGCGGCGGACATCGCGGCGATAGTTGCTCAAGGTATTGGCGGACACGCCGCGCTCGACTGCTAGATGATTAAGCCACGTCTGCGCTATGTTTTCGAGCGCACTCACAGCTGCTTTAGGTCCGCACCCGTGCGGCGGGAGCTCATTGAGGTAGGTCGAAGTTCGAACGGCTCCTCCACGCTGCGGGTCTGCTTGCCGCCGCGCAGCACAGCGTAGGCGGCCAAGATACCGCTGCAGGCAATGGAATTGACGATGTCACCGCGCAGCACCTTGTCGACGGCCTCGTCGAGGCCCACCCAGGCGACTTCCATATCGGCTTCTTCGTCACCGGTAGCCTCCATCCGGGGGACGTCGGAAAGCTCCGAGGCAAGGAATACGCGAACCGCCTCTTCGCAGAAACCCGGAGAGGTGACAAGGTCCGTCAGCACGGACCACGTCTGCGCGCTCAGGCCGGCCTCCTCCTGCAGTTCACGCTGGGCGCCGGTCAGCTCATCCTCACCGCGTACGTCGAGCAATCCCGCCGGCAGTTCCCACAGGCGCTTTCCCACGCTGTGGCGGTACTGATACACCATCGCAATACGCTCGTCTGAGTCCACTGCCACGACGGCCACAGCACCTAAGTGCTCGACTACTTCCCGGGAGGCAGAAACGCCGCCGGGCATGACTACCTCGTCGCGGCGGAGGGCAAGAATGGGAGCTTCGACAAGCAGCTGCGAATCAAGCACCTTGAAATCATGCGCCATGGGCTATTCCTTTCCCGGCAAGGCGGAGTCAGCAGTTTCGGTGGCGCCATAGTCGCCCTGGCCACCATCAAGTTGTTCCTGGGTGGCCAGAATGACCGCAATGCGCTCCACTGCCCGTTCGGTGCTATCGACCGTAGACAGCTCCGCGTCCTGATCCCGCACCTGGGCTAGCGCCTTATCATCTTGAGTCTGCTTGGTGCGCCCGCTCAACACCACGGACCCATTGACATCATCCAACCCGGTGGCAAATTCTGCCAGCGCGCTGGACGGGTAACCACGCAGGCCATTGCCAGAGACCACGATAATGGCCTGGGCAGGAACGATGGTCCCATCTTCGTAATCAATGAAACCCTCGTCGCGCAGCTTATGGAGCACGTCTGCACGCTCTTCCACTGAAGCCAAAGGCTTCGTGCTCTCAGGATCCATAGACAGCGCAGTGCCTAGCACCTCACCACCAAGGGCTCCGGCCGAATCCAAGTCCTTGATATCTGCCTTCTTGGGCGCAGTATCTTTCAAGATGGGAAGCAGCCTGTCCTTAGTTTCGGGACGCAAGAAGTCTTTGGTCAGCTTAATCTCGCCGGCCTCGGTGGCATCGGAAGACTTCAAGAGCTTCCGGATAGCGTCCACGTCGCCGCCATTGGCGTCATCGGTGGTCACGATCAGTACTGGGCGCTGAGACAAGGTCCCGTCAACCATTTCCGCACCAGAATCGGCCACGAGCTTGTCGCTAGCCTCATTCTGGGTCTGCAGAATCTTATTGTCTTGGACCACCTTGCGGTGCTCCTCGCGGATCGGATCGTCGTCTGCCATGCTGGTGGTCAAGTTCGGCGCAATCACAAGGGCGCCTAAGGCTACGCCCACGGCCGCGCCGAAGCCCAAGCCTGCTACAAGCTCAGTCTTTGCCATGGCCTATGCGCCCCCAAAGAGGCTGGACCAGGTTTCGCTGAGGTTACTAGCAAAGTCCTGGCTGCCGCCGAAGCCGACGATGAGGATGACCGCCGCAATGGCAACCAAGATGCCCAGCACTGCCCACAGCCAGCCGAGGTTGGAGGAAGGCGCACTGTAGAGATTGATTACCGCATCGGCGTCAACCACCTTGGTACCGGCCTTAAGGCGGGACAGCACGGCCGAGGGGTTGGTGCGGTCCGCAAAGATATCATCGAGGTCTACCCCGCCGCCGGCCTGCACAATAAGATCGGCGCCGTGGTAGTCCGCAAAGAGCAGGCCCAGGTCGGTACCTGAATGCGTTGCCGCGGGGAAGGTCATCGCACCAATGCCCAGGTCCTGGATGCGGTCGAGGCCTTCTACCTCCCCTTCCGGATCCGCAGGAACGATTACGCGGGCACCGCAACGCAGAGCTTCATCGCTCACGCCATTCGGATCCCCAATAATGAAATCTGGCTTATACCCTTGGGCCAGCAAGGAATCTGCCGCCGATCCCACTGCGATCAGCAGCGGCTCATACTCGCGAATAAAGTTGCGTAGCTGCTTGAGCTGTTCGCGGTGCCTATCGGTAGGCGAAAAGAGGACAACCTTGCGGCCGGCGATTTCGGAGCCGGAGGCGGGGACGCCGAGGCCGTCGATAAGCAGCGGACCTTCCGAGTTAATAAAATCGATGGAATTGCCAAAGAAGGATTCCATGTGGTCAATCAGCGCGCCCTGCGCCGCGGTGAAGTTCTTTTCTGCTCGCTCACGAGTTACCACGCGGCCGGTACCGAGCGCCTTATCGCCACTAAAGACGGTGCCGTCCTCCCCGATACGCGCCTTTTTGCCCTCTTTGAATTCAGAAACAAAGGACTGCCCCACGCCTTCAAGGAGAGTAATGTCGGCGTCAAGCAACATGTGCGGGCCATAATTAGGGACCGTGCCGGTAGAAAACTCCGCCACATTAATGACGGCGGAGGGCTTAAGGTCTACGAGAGTCTGAGCCTCGTGGCGAGAGATATTAGCCGCATCAATTACGGCGACATCGCCTTCACTAAACTTTTTCATCCCCTTAGCGCCTGGAGTGCAATCGCGCAGTGCACCAGGCTGCTCGGGGTTACGGGAGAACAGAGCCATGGGCCCTATTGTGGCGTGATTATGGTTTCGAGTGGGCGAGGCGCGCGGAAGCTTCTTCCTGTGCGCGGTCAAAAAGCTCCTGTGCGTGCGCGCGGCCGGTTTCGGTATCGTCCAAACCTGCCAGCATGCGGGCCAATTCCTCTACGCGCTCCTCCTGTGAAAGCTCAGCCACGCCAGAGGTAAATTTCTCCTTCGATACATGCAGGTGCGCATCAGCATACGCGGCCACCTGCGGCAAGTGCGTCACCACAATCACTTGGTTATGCACCGCCAAGCGCGCTAGGCGGCGACCAATCTCTACCGCTGCACGGCCGCCCACGCCGGCATCGACCTCATCGAAGACCAAGGTGGCGCCGTCCTCGTCTGCCAGCACGACCTCCAAGGCCAGCATGACACGGGAGAGTTCGCCGCCCGAGGCAGCAGAGGCGATCGGCTTACCATTCAATTGCAACTCAGCCGCGTCTGCGCCGGACTTTGAATATTTCGCCTGCGTAAGCTCGACCGTCAGAGTCGAATTCGGCATGGCCAAACCGTGGAGCTCTTGCGTTACCTGCTCACCCAGAGCCTTCGCCGCTTTCCGACGCCCCTTTGTCAGCTCCCCTGCCCGCTCAATCATCGCCGATTCAGCGTCTTTGACCTGCTTTTTCAGCTCCTCCAGGGCCTCTGTAGAGGTATCCATGGACTCGAGCTTTGCCGCTGCCTCATTGCGCCAGGCTACGACTCCATCAATATCCCCCGCGTACTTCCTGGTCAACGTGCGCAGTTCCTGCTGCCGCTGGAGGGACTTTTCCAACAGGTGTGGATCCGCCGGCAGCCCGGCTAGATACCCACCGAGCTCGCTGGAGATATCGCCCAGTTGCGACGAGATCTCGCCGAGCCGTTCGCCCAAGGCGGCCAATTCCTTGTCGGTAGTCCCCGCCAATGCCGAAACAGCTCGGCCCAGCAACGCCGAGGCGGCCTCTTCCAGTTCCTCGGTGCCGTCGATAGAAGCCAGTGCAACTTCCGCGGATTCGCGAAGACCATCGACGTCTTGCAGCTTGCGAACCAGCTGCACCAGCTCCTCATCCTCACCCGGCTCCGGCGCAACGCCGTCGATCTCATCCACCGCGAACTGCAGGCGATCAACCTCCTGTGCGAGTTCGCGGCGCTGCTCTGTACGCCGCTTATAGTCCTTGGCTAAGCGGCGCCATTCTTTAAAAGCCTCGGTATAGCGACGGCGTACCTCGGCCAACGTAGGATCCGCACGGTCTACTGCACCCAATTGTTCCTCGGGAGCAAGCAAACGCAGCTGATCATTTTGCCCGTGGACCGTAATAAGTTCGCGCGCAAATTCGCCTAGGGTTGCCGCAGGCACCGCCCGACCACCCAAATAGGCCCTCGACCTGCCCGCGGCAGAAACCGTCCGGGAGACGATGTATTCTCCATTTTCATCGGGCTCCCCACCTACTGATTCGACCAACTCGCGGATAGAATCTTTCCCCGAGGAAAAATGCCCCTCTACTGCTGCTTTCTTCGCCCCATCCCGCACCCGGGAGGCATCCGCGCGTCCACCTGCTAAAAGCCGCAATCCAGTAACCACCATGGTCTTGCCCGCGCCAGTCTCACCAGTAAGCACGGTTAGACCAGTAGAGAGCTCCGCGGAGCTCTGGCTAATAACACCCAGGTCATTAATGGAAATATCGACGAGCACTACTTCTCCTTCGGCCCGCGCCACCCTTCTACGGGCAGGCGCAGCTTCGAGACTAAACGGTCAGTAAAAGGTTGGTCATCCAAGCGTACCCATCGCACCGGACGCGCGCCTCGCACTACCTCCACGCGAGCTCCTGGAGGCATGGCGAGCTCACGGAAACCATCCAAAATCACGGTCGCCGGAGTTGTACGCATGGTTGATTCAACGGCTACTAAAGAATTGGGCGAGACGACTAGGGGCTTAGTAAACAAAGCGTGCGCATTATTCGGTACTACCAAAATCGCGTCGAGCGAGGGCCACAGCACCGGCCCGCCAGCCGAAAACGCATAGGCGGTCGACCCAGTAGGCGTGGAGATGAGCACCCCATCACAACCGAAGGAAGACACCGGCCTGCGGTCAATTTCCAAAATTGCGTCCAATACTCCAGAGCGATTTTGGTTTTCTACCGAAGCCTCATTCAGAGCCCAGCTGCGATTGAGAAGGGTTCCTTCCTCGTCAAAGATGGTGACATCGATGGTGAGTCGATCCTCAATGCGGTACCTTTTGTCTATGACCCGCACTAAGGCCTGATCTAGGGATTCGACTTCCCACTCAGCCAGAAATCCCACATGCCCGAGGTTGATTCCTAGCACCGGAATATCCACAGAACGTGCCATATCCGCTGCACGGAGGAAGGTTCCGTCTCCACCGAGCACCAGGACTAATTCGCACCCCGAAGCCGCGTCTTCGGTGTGGGGGACGTGCTTTAGCCCAGGCAAGACCTTCTCGTCCGCACACACTCGAACAGTAATCCCGGCATCTTGTAGCAGCTCCGCTGCTCGCGACGTTGCCTGCAGGTTCTGCTCGCGGTTGGCATGAGGCACCAACAGGATCTCACGGGTCATTGCGGGCCTTCCTCGACTGCACGGTCAATCATTTCTTCTACTCTAGCCAGATCCGTGGGCGCGCCGTCCTTTTTCAGCCACAGGAAATACTCCACGTTGCCACTTGGCCCAGGCAGCGGGGACGCTACAGCACCGTGCATGCTCAACCCGAGCGACAGGGCAAACTGAGCGACCTCCTTGGTTACTTCCTTGCGCAATTCCGGTGAACGAACGACACCACCGCTGCCAAGGCGGTCCTTGCCCACCTCGAACTGCGGCTTCACCATGGGCAATAACCAGGCACCATCCTTTAGGCATTCCACAATGGCTGGCAATACGAGCCGGAGGGAGATAAAGGACAGATCTCCAACCATGCCGTCACAAGGGCCGTCGGTAAGCTCGAGCGTCAGATTCCGGATATTGGTACGGTCGAGAACTTTTACTCGATCGTCGTTTTGGAGGCGCCAGAGCAGCTGTCCGTAGCCGACATCCACAGAAAGTACTTCCTGCGCCCCGTGCTCCAAGCACACGTCAGTAAAGCCACCAGTAGACGCGCCGGCATCAAGAATGCGACCATTCATATCGACGTCAAACGCCGCTAAGGCTCCCAAAAGCTTGTGCGCACCGCGGGAGGCCCACTTATCTTCCTCGGACTCCTCCACCTTGATGGAGACCTCTGGTTCTACTATCGACGCCGGCTTTTGTGCCTTGAAACCACCGACCGTGACACGGCCGGACTTGATCATTTCCCGGGCCTGCTCACGAGAGCGCGCAATCTTCCGGCGCACCAGCTCCGCGTCTAGCCTACGACGTTGTGGGGGCATTAATTCTCCTGCAAAGCATCGCGCAACACATTGTGGGCGCGGTCCAGCTGTTCCACCTCAGCGGCCAAATCCGCTGCGTTTTCTCCTAAAATCTTTGCTACGTCAGCATCGATCTCCGCCGGCTCCTTTACGGCGCGAAAATCATGCGGCTTTACCGCCATTGCGCAACAACCTTTTCCGCGCGCTCGCTTCGCGGTTGAATATAGCGCGGAGGAGACGGCATGGCCCACGCCACCTCCAACACAGTTCTTAATGCCTGCACTGACGTGGACTTCTCGTCGCCGCCTTCCAGCAGAAGATCATGTCCATCACACCGAGCAGTAAATCCACCCTGTGCTCCAGGTCGGGCAACAGAGACCGGCAAAGCCAGTTCATGCATACCTGCACCAATAAAGTTGGGGCGCGCCTCCACAGGTGCCTCAATAAGTTCTAGTTCCCCAGAAACACCGGTAAGCACATGGAAGGTATTCATGGCAGCGGAATTACCACCGGCGATATCGGTATCCAAACGGTCGCCTACTGCAAGCGGTTTTTTCGCACCAATTTGCTTCGCCGCAAAAGTAAACATGGCTGGCTCGGGCTTTCCTGCAGACACCGGCTCTACCCCGGTGGCGGACTGGATGGCGGCCACGAGGGAACCATTGCCCACGGCAAATCCCCTCTCGATAGGCAGAGAAGTATCTAGGTTCGATGCGAAAAACTTCGCTCCCTGGCGGATGGCCAGAGCCCCTTCAGTCAATTGCTCCCAGCCAACAGAACGGTCAAAACCCTGCACAACAGCGGCAGGCTTGTCATCAGCGCTGGGGACCACCTCAAAGCCCATCTCGCGGGCCAAATCACGGAAGGAATCAGCACCAATAATGAGGAGTTTCGAGGTGGCTGGCACCTCATCCGCCACTAATTGAAGGACTGCTTGGGCAGAGGTAACAATCTGCTGCGTGGTCGCCTCGAGCCCGATGTCTGCCAGCATCTTCGACACTGCTTCTGGGCTGCGTGAAGCATTGTTCGTCACGTACACCGCCGGCACACCACAGGTATTGATGACGTCCACCACGTTAGAAAGTGGGCGGCCGCCTTCCCACACGGTGCCATCTAGATCGAGCAGAAGAGCATCGTGTTTGTTTAGAACCGTCACTACTTACACTCCTCTAAGCGCTCCGCTGCATCGGTCCAGAGGCCCTCATCAATCGACACTGCGTGTTCAAACCAATCCTTGGCCTCGTCTTTCCGGCCAACTTCCAGCAGTGCGTTGGCGTAGGCATATGCTAGGCGGCATGCGCTTATCCCGCGTGCATCTCGATCAGGATGAGCGCGCTGGATAGTTACAACGGCTGACTCGGCTTGGCCCATATCTAAGCGGGCTCCGGCTAAAACAATCGCTAGCTCGATTTTAGATTCATCATCTAGGTCGGCCGCGTCATCCGCGCGTCCAAGCTCGAGCGCTTTTTCTGGGCGTCCCAAGCCGCGCTCACAGTCAGCCATTACGGCCAGCAGCCCAGGCCCGCCGGAAATACGCCGGGAAGCACGCAGTTCAGCCAGCGCTTCCTTCCACTCGCCTGCACGGTATGCGGCAATACCATTGACCTCTCGGGCAATAGCCACGCGGCCGGCACGGTCTTTAGCAGCACGTGCATGGCGCAAGGCAAGCTTGGGATCGTCTTCCATCCAGGTCGCAGCCATGATCATATGCTTGGCGACGGCCTCGGAGTTCTCCTTCGAGAGCGATTTTAGCTCCTGCAGAACCATAGGATCCAAATCGTTGACATCCACCTCTGCCGGGATGTCTGGATCACTCATGCGACGATTGATACGTTCCTCACGGTAACCGGAGCGCTGCGGCGAAAAAGACTTCTTCTTGCGAGAGTCACCCTTAAAATCACGGCCTTTGTTATTGCGTGGCTTACGGTCACGTCCACCTCGCCCGTTGTGATTGCGCTCCGACATTCAGCCCTACCCTTTCTTCGTTGGAACTAGCACAGATATATCGGCACTATTCTACAACCCCTAGGAACAAAGCCGGAATTTAGATCGTGCCTGTCAGGTGCAGCGTGAGTCTTACCTTGTTAAGCAATTAGACGCTGAAGCCCACGGCCCGGGCAAACCCATTTCTCCCGGACACGACCAAAGCGCCAAGGTCTTAAGCACGAGAGGCAGGCCACACAGCGCAAGCTGGCACTAATAGCACCAATTCCGTTACACCGATCCGCTAACCATCAATGTCAGAGATACATTGAATGGAAAGCAGCGAAAAAAGGAACCTCAGGGACACTGCCTAACCGAACTCGAGCTCCAACAACATCCAGCGATCTAGCACAAGACGCGGGGCTACGCGGTGAAAATCAAGGGCTACGCGCTACTAAAGAGCTACTTAAGGCTTCCTCAGCTCTTTAGCATCGGAACCAGGCCCCAAACATGGGAAACAATCAGCCGGATCCAGTCCGGTGGGCTTTACAAAGTTAATTGTTGCTTCGGCAAGCGTCTGCCTTACTTCTGGCATTCCTTTAAATCCGCGAGGAACTCCTTGAGAGATTCCGTCAGATCCCATATTTGGTTACGCTCCTCTTCAAACATGCGATCAACGAGGAACTCCACACCACCCAGTTCATCCGGATGCAAGCTGTCTAAATAGGCCAGAAGCTTATCGACGTCCTTTAAGCCTTGAATTCCCTGCTCTACTTGTTCCACCACAGTAGAAATCTGCCTTTGGTCCATGCTGTTGAGACTAGCAAAACGACGAAAGAAGGGAAGAGGACGGTGGGTGTTCCGTTCTCTTCCCTTCTTTTGGGTTATTGAGTTGTTTATTCTTTGTTTGGTGTCGGCGGTGACTTACTCTCCCACAACCTCCCGGTTGCAGTACCAT
>ERZ1031255.9-NODE-9-length-65871-cov-12.759830_pt1 | contig 65871 bp, 68 predicted proteins | sample MGYA00518054_ERZ1031255 | MGnify/ENA primary metagenome ERZ1031255 (study PRJEB33718, sample SAMN03159809) | human skin metagenome | collected 2014-02-25 | study: EMG produced TPA metagenomics assembly of the PRJNA266117 data set (Human skin bacterial metagenome and...
ACCCCGCCCCGCCCCCGCTCGTGATAGTGGGCGCGGGGCAGGTTTCTTTTCAGGAAAAAATGAGTAGAATATAAGAAACCCGTCCATTCTGCTTATTTCCTGTGAGGAGCTCCACTGACGATGCGCCGCCGCTCTCTGCGTCTCGGTATTACGACGCTCCTGTCTGCCACCTTGCTCGGTGGCGCCACGCCGGCCGTGGCCTATGAGATGCAGCGTGATTCTGCCACCTCGTTGCGCATCATTTTGGATTCGGGCGAAACGATTGAGCAGGATAACGCGGCTGCGGCCATCCTGGCTATTGCTACCCAGCGCAAGGAAGCATTGGTGGCCGATGGAATTTTGTCTCAGGAAAAGGCGGATGCCGCCTTCGAGTACTACTTTGGCAAAGCCCGGCTCAATACCGCGCGCACCGATGGCAATATTTATTCCACTCCACTGGACTTCCCGTGGGAGCCAGAGGAGCGGACGCAATCCCTAGACGGCAAGGAGTACACCGAAGCGGCCGTATTGGATTACCTCGACATGCTGGGCGCCAACTATGCCCAGGCGGTAATTCGCGCCGAGCTGGGCGAGTTTACCAAGGACTTGCCGCAGGCCCCCGCCGGCAACGCGGCTACCTCTCAAAGTAGCCAGCTGCCGACCATCGGGGAAACTGGCTCCGCCTTCCCGGATGAGTTCCCTTCCTATGCGGCGGCGCTGCACGATATTGTCACCATCACCAAGCAGGTCAATGCACCCTTGGAGCAGGCCGCCGTCTCGCACCATGCTGCGGGAACCGTGCCCGCGGATGCGACGGCGAACGAGCATTCCGGTCTATCCGCCTTCGAAGGTGGCCTCCTAGCCACCGGTTTGGCGGCGCTGACCAGCGCCGCCGGATTCGGATGGTCCGCACTCGACTGGTCCGAAATCCTTTCTCACCTGGGTCAGTTCTTCTCCTAGGCGCCAAGCCCTGCCCGCTGAGTTAGAGCAAGCGGAATGACGTTAAACCGGTGGGGCTCGCCGAGCCCGTAAATGCATGCTGCTGTTGGCCTATGTAGGCGGAGCCAAAGTACTCGCCATTGGGCCGCGCGTGCAGGCTGGTTAATTGCAGTCTGTCCGTGGCATAGGGGCTTGTGCGCCGGCGTACCCACGATCCAATGTGCAGGCGGATGGCATCCGAATAGCGCGGGGAATTGAGATGGGCTAGCGGGCGATAGCCGGCGGCTACCTCCAGCGCGAAGACTACCCAGCCTTGGATGCGGTGCTGGGCGGCGACTTCCGCGGACGTCGGCAAGCGGCCGTAGCGCACACGGTGGGGCGCAATGAAGAGTTTGAGGTGCGAGTAGCCAGGAATGGGCTCGTACATGGTGGGGAAGTAGTGCTCCTGAATAAGGGCAGGAGGCGGACGCGTGATAATTGTCTCATGCCCGCCCCAACCCCGCCATTTCTGAAGGTTTCCTGAAAGGGGTGGGCGCGAATGAGCGCGCGGTTCGCTATACTCTCGGGGAGTTAAAGAGAATCGTAACCAAAGGATTTAAGTACATGCGTGGTCTAATCGTTGACTATGTCGGCGTCCTTGACGGCACCGAAGAAGACAACCGCCGCTGGAAGGCGCTGCTGGCCGCCGCCAAGGCAAATGGCGCAGCAACCGCCATCCTGTCCAATGACCCAGGCGGACCAGGCGCGGAGCACATCCGCGAGTGGGAGTACCGCGGAAACGTCGACGCAGTTGTTCTCTCCGGCGAGGTGGGGGCGGAAAAGCCTGAGGTCGCAGCCTTCCAAGCGGCAGCGGATGCCCTAGAACTGCCGCTCAATGACTGTGTCATGGTTGATGATTCCATCCTCAACGTGCGCGCCGCCGTGGAATCCGGCATGGTGGGCTTTTTGTACACCAGCTTTGACCGCGTCTCCGTTGAAATCCAGGCAGTCTTCGATATTGAAGGTGAGTTTTAGTGGCTAAAGCCCGCGTTTACATCCCTGCGACCTACGCCATGCTGGCGGAACTGGAAGAAACCGGCTCGCTGTCCGCGCGCTCCGGCTGGGGCTTTATGGTGACCCCTGCGCTGCAGGAGTTCTATACCGAGGGCGATGAAGAAGAAATTGCCTACTCGGCCTTCCTCGAGGCCTCTATGGCCTCCATGCGCCTTTTGGCCATCGGCGATGAGGAGAAGTTCCCGCACCGCCGCGTGGTTATCTCGGTAGACTTGGATGATTCTGTCCTTACCCCGCGCCCGGATATGGGCGAGCCGGTGGTAGAGCTTAAGCCGGCACAGTTCAGCAAGGATGACCTAGCGTCCATCCACGTGGATATTGCGGAGTCCGAGGAAACCACCGCGAGGGCCATCGAGGCCATCGATACCGCAGACTTGGGCGATGAAGATGCGGAGCTGGCCGTGGGCGATGCACTGGATAAGTTCATGGCCTTTTATCACCCCACCGAACTCCCTTTCCTCGTAGAATTGCTCTAAAACTCAAGGAGAAAACATGACTCAGCGTTTCAAGAACCTCGCTGCGGCCACCGTTACCGCAGGCGCAGCCCTCATCGCCGCGCCTGCCGCACTGGCAGATACCACCCCAGCTGCAGATGCGGCTGCCGACGCCGTGCCCACCACCCCGTGGCTGGCGCTGCTAGAGACCTCGTCCCAGGGCACCTGGGGCCAGATCCTCGATGTATTCTTCGGCATCGTGGATGCCATTTTGGGAGTTATGGCCGATACCGGCTTCCACCTCTAATTTTCCCACTCCACGTTGGTGCGCAGGGCCTCGAGTAGGCCGCGCACCGCGTCGCGCCGCCGCGCACTGGCGGTATCAGGGGAGATAAGCGCAGGATCATCGAGGCCGCATTCTGGGTCCGCAGGCGGGCCCATATGCGTACAACCGCGGGGGCAGTCCTCGATGGCGGCGGCAAGGTCTTCAAAGACGCCAAGCACGTCATCGGCATCCACGTGTGCGAGGCCAAAGGAACGAATGCCTGGGGTATCGATAATCCAGCCGCCGGTGAATGCATCCTCGGCGGGGAGGGGGAGCGCCACAGATTGGGTGGAGGTATGCCTGCCTTTGCCGACGCCCGATACTTCCCCTGTCTCCCTATCCGCATCCGGTACCAGCCGGTTGACCAGGGTGGATTTACCCACGCCGGAATGCCCGATGAGCGCGGTGACGTGGCCGTCGATGTGGTTGCGCACCGCCTCGAGTCCGTCGTCGACGCCGGCTTCCACCACCGTGACATCGAGATCGGCGAACTCCGCCGCGAAGGGAGCAGGGTCCGTGAGATCGGTCTTGGTCAAGCACAGGATGGGGTGGATATTGCCCACAAACGCAGCGATGAGGGCGCGCTCGACAAACCCAGAGCGCGGCGGCGGATCGGCCACTGCAGTGACGATGAGCATCTGGTCCGCATTCGCCACCACGATGCGCTCATAAGGGTCGGTGTCATCGGCCGTGCGCCGGAGGACGGAGGTGCGCTCTTCCAGCTTCACAATGCGCGCCAGGGTGTCTTTCTTGCCGGAGGTATCGCCCACGACGCCCACGCGGTCGCCCACCTCGATGGCGGTGCGGCCCAGCTCACGGGCGCGCATGGCGGTGACCCGCGGGCCGTCGTCTAGCGCTACGCCCCAGCGTCCGCGGTCCTTGGTGATGACCATGCCGAACTTGGCATTTTTGTGCTTGGGGCGGTCCTTGGTACGCGGCCGCGAGCCTTTGCCGGGGCGCACGCGCACGTCGGATTCATCGAAAGAACCGAAACGCCTAGCCATTGCTCTCCTGTTGCTCGGGGTCCACCATCGTCTCCCACATGCGGTCGAAGCCAGGCAGGGTCTTCGCGGTGGTGGAAATGTCTTCTACCTCTACGCCCGGTACCCGCAGGCCGATAATCGCACCCGCGGTGGCCATGCGGTGATCGGCGTAGCACGGCCACTCGCCGCCGTGGAGAGGGGTGGGGTCGATATGCAGGCCGTCGGCAAGCTCGGTGACCTTGCCGCCGAGGGCGTTGATATTATCCGCCAGCGCCTTTAAACGGTCAGTCTCGTGCCCGCGCAGGTGCGCAATGCCGGTGAGGGTAGAGGGGGTCTCCGCCAGGGCGCACAACGCCGCGACGGTGGGGGTGAGCTCGCCGATATCGCCCATATTGCGCTCGATGCCCTGCAGCGCGCCGTCTTTGGCGCCCTTGGCAGTGACAAAGCCCGGCTCTTGGGTGACCATGACGCCCATATCCACCAGAATATGGCGAATGGCGTCGCCCGGCTGGGTGGTATTGGCAGGCCAGCGCTTAATGGTCACGCGGCCGCCGGTGACGGCAGCGGCGGCAAGGAAGGGCGTGGCATTGGAGAGATCCGGCTCGATTGCCCATTCCCGCCCGGCAATCGGGCCAGGGTGCACGGTCCACGTATTCTCGCCGGAATCCACGCGTACGCCGGCTTGGCGCAGCATGCCTACGGTCATCTCCACGTGCGGCATGGACGGCAGGGGGCCGCCCTCGTGGGTGACGGAAATGCCCCTTTTAAAGCGCGCGCCGGCCAGCAGGAGTCCGGAGACGAACTGCGAGGAACCAGAGGCGTCGATAGTGACCTCACCGCCTTCCGGTACCCCGTGCGAGCGCACACTAAAGGGCAGGCTATCGCCGTCCACCTCGACGCCGAGCTGGCGCAGTGCATCCAGGGTGGTGGACATGGGGCGGGCGTAGGCCTGCTCGTCGCCGTCGACAAGCACGGCGCCGTCCGCCAGGGCCGCAACCGGCGGGATAAAGCGCATGACCGTGCCGGCCAGGCCGCAGTCCACCGTGGCACCCTTAAGCGGGCCGGGGGTGACGTGGATATCCTCGCCTTCGTGCTCGAAGCGCACGCCCATAGATTCCAGGGCCTTTTCCATCAGCTGCGAATCGCGGGAGACCAGCGGCGCGCGCAGGGTAGAAGGGCCATCGGCCAACGCTGCAAGAATGAAGGCGCGGTTGGTAATAGACTTCGAGCCCGGCACGTGCTGGGCCCACGTAATGGGGCCTGCCGCTTGCGGGGCGGACCAAGGTTGAGACATATCGTCCATAATAGAGGGCATGTGCGGAAGATTCGTTCTTTTTACCGAGTCCCTTCTCGATGAAGTGGGCGCACTGCCCGGAGTTACTGAGGTCCACGCCCCACAAGGTACCCCAGGCCCGCGCTACAATATTGCGCCCACCCAGCCGGTGGCGATGGTGCGCGTGCACGAAAGCCTCGCCCAAGTCGACCCTGCGCGGTGGGCGCTGCTGCCGCACTGGAAGAAGGACCTGGACGGCCCGCCGCTGTTTAACGCCCGGGCGGAGACGGTGGCCACCAAACCCTCCTTCCGGCATGCCTTTAAGGGGCAGCGCTGCCTTATCCCCATGAACGGCTACTACGAATGGCACCAGGAAGAAGGCGGCAAGCAGCCCTATTACGTCCGCGCGGAGGAGGGCCTGTTGTGGGCGGCGGGCCTATGGGACACCGGCCTGGACCGCCTGTCCGCCACGATTGTCACCACCGCCGCCACGGAAGAAATGGAGTGGCTGCACCACCGCCTGCCACGCTTCTTGGCGGCCGAAGAAATGCGTACCTGGCTGGAGGGCAGCCCCGAGGAAGCCGCTGAGCTGCTCTTGCCGACGCCCCTGCGTGGCTTCCACACTCACCCCGCCGACAAGGCTGTGGGCAGCGTATCCAACGATTATCCGGAGCTACTCGGCGAGTAGATCAGCAAAGCTAGCAGAGCACAGCTCTGCGAGGTCCTCCGCATTGAGCTCGATATCCAGCCCGCGGCGCCCGCCGGAGATGAAGACAGTATCGAAAAGGACGGCGGTTTCCTCAACGACCGTGGGCAGCGGGTTCTTCTGTCCCAGCGGGGAAATGCCGCCCGGGATGTATCCGGAGGACTTGGACGCGTCATGCGGATCCGCCATGGCGGCCTTAGCAACGCCGTGGGCGGCCGCGGCCTTCTTGAGGCTCAGGTGGTGGGTGGTAGGGATGACGCACACCGCCAACTGCCGCTTGGACCCTTTGCCCGCCGTTAAATCGATGACCAGGGTTTTGAGCACGCGTTCCGGCTCTACCTCGAGGGCCGCGGCGGCGTGATCGCCGAAGTGATCCTTGCCCGCCTCGAAGGTGTAGACGTGGTGGTCTACGCCGGCATCTTCCACGACTTTGAGCGCTGGGGTGGCTGCATGCGGGGACTTTTTAGACATGACTGGGATCCTAACGCTACGCGTTAGGATAGAAATTGTGGCTAAAGAAACAATCAGCGAAAAGGAGCTGCAGCGCCGCTTCGAAGCGGAAGCGCTGCCCCTGCTAGACCAGCTCTACGGCGGTGCCCTGCGCATGACGCGCAATCCGCAAGATGCTGAGGACCTCGTGCAGGAGACCTACCTCAAGGCCTATAAGTCCTTTCATTCCTTCAAGCAAGGTACAAACCTTAAGGCGTGGCTGTATCGCATCATGACCAATAACTACATCAACTCCTACCGCAAGGCGAAGCGCCGCCCCACGGAGTCCTCGGCCGATGACCTAAGCGATTTTCAGCTGTATACCACTGCTGGGCACGATTCCACTGGCCTGGAATCCGCCGAGGTATCAGCGCTTAAAGACATGCCGGACGCCACCATTTCAGAGGCCATGAATGACCTGCCCGATGATTACCGGATGGTGGTGTACTACGCGGATGTAGAGGGCTTGGCGTATAAAGAAATTGCAGAAATCATGGATACTCCGCTGGGCACGGTGATGTCCCGGTTGCACCGGGGAAGAAAATTGCTCCGGAAAGCGTTGAAAGACGTGGCACGAGAACAAGGCATTGGATTAGAACACCCAGACATGGAGGAGAAGTAATGGACCGCGCAACGGAACACAACTGTGGTGCGTGTAGCTCCCCAGAGGTACAGGCCCTCCTGTGCGAGCTTCTCGATGAATCCACCACCTATGCCCGCGCACTCGCCATCCGCGAGCACATTGCCCAGTGCGATTTCTGTCAACAGCGCCTCGAGAGCGAGGAGATTATCCGCTCTCTGGTGCGTAACTGCTGTAATGGCCAAGCCAAGGCGCCGCAGGCGCTGCGCCGCCGCATTTCGGTAGAGATCACGCGCATCGACACGGCGTGGTAGGCACTGTTGCTCACCCGCTGTCGTGGGGTCATGGTCTCCTGATCTTCCAACTTTTTGCTTGAGTCCATACTGATCGGGCCGAATTGAGGGTGGAAGGGCCGAATTGAGGCCCCAATGTGTTCAATTCGGCCCGATCACATTGGACTTAAGGCACGGAGAGGCCAGGCGGGGAGCTAGGAGGCGACATCGATTTGCGTCTGACATAGCAAAAGCCCGGTTCTACGGTCGAAGTGACCGAGGGAACCGGGCTTTGAGTAATGCTGTGCGTTATGCGCCAGGACGCTTGCCGTGATTAGCGGACTTCTTGCGGCGATCCTTGCGCTTGCGACCACGCTTGCTCATTGCGCACTCCTTCGTTGAGGGTATCTGAACTTTATTCAACTGTAGCGGCTAAGGGCGCCGAAACGAAAATTGGGGGCTGCTTATTAAGCAGAAACGCGGGCGCGGCCACGGCCGCGGTTGCGGCGACGCTTGAGGGCGCGGCGCTCCTCTTCAGACAGGCCGCCCCAGACGCCGGCGTCCAGGCCGGACTCCAGTGCCCACTTCAGGCAGGAAGTGGCAACGGGGCAACGGTTGCAGACCAGCTTGGCCTTAGCGATTTGGGTAAGTGCAGGACCAGAATTGCCTACTGGGAAGAACAGCTCGGGGTCTTCGTCGCGGCAAACAGCTTCGTGGCGCCAATCCATGATTGATATCTCCTAACAAAAATTCGACAGCAGTAAGCACAAGTGCTTTTCATGAGAAATGAAAAGCAACCAATGCCAGGGTGGGTGGTTGTGTGAACTGGTCTGCGTGCAGTGGGGCCCGGTCTCGAGGTCGGGCCAGCGTCGCCGCCGCCAATGGTTCACATTGTGGTTACTTGAAGTTTCCTTCAAGTTAAGAAGAGGTTTACGTCCTCTTTCTTTTTGCTACCCCAGAATCATGACATGTTTACTCAGACTCCGCTAGGGGTAGAGGCGAAATTGTGGTCAACCTCACGTGAATGAAACTAGTGTGGGGGTCATTTAGGTCGACGTATGAGTTGAAAGAAGCCTGTGAGAAACGCGCTGAACTGGTGCATTGTCCAAAAAACATTGAGTGCGGTGACTGAAGAAGCGTCAAATCTACCCGGCTAACCCCTGCCCCCGCGAAACCTGAGTGGCGCACAAGGAAATGGCCTCGACCGGTGAGTAGACTGTGGGTTTGTGTCTAAGCAGAAGAAAAAGCAGGTAAACAAAAAGCAAAATGTTTCCTCCGCGCAGCCGGCGCGTGAGGAGAAGGCCCAGCAGGGCGCGCCACAGCCGGTCCTCGTGGCCACAGCGCTCGCCGTGGTTCAGTCCATCGCCGTCATCTGCTTCGGTATCTTCCTGATTGTGCGCGAGGTGACCGGCGCAGAAAATGGTTCCATGGTGTCGGACTCGGGCTCCGGAAGCTTTGTGGGGCTGGGCACCGCGCTATTTATCTTTATCGTCTTTGGCTTTGTCATCGTCGGTGCTTGGGCCATGGTCAAAGGAAAGCGCTGGGGTAGGGGAGCCATTATCTTGGTGGAGCTCATCTTGGCAGCGAGCTCCTTCCAGATGTTTAGCGGCGGATCGCCGCTACTTGGTGCGGTGACCTTGGCGAGCGCCGCAGTAGTCATCTTCCTGCTGATGTTCGTTCGTGCTTCCACCGAGTGGGCGGCAGCAAACTTCTAAATTCGCTGCCACGCACACTAAGGGCCGCGCCCCGGGTAAATCCGGAAGGCGCGGCCCTTTCTGTAGCGGAGGGTGTTAATCGGCGCTTAGGCCCACGACCTGATCGCCGCGGGTTTCCACGATGGTGTCGCCCGCCAAGGTGAGGTAGACGGGGCCGTGGTAGCCGCCGCGATCAACCGGTATGGTTCGCAGGGTTTTGCCGGTGGACCAATCCATGACAGCAATGCCTGCTTGGGTAGGCACCAACATGTGCTCGTCGACGGCGATGGGGGTGCCGATGGCATCTTCTACCACGTGATCCACTGCGAGGTCGCTCGGCTTGAAGAGATAGAGCCGGGAGCCATCAAACCAGGTCATATGGTGCGGCAGGTCCGCGGTTGCCGGGGCGAACGGCGAGGCGCCTGCATCGATGTCTGGAGAGGGCTCTGCCGAAGTAGAGTCCAGCTTTTCGCCCTTATTGTCATAGGACTCGATCGTGGGGTGCGGTCCTGGGCGGTAGACGGCGGCGGCCTTTTGTCCCACAGCGACAAGCCGGGCGCCGTCGGTGGCTATGTCCACATCGGCAGCGATATCGGGCTCACGGGAATCATCAGGGGTGGTGTCTTGGAAACGCAACCAAGTGGCGCCCGGTTTATCGGGGCAGGACTCGGTCAGTGCCAAATTCTCGGTACGGGTAAGGGCGGAGCTAATGGTGCAGTCTTCATGCGGTTGCTTGTCTGGCTCCTGCTTAGCTTCCACGTCACCGTATTCCACGGTGCGCACCATATCGGAGCGCCACAGATCAATCCGGTCGGTGGAGACCGTTCCTACCCGGTCATTGGAGGAAACGGGTACTACTTTCTCTGAGTTGACGGCGCTGCGGGTGCTGTCATACTCGCCAGTTGCGGCATCGATCGCCACGGTATCCCCGCAACCCACGCCGGTTTCATACGACGCCACGATTTTGCCCCACGCTGTCGACAGCGAGCAGAGATCGGCATCTGTGCGCTCATAAGTCCACGCCTCGGAGCCGTCCGGGTTCGTGGCGGTGAGCGTGTGATCGGCGTGCGTGATGGTCAGGCCATGTGCCGAAACCGCCCGGTATTGGCCGGGTACTGGTTCGTTGGGAAGGCTGAAGGACTCGTGGAGGGCCTCGGGGACGTCGGCAAGCGCGGGTGCATCCTTATCCCCAGGAACGGCCGCTTGGCTGAGATGCGCCTGGTTAATATTGGCGGTAATAGCCGCCCCGCCGACCGCGATGGCGCAGACCACGGCAATAATGCCGGTAGCCCTCCAATCGGGGGGCGTCGAGCGCAAAATGGGAGCTTTAGTCATCGGCGGCCTCCTCGCCGGCGCCGGGAGCTGCCGCGGCGCGCGGTGGTACGGGTGGGGGATTTCTCGCGGACAGGAACCTGGCCCACGACCTTGGTCTCAGGGCCGACAGTCTCTTCTACATCCGCGGGGATGTCTAGAGCCTGGGCCAGCTCTGGGGACGTGGAGAACCACTGCGGCGGATTCGGCTCACCCAAATCCAGCTCATCATTAATAACCTGCCATTTGCCCAGCTCATCGTAGCCCACCAAGGTGATAGCGGTGCCCGTATGGCCGGCGCGACCCGTGCGGCCGATGCGATGGACAAAGGTCATCGGATCATCCGGAACCTGATAGTTGATGACGTGGGTGACATCATCAACGTCGATGCCACGGGCGGCAATATCGGTAGCGACCAAGATGTCCACCTGGCCGGTGCGGAAGGCATGCAGCGACTTCTCGCGCGACTTTTGCCCTAGATCGCCGTGGACGGCGCCCACGTGGAAGCCGCGCCGGGCCAGGTCATCGGCCAATTGGGCGGCCGCGCGCTTGGTGCGAGCGAAGATGATGGTGCGCCCGCGGCCGGCGGCCTGCAGGGCGTGGGCGACGACGGCAACCTTATCCATGCGGTGGGCCTGGAAGGTGACCTTGCGAGTGGAGGAATGGGTGAAATCCTGCTCGCCGGATTCGGCGCGGATATGGATGGGTTTTTCCATAAACCGGCGGGCGAGCGTCAAAATTGCGCCCGGCATCGTGGCGGAAAAGAGCATGGTTTGGTGGGCATTGCCATCGAGTGCCGTGAGGATAGCCTCCACCGAGGGTAAAAAGCCCAGATCCAGCATCTCGTCGGCCTCATCGAGAACCAAGATAGCCACGCGATCTAGCTGCAGTTCGCCGCGTTCGTGCAGATCGATCAATCGGCCAGGCGTGCCAATGATGACATCGACGCCCTTGTTGAGCTTTTTGATCTGCTCCTCGTAGGGACGGCCGCCGTAAATGGAGGCTAAGCGCACGGGCAGGTGGGCGGCAGCCACCTGCAGGTCCTCGGTGACCTGTTGGGCAAGCTCACGGGTGGGGACCACCACGAGGGCGCGCGGGGTGCCATCGAGCTCGTCGATATCGGCGTCATCAAAAACGCGGTCCAAAAGCGGCACGCCAAAGCCATAGGTCTTGCCCATGCCGGTGCGCGCTTGGCCTATCAAGTCCTGGCCGGATAGCGCGATGGGCAGGGTTAATTCCTGGATTGCAAAAGTACGCGTGATGCCACGAGTGGCGAGACCATCGCAGATTTCGGCCGCAACGCCGAGTTCCGCGAAGCTCGGTGGCTGGGATTTTATGTCAGACACACCTTGATAGTAGCCGGGATGGTTATAGTGGGGCCATTGACAATAAAACTCTAGTTAGAGGAGGAATCTTCATGGATATCAAGTTTGGCTTCGCAGATACCGCTCGCGAGCTGGTCATTAGTGCTGCAGGTGACCAAGCCGAGCTGACGCAGAAGATCAACAGTGCCCTGGCGGATAACTCCACCCTGGAACTGGAAGATGACAAGGGCCGCAAGTACCTCGTGCGCACTGACCGCGTGGTCTACGTCGAGGTCGGCATTGCAAAGAAGCACGCCGTGGGATTCGCCGGCGCCTAAGGCGAGCGCATAGGGCTGCTGATTCAGCTTTTTTAAATACAAACGGGTAACCTAAGGCCCCATGGAAAAAAGGGAGACTCGCCACGCTCACCGGAGCCAGGGCCACGCACCGGACCACCCCAATGCGGTGGTCCGGTTTGCGCGTCAATATGGCTGGTGGCGCGTGGTGGCTATCCCCCTCATGATCGCGCTGACCATTTGGTTCATCGTCGATATCGCCACCAACTCTTCCTCTGAAGAAAAGGCGGAAGCCACTAGCGAGGCTGCCCCAACGAGTACGGAGAAGATGGGCCCTGACCCTGCCGATGCTGCAGCGGTGAAGCGGGAAATCAGCGAGATGCCGCCCGGTGGCTCCTATACCAAGCAGGGCAAGGGCACCTTCCACGAGGTAGGCGAGCCTGGCGCCGTCGCGGGTAAGGGTGGCGAGCACAAGGTGCGCTATTCCATCGAGGTAGAAGATGGCCTGAACACCGCACCGTATGGGGGCGATGAGTCTTTTGCCGCCATGGTGGAGGCCACCTTGTCTGATCCGCGCGGCTGGACCGCGCATAAGGACTTTGAGTTCGAGCACGTGGCCGCTGATGCGGAACCGGATACCCGCATCCAGCTGACTTCGCTCGGCACCGCCGCAGAGCGCTGTGGCGAGAAGATTGAAACGGAAACCTCCTGCCACACCACCATTACGGGCGAGTCCACCACCATTATCAACGAGGCCCGCTGGGTGCGCGGCGCCACGCCTTTTGAAGGCGATTTGGGCAATTATCGCCAGTACGTCATCAACCATGAGTTGGGTCATGCCATTGGCTATGCGGCCCACCAGCCGTGTGGCGGCCAAGGCAAGCTAGCGCCGGTCATGATGCAGCAGACCTTGGACCTTAACAACAAAGAATTGCACGATCGCAAGCCCAGCGAGGTCTATCCTGATGAGGACGTGACCTGCTCACCGAACCCGTGGCCTTATCCGAATCCGGATAATAAGGATCCCCACCAACCCGAATAGGAGTTAAGGATGCCGCTTCCCCCAGAGCATGTTTTAAGCGCCTTCCACGCGGAAACCGGTGCCATTGGTACCCGCCGCGCGCCGGGCGATCAATTGGGCCCGGTGTGGGATAACGGCATCAAGGTGGGCGACGTGGTCTATTCCCAGGCCGGTCCGTTTGCCGCTTGGTCCGCTAAGGTGCGCGAGCGCCTCAGCGTGCAGGGGGCCCGCGTTTCCCGGCCGGTACTGTCTAGCGATGGTCGGCACACGGCCGCAGGGTGGAAGGCTACCCAGTTTATTCCGGGCCAAGTACGCGGGCGAATTGATGAAACTGCACAGATGGCGTTGCGCCTCGACGCGGCTATAGCCGAGGTACCCCTTCCCAACGGGCAGCGCAGCGATGCCTTCGCTCGCGCCGAGCGCGCCGCCTGGGAGGAAACAGGCGAGGCTTATCGCCCAGCCCTGCTTGCCGACGTCCCCCTTATCCCCGCCCACACCGCTCTTCTCACCACCACGGTTTACCACGGCTCCAACCCGCCGGGCATTGTGGACATTGTTCCGAGCGAATCCCCGCGCCCAGCCGGCTGGACGGCCGCTTTGGTTATTGTGGATGGGCTCATTGGCCAAGCGGTCGATGATGGGATCTGTCAGCGCTTTAGTCATGTACCCGGTATGCCGGAATTGCTGTTGCGCGCTGTGTCGTATCGCCGTCATGTCAATGACCTGCACTCCGCGTCGCGTTCAAACACGCGTTCGCACATTGAGCGGGTGGAGCAGCATCTGGTGTCGCGGGCATCTGCCATACTGGAGCGGTGAGTTACGACCCCCATTCCACCGCGCGTGCGGGAGTGGTCCTTCCACCGTCCCCGCAGGTGCGCCTCGTTCCCCGTACCCAGTCCGCCACGACCCGCAGTTGGCCTGTTGACCTGCCCGAATCCGGTACCTGGAAGGTAACCGGTGCCGCCGGCACCGGTGTGTCCAGCTTCCTTATCGATACCGTCATTCATGCCTTGGATAAAGCCCGTCAGACCGGCGCGGATCCCTCCGGCATCCTGGTTATCGCTCCCTCGAAGGAATCCGGAGCCCGGCTGCGCCGCGAGCTTTCCGAACGCCTCGAGGATTACGCCGCACAAACTTCCATGGTGCGTTCCGTACACTCCCTCGCATTCGCGTTGCTGCGCACAGCGGCCGAGGAGGAGCTGCGCCTTATTACCGGTGCGGAGCAAGACGCCGTTATCCGCGAGCTGCTCACGGGCCAAGCAGAAGACGGACATGGCTCGTGGCCCGCGGAGATGCGCCCCGCGCTGGAATATGTGGGCTTCGCCCGGCAGCTGCGCGATTTCCTTTTGCGTTCCATTGAACGCGGCCTGGGACCGGGTGACCTAGAGAGCCTCGGTGCCGAGCACGGCCGCCCCATGTGGTCTGCGGCGGGTGAATTCCTGCGCGAGTACGAACGCGTGCAGCTTCTTTCCCGCGCCCATTCCTATTCCGCTGCGGAATTGGTGACCGCAGTTCTCCAGCGCCCCCAACTACTTCGCGAGCACCCTTTCCACACCATCATCGTCGATGATGCGCAATTGCTCGATCCCACTGCGGGCAAGCTCATTCGCGAAATGGCCCCGCAGGCGGATCTCGTGGTGGTAGGCGGCGATGCCGATCAGTCCGTCTTTGCCTTCCGCGGTGCTAGCTCGCGTTTCCTGCGGGACTTCCCAGCTGACCACGACATCGAGCTCACCGAGCCTCACCGCACACCCACACCGGCGTGCATCTCCATCGTGGATTCGGACGGCAGGCTGCGCGACGTCGTAGCCAATACCGTGCGCCGCCGCCACTTAGAAGACGACGTGCCCTGGCGCGATATCGCCGTCATCGTTCGTTCAACCGGGGATATCGGGCAGATGCGCCGCACCCTTTTAGCCGCCGGCGTGCCCGTGCACATTAGCCCTACCGACGTCGTCTTGGCCGAACAGCGTTTGGTTTCCGCCGTGCTGCTCGCCCTGCGTGCCTTGGAGGAAGACCTATCAAACTCTGAGCTGGAAGAATTGCTCACCGGCCCCGTAGGCGGCGCCGATCCCGTCACGCTGCGCCGCCTTATCCGTGGTTTGCGCCGCTGGGATTCCACCACCCGGGGCATCGATAGCCTCCGCGGTCTTCTCTATGGTGAGCTCCCAGATTTTAATGGACAACTCACTGAGCGCGAATACTCCATTCTGGAGCGTGTACGCGCGGTTCTGAGCGCCGGCCGGAACGCACTCGCCTCCGGGGACTCTGTGGAGGAAGTTCTCTGGGCTGTATGGAGCGCAACCGAGCTCGATAGCCGCCTCCAGGCTTCGGCGCTGCGCGGAGGTGCGACCGGCTCGCAGGCCGACCGCGACTTGGATGCAATGATGGCGCTTTTTGACGCCGCAGGCGACTACGTCGAGCGCCGCCCTGATTCCTCGCTACGCGCCTTCCTGACGCATGTCACCGAACAGGAACTTCCCACCGGTGTGCGTGACCGCCGCACCGCTATTCCGCAGGCAGTAGAGATCCTGACTGCACACGGCGCCGTGGGCCGCGAATGGGATACCGTCATCGTGGCCGGCGCACAGGAAGGAAGCTGGCCTTCGCTAGGGGAGACCGGCTCCATCTTTGGTCAAGAAGATCTCATCGATCTCCTCGACCACGATATTGATCCCGATACCCCCGTCAGCCACGTTGCCTCCCGTTTGGCAGAGGAGCGTCGACTCTTCCATGTCGCTACCACGCGCCACCGACAGCGCCTGCTCATTGCCGCTGTGGAGAACCCGGAAGGCGATACGGTCTCTGAGCCTTCGCGCTTCATCAGCGAATTCGCCGGCCGGGGAGTGGACGTGCCTGGTCAAGCTGCGCGTCGGCAAGCAAAGCGGGCGCTGCGCCGCACCCAACTCCCGCGCGAGCTGGGCCTCGATGTGCCCGAACCCGCACCCGTGTCAGTGCGCGATGGGATCGAGGTGGATCCCCTCGATGTGGCGGTGCTGTCCGTGCCGGCCTTTGTTGCACAATTGCGCCGCGTGGTTACCAATCCGGAATCCGGTGAGGTTGAGCGCAAACAAGCAGCGCGCCAGCTCGCCCGCTTAGCGACAGCCGATATCCCTGGCGCCCACCCGGAGCAGTGGTGGTCTGCGCGCTCCGTTGCGGCTGAACTGCCGCTGCATACCAGCGGCAGTTTGTCACCATCCCGTGTGGAAGCATTGCTCAACTGTCCACTCAAGGCCGTGCTCGGCAATGTGGCCGAGGACCCAAGCACCGAGGAACACCTGCTCCGCGGTACTTTGGCGCACGCCTTCTTTGAAGCCATCGGCCGCGGCATGGATGCGGAAAAGGCCAAGCTATTGGTGATGGAGGCTTTCGAACGCATTCAGGATGTACCGCAGTGGCAATTGCGATTCAAGCTCGATGAGTTTTCCACCCTGTTGGACCGCGCTCAGGAATGGGCGCGCCAATCGGAGGTCAATCAAGAGCTTGCCGGTGTGGAGATCCCCGTAGGTGTACGTGTCAGCGAGGAGGTGCGCATCGGCGGCTATATGGACCGTCTGCTTCGCGACGAAGAGGGAAATTACTTGGTGGTGGACCTCAAGACGGGGAGAAGCAAGCCGGCTAAGAAAGAGGGCGAGGACCATGTGCAGCTGATGACCTATCAGCTCGCGCTTGCCCATGGCGCATTTGACGGACACCAGGTTCACGACGGCGAAGGCATGCCGCGCCAGGGCGGTGTGCTGGTGTATCCGGGTGCGACCACCAAAAAGATTGGTGAGCTTTGGCAAAGCCATAAGTCGCCGGAAGCCCTGGAAGAATTCGCCGCACTTCTGCCCCCGCTGGTGGAGGAGATGCGTGGCCCGCGCATCACTGCGCGCACCATTAAAGACTGCGATAAATGCCCAATTCGCTCCATCTGCCCCGTGCAGGAAGAAGGAAGGATGACCACCGATGCCTAAGAGCAATTTTTCCCCACAGCAGATCGCTGCCGCCTTGGGCAAGGACTTTCCGCCTACCGAGGAACAAGCCCATGTCATCGAAGGCCCCTTTAGCCCCAAACTCGTGGTTGCCGGCGCTGGTGCCGGCAAGACAGAAACTATGGCCTCGCGCGTGGTGTACCTGGTGGCCAATGGCTATGTGCGCCCGGAGCAGGTTCTCGGCCTGACCTTCACCCGTAAGGCGGCGCAACAGCTGGAGCAACGTATCCGCCGGCAGCTGATTAAATTGCGCGATTCCGGCCTCATCCCACCAGGCGGTGAGGTGACAGAAGCGCTAGAAAACATTGCGCCGAAGGTAGCTACCTATGACTCCTATGCGGGAGAACTCGTTCGCGAATACGGGCTCTTGGTTCCGGTGGAGCCCACCGCACGCATCATCACCGAGGCCGAGCGTTATTCCTTGGCCTACGATGTGGTGCGCAATTACACCGGCCAGCTGGAAGACGATCGCGCCCTAGCCACGATTACCGAGACCCTGCTGAAATTCAGCCAAGATATCGATAATGGGCTGAAAGGCACCGAACACATAGCGCAGCACGCCCGAGACTTCCGCGCGGATATCGATAACCTGGAAAAGACCCCAAAAAATGGACCTGAGTACAGCAATGACCTATTAAAATACCTAGCCACGCAGGACCGTCGCGTGCAGTACGTGCCGCTGCTGGAGGCCCTCCACAAGGAACAAACTGAGCGACAAGTCATCACCTTTGGCGAGCAGATGGCCGTCGCTGCCCGCGTAGCGCGCGACCATCCTGTGGTGGGCAAGCAACAATCCCAGCGCTATAAGGTCGTCATGCTAGACGAGTACCAAGACACCTCCTATGCCCAGCGTGTGCTGCTGCGCAGCCTCTTTGGTAGCGAGCAAGAAGGACTATCCGTTACCGCTGTGGGTGATCCCATGCAGGCCATCTACGGGTGGCGTGGTGCGACCTCTGAAAACCTCACTGCCTTCGTGGAGGACTTCCCGGTCGCGCCGGGCACACCCGCTCCGAAGGACCAGTTGACCACCTCTTGGCGCAACCCCTCTGGCGCGCTGGATTTGGCAAACTTAGTGGCTGAGGGGGTATTCGAGGGAGGTGAACGCCCCGTAGATGCGCTCTCAGCCGCACCGCACAAGGGCGAAGGTGAGATTCAGCTGGCTTACTTTGACAGCGAAGCTCGCGAGCGCGAATTCGTAGCCGAACATCTTAGGAAACAGTGGGAAAAGCGTGAAGGCGATATCTTCAGCGCAGCGGTTCTGGTGCGGAAGAACAAACAATCCGCAGCAATTGCGGCGGCTTTAGACAAAGCGGGCGTACCCAATGAAATCATCGGTCTCGGTGGCCTGCTGTGGCAGCCAGAAATCCAGGACCTTGTAGCTATTGCCACTATGCTCGTGCGACCAGAAGACTTGCCTGCGGCCGTGCGCGTGCTCGCGGGCCCCATTTGTGGCCTGGGAATTAGCGATATTCAAGCACTTGCTTCCCGCCAACGAAACCTGGCCGGCGCGAGGGAGGAGCGCTTGCGCTGGGAACCGGGAATGGACCCGGAAGAATACCTGCGCGCGCAGCTGGAAGATGTCACCGCTGAGGAGCCAGATCAGCGCGTCGGCCTTGCCGACGCCCTGGCCGACCTAGGTGAGAGGGACCGCTATACCCCGCAAGGCCTCGCCCGTATGGAAGAGGTTTCTGCCAAACTGCGACACCTGCGCACCTATTCTCTTTCCAAACCGCTGGTGGACATCTTCGCCGATATTGAAGCGTTGTTTAATATCCGCACCGAAGTCCTAGCGCGTGGAAGCGCAGGTGGTGCTACGGACTTGGACAAATTTGCCGATATTGTTGCTAGCTTCCATGGTGATTCCCTCTTTGCGCTCCTGGACTATTTCGCGCTAGCGCTAGAAAAGGAAGACGGTCTGGAACTCGGTGAGGTTCCTGCCGCTACCGACCGCGTGCAAATTATGACCGTGCATAAGGCAAAAGGCCTGGAATGGGAGCATGTGTGCGTAGTGCATGCAGATTCTTCGAGCTATAAAGCGCAAGCCGATACCTTCCTAAGAAGCGTGGATAAAGTCCCAGGCGATGATGACTACATCGAGCTGCCAGAAGATGCGGTGAAACGGTCGGATTTCAATAAGGCCTGCAAGGCCTTCGAAGCAGAGGATCGGGCTATTAAGGCTGAAGAATCGGCGCGCCTTTTCTACGTGGCTTTGACACGCACCGAATCCACCCTGACGGTGACAGGGTCGGGAACCAACAGGGTAGCTAATAGTTCGAAGAAGCGCCCTTATGAGTATTTGGAGCGCCTGAAAGAGCGATTCCCGCCGTACGTGGTGGAGTGGTCCGTCCCCGACGAGCCGTCCGAGGATGATCATGGGGAGAGCGCACAGTTCCCAGCGCTGCAGGCCAGCCCAGAAGCAGTTGCCGGTGCGGACCTAGTCCTTGCAGCAATGGAGGAACTCCCAGATTTGAGCCGGGGTGAAACCTTTGAGTTATGGGAGCAGGAAGCTGGCGCTCTCATTGAGGAGTACAAGGCCCTGCAACAGCCGGTGGTAGACGTTGAGCTACCCAGCGAGCTGACCGCCTCTGACATGGTTGCGCTGCGGGCAGACCCGCTTCAGTTTGCCCGCAGGCAACGCCGCCCCGTGCCGTTTAAGCCAAATTCCTATGCCAAGCGCGGTACCGCCTTCCACGCGTGGTTGGAGGACCGCTTCGGCAGCCCGGCGCTATTGGGCGAGGAAGAACTTCCGGGCATCGATGAACCGGAGGACTTCGATTTGGAAGAGCTCAAGCAGGCCTTCCTGAACTCCGAGTGGGCCGAGCGTCAACCGGAGCACGTGGAGGCGCCCTTTGAAATCACTATTGGTGAGTCTGTGGTGCGCGGGCGCATGGATGCGGTATTCCGCTTGGAGGATGGCACCTGGATGGTGGTGGACTGGAAGACCGGCCGCCCACCTCAGGGAGAAGCCATGGATGCTGCCAAGATACAGCTAGCGGTGTATGCAGAGGCCTGGCGCCGCATCCACGGCGGGGAGAAGATTCGTGCAGCGTTCTATTATGTGCACGATGGATATACCTTCGAGCCTGCCCGCCTGCCGCGTGGGGCAGAGCTGAAGAAACTCCTTGAATCGTCAGTTGAGTACCACAAGGGCTAAGGTATGTGGGCAGTTGCGTAAACACGCAATCTCTTGAGCAATCATTCGAGACCAGAAAAGAAGGCTGGGCTAGTGGCCAAAAAACGTGCGCAGGCAATGAAGTCACGCTTTAGAAGTCGCTTCTTGCCGCAGGTCGAGCTGTCCTCGCAGCCGGACCACGCGCTCATTGATGTCATTACGGTGCCGGGGGATGAAAATTCCAGCCCGTGGCGTCAGTTGGGCAAGCGTGTGCTGTGGGCATTTGTCATCGTTGTCTTCGTGACCACCGTGGTCTACTTGGACGGCGGTGGGTATAGCGAGGACATGTCGCTATTAGACTCCGCCTACTATGCGGCGGTGTCCCTGACCACCGTGGGGTATGGCGATATCGTGCCCGTGTCCCCGCAGGCCAGGTTCATTAACTTAACGCTTATTACCCCGGCCCGCCTGATCTTCCTTGTTTTATTGGTTGGCGCGACCTTGTCCGTGTTGACGGATAAGGCCCGCCGTACTTTCCAAATCCAGAACTGGAGAAAGCAATTGCGTAACCACACCGTCGTTATCGGATATGGCACCAAGGGCGCCGGAGCCGTGGCCGCGCTGCTGGCCGATGATGTTCCGTCGTCCCAGATCGTGGTCATCGATACCAACCGTGCGTCCCTCGCACACGCCGAGCACCACGGGCTGGTCACCATCTTTGGTTCCGGCACCAAGCAGGACGTGCTGAAGATCGCTGGGGTAGAGAATGCCAGCTCCATCGTCGTTACCCCATCTTCGGACGATACCGCGGTGCTGTGTTGCCTCTCCGTGCGAGAGCTTGCGCCCAAGGCCAAGATCGTGGCGTCGGTGCGCGAGTCCGAGAACCGTCACCTCTTGCTTCAATCCGGAGCGGATTCCGTGGTCACCTCTGCGGAGACGGCTGGTCGACTGCTGGGCCTAGCTACCGTGACCCCGACGGTGGTGGAGATGATGGAAGACCTGCTTTCACCCAACGAAGGTTTCTCCGTAGCCGAGCGCGCCGTGCGCGAATTCGAGGTGGGCTCCAACCCACGCCACCTGGCAGATATCGTGTTGGCTGTCCTGCGCAATAACGAGCTGCACCGCGTGGATACCGCGGATGCTTCTGCGCTGAAGCCGGGCGACCGCCTGCTCTACATCAAGCATGAGATGGAGCAACCCATCGAGGTCATGGACGATGATGACGAGGATTAAATGTTCCTCCCAGTAACCCCTCACGGCCAGGTACCGGTTACGGCAGCGGGGGAGCCGGTGCTGGTGGAGAAGGTTCCCGGGGACGTCGGCAAGCACGCAGTAGTGGACCTAGGTACCCTGCAGGCGTGCGCGTATCCGGAAGACGGTGCTAGCGAGCTGGGCCGGCTGGAAAGCGCAACGTTCTTTGCGGACCAGCCGGTGATTTTGCAAGCCATTGCGCTGATCCGCAACCGGCGCGAGCAGCGCTTTGATCCGCGCACCGGTCATAAGCTGGATTACCCAGCACCGGGAATCGTGGGGCGCGATCCTGTGGACGAGCGCCGGATGGTTTTCCCGCGCCTAGATCCTGCCGTCATCGGGCTTATTCGTCTCAGCGGCACCGACCGGATTTTGCTGGCGCGCAATCGTCGCCGCACTAGCTTTTTCTCCCTGATCGCCGGCTACGTTGAGCCGGGCGAGACCGCGGAGGCTGCTTTTGCACGCGAGGCCCTGGAAGAAACCGGGCGCAGGGTGGACGATATTCGCTATTGGGGCTCGCAGGCGTGGCCACCGAGTGGTTCTCTTATGCTGGGCTTTTGTGCAAGCACGGCTGATGTCCACCCCACCTGCCATACTGATGGGGAATTGGAAGAAATCCGGTGGGTGGAGCGCGCCGAGCTGCCTGAGCTTAAGCTTCCACGTCCGGGTTCAATTGCACACACGATGATTATGGAGTGGTACCACGGTGACTAAGCCGGATTTGTCCCTGCTGGATGAAGATCAGCTGCGCGCGGCCACGGCGCCGCGCGGGCCCGTGTGCATCTTGGCCGGCGCGGGTACGGGCAAGACCCGCACTATTACCTATCGCATTGCCAACTTGGTGGACCAGGGTTTTGTGAGCCCGCAGCGCGTGCTTGCGGTGACCTTCACGGCGCGAGCGGCCGGAGAAATGCGCGACCGCCTGCGCACCATGGGCGTGGCCGGCGTGCAGGCGCAGACCTTCCACGCGGCGGCGCGCCGCCAGTTGAAGTACTTCTGGCCGCAGGTAGCAGGAGATCTTCCGTGGCAGCTGCTGGATAATAAATTCCCCCTAGTTGCCCGCGCGGTGCGCTCGGTGGGGCTGGATAATTCCAAGGACATGATTCGAGACGTCTTGGCGGAAATCGAGTGGGCTAAGTCCGCGCTGGTCAGCGCCGAGGATTATGAGTCCGTGATCGCCAATACGGACCGCAGTGCGCCGGCCGATCCGGCCAAGGTGGCAGAGGCCTTCCGCCGCTATGAGCAGGCCAAGGCCACGCCGGACATGATGCACTTGGACTTCGATGACCTCCTCATGCACATCGCAGGTGCCATCGAGAATGTGCCGGCGATTGCAGAGACTTTCCGGGAGCAATATCGCACCTTTGTCGTCGACGAGTACCAGGATGTTACCCCGCTGCAACAGCGGGTGCTCAATGCTTGGTTGGGCGAGCGCGATGACCTTACTGTGGTGGGCGATGCTAACCAGACCATCTATTCCTTCAACGGCGCCTCCCCGGACTATCTGCTCAATTTCTCCCGCACGTACCCGGATGGCACCGTGGTCAAGCTGCAGCGCGACTACCGCTCTACGCCGCAGGTAACGGACCTGGCCAACCGGGTCATCGGCAAGGCCACCGGCCGCGCGGCGGGCACGCGCTTGGAGCTGCAGGGCATGCGCGAGCCCGGCCCAGAGCCCACCTTCAAGGCCTATGAGTCCGAAGAGATTGAGGCCCAGGAGGTGGCCGGCCAGGTCCTTACTCTGCTGGATCAGGGTGTGCCGGCCTCCGAGATTGCCATCCTGTACCGCATCAATGCCCAGTCGGAGCAGTTTGAGCAGGCGCTTGCCGACGCCGGAGTGGTCTACCAAGTCCGCGGCGGCGAGGGCTTTTTCCGCCGCCCGGAAATCCTGGAGGCTATCCGCGTGCTTATCGCTGCGACCCGCCGCGAGGACCTGCCGGATGACCCGGTGGCGATTGCCCGGGCCGCGTTTGTCGAGCTGGGCTTGAGCTCCACCGAGCCGCAGGGTGCCCAGGCCCGCGAGCGCTGGCAGTCCCTCAACGCACTGGTAGGGCTTATTGAAAAGATTGTGGAATCGACTCCTGGCATTGATCTCAACGGGGTGCTGGGGGAGTTGCGCCGGCGCTCCACCGATAAGCAGGCCCCAGCTATGGAAGGCGTGACGCTGGCTACCGTCCACGCCGCCAAAGGCTTGGAATGGGACGCGGTATTTCTCGTGGGGCTAACGGAAAAGCTCATGCCCATCAACCACGCCATCAAGGCTGGCGATGAACAGGTGGAAGAGGAGCGCCGCCTTTTCTACGTCGGCATTACCCGCGCCCGTGAGCACCTCGCGCTGTCGTGGGCGCTGGCGAAGACTACCGGCTCGCGTGCCTCGCGCGAGCGCACCCGCTTCCTCGATGGCATCGTCCCGGCGGCCGAAGATGCCTCCGGCGGTGGATCTCGCACCCGCCGCCCAAAGCGCTGCCGGGTGTGCTCTGGCCTGCTGGGAACACCGGCGGAAAAGGTCATCGGCCGCCATGAAGATTGTGAGGGCAGCGGCGACGAAGAGGTCTTTGCCGCCTTGCGCTCGTGGCGCTCCCAGATTGCACGTCAGGAAAAGGTGCCGGCTTATGTCATCTTTTCTGATGCCACCCTGCAGGCGATTTCGGAGGAATTGCCTTCTGATGAAGCTGAGATGCTTTCCATCTCCGGCGTAGGCCCTAGCAAGCTGGAGCGCTACGGTGCCCAGGTGCTAGAGGTTATTCGTACGGTTCGTAGCTAGCCAGGTTGGTCTTGCCGCCGAAGCACACGGGGCAGCGTGGATGCGCTATGACAGTGCGCTGCTGGTGGTGTCCGTAGACATCGACTTCCCATTGCTGCCCGGGGCGCGGCTTAGCGGTTGGCGCGCCCGGCGGCAGCGGCCGCCCCATCAGCCGCCGGATAATCACTTGCGTATGCGCCGCAACCGCATCGAGCACCACGGCTTCTGGGGTGCGGCGCACGCGGGTGAGCTGGGTGCTGATGATATTCCACAGCGGGTCCATATCCACGCGCGCCAAGTGCGCACACAATGGGCATGGGCCTTGACCGCGGATACGTACCGGCCCGATGACGCCACGATTGTCCAGCAAAGACACCGGAATCCACGTGGTTGCTGTGCCCGCAAGAGCATTCGCGCAATCCAGCGGGCAGTGCAGCTGGTCCACGGCGAGGACCGGATACATGCCGTCGAGGTCGTGGATATAGGAAAAGGCATTGTCCTCCTCCAGCGGGATGCGCACCTGGAAGCCATCCTCCTCAAGGCGCGCGCGAAGGCTGTGTGCCAAGGTGGTTTCTCCCATGAGGACAATGGTGTCCGTCTTTTCGGCGGCATCCCTGTGCGGCCAGAGGATGCCATAGTCCAGTGCGTCTTCAATGAGGCTCAGCGCCGCCGCTTCCTCAAGCCCTGCGGCACGCAGCCGGTCAGACAGTTCTTCTGGGGACACTGGTTCGCGAGCGGTGTTGAAAGCCGTCGCGACGGCGAGCGCGCTTCCTGTTTCCGCAACCCCGACGCGGGTGGCATCCATGCCAAATTGGATTACCGTTTCCTCGCGGCAAAACACTGCGCTGCCGGGTGCTAAGACCACCTGGGTGGCAGAAATCCCCACGCTTTAACCCCTTCCCCCGAAGTATGTGGTCTCCATTGCACCACAGGTACAATCACCTGTCATGTCGAGCACGCAACCTACCGCACCGCAGTCCCCAGAGGTCAAAGTCATTCGCTCTGCCAAGCGGAAGAAAACCGTGCAGGCGCGCATGGTATCCGGGGTGCTCGAGGTGCGCATTCCCGCGTGGATGTCCGCGCGCGATGAGCGCGATGCAGTCGCGGACATGTTGGCGCGGGTGGAAAAGAAACAGGGCAGCGGGCGCCGCACGGACGCCCAGCTCGAAGAACGCGCGCGGCGGCTCAACGCGGCGTATTTAGATGGCCGCGCGACCATCGGTTCTATTCGGTGGGTGAGCAATCAAAATACGCGGTGGGGTAGCTGTACTACCTCCACCGCGGATATTCGGCTGAGCGACCGGCTGCAACACGTGCCGGACTATGTGCTGGATTCAGTAATCATTCACGAGCTCACCCACACCTTCATCCCACGCCACGGGCGGGATTTTTGGCAGTGGGCGGACAGGGCACCCCACGCTGAGCGGGCGAAGGGCTATCTTGAGGCCTATCAGCGCTGGGGCTGCTAGTTCTCCTCGTCCTCGTTGCCCTTCTCCTTCTTGTCGTCTTGGTCTTCCGGCTTCTCGGACTCCTTGGACTCGTCGCCCTGCGCCGCAGAAGTATCCTCGCCGTTCTTCAGCATTTCCTCCAGCTTGGCAAACTCTTCTTCAAAGCCCTCATCCGGGCCTTCGTCCAGCAGGGAGTCGATAAAGGCGGCCGGGTTATCAAGGTGCTCCGCAGTGGGCAGGAAGTCTGGGTGCTCCCAGGCCTTATCGCGCTTTTCCGCGCCCACGGCGACGGTGGCGCGGCGCCATAGCTCAGCGGCCTCAGAGACCTTCGGGGCATTAAGCTCGATGCCGACCACCTTGCTAAAAGCGTTCTCGGCGGAACCGCCGGTGCTGCGGCGGTGAGCCCATGCCTGGGTCAGCTTCGAGGTCGACGGGATGCGCTCGCCCAGTGCCTCAGTAACGACGTGCTCGGCCCAGCCTTCCACCAGTGCCAGCAGGGTCTCGAGGCGGGATGCGGCCGCAGTGTTCTTGGAGGTAATGCGCGGGGAGAGGTCCATGCCCTGCAACTTGCTCATTGCATCCTGGATTGCCTGTGGATCGCCGGACTCGAGGTTGAGCTCGCGGGTGACTTCCTCCAGATGGGAGGTATCAATAACCAGGCCGATGGCATATTCCTCCACGGAGGAGACGATGCGCTCTACCAGCCAGGGCACGTGCTTGAACAGGCGCTGGCGGGCAGCCTCGCGGGCGGCAATATAAACCAGCACCTCCTGGCCAGGAACATTTAGCTCGCGGGCGACCTTCTGGATGGTCTGTGGCAACAGTGCCACGGTATTGGCTGGGGCGATGGGCAGGCCGAAGTCGGAGCCGGTCAGCGCCTGGGAGGCCAAATCGCCCAAGGCGTGGCCGAGCTGCATGCCAAAGTTCATGCCAGACATCTGGTTCATCATCTTGGTCATGGGGCCCATCATCTCGCGGGCCTCTTCCGGCATGGATTCCAGCTGAGCATCATTCATGTGCTCTGCCACCGGGGTGACCATGCGCTGCCACGCCGGCATGGTCTCCTCCAACCACTGCTTGGAATCCCAAGCCTTGGCCGTGCCGGAGGCGGTGGGCAAATAGGTGGCGTCATCAAGCCAGAGCTCCGCCAAGCGGACGGATTCCTCTACGGCCTTGGTATCGTCCGCGCTTACCGCCTTGGACTGTGAGATCTGCTGCAGGGCGATGCGCTTGGCCATGTCGTAATTGACTGGGCCGGAGTTTTCCGGCGAGTTCATGGAAGAGCCCATGCCGGACAGCATCTGACCGAACTGGTTCAGCATGTCACCCAGGCCGCCACCATTAGCGCCGCCGAATGCGCCGAACGGGTTCTGGTCACGACGTCCGTCATTATCGTCGTCATCGTTATTGGGGAAAGAAAAACCGAATCCGTTGCTCATGCGTACTAATCTACCGGCACCATCCGGCTACTTTCCATGATCCCCGCTACGCTGACAGCGAACACTACGGCAAAGGTTGTAGGGTATTGATCCGTGAATTCTCCTGCTAGCCGTCGCGTCCGCACCATCGCATGGGGTGCCATCCCCGTCGTCCTCACCGGTGCGTTGGTATCGCTTGACCATATCCCCGGCACCGATGTGTCTTTGACCGTGCCTTATGCCGCTGAGGGCCCAGGACCCACGGTGGACACATTGGGGGAGGTCGACGGAACCCAGGTCGTCGATGTTCAGGCGCCGCACACCTATGACACCGACGGCCACCTCAACATGACCACGGTCTCCGTGCGCACCAATATGACCCTCGCGCAGGCGCTGGGCCGCTGGATGATGACCGATGACACCATCGTGCCCATCGATACCGTCATTCCGCAGAACATGAGCGATGAAGAGGTAGAAGAGTCCAATAAGCAGGCCTTTACCCAGTCCGAGTCTGCCGCGACCGTCGCGGCAATGGATTACCTGCACCTGCCGGTAAAGATCACCATCGCGGAAGTCATGGATGAGGGCGCGGCGCAGGGCACGCTGAGGAAGGACGATGTCATTACCGCAGTAGACGGCAAGGAGGTCTCGGAGCCGGGCGAGGTCCAAGACGTCATCAAGCAGAAAAGCCCTGGCGATAAGGTCACGCTGACAGTCAAGCGGGGCGGCAAGGAGCAAGAAGAAGAAATAGAGCTAGGGGAGAACCCTCACAAAAAGGGACAGGCAATGCTGGGCATCGCCATGCTCTCGGTCCCGCAAGACGATATAAAGGTCAAATACAACCTGCAGGATATTGGCGGTCCCTCCGCCGGCATGATGTTCACCCTGGCGGTCATCGATAAGCTCAACGAGGAAGATCTCACCGGCGGCAAGTTCGTGGCCGGTACGGGCACAATTCAGGAAGATGGCAAAGTAGGCCCCATTGGCGGCATCCAACATAAAATCGCTGCGGCGCACGAGGCCGGAGCGGAGCTCTTCCTCGCGCCGAAGGATAATTGCTCCGAGGCCGCCGCGAGCGACCACGGCGATATGCCCATCGCGGAAGTTTCCACCTTGGATGAGGCGGTGGCCACGATGAAGGACTTCGCGGACGGCAAGGATATTAAAACCTGCCAGTAGTCGGCCTACTTAGCTAGGCCCAGCTCCTTAATCTTCTCTTCCGGGTCTTCCTGGTCGGAGGAGATCATCTGCTGCATAACCATGCCTTCTTTATTGTCCACCACGGTGATGACCGCGGTGGTTCCCAAGGTGGACCAGCCTACGACGCGGTCGCCGTCATCCTCAATGACCTGCGAGCTGCGCAGCTCGGTGAGCACCTGCGTGGTTTGCTTTGCCTTGGAGTGCGAGCGGAAGAACTGGAACTGGCCTACCTTCGGCCCAGAGCAGTTGTAGGAATCGTCCCCGCCCGTGGAATCGCAGCGGTCGAAGTGCGCGAAGAGCTCCTTGGGCGCTACCGGCGCAAAGATGTTATAGGCCTTGGCCACCGACTTTTCCAATTTTTCGTTGCCGGGCTCCTTGCTTGCCGACGCCCCCTCAGACGCCTCCGAGCTTTCCGCCGCGCTCGATTCCGCGCTGGACGCAACGGTGGAAGAGGAGCTAGAGGTGGTGCTGGTTTCCTCAGCGGTATCGGACTCGGCGCCGGCGGTGGTGGTTTCCACGGGGGCGTCGGCAGGCGCGGCATCGTCCGAGGAACAAGCGGCAGTGCTCACGCCTACACCCAGCAGTAGCGCTGCTGCGGTGGCGCGGGTGGCGGTCAGGCGAGTGAGAGTAATGCGTCGCACGGTAGGAAAATGCTCCTTAGTCGCAGGCGAGAATTGTCACTTCAGTCTAATCTAGCTCATCCGGGTCTTGGTTCAGCCCATAGCGCAAGGCCGCAATGACCCCCGGAGCTACCTGGGGGCCGCCGCGCAGCTGGATGTCATCTTCCGCGAACGGTCCGGCCGCTTCCAACTCCTCCTCGGTGGGGCGCAGCTGCAGCAACGTGGTTTCGATGCCTTCCTCTCGCAGCGCACCGGAATAAAGGCGCGCCGGGCGAGGGGAGGGGTCCTCGCTGGAGGTATCGCGGAACTTAATCTCTTGGGCCAAGATGACGCCGGCCACCTCCCGCGGCCAGGCCAGGCGGGAGACATAATCGGCCAGCTGCTCAGAACCAGGCTCAATGTTTTCGGGCACATTATCTTGCACGATGAGGGTAAGTGGTGCCGCGTCCTCTTCATCGAGAGCGGCAAGCTGATCGGCTACCAAATGGGTGGGAACCAGCGCGAAGATGGTGGGCCGGGCGTCCCAGCCTTCGGCGTGGACGAATTCCACGGCTTCGGTCATCGCGCGGTTTAAAGCTGGCTGTGATAATTCGGGGGAACTCATGAACATCCTTATTCGTTATCTGTGTATTGCTTCCTTAAGCTGGAAGAAGTCTACAGGTTTTAAATTCGCACTAGTTGATTGGAGCTGGCGTTGTCCTTAGGGTCATCCACACCAGCCGCCCCGTTGAAGCGGCCCCCGCGGGTCGCGACAATCATTGCGGCCATCATTGCCGTCCTCTTGTTCTTTGGCCCCATGCTCGTGGGCATGTACACGGATTGGAGGTGGTTTGGTGCGATTGAATACCGGAACGTCTTCACCACCGCGATTATTGCGCGGATAGTCCTCTTTATCATCTTCGGTCTTATTGCCGCCGCAGTGGTGTGGGCCGCTGGCTACTTTGCCTGGCGCGGGCGCCCGGATTCGCTCGACTTGGGAGACCTGAACTCGCCGGTGTATCAGTACCGCAAGTCCATTGAGAAGTCCATGGGCGTCTTCTTCAAGGTCGTCCCCGCCATCGTGGGCGTCATCGCCGGTTTCATCGGTCAGGCCAATTGGCGCACGGTGCTGCTCTTCCTCAATGGCCAGGAATTCGGCGAACAAGACGCCCAGTTCCACCACGACCTAGGTTTTTATGCCTTCACGTTGCCAGTTCTGAAGATGGTGGTGAGCACCCTATCCATCCTGTTGATTCTGGCCTTCCTCATCGCGCTTTTCGGCCACTACGTGCTGGGCGGCATCCGGATTGGCAATAAGGCCGCCGGTGTGCGCGGATCCATTTCCCGCCCAGCCCGCCTGCAGCTGGCGGTAACCGCCGGCTTGTGGATGGTAGCCCAGGTCATTGGCTACTGGTTGGAGCGCTATGAGCTGCTTAATACCCAGCATGATCTCTTTACCGGTGGTTCTTATACCGATATTCACGCCTACCTGCCGGCGAAGATCATCTTGATGATCATTGGTGTCTTTGTGGCCGTGGCCCTGTTTATGGCCGTTGTCATCAAGGACCTGCGCATCCCCGGCCTGGCCGTGGTGCTGATGCTGCTGTCCTCGCTGGTCATTGGCCAGGCATGGCCGCTGCTGATGGAACGCTTTTCCGTACAGCCCAACCGCCAGGCGAAGGAAGAAGAATCCATCGCCCGCAATATCGAGGCCACGCGCTATGCCTATGGGCTTACGGATGAACACGTCACCTATGAAGACAACTGGGGCGGGGAGGAAGTCTCCGATGACAAGGTGGCCTCTGATAACGCCACCATCAATAACCTCCGCCTGCTGGATCCGGAGATCCTTTCTCCTACCTTTACGCAGATGCAGCAGCTGAAGAACTTCTACGGCTTCCCAGAGACGCTGTCGATGGACCGCTACGAGATCGACGGCAAGAAGCGCGACTTCGTCGTCGCCGCTCGCGAGTTAGATCCGAACGAGCTGCGGGAGAATCAGTCGGACTGGATTAACCGCCACACCGTCTACACCCACGGCAACGGTTTTGTGGCAGCCCAGGCCAATAAGGTCGACGAGGTAGCCCGCGATGCAGGTTCTGCCCGCGGTGGCTTCCCCATCTTTACCGTGTCTGACCTGCAGACCCAGGCCGGCGAGTCCGAGGGCGAAGGCGAGACCCAGGACGCCGAGAAGTCCCTTGGCATTAAGGTAGACCAGCCGCGCATCTACTACGGCCCGGTCATTGCCGGCGCGGCCGACGGCATGGATTATGCGATTACCGGCAAGACTGGCGATAACCCGGTCGAGTATGACACCGATAGCTCCACCTACACCTATGACGGCAAGGGCGGCGTTGGCATTGGCAATATCTTTGACCGCACCATGTACGCCGCCAAATACCGCGAGCTGAACTTCCTGCTCTCGGATCGCGTCGGCAGCGAGTCGAAGCTACTGTATGACCGCGATCCGCGCGAGCGCGTGGAAAAGGTTGCACCGTGGTTGACCACCGATTCCGCTACCTACCCGGCCGTGGTTGATGGCCGCCTGAAGTGGATTGTGGATGGCTATACCACCCTGGAATCCTTGCCTTACTCCCAGCGTGCCTCGCTTTCCGACGCCACCCAGGACACCCTCAACCCTGATGGCACCACCCAGCGCTTGGTCAATGACAAGGTCGGCTATATCCGCAACTCGGTCAAGGCCACCGTCGATGCCTATGACGGCACTGTGGACCTGTACGAGTTCGACAAGAATGACCCGGTGCTCAAGGCTTGGGAGGGTGTGTTCCCGGACGTCGTTAAGCCTGAGGCAGAGATCTCCGATGAGCTGCGCGAGCACTTCCGCTATCCGGAGGATATGTTCAAGGTGCAGCGTGACCTGTTAGCTCGCTACCACGTGGATGACCCGAATGTCTTCTTCAATAACGATGCCTTCTGGTCCGTGCCGAATGATCCCACCGCGGAGGAATCTCGCCAGCTCAATCAGCCGCCGTACTACGTGATGGCCGCTGACCCGGAGACCGGCAAGCCGACCTTCCAGCTGACCACGTCTTACCGTGGCCTCAACCGCGAGTTCTTGTCTGCGCACATGGCCGTATCCTCCGACCCGGAAAACTACGGCGATATCACCGTGCGCGTACTGCCCACCAATACACAGACCCAGGGCCCGAAGCAGGCACAGGATGCGATGATGTCCTCCGACCAGGTTGCCCGCGACCGCACCCTATGGGAGGGCACCAACGACCTGCACAACGGCAACCTGCTAGCCCTGCCGGTAGGTGGCGGCGAAATCCTGTACCTCGAGCCGATTTACTCGCAGCGCAAGGACCAGGCTTCTGCCTTCCCGAAGCTGTTGCGCGTGCTCGTGTCCTATAAGGGCCGCGTGGGCTATGCCCCGACCATCGGCGATGCCCTCGAGCAGGTGGGAATCGACGCCAAGTCTGCCCAGAACATCGAGGAAGTTGACGGCGATTCCGAGGACAAGGACGGCGCCAAGGATGAGGAGAAGAAGAACGAGTCTAAGGACGATAAGCCTTCGGCCCCGGCTTCCGCTCCGTCTTCTTCCGACGAGGCGGGTGCCATCGATGACATCAATAAGGCCCTGAAGGGGCTTGAAGATGCGCGCGATGGCTCCTTCGAGGAATACGGCCGCGCCCTAGATGAGCTCGATAAGGCTGTGGAGTCTTATCAGAAGGCGGACAAGTAGTTTCGGCTTATAATCGCGATGGATTAGGCACCTGCCCAGCGGATTTGGGTAGGTGCCTTTCCCTATGTATAGTTACATGAGTCGCCGGGACAGAGCGAATACACTTTGTGTTAACGCACTGTTCAAGCGCAGATGATGGAAGTCATCTCGACGCGGGGTGGAGCAGCTCGGTAGCTCGCTGGGCTCATAACCCAGAGGTCGTAGGTTCGAATCCTGCCCCCGCTACCAACTTCCAAGCCCCTACCAGTGGAAACGCCGGTAGGGGCTTTAGTTATTTCTCTTAAGGCGCACGTCCTGGGACTCAAATTGGGACTTTAGCGATGGCATTTTGTCACTTAAGTCGGTGTGGAAGTGATGCCGCCCGACACGCCCCTAAGCGTTACCCTTCGCGCGGTTGTGGGACATAAAAGGCACTGCTACCCTCAGCCTAGGTATACAAATTCTGGAGCTTTCACTGTAGACGGTGATCCGATTTAATATGTTGGGCGAAACTCTTCTTTTTACAACTTACTTCCTCGCTCGAGAGTCTGACCTTGAACAATTCCATAAACAGTATTTAAAAAGAGTGGATAAGGCTCGAGAGATCACGCAGATACTCTATGTAACTGACGAAATTACACATGGAGGAGATGAAGTAATTCGCGAAGTCATGATGCAAGATTTCCGTAGGGATATGCGAGACTTCGGCACTTACCCATTTGATGAAGATGAATGGGGTTTGTATAGCCTTTCATGTGTAGCTAAAGACGTTGACGAGCCCGCCAGTGAAGGGTCTAACATGTCTAGGCTATGGTATGACCTAGCTTTGGGCGAAGAGACAGTCCCTAGGGAATTTACCAGTCAAGTAGAAGCCGTTAATGTGTCGAGCGATGGCAGAGGGTTCCCTCTGGGATCTATTTGTGCTTGATTGTCATCCAGAAATTCAACGGAATATCCATATGATAAATGCCGTCACCTCTTGATTAAGGCGTCAGTGTGTAGTCTGGGCGACTAGGCTAATCACTGGTGCACATATCCGGTGGCTTCATTTCTGGTACTAAATCGCTTCGCGAAGCACCAATAGCCAAAGTTTTTGACAGTCGAGTAGACGCACGTATCGCGCGATTTAGAGACCCCCACGCCATATCATCCCCACCATCGTTGTATTCCCACACCACTTCTCGCGTTGATCGCCGCGATAATCATGGGCCACAGCCAAGTATCCTCGATCTACAAAACGCTAGACCGTAGGCTGAGTTGTACGAAGTTGCTTCTTTTCTCTTACCTGCATCCTGATCTCGCCATGTATTTGACTGGAAGAATTCTCTATATAGATGACGCGACGGTGGAAATGCAACAGGCTCCATTTGCCCAGGAAGAGTTAAAAACGGTTAGCGATATGGCGGATACGCTGGTGCCTCTTACTATTTCAAAAACACCACTATATGGCTCTAACGATGGCAGCGACGTAGTTCCTCAATGAAGCGTCCTGGGTTTAGTTCCGCTTCTTTTACTACCCCCAAGGCCCGTGGACGTCAGTGGGGGAAGTTGAGTTGGCGACCTTGCAGTGGGTGCCTTGGTAGAACACCAAGCGTCTTCACGAAGCATTGGACTACGCCACCGCGCAGAAAGTAGAAATCGAGTACCATCGCACCCAGCCCGTCAATACGGGGTAGTAAAAGAAACGGAACTAAACCCAAGACGATTCAGATCCTTCCAAGAGGAATTCTATGAAAAATAAGAACGTATTTACGTTAATGCTCTGCGTGCTCGTTGTTGTAACTAGCGAACTGCAAACCGCAGGTATGATGCCATACGTTGCCCAAGATATCAATGTAAACGTTGGAAAAGTGGGCATTTTAGTTACTTTTTACGCATTAGGAATGGCATTAGGCGGTCCTGCGATCGTATTTGTGCTCCGCAAAACGCCCCCCAAAATAGCCCTAGTGTCAGCAATGTTGTTGTACAGCCTCTTGGAAATGCTGACAATTGCCCACTCATCCATACTGTGGCTAACCCTCTTTCGTTTCCTAACAGGATCGCTATCGGGGGCTGTCTTTGGTCTCGCCCTGTCCTTCGCTGCCAGAACTGCTTCTCGAGCAGAAGAAATACCCAAAGATATAGCCTTTGTCCTCAATGGTCTTATGATTGGGGGAATAATTGGAATGCCAATGAGCCATGCCATCGCCGAGTCAGTTGGGTGGCGGTGGAGTTTCATAGTCCTCGGCATAGTAGCTGCAATCGTAAGCGGAATAGTCTGGGTCACCCTGCCATCCCTAAGCCCAGCAAACCACGAAGAAGATGCGGAAGACAGGAAACAGCTTAGGAAGCGGTCCCTCTGGGTTAGGTATGGCGTTAGCTTACTCACAATTGGCGCCGTATATGCAGGTTTTTCATTTTTCACGCCTGTCCTTCAGGAGGAATCAGGCTTTTCGGCCAATACAACGAGTCTCCTACTTCTAGCCTATGGATTGTGTACTTTAATTGGCAATTTTGCGGTAGGAGCCATAGCTCAAAAGGCTGCTACAACTATCCTCTTCGTAGGGCATACGGTAGTGCTTATTTCAATGCTGTCGATTTACTTCTTGTCTGAGGTAAAACTTACTACCGTAGTAGCAGTTCTTGCAGTCGGCCTTCTTGGCGTAACTATGAACCCAGCACTTGTAGCGAGAGTAGCGGAGGTTGGTGGCACAGGAAACATGGTAACTAGCATGCACACAGGTGTTATCACCATGGGAGTAACTGTAGGCACCGCAATAAGTTCACTAGTCATCGAGAAAAACAACGGAGTTGCATCGTATTCCGGTCTCGTTTCAGTGATTCTTGTGATCATGGCTTGTCTTTTAACTGTCATGTCATTGCGACAAAAGGACCAAAACGTCTAAAACCCTCTTCAAAACATGCCTCGACTTTCAGGATAAGAGCATCAATTGAAGTGTCCCAGGTTTTTGTTTCGCTTGAGTAGATGGGAAAATCTTCGAACATACCAAGGAAATTTGACCAGGATGCCAAGGACCGTGTGGGCGGGCCTGGCCCCCGGAAAGTGGACACGTCGGGGGGTAGCTATGCTGCTTGGGTCAGTGTAGCTGATGTGAGTGTTTCGAAGTCATCGGGGGCTAGAAGGCCGCACCAAGAGTGTCGTCTGCGCGTGTTGTAGCGCATGCACCACCGGAAGATTTCCTGGCGGCAGATAATGGGATTGTCGAAGACTTTCCTATCACGCAGGACTTCACGCTTTAAGGTGGCGTTAAATGATTCTGCTAGGGCTTTATCCGCACTCGTTCCTACCGATCCCATTAACTGGCGCACACCAAGTTGGGCGCAGTGGTCCCTAAATGCCTGTGAGGTGTACACGCTGCCATGATCGGAATGGAAAATTGCCCCTTTAAGGCTTCCGCGGGCCTTTCTGGCATGAGACAAAGCCTCGATAACCAGCGATACCCGCATGTGATCCGCGAGTGCATGTCCGACGAGTTTGCAAGAGTAGACGTCGATGACCGTGGCAAGGTACATGTTTTTGCCACCCTTACAGGGCAGGTATGTAATGTCGCCAACATAGACGTGGTTTGGCCTGTCAGCGGTGAATTTGCGGCCTACTAGATCTGGCATGACGCGGTGACCAGGCTTACGCTTGGTAGTGACACATCGGCGGCGCTTGGTAAAGCCTTTGAAGCCCCCTGGCTTTTATGATGCGTGCGACCTTCTTGTGATTGATCGGGCCGAAATCCGTATCGCCGTTGAGGCTTGCAGCAATGCGTTTTGCACCATAAAGCCCGTGCTCATCATCAAAAGTGGTCTTGATTCGTGCACCAATAAGAGCATCGGAACACATCTTTAACCTGCGTTTTTCGCGGGTTTGCACCCATTTATAAAACGAGGAGCGATTGAGCTTTAACACGTGGCACATCCGCTTGACCGAGTATTCGGTTCGGTGGTCATAGACAAACTGGAAGCGGATTACCAGCGTGTCTCTTCGGCAAAATATTTCGCGGCCTTGCGTAGGATGTCGCGTTCTTCGCGCAGCTTTGCGTTTTCTTTTGTCTCACTGGCGGATCCGTTCGGAATCATACGCCGCCTGGGCTTTATCATGCACGGCTTTAATGCACGCACGCTTTCCGGTGCCGTACTTTTTGACCCAAGAATGCAGCGAGGCACGGTTGATACCGAGCTCTGCTGATGCTGCGTTCAGCGAGAGGTCCTCATTGTTCTCATAGACAGCCACAGCATCGCGTCTGGACTATTCGGAGTACCTGGACATGATGGTAGATTACCTTTCTTCCCAGCCCGACTGGGCTAGATATCAGGTGTCCACCAAAAAGGGGTCAGGTCCCGGTGTTCCACTGTGGGCGGGCAGATTCCCTCTGACTTCAACTCGACGATTGCCCTGGCTAGGGAGGGTGCTTTATCGCCGTTGATCACTCTGGGATACCCGGCTGACACATTGGATCTGACGGCCTTGGCTAGGAAACGCTTCGCTGCGGCCACGTTTCGGTTCGGAGAGAGGTAAAAGTCCAGGGTCTGACCACCGGCGGCGATCGCCCGATAGAGGTAGCACCACCTGCCGCCGACCCGGATATAGGTCTCATCCACCCGCCAGGAACTGGCCTGCCAGTCAGGTACCTGCCGGTACCACCGTGTTTGCTTGTCCAGATCAGGGGCGTATTTCTGAACCCAGCGGTAGATCGTGGTGTGATCGACCGGCACGCCCCGCTGAAGTCATCATTTCCTCCAGAGCGCGGTAGCTCACCCCGTAGCGGCAATACCACCTACTGCCCACAGAATGATGCCACGGGGGAAATGACAACCGGAGAAGACACCCATGGCTGTGTCTATTTCACGTCGCCCTTCCTACTGCCCCAACTTTGCAACAGCACCAGAGAGAGCATAAAAGAAACGTAGCGGTTAACCGCTACGCTGTGTTGTGGGGCTTTTTACTTTTTACGGTGCACTAGTGGTTCGTTTCTTTCCTCGGGTGATTGCGACGATATTCCTCGACCAAGTGAGCAATACCCGGCGCAGCCTGGGACAGCATCCAGGTCATAAGCGCTATAAGAACCCCTATGACGATAAGTGTTAACGCCAACCAGCCCAGTGTTGGGCCGATGCCGTTGGCCTCCTGGACGTGACCCCACAAGGCAGACACGCCGTCGGGTATGCCGAGCATACTTAGCAGCCCCTTCCCCAAGGCTCCGACAGCAACGAGTGCGATAGCAACGAAGAGAACACTGGCTGCAATCCACGAGGCAGACTGGCAAGCCTTAATAAAGTTCGTGTTCGACTTTTCCATATCGTCGTTATACTGCTTGCGTTCTGCGCGTATCTCCTCCAGCAGTTTTTCGTTGGACTCCTTCTCATGGAGCAAGGCACTGCGAGCCTTCTTAGATGCTTCTGCTGCCTCGTGCAGGCTCTTAGACTCTTTCGACATTGCCTCAGATACAGCTACTTCTACCAGCGGTTCCAGGCTAGAAGTCAGGCTGGAAGTCATCTGAGCGTTCAGGCTCTGGGCTACTGCTTGGCTGGAATCCTTGTCGAGATGGATGGGGCTTTCGGCTGCTTTGAGTACCAGCTGTTGCATCCTTGTCAGACGCGACATCTGCTCGCTTATCTCGATTAGGTACCCTTTTACCCCCTCCAGGCCGTTGGGCAGATCCTCGATGTTCTTTATCAGACCCAGGATCATCTGCTGCACGTCCACCATCGCTATCTGGAAGTGACTGCTGCTCACGTAGTTCTTGTTTGCGGCGAGATTGCCTTTTACGTTCCTTAATTCGCTTTCCGCTTGCGTCAACCTCGTCGAGAAGTCGCTGGGCAGAGAACTGAGAATATCCCCTGTATTCTCCGGCAGACTCTTCAGTTTCTCCTGCAGCGTCTTGATAGACTTCTCCGCCTTGTTCAGGCGCGGGCTGAGAACCTTCAAGACGTTTTCCATCTTGCCTTTCGCCGCTGCTTGGGCTAGCTCCGTCATCTCGGTCACTGAGACCATGATTTAATACCTCCTGGGTGTAATAGTTTTCTTCCTCCTCGTCATCGAGAAGGCTGGAGCCGTATTTCGCCTCCAGGTCGTCATCATCGGTTGCATTAGCTTGAAGTGCTGCAAGCTGCCGCGCAATATGGGCTGATTGAGCCTCGTTAACGCGCTCGGTCACGCCCTCTAGCGAGTAGCTGCGGCCCAATTTTGAGCCAGCTTTAGCTGCCTTACGCTTTCGAGTACGCCCGGCCTTCGTGGTGTTCGTGAAGTAGGCATCCTCTCCGTCATCGTCGACCAGGGCCACGGTTAGCGACTCACCCTCGGTTTTTGAGTTGGGCTGCACTTTTAGAGACAGGTTGTATTCGCCAGCAACCTCTACTGCCTTCACCAGTGGGTCGTCAGCATCGGCCACCCGTTCATCCGCGCACAGCTCATCCATGCGCTTGCGGGCGAAATCCGCCCACGTGGCTGCGGTCAGCTCATCCACGCCCAGGCCCGTCGAGTCTGTGGACTTGCCCTCCTTGCGTGCCCTGCGCTCAGCAGGAAGCAGCGATATTTCCGGCTCCCGCTCCAAGACACGCATCCCCAAATCGCGCATCAGCTCATCGTTGATATTGCGCAGCTTGTACCAGTTGCGCATATCCCGAGGCGCAGCCTTCTTCGTCTGCGTATCGTGGTTGGCAAAGACGATATGGTTATGGACACAGCCGCTTTTACTGTCGGTGTGCGTAGCTACGGTAAACGGAACTCCCGTGCCCTGCGTCAGCCGCATCGCCAGCTCTGAGCCAGTCGCATTAGCCCGAGCTACATCAGCCGGGTCATCCTTATCCAGCTCGTCTTTAGCCCACGATTGGATATAAATAATTGCTTCGTCAGTGCGCTGAGCCGGAGCATAACGCTCCATTTCTTCCACACTGGCTTCCATGAAGTCCACACCCGACCAACGGCCAGCTGTAGCCTGTGGCGAAAAAGATTCAGCGTTAGGTTGAACCGTGCATAAAGCATCAGCTCGCACCTCACCCTTGCGGGCATTGTCTGCCGTTCCATAGACGGCATAGACCGTTGCCGCGCGGATGTCCTGGCTGTAGTTAATCTTGATTGTGGACAAAGTCCTTCACCTCTTTACGAAGAGAAGAAACCTCGGAGCCAATCGTCTCTACAGCCTCAGACACGGGGGCCACGCCGTCGATATTCGCGCGGCGAGCCAACTGGTTTAGATTGACGCCAATCCGCCGCAGTTGGTCGTTCATCTCGTCAAGGCGGCGCAGCGTGTCCGGGGCCAAGCGCTTTTGCGTCAGCACACTCTCCTCCTCTGCGAGGACATAGAGAGCTTCCCGGAACACGACGGCCTTTTGCACCCCTACGACCCGTGCGACCTCCTCGACAAATCGGTCTAAATCCTTATCGAGGCGCACGGTGGTGCGCGAATATGTCGAGAACTTGTCTCGCATATCCACCTCCTACTTATCAGGCTTACTGTGGCAGGGTGGCCCCAACTGCTTGTCGCAGCCGGGGCCACAGCCTGTTTGTAAGGGTCACGCTTCTCCGGTGTCGGCCCCCTGAATCTGCTGCGCAGATTCAGGCGTACTCGCCACCGTCAAAGACGGCCCTCACAAACAGGCGGCCAGCAAGCCACTCGGGCACCTCCGGTGCCTCGTGGCGCTGGCGAGGGAGATTCTCTCCCTCGACCCTCTGGCCCTACGCTTGCGGGCCATTCTGGCCCGCGTGCTCCGGGCCTGCGGCGGGATTCTGCTGACTCTGTGGAGTCCTCGGAATCGACTGCGGAGCCTTTATCGGCTCCTGCGTTCCGCCGCGAGGTGCGCCCTCGTGTCCCTCGGACGCTTCACGGGAGGGGGCCTCCCGTATACCGATTTCTGCGAACAGTTCCCTTACGGAACCGCCGCGAAATTTGGACCACTTGCTTGAAGGCTCATAAGCGCAGGCGTAGAGAACTTCGCCTAATTGACGCTTAAACTCCTCAACCTTCTTGGCTTCTTCGGCTTCTTTTTGCTCCCGCTCCTGGCGGAGAGCTTCAATCTTTTTTACCGACGAAGCGGTCTGAGACTTCGTAATCATAGTTCTGGTTCCCATCCTTTACTGGTGTCTTTTTCTTCTGGTTCATTCTGGAAAAGTGGGGTGAATCGCGGGTTTTTGACCCGAGGGACACGAGGCTTCTTTTCCCGCGGCGGCTGCGGTGGGTAGCCACCTTGATTCTGCTTTTTCCGCCGCGACTGAGCGCGCTCATCGAGGGTTTGCTCTAGCTGATCAAGCTCAGCGTCAACCTTTTCTCCCTCCGCTTTAAGCTGCTCCAAAGACACTTCTTCTTTTGGGGCGTGCTGGGCAAAATCGTCCAGAATCTCCTGGACTCGGTTGGAACGACGGATAATATCGGCGCGGTCTAGACCAACCAAACCGGCGATAAGCCCCTTCGCAGACTCCTCCGCTGCGTACCTGCTCTCCTCCATTTCCGCGCCTGTTTTAGCTCCACTGCGCGGCGCTCGTGGGGCGCTCGGCATCCGTGGTGCTCGGGGCGATTGTGGCTCCATATGTTCCTCCTTATCTTGGGTTGCGGTGTATTGGTGCCATCGGGAACTCGGTCTAAGCACCCGATGGTTCAAGACTTAGCTGGGGTGCTGTTGCTTGCATGGTTAGCGTCTCTGTGACGATAAAAGTGCCTATAGGAGGGCCGCGAGAAAGCTTCATACCAAACCGACCAGGGGGAGGGGTGCTAGACATAGCCATCACCGCGATTCAGCTCATCGGCAAAGGCACGAACAGCATCCATATCGGCATCGCGTAGCACCGTCGAACGCCGATCCTTCTTGCTCATGTGATCCCACTGCGCTCGGGTAAACTCACCCATCCCCAGAGAGGACAACCAATCCACCTTCTGAGCCACGGAAACACGAACAGCCAAACGGTCAACGACGACGAGACCGGCCTTATGCGCGGCAACGAGTTCAGTGAGTAGGGCACCGTCAGCAGTACGGATACGACGACCCCGAGCAGACTCAAATCGCCTAAACCATGTATCCCAATCGCGACCCGTGCGCAGACATCCGGTAGGCCGGTCATCACCGGTTGTCCCATACCGAACCAACTGCATGTGACCAGCAATCCCACGAGCACGCTTGTAGTCATCAATCGAATCCCAGGCACGAGTTTCAAACCCAGCCATCTCGTTACCGTCAATGATGTCCACCCGAAGCGAGTCCCGTAACGGTTCCCGCTTGAGGTCGAAGTCCAAGGCGGACACCGCAGGCGTGAGGTCCACGGGGTGGAAGTCCACCCGATTCACAGACCTCGACAATTCACGGAAGGGAGGGAAAGACGTGTACGGGTTCGGTATTTTGCCCTCGCGCGTCAGAGCCACGTCACGGAACCAACGACGCTCATCGATAGTCCCTCGTTCAATCCCCTCTGGCACCTTCAACCCGGCCTTAGCTAAAACTCCGTGGTCATGTAGGGAGACATTGCCGCGCGTAGAAAGATTCACGAGGTCATCTTGGTGGTGCTTGATTTCCCAGACAGTCGGATCACCGACAAGAGCCTGGCGCGCGTCCCGAAACACGTCGGCGATGCCAAAGCAATCGAAGTGCTCGATCTCCTCAACCGAGGTGATGAAGCCGTCGGTCGTGACCGACAAGATCGGAATCGTGTTGGCCATCGCCAGAAGAAGCGCGCGGACAAGCGATGTCGTCATAGACGCGTGATAGGGAGAAGTCACAGATGACCCACCGATGGACTCCATCTGCTCGGCCCATGCGTCCCAGCCGTTGCGCTCCGAGACGTCCTGAGCCAACTTTCCGTACACGGAATTCGTGGCAACCTTCACCATCAACTCCTCAGGAGACCCTTTGCCGAACGCCTTCTTCGCAGTCGCACGATCAGCAACCATCTGCTTAAGGGCGAAGCGCAGTGACATCGACGGAGAACCGTCAGCATTATTGAGCAACCTCATGCGATAACCGATTTGCACTCGCACCGCCGCCCCCAACATCAATGCGAGATACAGCTCAGGCCCAGCACACCAAGCACCGTGAAAGCCCGCGTACTCACCAACATCGTCACCCTGCGCGGCACCTGCACCGTGCGATGTACGTGGATACAACACGCAATCACCCTCAACCGTTGGCAGACAAGGGACTTTCACATCGGGTGGAAAGTCCCAACTGACATAGGCGACGACAGGTGTAATAGGCCCAAGGGGGAAATCATCGAGCGTGAGTTCCCGGTCTTTCAAGACCTCCTCGATGCAGCCGGTCTCGTAATCAACATCGATCACCGATGCCATTGCGGACGGGTACGCAGACTGGATGTCATGGTCGAACGTTGGATATGGGTGATAACCCGGTGACAAGCAGCTGTTCCAACCGCCGTGGAACGACATCTTGAACGCAGTGTGAGACTGGTTGGCATCTCCATCGACAGGCACAAGCTCGCGACTGGCGTAGTACGACAGGTCGTCATGCTCCTCGGATGCACTCGGATCAGTCTTAGCCACCAATCCACGGAACTGTATGAGGAAGTCTCTCTTAGAGGAAGCACCCATGTACTGCATGATGCCGTCACGAACAGCGCTCGCACCGGCACCAGACAGAGTGACAGGAGGCACAACGTTAAGACCCCACAACATTGCCAGATACTCGACCACGATGACAGCGTCGTTTACCCCATATTCGAGGAACGTCAGCAGATCGTCACCGCGCATAGCGGTCATGTCCTCGATGGCAACGCCCACATCGAGCTTCGGCACACCACATACGTCACCGAGGACTTCAAGACTCTTCTGCCCCGGAGCCGACTGACACATCGTGTCACGCACCAGCAACGAAAACGGCAGCCAACGGTAGCTATTAGAACCCTTACCAGATTTGCGCATGAACCGGGCAGGCTGCAAAGAAACCAAACCGCCCGAAGCCGATGTCACACGGTGCAGCACGTCGTTGTACTTCCCACCACCACTACGTTGAACCGGGGGCCTGCGAAATGCGGTCAAATCGGCGTTCGCAAAATGGCACGCCAACACCAGAGGGATCGACCTCTTGAACACTGCATCGCGGGTGGCGATATAATCAAACCGGTCATCAGCGTCATCACAACGCACATCACGAACTAGAACGCCGCGAGGATCAATCTGCGGACCCTTGCCACGCGCCAACACATGTAGACCCGCAGCAAGGGTAACCACATACAGCGCATCCTCCAAATAGATGCGATCACCTGCCAGCGGCAACACGACAACCTCCACAAGAACGTCATCGTTGAGTGGATCGGTGCACGCGAACTGGTAACTATCGATGGTGCGCTTAGTGACGTCGCCTTCGGCGTAGGTGAACTCGGTATCAAAGCCGACCACATGCGCCATGCGACCAGTACCCATAGACCGCACCGTCGGAAGCGCTCCAAACTCCACAGGACCGTCACCGGCACGAGACGGGTCAGCGACACACTCTGAGTCGCCATCATTAACCCCTGCAACCGCATCGGCATCCACCGCTGCTGCGGAGCCACGACGACCGGGCGCTCCGGCCCGGCCATTCTGTCTCTCCCCTAGGGGATTTTGGCCTGAAACGACTTTAGGGTCTTGACCAGCAGGAACGTCCGTAGAACTGCCTGAAATCGTGGCCAAGGTCTCCGAGACCTTAGCCACAGATCGAGGTTCACGACGTACCAAAACGGTGAAGTACGACGGGTCAGAACGCCCAGGAACGTCGACGGCAGTGTCGACGAGGCGTGATTGCCACTCGGTGCCATTCACGTCAAGCTCGATGAGTTCATGCTCATGACGCACCGTGTCGGGCGCGTCCTTGGGGGAGATCTCTATGCTCCACGACTCGTTCGCTGTCGTCATGGCCTCTCACCACCGACAACACGCCCATCTAGCCACGCCTCAATATCGGCGATTCTGTAGACGACGAGGTTGGCACCCACGCTGGCGTATCTGGGCCCTTTGCCCTGAACACGCCAGTTGTTGAGAGTTTGAGGGGCAATCCCGATCAGGGATGCCGCTACCGAACTTTTAACCGCAATAGGCTCGGCATGATCGACCAGTTTTAAATTAGAAACACCTTTCAAGGTTTGCTCCAGACATGCTGAAAGGGCCCCGGCCTAGCGGTTATCCGCTTTGGGGGCCTGCATATCCGAGTTGCAAACCTTGGGCTTTTATTCTGCCCGGTGCCTCGGTGGCCAACCGTCTCAAGTACGGCTGATTACATTTTACCCTACTTGTGAGGACAAATCAAAGATCGGCGGAAACATCGTAGCCACGACACTGTCCGGTACAGGGTCGATAAGATCCATCGTCAGTCCTTCACCTGCGGCGAAGCGTCGTCCGGTGCTAGGCCGGTAAAAGGTGAACGGCAACGTTTGATCGGCTTCGTTCTCCAGGAGCTCGAGTCGTGCCAGGAGGTGTTTGCGCGCATCGTGCAGACGCGGGTGTCGCTTCTGACGGCCTTTCGTATCGTTCTTCACAATGGCGTCCAGATACCTTAGTTCACGAGCTACGGCGCGGATTTCACCGTAAGTTTCAAGGGCGGTAAGCAAGAGCTGTGTCACCTCCTCGCGGGAAAGTGGGGGAGTGAACAAATCGAGAGCGTCAACATAAAGCGTGTGGTTATCGTCAACCAACGTGCGCAGCACTTCCTGGCGTCTACGCGCGACGTCGTCGGTAGACCATTTTGCAGGACGTTCTGAAGGATCCATACCAGCAATGATAACAAATTCGTACCTATTACAAAAGTGGGTCTATAGTGGTGTGTATGTCCAAGCAAATACGTGCCGCCAGAACGAAACTAAGCCCTGGGGAAGATTCCATCGATCGCGTCGTTGATGCTTTGCCGCCGCGTGGTCCATACGAAGCGAAAATCACCGTCCGACTATGGGACGGAACGACTTACCGCCCGACAATCCGGGCAAGGACAAAGGGGGAATTCCGGCGAATTGCCGTCGAGAAGCGGGACAGCAAGCTCAACTCGACGTCGACCAATTGGGATAAGAGTAAGAACTTCTCGGCGTTCATTACCGACGTTTCTAAGCCGGCCATCCAGGCGGCACGGCTGCGGCCGAACACGCGCGCCCGGTATGAGCTCGCATTGAAACAGGCCGAAGCACAGCTTGGAAAACATGCCATTGGCGAGGCTGTGAAATTCCGAACTCTCGAACGCGCATTGCAGGCCATCGCCACCGCAAACGGGTCGGAATCCGCACGGCAGGCCCGTACTGTCGTGAGCAAGTATATTCTGGATCAACTCATCCGCGAGGGCGTTATCGACCACAACCCGTTACGCGGAATCAGTATCGACCTCGGCGAGGTCAAGAAGGGCAATAAACCGCAAGGTGGTCACGCCCTGACGAACGCACAATACGACGCCGTTGTAGACCATCTCATTGCACGCGATACGGCCAGACCGTTACCACCGGGTACGGACAGACGAGCAAGCTCCATCGCAAAACATGGCAACGTGGTTGCGCTGGCACTACTACAAGCGGGGACGGGACTTCGCATCTCAGAGGCGCTGGCGGCGACGAGACAATCTGTAAAAGTCGCTAATGGGCAAATCGCGATCAGCATTACATCTGATCAATCCAAAACGCACAGAGGCCGTTCTATCCCGTTCCTGGACAAGCGTGTCGAAAAGTTTTGGTTAAACCGGCTCGACGGACTAGGAACGACCGACCCACTGATCCCTTCGCCAGGAGACAAGCAGGCGCACTGGCGCACCGACAACGCCGTGAAAGCGTCAGCGGTTCTGTTTAAAGATGTCGGCGCGCAGGTCCAGGACGACCACATCGCTTTAATGAGATCCCATGACTGGCGCACGGTGCTCAATAACCGGGCCATCGCGCGAGGGGTGCCCGCCCAGGTGCGTGCAGCCTACTTCGGGCATGACGTCGACGTGAACACGCGCAACTACACGGATTGGACTGATGTCGACGCTATGCGGGGAGCCTTGAATCTCGGTGAAGAAAGTGGGACTCAAAACGGGACTTAAGAGTCGGTAATCTGCGGTAAGGCGCAGTAAGGCCCAGTATGCTTATACCTCTCTAATCAGCAGGTAAAAGGGTAATAACTGCAGGTGGCTCGAACTTGAGGGTGAGAACCCAGAGGTCGTAGGTTCGAATCCTGCCCCCGCTACCAACTTCCAAGCCCCTACCAGTGGAAACGCTGGTAGGGGTCTTTCTCGTTTTATGCTGAAAGCGCCATTTGGTGCACTAGGCTCAAAATCCTGAACCGCGCAATCCCGCAACCGGATCTGCGCTTCACAAAGAGATCACTGCAGCACAATGACGCGGATATGATGATTTTGCCAAGAATTTCGATCCTGACGTCGATACCTATACTTGGAACGACGTGAGAGCCATCGAGGTAGAGGCACACACCTCGGTCGGATTCAGCCAATCTGAAGCGGAAGCACTAACCGATTATGGTATCGAGAAGCTCAAGCAACAAGGCTTGTCTCAACCTACAAATATCCCGTGGAACCCTGGAGTGTTATAAGAGTGTTAATGCAGCCCACCAACGAACAGCTGACGCAATTTCAATCGAACCTCGAAGACGTCGTCACGCCAACCATTGAACAGCTTCACACGCGAATCCAGGAAACAGGGCCCCTGTCATCTGATGACGCAATCAGATTCGTTGCAGATATCACTGCGCTGACAATATTCGAGCTGGCCGAGCGACTTGACGGAAACGCTGACAAAACCGGCGCCCTCAGCTACAGGTTCGCTGCAGCAGAAGGGGAAGAAGTGCGCCTGCCTGCCGAAGTGCTCAGCGCCATCACCGGATGGCTTTCCGCTCCAAAGGATCGAAACCCCCTCGCCGGGAAGACCAGCCATCCGTACCCCTTCGACTTTTACGGAGCCAAAGACTATGCATAGCGATTCCGCACTGCTGCTCATCGGGCGACTGTATGCGAGAGTTTACGACCAATCCATGGACTCGGATGCCGCCGAGCACCTCCACCATCTGTTGAGCAATATTCATGACACCACCGCCATCGATGAGGCCATCTACGCCTACCAAGGCGAAATACTCGGAATCCTGCTGGATTCAGTGAATCAGTCCGACTCGCTCGAGTTGTACACGGCGAGTACGTCGCAGCGCGAGTCTCTCAACTTGGCCATCACCGCCCTCGAAGATACACCTCAGTCTATGGCGGCACTCGACGGAATTGCGCAGTTGGCGCAGGTTGAACCACCAGCTCCCGGCCTAGCCAAAATCGACATCCCCACGGAAAATCTCTCGAGCGACGCCCGAAAACTTTCAGAGCTCGGCCTCCACCAGGGCATCGCCATTTCGGTCCCGCATTTGGGCATTCCGATCTTGGAAGGCGACGAAACCACTGACATCTCCACCTCGTCTACCGTATTGGGCGAGCAACGTTACGCCTCTGCCAAAGCCGTACCCAAGTGGCTGACTCACTTGTCGGAAACTCCGTCCGCTGGCTTCGTTACGTACCAGAATTCGCACGGCGAGACCCTCCAGGTCAAGTTCAATGCCAAGGGAAACTACTTCCCGCTTCTTCTCACGAACCATAACGGAGACCGCCATCTCGACAAACTGCCGTCCGCGAGACAAGCCGAAAACCACATCGTGGCCTGGCTCTACAATTCACAATCACCGATTATCTAGCTGCCACTCAAAAGCGGTTTGGTTCTGTTTACTTTGGAGATAGAAAACTGGGGGGGCCTGACCCCCGGCGTGTCTACTTTCCGGGGGTCAGGCCCATGAATGTCATGCGCAGGCTAAAAACGGTGGCCTGATCAAGATAAACTGATTGGTAAGGAATTTGTTGTGAAAGAAAGAACGATCATTCCGGGAATACTTCTTGGAATTGTCTTGGGCGTCGGAACCCTTTATGGCGGAGTGCTCCTGTCCACATGGCTTCCAATACCTTTCGTCTTCTATGGGCTACCTCTACCTTCATTGGTGGCGTTGGGTGTATTAGCCATGTTTGTCTACATGTTGAAAAAGGATCGGCTTAGCGACCGATCATGGCGTGCTTTTGCCTTCACATTCGCCGCAGCTTTCGTCGTATCAGCGTTCTTATGGGTGAGCACAATTTCTGGCTATGGAAACTTCGCATAGCCTATAGATATGGAACCGCTGTAAGGCCAATTACAGTTAGCCCCTCTAGATTGATGAACTGCTCCCCATTCGCCGATGAGGGCCATTTTCGTTTTCTTCGGCGGCCAGCGGCAATGGGCACGGCTTGCACTGGCTCTGGCTGAGGGCGCGCCGGTGCCGCTGCTCGACGAGCCTACGACCTTCCTCGAACCCGCCCACGCGAGTAGTGTTTTGGAGCTCGTTCGCAAGCAAGCCCGCGCTGGCAAGGCAGTCGTTGTTGTGCTGCACGACCACATGTTGGCTGGTCAGTACTCCGACACCAGGGCGGTTATGGACAACGGCGAGGTCATAGCCCAGGGGACTCCCAAGGAAGCACTGCGGAAGGATATTTTAGCCGCAGCCTACGGTATCGATGTAGAAATCTGGGACGATCCTTTCAGCGACGCCCCCGTCATCGTTTCCCGCGCTGTGCTCAAGGGCTAGAGCATTCGAAAGATGAACACCAAAGACCGCAGTTTGGAGTTCGTTCGCAGAGGCTGTAGATGATCGTGGCTAGAGCGGATTTCGGTTTCCGCTCCTCACCGCTATCCCTCATGGAACTCATCCTGTGGCTGCATGGTCTGTCATGGAGAGGGAAGCAATCAGGCTCTAGACAGTAAACCCTTATAAAGCTAAGGTAAGCCTATGCAAAAGAGAGACTTCACTAAAACGCGTGCGGTTATCGCACTCGTAGCCACCTTAGCCCTAGGCGTGGGCCTTGCCGCGTGTTCTTCTGATTCTTCTTCTGAAGGAAACGGAAAAAAGAAGATCGAGCGAGTTGTGGCGCTTGATTGGCGCTACGAGGAAATTCTCAAGGCCCTCGATGTGGACCCAGTGGGAATCGTGGAAATCGGTAAGTCGGAGGCACCGACCACTTTGAAAGGGCAGCTGGGGCAGGCGACCTCTGTGGGCCAGGCCAAGCAGCCGAACCTAGAGGTGATCCAGTCCTTGGAGCCGGACCTAATCCTGGCTAGCCCTACCCGTCAAGCTGATATCATGCCACAGCTGGAAGAGATTGCGCAGACGGAATCCTACCCAGATGAAACTTACTCGGACGTGCTGGACTCGATGGATGAGATCGCGGCCAAACTCGGCAAAGAGGAAAAGGCTAAAGATGTCCGTCAGCGCATCGAGGACAAGATTGCTCAGACCAAGGACACGGTAAAGCCGGGGAGTCGTGCGGTCGTGGCTGGCTGGTCCAGCGAGATGCTCTATACCTGGGTCAACCCTTCTTTCCCCCAGTCGCTACTGAGTAAAGTGGGCTATGACTATGCCTTCGAAGGCGAGAAGTCTTCTATCGAATCTAAGACTGATGTAGCGGAACTGACCGGCGATAAGCTCCCTGGAATGAAGGCTGACCGAGTCTTTATGTACAAGGACGTCGAAGCGTTTAAAAAGACGCCCTATGCCAAGGGCAGCGGTGACATCGTAGAGGTAGACCAAGATATCTGGTCGCGCGCTCGCGGGCCACTTTCCGCCGAGCATATGCTCGATGACATTATCGCCGCTGAAAAGTAGTGGCACCTCGAACTAAAGCCAGCGTCTGCTTGGTCCTTGCAACCGCTGCCGCTGCCTTTGTGTGGTGGTGGCGGCTCCGCCATGTTCAGGTGCCAGTTGATACCCCGTGGTTAGAAGAAGAGCTGCATAGCGTGGCTTTTGACCGTCTCCTTGCTACCACGGTGGTCGGTATTGCACTAGGTGTAGGTGGGTTATTGCTGCGCACGGCAACCGCGAATCCGCTCGCCGATCCGTCCATCACTGGTGTGAACTCCGGTGCGGCGCTCGGCGCAGTCGCAACCGCAATGTTTTTTGGGAGCGAAACCTCGAGCGTTGACCAGCTGCCCGGTGCGCTGCTGGGTGCGGGGATTGCTGTGGGGGTGACGGTGGGCGTCGGCAAGAGCGGTGCGATCCAGCGCATGGTACTCGTGGGCGTTGCCGTTTCCGCGCTGTGTAGCGCCTTGACCTCCATTTTTCTGGTGATAGATGAAGCTCAACTGGCGACGGTGATGTCATGGCTCTCTGGCCGGCTTGCCGGTGTACGCCTAAGCGATATTATGCCCGCGCTGGTCGCTGTGCTGGTCGTGGTTCCCTTGACCTTAGTCGGTGCAAAAACGCTGGACTTGCTCGTAGCAGGCGATGCCGTGGCCGGTGCTGTAGGCGCGAAGCCGGAGCGCATTCGGTTGGCGGCCATTGTGGCGGCGGTAGTGCTTATTGCTCCGGCCGTAGCTGCAACTGGGCCGATTGGCTTCTTGGGGTTGATGGCCGCGGCCGTAGCGTGGCGGGTGTGCGGCCCCCACCACCGCATGGGGCTGTGCGTGGCTGGAATTATTGGAGCAGCGGTGCTTTTGGTGGCCGATTCGGTTGGCCAGGCAATCTGGGTGCCGGCCGAGACCCCAGTGGGCATCGTGACTTCTTTGGCTGGCATGCCATTAGTGTTGTGGTCCGTCCATGCGCTGGGGAGGAGGAAGCATGCGGCATAAGAGATTTGTTGGGGTGCTAGTAGGACTCATCCTGGCGTTGGCGTTGAGCGCAATCATCGGCATGGGCGTCGGTGCGGTGATGAAACCGCCGGGCGAGGTGATAACCGCCTTCGTTACCGGAGAGCCGCTCATCTGGAAGTACCGCGCCCCGCGGATCTTGGTGGGAATCTGCGCGGGTATTGCCATGGCCGTTTCTGGCTGTCTATTGCAGTCCGCGCTACGCAATCCTTTGGCCGCACCAGATACGGTGGGTATTACCTCCGGCGGCGGACTCGCGGCCGTTTCGGTACTCATGGGAGCAGGCGCCCTGCCGGCCCACCTGCTGACCTTGATCGCCTTTATCGGTGCATTGGCTGGAACTGGGTTGGTTCTCCTTCTCGCCGGACGCGGGGCAAGCGATCCGGTGCGCCTGCCCCTTACCGGGGTGGCGGTATCTTTTGGGCTGGGTGCCATCACTGAACTGCTCTTGGTGCGCGCCGCGCCAGAAGCAGGAGCGGCCATGACATGGCTGAAAGGTTCGCTTTACGCCCGCTCGCTTGGCGACGCCACTATTGTTGCCCCCTTTATCCTTCTCGCCCTAACCATCGCGATGGTGGTAGCAAAACACCTGGATATGCTCGCGCTGGATGATTCCACCATGGCCGGCATCGGAGTGAGCACCAAGGCGTGGCGCCTAATAGCAGTAGCCCTGGCCGTTATCCTCGGCGCCGCGGGAGTCGCCGCGGCTGGTGTCTTGGGTTTCGCCGGGCTCATCGTCCCACATGCTGCCCGTTTGATTGTTGGTGCAAACCTGCGCCGGCAAATGCCCGTGGCGGCCCTAGGCGGCGCGGTCCTTTTGACTGTATGCGATACGTTCGGTCGCTGGGCCTTCGCTCCCACGGAAATCCCCGTTGGCGCGCTCATCGCGCTGATTGGCGCACCTTATTTCATTTTCCTATTGACTCGGCTGACCCGAGTGCGAAACGGAGGCTAGACATGACACTGACGTGTAGCGGATTAACCGTGGGCTACGGTGGCCCCGATGTGGTCAAAGATGTAAATCTGCACTTATCTAGCGGTCAAGTAACGGCTCTGATCGGGCCGAATGGCTGCGGCAAGTCGACGCTTCTCAAAACCTTGGGCCGCCAACTCACGCCCAGCGCGGGCGTGGTGTACCTCGCGGACCAAAAAATTAGTGAGTATTCCTCGCGTGCCTTTGCCCGTGAAGTTTCTTTCCTGCCACAACACCCCGCGGCTCCGGAAGGGGTACTAGTGCGCGACGTCATCGGCTACGGCCGCTATCCCTATACAGGGGCGCTAGCGACGATGCGGGCAGGAGATCATGCAGCGGTTGAGCGAGCTGCCTCGCGTGCTGGGGTGAGCGAGCTTCTCGACGTCCCCGCGGCAGACCTTTCCGGCGGTCAGCGCCAGCGTGTCTTCCTCGCTATGACTTTGGCCCAAGAAACACCAATTACCTTGCTTGATGAGCCGACTACTTACCTCGACCCCGCGCACCAATTGTCCATCTTGGATCTGATTCGAGACCTCAATGGCACCGGGGCCACAGTGGTCATGGTGGTCCACGATATGGTCCATGCCGCGCGTTACGCCGATAGAATCGTAGCCATGCGTGAGGGGCGCATTGTGGCCGAAGGGGCCACCGAGGAGGTGATGACCGCTGAACTCGTACGCGAAACCTTCCATGTTGAGTGTTTAGAGATGACTGATCCCTCCACCGGTCGACGCTTTCCCATACCCATTTCCGTGCACGCTCCTGAATTTTCTGGAACCCTAGAAGGAAGAAGATAAATCTATTTAAAGGAGTAAGTAGCAATGGCGAACGAACTAGGCCACGAGGTCGACTTGGACCGTAACGAATACAAGTACTTAGCTTCTGAGGATTCTGTGTCTTCAGCTGCTAAGTCTGACAAGTCCTCCGGGGCGGCTGCGGGTGTCGCTGCTGGTGCAGCTGCTGCGGGCGCCGCAGGCGCTGCCGGCCTGTCCAAGCCGGTCGGTAAGCCATCTGCGGACGGAGATGAGCCCACCGCAAGCAAGTATGAGCCGCAGAACCACGTTGTCGCTGGTGCGGAGGAAGAACATGTTGGCAAGGCCGCAGAGCAGCCGGACCTGCAGGAAGCGCTGGATGAGAATAACGCGGATTACGCGCCTAGCCAGCACATCGTAGGTGAGGCAAAGGAAGAGCACATTGGTTCCGCCCCACAGCAGCCGGACCTGCAGGAAGCGCTGGATGAGAACAACGCGGACTATGCACCGAGCCAGCACATCGTAGGTGAGGCAAAGGAAGAACACATTGGTTCTGCCCCACAGCAGCCAAACATTGATCTGGAAGCCTCGGGCGAGACCCCTACCTCCGTCAATGATCTGGATGTAGATCCAGAGATGTCTGGCGATGACCGCAACGAAGCAGATGACGTCACCGGCGAGGTTGGCAATGAGCGTTTGGACCAGCTGAAGGGGAAAGCATCGGAGGCAGGTAGCGCCGTAGGTGATGCCTTCCAGCGAGCGAAGGGATTCGTGGAAGACAAGGCTCACGAATACCAAGAAGAGACCACGAAGAAGGGCGGCTTCTTCGATCGCGTCAAGGGCGCCGTTCGTGATGCTCGCGAATCCATCGAGGATAAACGCAAGAATTAAATCCACGTTTGCTTCGGATTAAAGGGCCGTCTCCTTATGAGGAGGCGGCTTTTTTGATCGGAATACACTCGGCATTCGTCCGATCCATTGTGGATGCCGCAGAGGCAGAGAGGTCCTCCTTATTTGATGGGGTAGAAAAGCTGCACCTTTACTAAGGGACCCACAGGTGCTGCTTGTCAACGAACCCACGGCTGTCCTAAGGCGCTGCCGCTCCCAGTATGACCTGATGTTCAATTCCTGGTGAGCACCACAAAAAGGTGGAACGGACAGCTTAAAGGCAAGGTGGCTACAGCTATTGTTACCGCTTAGTCCAGCGCGTGGAGATATAGCCTGCTGATAAGCAGGCGCCTCGGCACGTCCACAAGGGGGCGCAGGAAGGGGAGGAAGGGCTCTGAGGCGGCGTCGATAAGCAATACCGTGCGACCATCGCGCAGACGCTCAAGGGTGAAGGTCTCCTCGCCGCGCTCGAGGTGTCCAGGGAGGGTGCCGTAGGTGAACCCGCAGCGGCCGTCTTCGTGGAAGACATCGACAACCCGGCAGCGAAAATTCAATGGCCCCAAGCCGAGGGTGACCTCCGCGCCGGGCTCAACAACATCATGGGTGGGGTGCACGCGGAAGAGACCACTGCGTTGTATTGACCAGCGGAAAAGCCGGTGTGCGGCGGTGTCAAAGTCAGCATCGATTACCCGCGACATATGCAGCTGGGGGAAGCCGGAGGTATCGGTATAAGAAAGCGGTGTGGGCATGTTCTCCATGATAGGGGAGGGGTGATCACCCCCGAATTCTGGAAGAAATATAACGGCTTGGACACAGTCACAAGAGTTTGCTGTTTCCACAATCTTTTCGTGCCAGTATCGAGCTTGCACGATGTTGACAACTGAAAGTAGGTACCTTGATGCTTCGCATTCCGCACCTTAAGAAAGTCCTGGTGGGCTCGGCTTTCGCTGGTGCGTTTTTCCTGGGTTCCCCGGCCGCAGGCGCCCAGGAAATGCCCCAACCGGATTTTGACTCCGCAGGGATTATTAACCAGGTCCGCGATGACCTAGCGGGGATCGGCATCCAGACCCCGCAGGTGGATAAAAATGTTACCGATGCTGTAGATGCTTCTGTACGCAATGCACAGGACGTGGCACAGCAGCATGCGCAGTACGCGGAGCCGCTGACTAATCCGAATCCCATCGGCCTAGCGGAGCAGGCTACCCAGCCGGAGTTTAAGCCGAAGGGCACCAATCCGAACTATAAGTGGAAAAATGATGGATTTTCCAAGGTAGCCGCGGGAAAGCCACAGGCTGATTACGTCCTACACCGTGTGCCGGGTTCCATGTTTGATGCCCCACGCATTCCAGAAGAGTCTGTTGCAGCCATGAATCAGGGTGAGTCCCTCTATGGTCCAGGTACCCCGCTCTACGTCAATGACACGACGATGTGTACTCTGACCGCGGCGGGCAACGATAGTGGCGGTCGCAAGGTGGGGCTGACCGCTGGCCACTGCGGCAATGTGGGTGACCCAGTTACCTCCGCTGATTCGGAGCAAATCGGCCCGACGGGCACCGTGGTGTCTAAGAACGAGGACTTGGACTACGCCGTCATTGAGTTCGGCTCCAAGGCTACGGTGTCCCGTTCCTACAATGGCGTAACCGTCAATGAACTAGGCGGTGGCGTCAAGCCGGGCCAGCAGGTGTGCAAGCAGGGGGTTGCCACCGGCAAGACCTGCGGCATTACCTATCAGCAGGCAAAGAAGATTCAGGTAAACCAAGTTTGCGCCATGATGGGTGATTCTGGTGCGCCGTTGCTTGTCAATGGCCGACTCATTGGTTCCATTTCCGGTGGATTCCTGCCGGTGAATTTCCCGTGCCGTACCCCATTGCAGGGGCCGGTTCATAACCCGACCGCTGCCACCAATATGGATGCGGTTTTGGCGGATATAAACCGCCGCGATGGCGTAGGTGCCGGTTTCACGCTGCCTGAAGACTAGTTGTACTGAGCCATTCGCCCGCTCCCCGCCTTGGGGAGCGGGCTTTTTGCGTCGCTGGCCGGTGCTGATAATCACAACTAATCGGCTCTTGTGTGAAATGCTTGCGCGGACTAAGGTTAGCCTTATCTAGTAGCTACTTAGGTGTGGCTAATCACACGGCAGAAGCCGGCCTAAAAGAACCGAGGTAACCGCGCGATGTTGCAGCTGTCCCTATTATCCCGTACCCGGCGCCAACCGAGATGTGAAAAATCCGAGTGCCTGCGCGCCGATCAGGCGCCGGTGGACGCTTTGGTGGAACTTCCTGAGTGCTGCTTGCAGCATGCCATCGACGAGCAGCCGGCGCTGGCACTGCGTTTGCGGGAATTAGGTTTCCGCCCGGGTGCGCGCGTACAGATTGGCCGCAAGGTAGCCGGCGGCGCCCGCTTAGTTACCGTAGGCACCGCCCGCTATGCAGTGGATGCGGCTACACTACGTCAGCTCGAAGTCATCCCGGTGGCAGCATAATGGCACGGAAAACCGCTGCGCCGAGCTGTCACTCCACCTCCTCCATGCGTATTGCGAAGGAAGGAACGCCGGTCCTCGCATTGGTTGGGGCTCCAAATTCCGGTAAATCAACCTTGTTCAATGCGCTCACTGGAGCGAAGGTGCAAACCTGAAATTGGCCGGGCACTTCCGTTGAGATAAGCCGTGGCTTGTGGGATGCGCAGCCAGAGGCCTTTGACATCATTGATCTCCCCGGTGCGTATTCATTGGATCCAATGAGCCCAGACGAGGAATTTACCCGGGATATGCTCGTGGAGGCCCCGCCGTGTGAGCGCCCAGATGTGGTGGTAGTGCTCGTGGATGCCACTGCGCCGGCGCGCGGACTGAACCTGGCCTTCCAGATCGCGGAGCACCCGTACCGGGTAGTGATTGGGGTGACCAAGGAAGACATCGCCAAGCAGCAGGGCGTAAGCATTGATGCGGCCGCGCTTTCACGCGCGGTGGGCATGTCAGTGGTGAGCGTGAACGGTCGGCGGCGCGAAAACTTAGATGCGCTCGAAGGCGCCGTTGCCCGCGCAATGCGTACCGAGCCGCGAACCATCCGGCCCAATGCCGACTTAGACCAGCGCTTTGCGGATTTGGATGCGGCGGAAAAGGCTGCCGTTTCGCGAACGGACGCCGGCGAACCGCTCAGCCAGCGCATAGACCGCGTGGTATTGCACCCAGTGCTCGGTCCGATTCTATTTCTAGCGGTGATGTGGGCCGTCTTCTTCATCACCACTACTGTCGCGGGTCCACTACAGGACGGATTGGAAGCATTTATCACCGGTCCGGTCTCCGATGGCGCGCGCAGCGTCCTGCCGGAACACTGGTTGGTCTCGGGCTTAGTAGTCGATGGCCTTATCGGCGGGGTGGGCATGGTGCTCACTTTCGCGCCGCTTCTTGCCCTGATGTTCCTGTGCCTGGCTGTGCTGGAGGATTCCGGTTATATGGCTCGCGCGGCCGTGGTTACGGACCGCGTCATGCGCACCATTGGCCTGCCAGGCAAGGCCTTTATACCTATCGTGGTGGGCTATGGCTGCAATGTTCCGGCAATCTCGGCTACGCGCGTGCTTGGCGACGTCCGCCATCGCATTCTCACCTGCCTGCTTATTCCCTTCACCTCCTGTTCGGCGCGCCTTATCGTATTTATGATGCTGGCCCAGGTCTTTTTCCCTGCTCATGCCGGTTCCGCGGTCTTTGTCATGTACGTGCTCTCCATAGCGCTGGTGGTGATAGTGGGGCTCGCGCTGCGCCGCAAGGTGTGGCGAGCCATGCCTGCCGAAGCCCTCGTTATTGACCTTCTGGCCTATCAGCTGCCCACGTTTAGACTCACCATCTCAGTAATGTGGGTGCGCCTCAAGGGCTTCTTGCATACCGCAGGCGGCATCATCGTGGCCACGGTGGTAGTCATCTGGCTGCTCATGTCCATTTCGGTCACCGGCGGGCACTCCTTTAACGAAGAGGCAGTGCCGCCACAGGATTCCGCCTATGGGGCTGTTGCTCAGGCAATGTCTCCCGTCTTTGCCCCGGCAGGCTTTGATTCTTGGTCTCTAACCGGCCCTTTGGTTACCGGATTTGTGGCCAAGGAAACCCTCATTTCTACGTGGGCACAGACCTACGCGGTCGAAGACGTCACTGACGATGCACCGGAAGAGCAAGCAGAATCCCCCTTGGCCAGCCATATCCGCGCTGATTTTGATGCGGCCTCTGGCGGGCACGGGCTCGCGGCAGTATGGGCGTACATGGTATTCCTGTTGGCCTATACCCCGTGCGTGGCCACGGTAGCCGCGCAGCGGCGAGAAATAGGTTGGAAGTGGACACTCATCGGCTTCGCCCTACAGCTCGCCACCGCCTGGATCTTGGCGGTAGCTGTCTTTCAAGTCCTCAAGGTCTTCCTATGAGCCCCACGGAGCAGGTAAAAGAGGCCATTACACAGGGAAATTCCAGCCCGGCCGAGATTGCGAAAGCAACTGGGTTAAGGCAGGGGACCGTTGAAATCATCCTTGCCCACCTTGAGCGCAGTGCAGAGTTGGTGCGGGAATCGCTTACCATGTGCCCCACCGGCGGCTGCGGCAGTTGCGCGCAGGCAGGGGGATGTTCTGGAGCAGCGGTGAAGCGCCGCGGTCCGGTGCTGCTCCAGCTGCGGAGAAGACCCTAGCCCTGTAGCGCGGCGAGGGCGTGTTTATGAAGCAGTCCGTTGGAGGCTACGCCGGATCCGCCATGCGGTCCGGGGTTTCCTTCAAGGTCAGTGAAAGTACCGCCGGCCTCGGTCACGATGAGGGAGGGCGCGGCGAGGTCCCACAGGGAAACCTCCGGCTCGGCGGCGATGTCTACTGCGCCTTCGGCCACAAGGCAATAGGACCAGAAATCACCGTAGCCGCGCAGGCGCCACGTCTTATCGGTCAGCTCGAGGAATTTATCACGCAGGCCGCGTTCGGCCCATCCGGTCAGCGAGCTCATTGCCAGAGAAGAATCGGCGAGTTTTTCCACGTGGGAAACGCCCAAGCGCTTCGGCTCACCGCCGAATACGCGGAAAGCACCGGCACCTTTGGCCGCGTACCAGCGGCGGCGCAGGGCAGGGGCGGAAACGACAGATACTACCGGCTCGCCGTCTTCCAAGAGGGAAATGAGCGTGGCCCAGACAGGCACGCCCCGTACGAAGTTCTTGGTGCCATCGATGGGATCGATGACCCACTGGCGGCCCTTGTAGCAGGCTTCGCCGCCGTATTCCTCGCCTAGCACTTCATCGCGCGGGCGGGAGCGCTTGAGAGATTCGCGGATCTGCTTCTCACAGGTGAGATCTGCATCCGATACAGGAGACATATCCGGCTTTTCCTTGACAGAAAGATCGGCGGCCTCGAAACGATGCATGGTCACCACATCGGCATGGCCCGCCAGCTCGAGCGCGAGACCCAAGTCTTCTTTGAACTTACCCACGGAGCCAATCCTCCATCTGATCCACTACCTGTTTATTGCCGGCCAAGCACCATTCGACGCCGCCGGCCTCTACCTTGCGGGCAGCACCGCCGGCCGCCTCCACGAGGGCTTTGCCGGGGAACCAATCCCAATCCGCCACCGAATGCTGCATCCATGCGCCCCATGTGCCATCGGCCACGGAGGACAGGTCAACAGAACCGGCACCGAGCATACGGACTGTAGCAAAGTTTTCCGCCACGCGCTGCCATGCCCCGCGGATATCCGCATCCACCAGCGAGGTTGGGTGCAGATACGTGGATAGTGAAATCTGCTCGGCCGGCTTCTCCTCTAGACGAGCCACCTCTTTCCCGTCGAGGGAAGTGGGGTAGTCGCGGCCGCCGAACCAGGTATAGCCCATGGCGGGGCGGTGGACGGCGCCGAGGGTGATCCCGGTGGCGTCGGTAAGCGCGAGCGCAGAGCACCAATAGTCGGAGCCGGAAGAGAAATTGTAGGTGCCATCGACCGGGTCAATGACCCAGGTGCGGCCGGACTGGGACTCGCGGGCCGCACCCTCTTCGCCGAGGATGCCGTCTTCCGGACGCACGGCCTCGAGCACGCCCGCAACGAAGCGCTCGGCCGCCCGGTCCGCATCCGTAACAACGTCCGAGATAGAAGTCTTTTGCTCTACGTCGACGCCCATCTCGCGCAAGCGCCAGGCCAGGCGGCCGGCGTTATAGACAAGGGCCTGCGCAAGGTGCGCATCCCCGTCATCCGCGTGCGCGACAATGAAGGTCTTGATGACCGCGTCGATCATCTCCTGCAAGCTCGGCTTTTGATCCATGCCCACCATTGTCACCCTAAACGCGGCCGATGGCTAATTATGCCGGCCGGGTGGGTAGGATTGGGGCCTATGCGTCCCGAAGTAACAGCACGGCTCAAGCAATTGGAAACCACCCTGACCACCATCGAGAAGGTCATGGACCCGGAGGCTTTGGCTGCCCGCATTCGGGAACTAGAGGCCCAAGCCGGCGACCCATCCCTGTGGGATGACCCCGCCCACGCGCAACAGGTCACCTCCGAGCTTTCCGCAGCGCAGGCCAAGGTTCGCAAGTTGGAATCGCTGCGCGGGCGCTTAGAGGACATGCCCGTGATGTATGAACTCGCGGAAGAAGAGGGCGATACCTCCCTGGCGGATGATGAGCTTGATTCCCTGGAATCTGCCATCGAATCGCTGGAGGTCACCACCATGCTGTCTGGTGAGTATGACCCGCGCGAGGCGGTTATCAATATCCGCTCCGGTGCCGGCGGCGTGGACGCGGCCGACTGGGCCGAGATGCTCATGCGCATGTACACGCGCTGGGCGGAAAAGCATGGCCACAAGGTTGATGTCTATGACATCTCCTATGCGGAGGAGGCCGGTATCAAGTCCGCGACCTTTGTCGTCCACGGTGAATACATGTACGGCCAGCTCTCCGTGGAGCAGGGAGCGCACCGCCTGGTGCGCATCTCGCCCTTTGATAATCAAGGGCGGCGCCAGACCTCCTTCGCCGAGGTAGAAGTCCTGCCGGTGGTGGAGCAGACCGACCACATCGATATCCCGGATAATGATGTGCGCGTCGATGTCTATCGTTCTTCTGGTCCGGGCGGCCAGTCTGTCAATACCACCGACTCGGCGGTGCGCCTGACCCACATTCCCACCGGCATTGTGGTGACCTGCCAGAACGAAAAGTCGCAGATTCAAAATAAGGCCTCGGCCATGCGCGTGCTGCAGGCAAAGCTACTGGAACGCAAGCGCCAAGAGGAACAAGCTGAGCTCGATGCGTTGGGCGCCGGTGGCAACGCCTCTTGGGGCAATCAGATGCGCTCCTACGTGCTGCACCCGTATCAGATGGTCAAAGACTTACGCACCAATTTTGAGGTGGGCGATCCCTCCAAGGTGCTCGATGGCGATATCGATGGCTTCCTTGAATCCGGTATCCGCTGGCGTATGCAGCAACAAGAAGATCAAGCTTAGGTCCATACTGATCGGGCTGAATTGAACGCGAAAAGGCCGAACTGAGGGGAGAAAATCCTCAGTTCGGCCTGATTTATATGGACCTAACCCGCGTAGTCCATCGGCGCGCCCGGTCCCAGCGGGATGCCGATGAGATACCAAATGACAAAGAAGACGAACCAACCCACGATCATGCACAGCGAGTAAGGCAGGGCGAGCGACATCAAAGTACCCACACCCGCGTGCTTGTAATAGCGCTGCAAGAAGGTCAACGCCAGCGCGAAGTAGGGCGACATTGGGGTGATGATATTCGTTGGGGAGTCACCGATACGGAAGAGCATCTGGGAAACCTCAGGTGAGACGCCCACATACATCATCATCGGCACGATGACCGGGGCCATCAGGGCCCACTGGGCGGAACCGGAGGTGATGAAGAGGTTGAGCAGTGCGACCATGGCCACCAGTGCCGCAAACATCACTAGCGGCGGCAGGGACCAGTGTTGGAGCAGCTCGGAGCCCTTAATCGCGGTCCACACGCCCAAGTTTGACCACTCGAACCAGGCCAGGAACTGTGCCACCGCGAAGAAGAGGACCAGCATCGGAACGAGGGTCTCGATGCCTTTGGCCATAAACTCCGGTACATCAGCAAAAGACTTCACGGTGCCTGCTGCCAGGCCGTAGACGATGCCGCATACCAAAAATGCCAAGGCGATCGGCACCGCGATGGCGCTAATGAGTGGCGACTCCATGAAGCTATCCCCTTGGCTCGCCAGCGGGGAGTCGGGGATAAAGAGCAGGGCAAAGAAGGCGGCAAGGAAGAGCAGGAGCGCGATGCCGGAAGCAATCAGACCGCGCTGCTCGTTGGGCTTGATGCGCATCGCCTCTTCATCATCGGTGAAGTCGTACTCCTCATCCTCCTCTGAATTTGCGCCGGCCCCACCGGCGGCCTTGGAGAAGGACACCTCTTCGTAATTAATGTGGTCGTGGTCCACGAGCTCGTGGGCCTTTTTGACCATGAGGAATTCCGTGACCGCGGTAATGATGAGGGAGAGCACCACGGCAGAAGGGATAACGAAGAAGATATTGGCCAGCGGGCTGACCTCATATTCTGGGTCCACAAACTGTGCGGCCGGGGTAGAAATACCCGCCAGCAGGAGGTCAGTGATATTGAGAATCAGCGAGGCATTAAAGCCGGCAGACGATGCCGCAAAGGCCACCATCGCGCCCACGATGGGGGAGCGACCCACGGCGTGGAAGGCCATTGCGCCCAGCGGGATCAGGATGACGTAAATGGCATCAGAGGCCACGGAGCCGGTCACGCCGGCCAGTGCCACCACGAAGGTCAGCATCTTGGCGCTGACCTTGGTCACCATCGCGCGCACCAACGCGGAAAGCAGGCCAGACTGCTCCGCCACGGCCACGCCGAGCATCACGGCAAGGATGACGCCGAGCGGCGGGAAGCTGGTGAAGTTCTCCACTGCATCAGTAACCATGCGTGAGATATTCTCGGTGGTCAGCAGGGATTCTACTTCGATGGTCTCGCCGGTCTTGGGGTCCTCAGCGGTCATGCCAATGAGGTGCCCCAGCCACGAGGTCACAGCGACTATGGCTGCGAGGATGACGAAGAGCCAGAATGGATCCGGCAGCTTATTGCCAATCTTTTCTACAGTGCCCAGGAAGCCGCTTGCAGAACGTGGTTTTTCTTTAGTTTCGGTTTCGGCCATTGTATCGGCACTTCCTGTCGATCGGTCGGAACAAATTAGTGTCTTAGACCACATTACTTAAATACAGTTCACAGCGTGGTGTCAACTTTAGTTGCTACAGTGATTCGCGTGATTAGATTCGACAACGTGACTAAGGCTTACTCCGCCGAGTCTCGCCCAGCGCTCGATGGGGTGTCCTTCGAGATTGCGGATGGCGAATTCGCCTTCCTCATCGGCCCGTCCGGCTCCGGTAAGTCCACCTTCCTGGAGCTCATGGTGCGCTATAGCAACGTGACCAAGGGTGATATTTATTTCGATGATTTCCACGTCAATGAGCTTTCCGGCAAGCAGATCAACGCGCTGCGCCAGTCCATTGGCTATGTCTTCCAGGACTTCCGCCTGCTTCCCAAGTTGACGGTATATCAAAACGTGGCCTTTGCGCTGGAGGTTATTGGCAAGAGCAAGTACCGCATCTCCACCTCGGTCCCGCAGGTCTTGGATCTGGTGGGCCTAGAGGATCGCCGCGATGCGTATCCGCACGAGCTTTCCGGTGGCGAGCAGCAGCGCGTGGCCATCGCGCGCGCGGTGGTCAATCGGCCGAAGCTGCTGCTTGCCGACGAACCCACGGGCAACCTCGATCCCTCCACCGCCGACGAGATCATGGACTTGCTGCTGGGCATCAACCGCCGTGGCACCACCGTGGTCATGTCCACCCACAACGCCCGCGCCGTCAACAAGGCCCGCAAGCGTGTCCTGGAGCTGCGCAACGGAGTCCTCGTGCGCGATGAGCACGAGGCGATGTACGAGGGGGAAGCATGAAGCTAGGTTTTATTTTCCGCGAGGCTACCAAGGGTCTTGGCCGCAACCTGACCATGACCATCGCCATGATTATTACCACCGCCATTGCGGTAGGCCTCGTCGTCGCCGGCATCATGGTGACCAACCTGACCAAGGACACCAAGGAAATCTATCTCGACCGCGTCGAGGTCATGGTGCAGCTCAATGAGGATATTTCCGCTGGTGACCCGGACTGCTTAACCCCGGCCTGCGCGGATCTCCAGGGCCAGCTCGACGCGGATGATTCCGTCGAGTCCGTGGAATACCGCAACCGCGCGGAATCCTATGAGCGGTTCAAGGAGCTTTTCCAAGACACCGATCCCGTCATGGTGGAACAAACCTCGCCTGATGCGCTGCCGGCAGCGTTCCACGTGCGCCTGAAGGATCCAGAAGACGCTTCTGCGATCGATGCGATTCGGGATAATCCGGCGGTAGAGGATGTCGTCGACCAGCAGCAAGAAGTGCGCGATGCCGCAAGCAACCTGGATTCTATCCGCAATGCCACCTTCGTGCTGGCCATCGTGATGTCCGTGGCGGCCATCTTCTTGGTGGCCAATATGGTGCAGATCGCCGCGTTCCACCGCACCCGCGAAACGGAAATCATGCGCATGGTGGGCGCGAGCCGGTGGATGACGCAGGCTCCATTCGTCATGGAAGCAGTCCTGGCCTCGCTCATCGGCGTGGTCTTGGGTGGCGCCGGGATTTTTCTGGGCAAATCCCAAGTGGTAGACCCGTCCCTGCAGGGACTTTATGAATCCCAGCTGCTGGCTCCTATGAAGTCCGGCGACCTCTGGATTGCCCTGCCTCTCGTTGGCCTCCTGGCGCTGGTGGTTACCGCCATCACGGCCCATATCACCCTGCGGTCCTATGTGCGCAAATAGTCTGTTTGCCGGGCCAGTCAAAAGGGCACTACACTGGCATAACTATGGCTAAGAAGGGCAAGAAAAACAAGAAGGCGGCATCCGGCGAAGCAACGCTCGCTACCAACCGCCGGGCCCGGCATGACTACAAGATCCTCGAGGAAATCGAGTGTGGCATCGTCCTGCTCGGCACCGAGATCAAATCCCTGCGGGAGGGAAAAATCTCGCTCAATGATGCCTTCGCCACCATCGACGATGGCGAGGTATACCTGCGCAACCTGCACATTCCGGAATATTCCATGGGCTCGTGGACGAACCACAGCCCGCGGCGCACCCGCAAGCTTTTGCTGCACCGCCGCGAGATCGACAAGCTCTACGGGCAGGTGCGCAACGGCAATAAGACCTTGGTCCCGCTCAAGGTCTACCTCAAGAATGGCTACGCGAAGCTTTCGCTCGCGCTGGCCCAAGGTAAGCAGGACTACGACAAGCGAGAGGATATTAAGCGTCGCGACCAAGACCGCGAAATTTCCCGCGAGCTCGGCCGCCGCGTGAAGGGCATCAATGTTTAAGACGGCGAAGGTTCACGACGTAGTAAAGGGCGAGGACACCATCCATGGCACTGGGGTGCTGGTGGATCGGATGTGGCCCCGGGGCGTCGCCAAGAGTGACTTGGCCTACGACGAGTGGTTCAAGGACGTCGCGCCGAGCCCCGAGCTGCGCAAGTGGTGGAATCACGACGAGGAGCGCTTCGACGAGTTTGCCCGCCGCTATAAGGCCGAGCTCGATGACAATGACTCCGAGGAGCTCGCCCAGCTGCGTGCGCTTGCCGACGCCACCCTCCTCTTCGCCGCCGCCAACCGCACGGTCAACCATGCGGTAGTCCTCAAGGAATGGTTAGAGGAGCACTTGAGGAAATAAAAGCGGGTGGGGTAGTGTTGAACGAACCGTAGGGAAGATGCACTATCCCGTCCCTACAGCATGGGGTTGATTTGGTTTCGACTTCGTGCACTGCGCCAGGGGAAGCGTGCCGGTGCAGGCTAACGACCACCGTATAAGCGTCGTAGCAACCAATAAACGCAGAGAAGAACTCTCAGCGTGACTACGCCCTCGCTGCCTAAATACAGCGACGCGTGTCTGTCAGCCTAGGTTTCGTTCCTGACCTAGATCCTGGCATCGACTAAGGAACTAGCCGGCTGGCCGGGTCATCAGGACCAGTCGGGACTCTTACTGGTGACTGGGCCCATCATCCGGACGTGTTCGCCCGATCCGGAGGGCCGAGCAGAGATTCTGTGCGGACTGCGCACGGAGAAGCCCTGGCAAGGTGACGAAGGACCCGGGTTCAATTCCCGGCAGCTCCACCGATAGGCCCCCGAGAAATCGGGGGCCTTTTTCCATGCAATGGCTTTTGAATCTCTTGCAGCATTGAGGAAAGGCGATCTCACAGTGGACTTGGGACCTTACTATATGGCTTAGACCGCCCACCGAATCCTGCCTTTTGGCGCGGGGTTGTTGGCATGTAGCGTGGAAAAGTGTCGCAAAATCCGACCTGTGCTGGGGATTTGTCATTGTTGGAGGGGTTGGACTACATTAATCCAAGTCGCCGCGAGGTAGCCGGGAGGTTACTTTTGAGCGAATTTCGTACGGACTTGGTTCAAGGATTTGACAGGGTTCATTGAGTTGAGTAGGTTTGTACGAGCCGCCAACGAGAGGTTAACGGTAGGTTAATTTTTGTGGTGTGCGGATGATGTTTGAGAACTCAATAGTGTGCCAATGTACTTTT
>ERZ1031255.13-NODE-13-length-58531-cov-13.683357_pt1 | contig 58531 bp, 56 predicted proteins | sample MGYA00518054_ERZ1031255 | MGnify/ENA primary metagenome ERZ1031255 (study PRJEB33718, sample SAMN03159809) | human skin metagenome | collected 2014-02-25 | study: EMG produced TPA metagenomics assembly of the PRJNA266117 data set (Human skin bacterial metagenome...
CCGAGGGCGCAACCGCGGCTGCCACTTCTTCCGGCACCGCCAAGAAGTATCCCAAGGTGCTACCGCCTGAGGGCGCGCCGGTTCCACCGGCCCGCATCGAGCAGTAACCCCGCACCACACCCCAAAGGGCGCTACAGTATCCCCTATGCAGCGCCCTTCCTTATTCCCCGTAGCATCCATCCTTCTCGCCGCTGGCCTCACCGTGAGCGCCTGCGGCTCCGGCTCCGATTCCGGTAACAACTCCGCGCCGGCAAATGAGCCGGCCTTTTCCACCGCCCAGGACAATAGCTCCGCCGCGGGCGAAGCCGAAGAAGAATCCGGCCCGGAGAAGGACACGAAACAACCCCGCACCGAGACGGTCACCAAAGAGGCCGAACCGGAGCAGCCCGCACCGCCAGCCGGCGGCAACCACAACATCAACGCGGGCCAGATTGGCGGCTACTGCGGGACGTCCTCGTCTGGCGATTCCATCGACGCCGGCGATGCGACCTCCTGCGAATTCGCCGCCGCGGTCTTCGATGCCGCGATGCAGGCTAGCTACACCATGCGATCGAAAGATCCCACGGTGACGGCGGTATACCACGCAGATATCACCGCCAGCAGCCCGGTGACCAAGCAGTCCTATAACCTGGATTGCCACATGGGCAGCGACCGGCGGAATCTCACCTGCGAAAAGCCCGGTGATAGAACGGTGAGTGCCTCGTTTGAAACCGCGGACAGGAGCGTGTGGACCAAGCGCGTGGCCACCACGAACTAACCACTCCCCAGAACCTTGCCCACACCGCCCACCAGGTCTGCCCCTACTCCAACGCCACCCGCGGCAATATCGAGGTCACCGTCAGCGTCGTCGAAGACTAGCGTTCTTGCGTACAATCGGCGGACGTACAAAGACCCAATAGAAAAGGAGTCATCATGGACGCCGTTTACACCACCGAAGCACTCTCCACCGGAGCAGGCCGCGACGGCCGCTCTGTAGTCAAAGATTCCGATCTGGACTTCACCATGACCGCCCCTAAGGAGATGGGCGGCAGCGGTGAGGGCGCTAACCCGGAGCAGCTCTTCGCTGCCGGTTACGCCGCTTGCTACCACTCCGCCCTGAAGGCAGTGGCCAAGGACAAGGGCGTAGACGTGGAGAACTCCTCCGTCGGTGCCCGCGTTAACCTGGGCAAGAACGACGAGGGCTTCTACCTCGGCGTGGACCTCGAGGTCACCATCCCAGGCGTTGAGGACGACAAGGCACAGGAGCTTGCCGACGCCGCCCACCAGATGTGCCCTTACTCCAAGGCCACCCGCGGCAACATCGAAGTCAACGTTGGTGTTGCACAGGACTAATTTCTAGTCCTTCCCCAGCCCACGCCGCGCTGTCATGCGCGCCGCGTGGGTATTTTTATGCCTTGCACGCATTCTTTTGTCGGCGCCCAGAAGACCACTCGGCGCACCAGCAAGGCTCAAACCCTATTTTTTAAAAACGCAGGTTTTTATCAAATAGACTGCCGACTGGAGCGCTTAATTTATAAAATCGTCGATTTTTAACAATTAGGGTTCCCCTCGGGCTTCCCTTAACTGCGCTAATTGATCGAAATGGACCTCGCTAAGAAAAGTGCCAGACGAGGTCAGGCGAGCTAAACTTCTTATCCCCCTCACCACGCTCCAATTAGTGTGAACCATCAAAGTGAAGTTATCTTGCGGCGATGACAGGGTGTATTAGGACGAGCTTTCCGCTTAACTTTCTAATACTCTAGATAGCTCCACATTCTCGTAGTAAGCAGAGTGCGATTTAACTGTTTCGCTCACGTCGTGGTTGACCGCAAACGAGGCGTCGGGCCTGGCCCCCGGAAATTGGACAGGTCGGGGATCAGGCCCTTGAACCCCCTAACCGCCTTGCCTACCCCACCTTACCCCGATACTTCTCCAGCAGGACCTCCAACTCAGCGAAGAGAGCTGGGCCGTACTTCGAGTGGTGGAGCCCGCGCTCTACGCTCGGGGAAAGAAGCCGGCGGGATTGCTGAGGTCATGGCGCATGCCATCATGCACCACGACGCGAACGGGGTGTCCCTCGGAAATGAGGAGAGCGATGGCGCCGGTAAGCTGCAGTTCTCCGCTTTTGCCGGGAGTGATATGGCGAAGAGCGCCAAAAATCGCGCAGCCCAAAAGGTAGCGCCCCGTGGCCACCACATCCGAAGGCGCACTTTCAACCGCAGGTTTTTCCACCATGCCCACAACCTTCTTCACCCGATCATCGTCGGTAGCCTCCACATCAAAGACGCCATAATTCGACACCTGCGGCGGCTCCACTTCCACCGCCAACAACACCGAACCGCCATGCTCCTAGTGCACCCGAATCATCTCACTCATGGCGACGGTCGGCTCAATAACGTCATCAGGGAACATGACCGCAAAATAGTCTTCATCAACATCCGAAGCGGATTCCTTAGAAAAGCTCTGGAACCCACCCGGCTCTAGGCGTCAACGTTCCGGTAACCAGCTCGTCATACTCACCACCTAAACGCAAAAGCCCCTCCTTGAGTTTAATACTGTTCTCACTTTCCTGCGCATGTCCATCACACCTGTCAGAATCGAATCATGTCTGTTGAAGCTCGCGCGCTGTCACTCCGGCGTTTGATGCATGATTCTGCCGCGATCCGGCTTCTTGCTGCGGATAATGCGCCGGTGATCCTGGCTGTCATTGCGGAGTACTTTCCGCGCGGTACTCGTGCGCGTCCGGCGGCGGAAGTCTATGAACTCATGGTCACTGATTTTGAAGTCATCGCCAGCGAGTTTCCCATGCCCCGCACGCCACAAAGCTATTGCAATGATTGGGTCAAGGCCGGTTGGTTGGTGCGCAAATCCGGGAGAAGCTCACGGGGTGAAACACTCGAGCCCAGCGAGGAAGCATTATCTGCACTGGAAGCTATCGAGCGCTGGGAAGCACCAGTGACCACGGTAACAGCCTCCCGTGTGGAATCGATAAGCTCGGCCTTGCAGAGGTTGGCGCGGGATACTAATGAGGACATCGCCAGCCGCGTGGCCAGCTTGGAAGCAGAACGCGCGCGGATTGACCGCGAGATCGAGAAAGCACAGCTGGGCCAGTTTGAAAGACTTACCGCTGCGGAGACGGAGGAACGAGTCCAGGACGTTCTCAATATGGCTATGGCAGTACCGAGCGATTTCGCTCGAGTGCGCCACGAGCTCGAGGCCCTCAACCACCAGCTTCGCCGGCAGCTCTTGGATCCGGAGGGATACCGCGGTGACGTGCTGGAGGAGATCTTCAACGGCGTGGACCACATCGCGGAATCAGACGCTGGCCGCAGTTTCCAGAGCTTTTATTCCCTCCTTATGGATAGGGAGCGCAGCGCCTGGCTAGACCAGTGGATTGAGCAGGTACTCGATAGCGATACCGGTCGAGACATAGCACCGGTTAGGCGTAGGCAGCTGCGCAGCCTCTTTCGCGATATGGAAGAAACCAGCTTTGAGGTAAACCAGACCATGACGGGGTTGGCGCGCAGCCTGCGACACTACGTATCCTCGGAACAATTCGCGGAGGATCGCCGCATGATTGAGCTACTGCGAGAAGCCCGCGGAATGGCCATTGATGCCGCGCAAACTAGTGAACTCAAGGCCTTCCACCGGATGGACACACCCTTGCAGCGCATCGGCATGTCTATTCACTCCGTCTCCCGCATCCGCTTGGCCAACCCTGGGCGCGAGGTGGTGGAGGAAGCGCCCGTAGCCTTCCAACCAGGCGAAGAAGATGCACAAGCCCTGTATGAGCTGGTGCGCGAGTCCGAGATCGACTTTGAGGAGCTGCACGAAGCGATTCGGCAGACAGTGAGCGATTCCGGCCCCTGCACCATCGCCCAGGTCCTGCAGGCCCATCCCCCAACACAAGGCCTGGCCAGCGTGGTGGGATTAGTCCACATCGCTGACCAACATCCGCTGCCTGCTGTGAGAGAGTCTTATGAGAAAGTCACGTGGACTGAGGAGGATGGCACCATACGTGCCGCGCAGATTCCTACTATGTATTTCGATCACACAACTATTGAGGAGCTTCAGTGACCGCCGCTCACAGTCCCCGCGTTGATTCCGCACACGAGCCCCCGCTGTGGGAACACGATCAAGGAACGCTGACCTACCACTCGCGCCGCGCCTTGGTGCAGCTGCTTCAAGGGCCACTTATTCGCGCGCAAAACGAGCCGGTGTTGTGGGCAGCGATTATCTCCGATGAACAGAACCTGCGTGCCCGGCTGCACGAGGTGTTCCTCGAGCTCGTCATCGATGAGACCGAGGGTTTTGCTTTTACCCGCATGGTAGAGAAAGACAGTTTGAGCATCCCGCAGGTGCTGCGCACGGACAAGCTCAAGCACATCGATACCGCCATCTTATTGAACCTGCGCCAGGAGCTGGGGCTGGCGCTGCCGGGTGAGCGCGTCATCGTGGACGTGGAGGATCTCCGGGAAAGCATCGGCTATGTCCGCGCGGTGGATAACCGCGACGAGGCCGGGTTCACTAAGCGCTTCAACGCGGCCATTAAGCGCATACAGAATGACTATTCGCTGCTCAGCGCCACGGAGACCGAAGGCCGGCTGGAGGTCTCCCCGGTGCTGCGCCAGCTTTTCGATGCCTCAACGGTCACCGCCATCCGGGATGAATACGCCCGCTTGGCCCGGACGGAGGACACTGAGGAGGACTCTACCGATGACTAAGCACACAACCCTTTACCCAGGCCAGTTCCGCATCAGCCGCATCCAGCTCATCAACTGGGGAACCTTCCACGGCTACTTTTCCATTCCGGTAGCGCGCAAAGGTTTCCTCATCACCGGTGGCTCGGGGTCAGGTAAATCCACGCTGCTGGATGCCATGTCGGCCGTCCTCGTTCCGCAGAACCACGTGAAATTCAACGCGGCCTCGCAGCAAGACCTCGGTCGGCACAACGGCCGCAATTTGGTCTCCTACGTGCGTGGTGCGTGGCGGCAGCAGGAGAATACTCAGACCGGTGAGATTACCCCAGAGTACCTGCGTGAGGGTGCCACAAACTCGGTGGTGGCGCTGACCTATGACAATGGCCAGGGCAAACAGCACACCCTCCTCGCCATTTTCCGCCTCAACGGCGGTGAGAACTCCGTCGGCCAGATCAAGAAGTTGTATGGGCTGGTGCCGGGCGATGAGGACGTCGATAAGCTCAGCCCCTTGCTCACCCGCAGCCTGGATACTCGCAAGATAAAGGCCTTGTATAAGGGGCCCGGTGCATCCTTCACTCCAACCTATGCCACGTTTGCGGACCGCTTTCGCAAACGTCTGGGTATTAAGAATGTGGAGGGCCAGCTTCTATTGCACCGCACACAGTCCGCGAAGTCACTATCCAGCCTGGACCAGCTCTTTAGGGACTACATGCTGGATGTGCCGAATACCTTTACCAGGGCGGATGAAGCTGTGGAACAGTTTGAGGACTTGCGCCAAGCCTACCTGCGGGTCGAGGACGTGAAGGCCCAAATTGATACGCTAGCTCCCCTGCCCCAGTTCCACTCTCAACGGTCAAGCGCCGAGGCAGAGAAAGAGAAGGCAGAGGCCATGAGCGAGGCGCTGCCGGCGGTACGCGCACGCCTAGTGGCAGAGGAACTGGACTACCGCATCCGTGCGCTCACAGCACAGCTGGAGGAGGCCCAGTCCCAGTCGGAGACCCTCAACGCTGAGGTCGCGCACCTGGATGATGCCGAACGCCGCGCCGCGGTAGCCGTTACCCAGCTCAGTGCAGGCGAGCTCGATGCTTTAAGTGCCAAGATGGAGACTGCAGATTGGGAGATTGAGCACCGCACGAAGGAATTCCAGCGTCTGAGCACGGCGGCTGGCGCGTGGACTAAAGATTACGAGTTTAGCCCCCACGGCTTTGCTGAGCTGCAGGCCAACGCAAAACTGCGCATCGCGGATTTTGAAACTGACTCCGCCGACCTCACCAACCAGCAGCAGGAAGCCGGCGTGGGCGCCCGCGATGCGGCCACCGCCTGCGCGACACTCGAGAGCGAACTGCGCTCCTTTAGCTCGCGGCGCACCAACATCGACAAGACTCTGGTAGAACTGCGCGCGCAGCTAGCTCGGGATACCGGCTATACCGAATCCGAGCTCCCCTTCGCTGGTGAACTCATCGATATCAGCCCGCAGCAGGCGGACTGGGAGCCGGTGATTCAAAAACTCCTCCACGGTTTTGCCGCCACCCTGCTCGTGCCCGAAGCTGCCCGCGACACCATCAACCGATGGGTCAATTCCCGCAACGTGGGCACCCGCCTGGAGTACCGCACCATCCCGGAGTTCGCCCCCGTTCCGGCCTCCGCGCGCAGCCCGCGGCAACTCATCCACAAGCTGGAATTCCCAGACCACGCCATGGCGAATTGGGTACGCCAGCATATTTCGCGCCGCTTTAACTACGAGTGCGTGGACTCGGTTGCGGAGCTGAATAAGGTCACCACCGCCCCGGCGGTAACGCGCGACGGCCTGGAAAGCCGCCCCAAGGATAAGGACGGCTCCACCCGCTTCATCAAAGATGACCGCAAGCGTTTTACCGGCACCGCCTGGTACCGCGTGGGCTCCACCAACACCGCCAAGATTGAGCTGCTTCGCGCCCAGCTCACGGAGGCCAAGGCCACCGCTCGTGCCACGGCCAAGCAGGTCCAAGACCTGAACCGGAAGATGGACATCTTGCGCTCCCAGCGCGATAAGGCCCAGCAGGTGCTGGAAACCTCCTTCCAGGACATCGACACCGCCTCCGCTAAGGCCCGCCGGAAGGACCTGCAGGAGCAGTATGACTCGCTGGCCTCCTCCCCGGAGGCCCAAGCCTTAGCTGCAGCCCACGAGCAGGCCAAGCAGAAGCTTACGGCTGCACGCGACCGGCTTAACGCCGCCCAAAAGCACCTGGGCAACATCGAAGGCGAGCTTGAGCGCTCCACTGCGCGCCGCCGCGCCATCGGCACCGTACCGGAAATCCATGACCGGGACATCGCGAAAGCTGTCGAAGAAGCCCTACACAAAGGCAAGCGCAAGCTCACCATTGATGACATCGATGCCCGGCGCGATGAGGTGCAAGCTAGCCTCCAGAACACCGCCCGCACTGCTACGCGGCGCATCGAAGACGCCAACGCGAAGATCGTCTCCGTCCTCCACACCTACCTGGCCCAGTGGCCGGCGGAAGCCGCGGATATTGAGCCGCAGGCGAGCTACGCGGGCGAGGGCATCGAAAAGCTCAAGTTCCTGCGCGCTGACCGCCTGGCGGATTTCCGCGCCCGCTTCCTCGAGCTGCTCAACGGCGCAACTGTGCGTAACCTCTCCCACCTCACCACGGACCTGCGGCGCGCCCGCAGCGATATTGAAATGCGCATGGAGTTTATCAACAAGTCGCTTGAGCGCTCGCCCTTCAATGGGGAGCGCACGCTGCGCATCGACGTCAAAGATGCCCGCGGCCAAGTAGTCCACGATTTCCAGCGGGATCTCGACGCCGCTACCTCCCACAGCTTGGGCGAAATCAGCGCCGATGATGCAGAGGCCGCCCTCGCGCGCTACCACGCGTTGGACAAGATCTTAAGCCGCTTGGGTTCCAGCCAACCGGAGGATATCCGCTGGCGCAACGTGGTGCTAGACACCCGCCGGCACGTCAGCTTCATCGGCCGCGAGTGCTACCCCGATGGCACCACGGCCAATACCTACCAGGATTCCGCTTCGCTGTCTGGCGGCCAGGCGCAAAAGCTCGTTTTCTTCTGCCTGGCGGCGGCACTGCGCTTCCGTCTGGCGGAGCCCGACCAAGACGTGCCTACCTATGGCTCCATCATCCTGGATGAGGCTTTTGACCGCGCCGATCCCACGTTTACGCGCACGGCCATGTCTGTCTTCACGTCCTTTGGCTTCCACATGATTCTGGCCACGCCTTTCAAGCTCATCCAGACACTCTCGCCCTACGTGGATGGCACGATTGTGGTCAAGTACGACGAGCCCACTATCAATGGCCGCCCGCAGGCCCGCACGGGCTATTCGCTTATCGACGCCTCCACCTACCAGGATCCCGACCATGCGCAGCCCTAAAGATCTGCAGTACCACACCGCAAAATACCTGCACAACCACTTCGCCGAAGCGCTCGCCGAACCGGATTCGCTGCACTTGGCGTGGCCACTACACCCACCGACAGCCACTGCCGCCGCCCGCGATATCGGCACCACCCAAGACTTCATCCGCGCCTGGCAGCGCTGGCCGCACCAGGATGAGCTCGTCTACGCGTCCCGCAATTGGTCGCGCGCGGGCCTCGGCACGAATAACGTCCCTACCCGCATCACCATCAACGGCGCCGAACGCATCGCCGCTGCTGCCGGTCTCACCGCCGAGTACGCCCGCGCCCGTAAGCGTGCGCACAGCATCGCTGCCATCTTTCCCGACTCCCCCGACTTCGCCCACACCGTCCGCCGGTCTTATACCCAGTGGAAGGACTTAAGCACCTACGATCTACGCTGCCTCGCACCGTGCCTGACCTGGCTGCGCGCCAACCCCAACTCCGGCGAGTGGGAGCGCGCCGTCCCGGTGGAGGGCGTGGACGGCAAGTGGATTGGTGCCCACCGCCGCCTGCTCCTTTCGCTCCTCGCGCCGTTTGGCATCACGGACTTGGGCCTGCGTCGCAGCGATACCCGCCTGCGCCTGCGCTACCTCAACCACGCCCCTGCGCTCAGCGATATCGAAATCCCCCTCGCCCAGGCAGCCAACCTTTTCACGGACAGCCCTCCCCGCGTCCTCATCGTGGAGAACAAACAGACCTTTCTGGCCTTGCCCACGCTTTCCGACGCCACCCCTCCCACCATCGCCCTCCTCGGCTCCGGCACCGCCGCCCACCAACTTCACGCACTGGACTGGCTCAACCACACCGACATCACTTACTGGGGCGATCTCGATGCTGCCGGCTTTGCCATCCTCAACGCCGTGCGCGCCCACTTCCCCCACACCACATCCCTGCTCATGGACACCGCCACCGTCACCACATTCCAGCACCTCGCCGTCCCCGACCCCGGCGACGGCTCCGCCACACTCACCCACCTCACCACCGAGGAGGACCGCGCCTACCGCCAACTCTTCACCGCCGGCAGGCTGCGCATTGAGCAGGAGCGGATTCCGTTTTCTCATGCGAGTGCGGCGATTGTGGAGATTTACGGACGAACTCAGCTTTAGCGAACCCCCGCATAGCAAGCCCCTCTCCCAGGCACCCCGAGATCCTGAATCACATTGACTAAATCTTGATTCACGCGTTTAATCGAACCTAACGAGGAGTGCAAACATGAACATACCTACTGATTTTGGAGAGCGCGTTCGTACGCAGCGCCAGCTGCGCGATCTTAACCAGCGAGATCTTGCTGCCATGACCGATGGCATTCTGTCCCAGCCGACTCTTGCCCGCCTGGAGACGGGCACAGCCACGCCAACTCTTCACCACATCATGGCCCTCGCATGGGCTTTGGGCATCGATGCCGCCGAGCTTGTGGATGCCACCCCGCTCTCCCAGCGCGTACGCGTTGCCGCCCGCGGGGACGGCGTTGGCGTGGATACTGCGGCACAGCAGCTGTTGCCTTTCCTTCAACTGCGTGTGAATTTGGACGGCCTCAATGCCTAAATCGAAAAGCCCATCACAGCAAGGCATTGACCTAGCTGCCCGCTTTCGAGAAGACCACCTGCTAGGTACCGAACCGATTGATGACATCAATGGCCTCATGAAGCTGGTCGAGGCGGACTTCATTATCCTCGAATTGCCGAGCGGCTTGGATGCCTTAACTCTTCGCGATCCCACCTCGAGTGCATTAACAGTGGGGATAGGAACGAGCAGTAATCCGTATCGCCAACGGTTCACCGTGGCACACGAAATTGGCCACATCATGGCCGGTGACATCACAGAAGACGGAGCTGCCCTGCTCTGCGATCCAACTCATCCTTCCGAAACGCGCGCGAACACTTTCGCACGGTGCGTGCTCTGCCCTGTGGAGGCACTCCGTACTCTGTCCCAGACTTCGTCCCAGGAGGAGCTCTTATCGGACGTCGTTCAGCGCTTCCAGGTCTCCCCCACTGTGGCAGCAATCCAACTCTGCCAGGCCGGGCTCATTTCGGAGGAGACAAAGGAGGAACTCAGAAGCTACTCCACTAAGCAGCTCGCCTCTCAATTTGGTTGGAAAGCCAACTACGATCACGCTGCCAGGATTTCAAAGTTGCCTCGTGCCTCTGAAAGGCTCGTTGCTGATGCTTACAAGGCCTACGACCAGGGACTCGTGGCTCTTTCTTCGGTTGCCTTCGCTGAACAAGTCAACATCGAGGAAGTACTCGATTCAACAGGTGGTTCGCAACGCCCATCCCAGGACGAGCACACAGATCGCAACAATATCGAAGCTGACCTAGCAGACTTCTTCGCTGAAGAATAGGTGCGGCATGACTAGAAAATTTATCTTCGCCGATACCAGCGTGCTCCTCAATTTCATCTGCGCCGGCGAACAGGATCTCCTTCTCAAGTTCGTGGGCGATGAACAGCTTCACGTACCGCAAGCTGTTAAGGACGAAGTAGAAAGAAAGCTAGAAATTCCGAGGTTCCAAAGCGGCTCTAAAACCTGGATTTCCCTGGTCACACACGGTCACATAAAGGTCCTCGCGGATGATTATGACCGCCTATGGAAGCACATCCATCTGTTCTCTGGCCCTGGTTACACAATTCAAGGCGGGATGGCGAAGAACCTTGGCGAGTACACCGCTATCGCACATTGTCTTGCGCTCCTCGAGGACCATCCCAACGCAATGACTGCAATCATCATCGACGACGAAGAAGCGAAACAGCTCATACGGAAGCGACAGGCGGCAACAGTCTTTACCACCGAAGCAGTGCTCCTCCGCTGCGTGCACCTTCACGCCCTCACGAACCGCGGTGAGTCACGACGGGTGTGGGAGAAACTCTCGAAGTTCGACAGTCTCCTCCCCTTCGAAGAAACTGTGCTCAACGATCGCACTCACTATCACCGCTTTAATTAGTCCTCGCCTCATGCTTTGTCATCGCTGGGTTCCACGACATCTAAAACTATCTTCAGTTGCTTTGCTAATGGGCTAAACGAACTCCAGCGTGGTAGCGAAGATTTTCTGACGAAACTCAGCCCCCAGAAAAGCTGCCAGCCCTACTCTCCCCTCCTCCTAGCTTCCCTACGCTCGCGCCTTCGAGCACGTTTCGCTTTGCGAATGTCGACGACCCAACGCGGAACAAAAGGCCACGGAAGTGGAACCCCGAAACCACCCGTCATCCCGACCGCTCCGATAAAGACAGCTGTCAAGAACACAACCCGCAGCACTGAGCCGACAAACTCGGGAGGGTTCATGCTTTCAACCAACCCTAGGACACCACCAGCACCCAGCATTAGCGAGCAATAAGGATAATAGAAGAGGACGCCATCACTTTCTTTACCTTCCCAGGCGCTTTCGTCGTACCACTGTTCCGATCTGGGATGCCGCCGCACCTCCAGGATGTAGTAGGCCCAAAAGAGCACCATGACAAGCACCAACCCGATGTAAAAGAGCAAATCGGAAGTATCCGCGTCCATGGATATGGCCTCCTGTGGCTGCTGGTGGCAGTATGCAATAAAACGCTACCAGTGCCCGCTGAGTAAGGCATGAGACTAAACAAAATACGTGCGCAGAAAGCACACCGGCCACGGAGAAACTTATAGGCCCAAACATTTGTCGCGCCTGTAGTCCTGCGCCCTTAAGGCCTTTAGCTTGCCCGACTTCCGCAGCATCCGCGCCGCGCAGACGCCCACACCTTCGCTCTGCCCACCATCGAGTCCTCTGCCACAGCCTCGCTTGCCGACGCCCCTTTCCACCCCCGCTCACAGCGACCCAGTACTTTTGGGCCGCAGTCCGCACCCCGCGCATTGGTACACGATGCGGCCTACCTGCTGCACGCCGCTTAGCACTGCCTCCCGCATACCCCCCTCATCCGCACCGACGCACCGCTCTTCCATGAAGCTGCCACCCTGCGCCCGGAGAGATTCTGGCCCGTAGAGAAAACTAACGCCGGTAAATCGAAACTCCGCAGCCTCAGCCAAGCATGAGCCGCGCCGCGGGAGCTCGTTAGGGCCGGGGCATAAAAGGAGCGGGCGCTTAACGACGCCTCCCCCAACCCCTCTATCCCAATCCTTAAACCAAGATTGCCCACATTTCCGCGCATTCACTCGAGTCGCTAAAGAAGTCCCAATCACTCTTCTACATGGACAAGGTTGAGGCCGCGGCCGACGCTGCCTTTTCCGACGTCTAGTTTCGCTCCAGCCGGAATTTTTCCATAATCGCTTCCAAGTCATGGAACAATGCCGGTCCGTACTTCGGGTGGCGGAGACCGAATTCGACGCTGGCTGGAATGAAGCCGGCGGGATTGCCGAGGTCGTGGGGGATGCCATCATGCACCACGACGTGGCCGGGATGGCCCTGAGAGATGAGCAAATCGATGGCGTCAGTAAGCTACAGCTCCCCGCCTTGACCGGGAGTGATACAGCAGAGGGCGCCAAAAATCGCGCGGTCCAAAAGGTAGCGCCCCGTAACCACCAAATCCAACGGCGCATCCCAAGGCGCGGGCTTTTCCACCATGTCCACAACCTTCTTCACCCGATCATCGTCGGTAGCCGCAACATCAAATTCGCCATAATTCGGCACCAGCGACGGCCGCACCTCCACTGCCAACAACACCAAGCCGCCACGCTCTTAACGCACCCGAATCATCTCGCTCACGGCAACGGTGGGCTCAAGACCGTGGTCCGAAAGCATACCTGTAAGAGAGTCCTCATCCGCAGTCAATACAGACACTGCCAAGTTAACTGCATGCCCCAGCCTAAAGACTCGTCTTGAATAATCGAATCTGCATGAATACTTTCCGCTACACACTGTGCCTTCGCTGCCTGCTCAGCTATTCCTCGAGCACGAAGATTCTCAACTAGAGCTGCGCACTTATCAACATGGCTAAGCACCTCGTACTTACTAAAGACGTCACCATCACCAACCCTAGATGCCGCCGCAGATTCCTCCATGTTTATCGGAATACTGAGGAAACCAGTGGCCGGAGAGAATCCTCCTTGGGCGCTCTTTAACTGCCTTTGGTCAAAGGCTTCCAAAAGAAGAATTAAAATTCAGCAATCACAGACCGAATTCGGTCGCGGGTTAGCTAAACTAGTCCAGAAAGAATTTGCGACGCATGAATTAAGGAAGCAATAATGGACCTGCACATTTTAACCATGTCTCGTGGTGATGCGTATCGCCTCAGGGACTGGGTTTTGTACCACCACGAAATCGGCTTCAACTACTTTCATATCATTCTCGACGCTCCGAATGACGAAAGCGAAAACGTACTTAAAGAAATCTCGGCAGCAGTTCCGTTGAACCTTGACATTACCGTCAAGGAGGCAAACGGCTCTTACTTCGACAATTTATCCCCTGAGGAGAAGTGGACTGAAGTTAAAAAGTGGCGATCCGAACACGCCGAGTATATAAACAACAGCGGCCTGCCAATTGTAGATCCACTTTCTGACCGTCAGTACAAGTACTTGCCAGAAAAGTTAGCTGAGCTAAGTGAATCATTCCCAGAAGATTGGGTCGCCGTTATTGACGTTGATGAGTACATCGCATTGCCTAGCACATCGACCCTGAAGTCGATTATTAAAAACGCCAAAAGCCCCAGACTTCGACTATTAAATTTCAATTTTGATATGTCGAATTGGACACCCGATCAGCTTGTACGAAATCAAGTTCATCGCTGGGCTCGCGAAGACATCGTTGAATACGGAAAGGGCTGGGACAACAGAGTCAAATCAATTGTAAAGATTTCGGAAGCCCTCCCAATGAGTTCTGTACACTCAATTTCTCGCGGCTCTTTTGAAAGGCTCCCAGAAGAAACTGCAAGACTTCACCATTACAAGCACCCAAACCAATCCTTAGGTCTGGAATATTCCGTACTTGATCCCACGATTGCTCCCGAAAACCGAAAATAGCCTCGGACGGGGTTCCCTAGTGACTAGATAGTTTGGCCTCAGAACTATGATCATCTAAACGAATATTTCTAGTTTTAGGCAAGCTCAAAACATAGTCGGCCAAGGCATGGGCATATACCGGGTTAACGCGTTCGGGTCTCCCTATCCCAGTTCATGCCGGTACTTGTCCATAATTTCCTCCAAATCACGGAACAGCGCAGGACCGTACTTTGGATGGCGCAGTCCGAACTCCACGCTGGCGGGAATGAAGCCGGCCGGGTTTCCTAGGTCGTGGCGGATGCCATCGTGGACCACGACGTGGACGGGATGGCCTTCGGAGATGAGCAGATCGATGGCGTCGGTAAGCTGCAGCTCCCCGCCCTTGCCGGGTTTGATGCGACGGAGGGCGTCGAAAATCGCGCGGTCCAGCAGGTAGCGGCCGGTAGCCACTAGGTTCGACGGTGCATCCTCGACCGCAGGCTTTTCCACCATGCCCACGACCTTCTTCACGCGGGCGTCGCCAGTAGCCTCAATATCAAACACCCCGTAGCTGGAGACGTGGGCGGGGTCGACTTCGACCGCCAGTAACACCGAACCGCCCTGCTCCTGGCGCACCCTAATCATTTCACTCATGGCTGCAGTCGGCTCAATGACGTCATCGGGAAGCATGACGGCAAAGTAGTCCTCATCGTCATCCAATACAGGTTCAGCCAATCCCACTGCGTGCCCCAATCCCAGTGGTTTTTCCTGGGTTACGGCAACTGGGTGAATGATCTCCGCGGCACGCTCAACCTTTGCCGCCTGCTCATCCTTTCCACGAGCACGGAGAATCTCTACAAGGTCCGGGAATTCATCAAAGTGGCGCAGTACTTCATCTTTGCTTGGCGACGTCACAATAGCCAGCCTCGCTGCCCCCGCCGCCGCAGCTTCCTCGGCGATCATTTCAATGCCTGGGGTGTCCACAACCGGGAGCAATTCCTTGGGAACAGTCTTGGTAGCGGGCAAGAAACGAGTCCCCATGCCAGCGGCTGGGACTACGACGGTGCGGACAGATTGAGAGTTAGCCATGAGGCAATCGTATTATATTGTGCACTCTGACCATGGTTACACCCTCCAGATTTCCGGCAAGCAAATTTCTGACTCGCGCCGACAATAGGGCTGGCTTCGCCCACGCTTAATGAGACTCCAAACGGTTCTTTGCCTCTGTATGCTAGACGCGCTGTGACCACGCATTAGTTAGAACGATGAACACTAGAGCTTCGAATTCATCGGCAGTACACATTTGATTGAGTCTCAAATAATGGGACGATGATGGACCAAGCTTTTATTAAAGCCTATCTCAGGTCCCGACCTTGTCTCGCCTGTCGCACCTATGCCCAGTATCATTAAAGATCTTGGTCTAGACCAGTAAAGGACTCTCTCTATGAAGAAAAGATTTTCCATTCCTTTCGACGCCACTAGTTGTTCCATAGCTCTTCGGACCGACAAGGACTTACGCTGGGCTTTTTATGCTTTCAAAATCGATTTCCCAAAGATTGAAAACCCTGAATCTTTGACAGAGTCGACTGGACTCAAATGGAGCCCCGGCCTCAACTCCCTCTACCGATATTCCAGTAGCTCTCAGGGAGGCGAAACCACGTACAACTCCCCCTTCAAACTGCCCCAAGGCTGTGACGAAGTAATCATCGAGCCCGTCCAGTGGAAAGATCGGGCTAACCCAATTCCCACCCCACCATTCGAACTAGTTGTCACGGCCAATTGGCCTGGGGCAAATGTAGTTACTATTTTTGGAGAGCCGCTTAATGACTGACATTTCTGTAGTAATTGGATTCCGCGATTGGGGCGCACTCCGGCTTGAGCTAGCACTGGAGTCTATCCGTCAATCCTTTGGCCAGTTCGATGGTGAGGTTATTCTCTCTGACTTTGGCTCTACTGACCATGAAGCAAACCGCAGGCTTGCACAGCGACTGGGCGTGAAATACGTATTTACGCCGGACCAAGGTTATTGGTCTCGTTCTGAAGCTCTTAATGCAGGATTCGTGCACGCGGACGGCGAAATCCTGGTATCTACCGATGCAGACATGGTTTTCACGCCTAAGGCGTTTGAGCGCATTGCCGCCGTAGCCAAACAGGATGGGCAATCTGCTTACTTCTTGCAGTGCCGGGACCTTCCCGAGGGAATGGACGATTCTTGGGTAGCTGAGCACCCCAATAGCTGGAAGGAAATGGAACGAGCTTCTCGGCTACGTCCACGCTGGGGAATGGGCGGAATGATGGCGATTCCTCGAGAAGGCTTCGACCTCATTCGTGGGTTCGATGAACGCCTTCACACCTACGGCGGTGAGGATCTCGATTTCGCGCAACGCGCCCGTCGAGCTGGATACAGGACGGTCTGGATAGATGACCCCGAGGTGCGCATGTACCACATGTGGCACCCCAAGACGATCAACACCGTTAATCAAACCGACGAGGGAAGAGAAGCAGTACGCTTCAACAGGTCCGTCGTCCACCACGACAAGTCGTTCGTGCGAAATACCAATCAGTGGAAGCATCGCCGCGGCGACGAGAACCCGGCGGTTTCAGTGGCCATTTCCACATACAACCGCGCAGATTTCCTGAGAGAAACGATTCTCTCGGTACTTAACCAAACGATGCAAGATTTCGAAATCGTAATCGTCGACGATGGCGGCTCTGACCACACGAAGCAGGTCGTAGACGAATTTAACGACTCCCGGATTAAGTACTATTGGCAAGAGAATCAAGGCATTTCGGCTGCACGAAACCTTGCAGCCGAGAAAAGCACTGGCTTCTACACTGCCGTCATCGATGATGATGATCTCATGCACCCTCACCGGCTCCAATGGCAGCTCGAGGGAATCGAGGCCGGCGCCGTTGGAAACGTTGGCAGCTTCATCAATTTTGAGCACGACGACGGAACCATGCAACTCTTCGTGGGTAAGAATCCTACCGCGGAGCGTTCCATTCCTACCGGTTCTGCACCGGGTCATGGTACTTGGATGCTGCAAACAGATGTCATTCGAAAGCTAGAATATGACACTTCTCTTTCCAGCGGCGTAGACAACAATTTCTTCCTTCGCCTGCTCCGCTCTGGCTACAAAGTAACCCACACAGGCAAGCCCCTCACGCTTCGCCGTATGCATTCAAGCCAGGTAACTAATACCGACGTAGGCAATCAAACGCGTGCGGCCGCAGAAACCCTCAACTTCTTGCGCTGGCGATATGACGAAGCACAGCGCAAAATCGCTGAAGAACGGGCCAATGCCACACCACAGTGGCCAAAGATTGGTGACAAAAAGGAGATGATGGAGGAAGCACGCCGCTACCTCCCCGATCACCTCAGCACCAAGAATTTAATCGTCACCTCGCCCCTACCCCAAGCGGAATGGACCGGCCAAGTTACTGCCACGAAGGTACATCTACTAAAACACGGGGAAGACGAAGCCGAGGAAGTCATCACCGACGTTTCAATCATTCTCACCGCTAGCTACGAAGATATGGTTAAGCTGCGCCAAAGTGGGGCCGAATTCAGCGTTGCCCTGGCGGACGGAGATGCACCTAGTGATCCGTTAAATGTACTAGCAAACGGCATCATTCCTTCCCTGAATGCCAGCGAGCCCGATGCAGTATTTGCACTTTTCATCCGGCTCGCACCGGAAGGCAAGTTTGACGTGTTCGTAGGCGACCATGGCTTGATCGCCGACAAGTTCGACACTCTAGAGAACAAAGCCAACGCGTTTGTAGTAGGACCGAAGCACTTCGAGGCAGACAATGAAGTTTAAACGAATTCAGGAACCAGGAAACCGAACTGGCTACGAAGCCGTTCTCTCGGAATACGACTCTATTCCCCCGAGCAACAAGGTCATCATTGATGAACTGCCGGAAAAGATTGACCCGAACCGCGAGGCCATTGCGCTATATCTCATCTTTGGAAAGTGGGTAGGTTCTGATTTCGCAGTCCCGCAGTGGATGTCCCCTCATACCGGTGAAACCATTGCGCGGGCAGCATCACCTATCACTGTTCACCCAACGCCTTTTGAGTACTACCCAAAGGGCCTTCCTATAGGCAACCGAGACCTCTTATGCACCGACTCAGTCGAGGTTGGCAACGAGCAAAGTACGGTTTCAGTCCTTCCCGCTCACTCTTGGTCTGGCGCAGTGAGAGGTTTCGATTCGCTCATGGTTTCTTCTAACGCCTTTGTGTTTCAGGAAACCCCCGAAGACGTAGCCCCGCTAGTAGGAATCGCCGTTCTTTTCGCTGAGGATCTGAACGCCGATTCTGTTTGTGTCCGAGCTAATCTTGCCGAAAGTGAAGAGAACCGAATAGCCGAGCTTCTTTCAAGCGTCCGCTTGGGTTTTAAGGCTACACAGGGCTAACCACACAGAAATAAGGGCTCTCGCAAGTTCTAGCGAGAGCCCTTAACTCTATTCAGCGCCGAGGCCACGGAAATAATCAAGGGTTTCCTCAATTCCCCGCCCAAGGTCATACTCCGGCTGCCAGCCCAAATACCTTTTTGCTTTTGAAGAATTTAGCGAAGAACGAGGAACATCGCCCAATCGAGCCAGGGCAAACTCCGGGTCATCGGCCACACCCGCCGCCTTCGCTACTGCTGTGTGTAGTTCCCTATCGCTAGTCTCCACTCCCGTACCGATATTGAAACGCCCGAAGTCACCGGGTGTGGTAGCCGCCAAATAGAAAGCTCGAGCAACATCTTTGACGTACACGTAGTCACGAGTATTGGAGCCCGAACCAAATACCTTGGTGGGTTTACCGCTCAGAAGCCGCTGGCTGAAAATCGCAACGACCCCGGCTTCACCATGGGGGTTCTGGCGTGGACCATAAACGTTAGCCGGCGCTACGAAACTTACGCTGATGCCATACAACCGGTGGAACATCTCCAGATATAGTTCGCCGGCAGCTTTGCTGGCAGCGTAGGGGGACTCGGGAGCGAGCGGATTATCCTCGCTTACAGGAAAAGTTTCGGGCCTGCCATAAATCGATCCTCCGGAGCTAGTGTGAACGATTTTCTGTACACCACTGCGGCGGGCCGCATCTGCCAGTTTGATCGTTGCAATAATGCTCGACTCAGCGTCTTCAACTGGGTCTGCCACCGAATGCCGCACATCAATCTGGGCCGCAAGGTGGAACACAACATCAGTGGGATGTTCTTGGAAGAAGGCACCGAAATCAAAATTCTTTATATCGCCTTCAATGATTTCAACTGTTCCGGATTTCATGGCGGATTCTAGATTGACTTTCTGACCCGATGAAAAATTGTCCAGCACAGACACAGAGTGTCCCCCAGAAACAAGTAAATCCACCAAGTGAGAACCGATAAACCCGGCTCCTCCGGTAACTAGAGCGCGCATGCCCTTAACAATAGCACCGCTTCAAAATTCCCTGCCAATTAACTGTGAGCACAAAGAGGACCAGGGATTACTCCCCCTTTTCCTTCCCCCAGCCTCTTCTGCCATAAGCGTGAAGGACCACATGCTATAAGCCAAATGCTCTCAGGACTCTACCGACCAAGCATAGAAGCCCCGCCACATCAGAGACAGCATCTTATGAAAGCTCAAGGAACTGCCTCCACTCACGCCGCACGTGTTGCGGAGATTTTGCAGGCTCATCGATGGGGCGAATTAGTGAGTTAGTCGGTGCAAAAGCGAGAACCTTAAATGTACTATGACTACGTGAGCTATGATCCTAGAAACCTAATTGCTTTGGTAAGTGACGAAATTTTGAAACCAAAGCTGCCAATCAATACTTATGACCGGATTAAGTCCCGCACAAAACTTATGCTGGGCGAAGCGAGGTCCCGCGGCTGGGAGACCCAAAAAGTCAAAGACGGCACATGGATATTTTTGAATAACGGTAAAACGGTGGGAGGAACCGTTTACCACGGCCCTTCTACCCAGAGCATGTTCGCTAGACGGGTTTCCAACGACAAACAGGCCACAAAATTGACCCTTCAAGCCAATAACGTGCCGACGCCTAACGGCCAGAAGTTCAATTCAGCGACTAAGGCTGAGGCCCTCGAATATTTTAAGGCGCAAGATCGCCCTGTCGTGGTTAAACCGAATGGCGGTACCCGAGGGCGAGGCGTGTCTCTCAATATCAAAGATACCGAGTCGTTTGAAAAAGCTTGGACTAAAGCAGCTGACAGCGGCTACGGCGATGAAATTGTAATCGAAGAATACTTCGCTGGTTTCGACATTCGCGTCTTAGTCATCGGTGGCCGTGTACGCGTTGCTTGCTCTAGGCTAAACGCATTTGTAGTAGGTGACGGGAAGCATACGGTTCAAGAACTGGTGGATCTCGAGCTCCAACGCCGACAGGCCGATGCTTACCTAAAGTCTACGGAGATCAACATAGATGAAGATTGGCTAGCCGAAAGCCCTTGGACACTCGAGCAAGTGCCCGAGCACGGCGAAGTAGTCGTTCTAAATCCAATATCCTCCGTAGGTGGAGGCGGCTTCACGCTTAATGTCATCGATAAAATTTCTCGTCAACACATCGCGGTTGCGGAGCGCGCTGCTCGGGCTTTCCCAGGAACGGGAACAGTGGGAGTAGACATTTTCACCTCTTCCCTACAGCCTGACGCCGACATCACAGTTCTAGAAATCAATACGCAGCCTTTCTTCGACATTCACCACTATGTAAGTTACGGAGAGCCTGTTAATGCGGCTAGCTATATTGTCGACCAGATCGAGCGAACACAGCTGCTCTACTCTTAGGCACTAGTTAAGACTCTAGGCTTTGCTGGGTCGGCGTAACACCGCTGAACCTCTGCACTGCCTCGGGCTTAAAAGTGAGAACCAAGGCGAACTAACTTGTCAGCCTGCCCTCGTTGCTAGAATCTGTGCGATAAGCAACCCACTCCTAGCTCAGATGATTGGAACTACATGCGTACCGAGCACCTAAACCATATTCTGGACTCTCTGCCCAGCCTTGAACAAAATTATTGGCAAGATGGCTACACCACAGGCATTCACAACGCGTGGATTCGGACTGTCCGCCGCTCGGGGCGCAACTTCCATATTGACCGCTCGAAAAAGAACCGTCCGTATATCACTCTAAAGGATTCTGCAGATGCACCCATCGGAGTAGTTACTCCTTGGAACGTACCTACCTGCACTAAGACAGCTGGGCGAATCTGCCAGAACAAAGTAAAAACACAAAAAATCCTGCACACTGCTGGCATTAATGTTCCCTGGTACCAGGTTTTTGGACCGGACGAGGCTGACAAAGCCTTCGACACCGCTTTTGCTCAAGGCCGGAGGGAAGTTGTGGTCAAAGCACCAAGCTTCTCCCAAGGTCTCGGAGTTTTTCTCAACGTTACTGAACAGGACTTCAAAGAGCGCTTCCACGAATGCGTGGAGATGCAAAAGGAACGAAAGCGAGAGCCCTCGGTAATTGTCCAAGAAATGGTTGACGGCTTTGAATTGCGCGTCACCGTTGTGGAGGGAGAGTTTTTCGGTTCAATCATCCGAATCCCTGCCTACGTTACCGGCGACGGAACCCACAATATCGAAGAACTGATGGCGCTTAAGAATGAAGAGCGTCAGAAGGACCGCGCACGAAGCAAGCGGCTTCTTCGCCGAAACGCGAACATGGAAGCGTTCATGCGCTCCAATTCATTGTCTTTCTCCGATATTCCCGAAGCAGGAGAACGCGTTCTCCTCAGCGCAATCTCTAATATTTCTTTCGGTGCTGAAACTGCAAATATCACCGATATCATTTCGGAGGAAATTAGGGACACCGCTGTTCGAGCAGTTGCCGCGATTCCGGGTCTATACACTGGCGGCGTCGATATCATGGTGCGTAGTTTGAAAGACGACATGCCACGAGTTTTGGAAGTCAACTCTTTCCCTCACGCGACATCCTTTATCTACCCCACTTACGGGGAATCTATAAACCCCATCGCGCACTATCTGGACTCGTACTACGCCCAGCACAAGTTTGCAAAAGGCACAGAAGAGACCTTCTCATTGAAAGAAAAGCAGATGCTTTCTTCTCGCCATGACTTCTGCAAACTAAAGCTGCAGCTATTTCCCACCCAAGACTAAAAGTGAGGTCGGTGAGCATGAGCACATCATGTTCACCGACCTACAGCCTTGGGCTAGTCATCTTTCGCCGCTAGCCATTCCTTCCGCAGCCAACGGTCAGCCACGTACAAACGCCAAATGAATTTCACGATCTCTCTTTGAGACGACTTTTCGGGAACGATAAGTTCTCCGTTTGCGGCCGCTTCCAAGATCTTCCCAAATTCGGGAGTGACCTTTGAAATGAGCAGATCCCAGTTAGCAGATTCCACCAACTCACTGGCCATCTGAACGGCCACAGCTTTGGTGTACTCTATCGCTTTTGAGTCTTTAAGCCGAGGATCCACCTGTAGGAATTCATCGCTCTCATGAGCAGGAACTTCGGCATATCGCTCGGCAAAGGAGTCTTCCCCAAGATTCTCCGCCGGACCAGCACTCTCAAACCGCCATTTATTGCCGTTGGACAAAGGAATGCGGTTCGCTTCGGGCCAAATCATTTCTAAGGCCCTAAAGAGAACACGCTGTGAAACCTTCTCTGACATCGTCATAGCGTCAGAAATCGCAGCTACCTCTTCATCAGCGATTGGATAAGCAATGACTGCATCACGCTCGTAAAGGTTTATATGTGCATGCAGCCAACGTCCCGACCTAAAGTTTCGGGCAAAGAGATACAAGTACTCGAGGTCGATAGACGTCTCTACTTCACGCTGCCATTGTTCAAGGAAATAAGCGTACTGCGCTCGGATTCCCTCGTTTACGAACCACCCGGCTTGTCGTCGCAAAGCGTTTTGCAAGCCCGACCCAGAATAGTGCAGCTTCTTTGCCTGACCGCCCTTCATTAGTGGCCACTGCCCCAGCATAATTGCGTCACCGGCAACACGCGGCGAGGATCCATAATAAATAGAAGTATGTGGTTCAGATGCCGGGATGCCATCAGACATGAGAATTGTTCGATCAACCTTTTCCGCCAAGCTTGACCGATCAACTGGGGCTGGTGCAGTTACTTCCAAGTTCTTTTTAGCTGCTCGGCACAAATTATGCGCCACTCGGACTTCTTCATCATTCGGCTTGCCAAAGGTTACCCCATAGACAGATTGCTCCGAGTCCCTAACTAGTCCGAGCAATAACCGGCTGTCTTTACCGCCACTCATTCGTACTTGGACGTTTTTGCCCGAAAAATTCGCTAAAGCTCTGTGCGTAGAGGCCTTTAGCGCGTCGGCGAGTGCTTCAGCTGCTTCCTCTTCAGAGTGAAGGTTAGGGAGGTTCGCGGTTAGACCTGCTGGACGAGGAATAATCTTTACTTCTCCGCCATTAACCTCGAGTGCCTCGTCCACTGCAATCGTAGATACGCCTTCAAACGGAGATACGGCATCGAGGTTAAACCCAAACATCAAATACTGATCTAAAAAGTCAGTTTCCAATGCCACTGGAGAAGCTTCTCCCTCTGCTCTTGCTACTGCAGCAAGAAGTGGTCTGTTGCTAGCGAAAACATAATCTTCCGTCTCCGCATAATGTACCGCTTCTAGAGCCGGAATTGTGTTCCATAGTAGGACGCGATCGCGATAGCGCTCACCCCAGATCGCCGTATAGCTACCCCAAACAGGATCGGTGTAAACAACCTCGCCGCCACGCCTGGACACCTTCTCTAACAGGAGCTCGGAAACATCCTGGCCGCTCGAATGCGCCCACCAGTCTTTCTTTGCGACGACGCGGTTCGACTCGTTCTCCCTTTTCCACACGCCTATAGAGGCAGTCCCATGCTGTCCCGGTGTGGAAACTTTTATTTCACTGCGATAGTGATCACTGACCAAACTGCGGTATTTCTGGAAGCACCGCCGTAGCAATTCGGAATTATGCTCTGCAAGGTCGTCAGAAACGGTAGAGCGAAGCTTCTTCTTAGGCACCGCCAAAAGGTAAATGGACATCCTAGCTCCTAGATAGTTTCCGTACGCTCAGACTCCTTGACGGCAATATTTTGCCCGTTCAAGGCATCGATCCATTCGGAAATAATTTTCTTAACTCCCCAACGGGAGGCGTATTCACGTGCCTTTTGCCCCTCTTCTGCAAATGTCTCCGGTTCACGTAGGGCGAGTACGCGATCGATTGCGAGGTCACTACCTCCATCTACATACGGACCAAAAATGTTCTTCGCCCCGTCTCTCTCCCACACGATGGGGACTGCACGCGAGGCCATTCCTTCTGCAGGCGCAAGATGGAAACTTTCCTCATCACTTGGCGACAACACGATGCCGATCTTCCTAAACCAAGACGCCATATCTGGCCCAAAATCTTCAAACACTAAGTGATCCCGTAGTCGCTCGTTCGAGGCAATAGATGAGAAAAAATCTAGATACAACTGCTTCTGCAGCGGCTTACTCCATTCGTGAGGGTATTCCCATGGGGCCCTGCCTCTTATGTGAAGGATGTACCGGTCGTCTTGTTCCAATAGCTCTTCAAAAAATGAAACAGCTCTATCTGGTCGCTTCAAGAAGGGAACGTAGCCGACCAGACCAATATGGAACTGAGCTCCAAAAAGCTTTTCCCGGTCAAAGTCCACTAAATCAATTGCATTTGGAATTACCCGAGTAGCCGTGGATTGCAGCGGAAGTCGTTCCAGCGCCATTTCCTCGTAATGCTGCGAAACGAAAATCAATTCGTCCACGCCTTGCCAGTCGATTTCCTTCATCCATGGGCCGGGACCACGAAGTTCGAATCCATGTAGACGACTAATTAGCCTCTGCGCTGGTCGCTTATGCTCTGCATACCACCGAACTGACGGACCACACCATTCGCAAAATACAACGTCCGCCCAATCGACTAGTTTTCGGCTGCGTTCTTCGTCATGCTGATGCAGAGACGACCACACGTCCTTCTCGAGTATGAACCGTGGATCCTTCTCAAGCGCATCCACTAATTCGCCCATGAACTTGAAATCGTGGGATGCGATTACGACCTTAATCGCATCCATAGGCACCGCACGCTTACTAGAACGGACTATGCCGGCCGCCTCGAAGTAGCCAGTTAGACGCTCTACCGCTGAATCCATTGAAAAGTTTGCTACCTTACCCCGAACCTGTGGGCTCATTAGGTCAATAGAGTTTGCGGCTTTAGCTATGACCTTTGCGGCATCCACGGCAGTAGCTTGCGCATCAATAAAGAATGGATAATCGCTACCGAACAGAGCACGGCTGTCATCGTTAAAATTAACTAAGGCAGGAGTTCCAAGGGCAGAATATTCTAGCGCCTTTGTGGAAACCTCAAGGCTTGAATCTAGTACCGCTGTCCGCCAACCTAATCCAATATGGGCGGACGAAATGGCTGCCATGGATTCATCCCGAGATACACCACCTAACCATTCAACTCCGCTATCAGCATCTGCCGCTGCCTTCTCTAGCGCCTCTTTCATGTGGATGTGCCAAGAAGGATCTCTCTTATCCCTATTTATCTTGTCTCCGACAACTAATAGCTCTGAGTCGATTCCCAACTTTCTCAGATGCTTAGGAATCTCCAGCATTTCGAGTGTCTTCCAGTCCTTAGCCATCTTTCCCGCATAGACAATGCGGAGCTTGTCCGACTGTTCGTAGTTCTCCCCGCGTTTCTCCTTGGAAAACGCCTCACTCGGTACCATCGGGAGCATCAAGCAGGTCTTCCCTGCCGCGAATGGAGCGATCGATTCTAGATAGCTTCGGGCCGCTTCAGTTTGTACAAATACTCTCCGAGAGTTCGCCGAGATTCTTTGCAAACGGCCTACATTGGTTTTAGAAAGCTTGGTGATTGGGAAAGGAAGATCCGTTATATAAGCCCAAAGTATCGGCGCCAAGGTCGAAGAGCGACTTAATGTGTGTGCCAAATTCAGTCCTCGAGAAACGAGGATGTCAGCACCGACCTTATTGGCCAACGATTCAAGGACAGGAACCGCGGCTTCCTCGTTGAGTGGAGAACTGGTGTCCGGAGGAAGATGTAGAACGACGTTTTCAATCTTGTCTACGGACTGTAAGAGACGATAGTTATCCGGCTTCATTTTGAGCTGGAGATGGACCTCATCGCATGTCTTTGAAAGCGTTTCGGTTATTGACATGAGCCAGATCGACGAGCCATCTACAACATTCGGGCTGATGTCCCCATAAACTACAGCGGTGCTCACTTCTTAACCTCACTTACACGCGTATGCATCGATAGCCTTTATCACTGGGTTCGCCATTTCGGCGCCCCGAGAATCTTGTCCTGGCTTCTCAGGAAGCACAACATCAGCGGTGTCACGCAAAACGCTCGTCATATGTGAGGCCGGTGCATTAGCCACGACCGCCGTAAGGACATTATTCTTTCGTTGCGCTTTCACAATCTGGCTATGGAGCTCCTGAAAAAGATGCGTCCCTTGAGCTGACAGACTCCCAAACCAGCGACCACAGGTTAAAGACGCCTCTTCGATAACAAGACAAGAAATGTCGTTCCCTGCCTTCGCTAGGTCAACGGCAGAATCTATTTTCCGGACGGAGCAGAAGCCCGAGAGACTTTCACGGAGGTCGGAAGAGCCCAAAACGGCCACTACTCGAGTCATTTCGTTGGAAGGATAAAGGAGTTCCCGTAGCTTTTCCTTGGACCCCTCACCAGTGTCTTGCAGCGCCGCCTGTCGCCCGGCCACATGAGAGTTGGGTTTCTCCACGGGCTTCGATGCAGAGATACGCCTAGGGGAAAAATAGGATAAAGGTTCTGAGATTGCGCCCTCTGAGCCCGTCTCCCCGTGGCGCCATTCCTCGACCGCGGAATTGATTTGGGTTAGTTGTTCTTCTTGAAAGCGTTGACTCTCTCGCGATTTGGCTATACTTCCCGACATGTTTCGGAGCAGCGACAACTCTTTAGCAACGGACATTACACTGCGGTAATCCTGTCGGCGTTGTGCCTCTACTCGTCGTGCCCAAGAAACGCTTAAAATCAAGATCAAAGCCGCTACTACCACCGCCAAAATCAACAGCCCAGCGCGAACTAAGTTGCTTGACAGCACCGCGGCAATTAACAACACAGCGGCTAACACGGCAAGACTTGCAAGCGACTTGCCGGATTCCAACCTCTTCATCCCTAGGATCAGCTCCACATGCCACGTGTGTCAACGACATTCTTTCCTTCCAAGACGCTCTTTTCGAGGCTCTTGAAAGGTGTATGGTCCACTAAGACAGCAACCACGGGGCTTGAAGATATCGCGTGAGAAGCGTCAACTAGCTGCACGTTTTGATATGCGGTTAGACTCTCGGGCAGCTCATTCACATTAGGCTCAGCTACTAGGATGTTTTTCTCCGGCCACTTCTCGGCCATTTGTTGCACGATAGACAGAGCAGGGGATTCTCTCAAATCATCGATATCCGGCTTAAATGCTATTCCCAGTGCGGCGATTGAGTCTGCGCCTTCGGCCTCGACTGCTTCAGTAATTTTGGCAATAACGTAGGCAGGCTTGCCGTCATTAACCTCCCTCGCCGTACGGATCAGCTTGGCTTCCTCCTGAGCCGAAGAAACAATGAACCAAGGATCAACTGCAATACAGTGGCCACCCACACCAGGGCCCGGATTCAGAATATTGACTCGTGGGTGATGGTTGGCGAGTTCAATCAATTCCCAAACATCAATTCCAAGCTTGTCTGAGATGATTGACAGCTCGTTTGCAAAGGCAATATTCACGTCCCTGAACGAGTTCTCGGTCAGCTTTGCCATCTCAGCGGTTGTTGCATTCGTCAATAGCATCTCGCCATTGCAGAAAGAGGAGTATAGCTGTTTCGCCCTATCCGTCGACAGGGGATTTAGGCCTCCGATAACTCGGTCATTAGCGGCCATCTCCTCCATAATCTTGCCCGGTAATACCCGCTCAGGGCAGTGTGCGACTAAGAGACGGTTAGCACTTTCAGGATCCGTCGATAGGTCCGGCCTTTCGGCTAAAAGAATTTCAGCCATCTTTTCAGTGGTCCCTGGAGGGGAGGTTGATTCTAGGACCACGAGCGCCCCCGGTCGAAGCACAGGAGCAATATTCTTCGCTGCCGCTTCGATGTAGGACATATTGACTGAATAGTCATCATTGAACGGCGTCGGGACAGCCACAATGAACGCGTCTGCTTCCGCTACTTCTGTATCAGCCTTGAGATGTCCATCGGCGACTACGCTTTTTAATAAAGCTTCGAAGCCAGGTTCAAAAAAGGGCATTTCACCATTGTTGATCTTCTCCACATGGCGCTCATTGATGTCCACCCCCACTACGGAGATACCAGAATCAGCGATAAAAGCTGCAGTCGGGAGACCAATGTATCCCAGCCCAACAACACAAACCTTGTTTATGGGTCCCAATTGTTTCTCTTCAATGCTCACTAAAACCCCTCCTCGGGAGAAAAAGTATTTTCAAATTTTAATTCGACGTTTTAGAACCGCAGTATATTATTCCACAAAGGGGACGCTCCTACATCGAAAACCCTTGGGGAGCACGCGGTCCATCTAGCATTCAACAGCCTCGAAATTCCGACCAATCCCCACGACCTGCCCATTAGCCAAAAACGATGCATTTGAGACTTCCCAAGTATGTTGTCCAGCATTTCTCATCTGAACAAAGTTGAAGCGGTCTGTGGAATATATTTTCCCCCCTTTCCTCAAAAGAGAACGAATAAACGCAGTGTCTTCCCCTCGGGAACGCGCCTCAAATTTATTTTCCGCAAACGTATTGCGGGGACCGAAGAAAGTAGGGCCAGCTACGAAGTTCGTCCAGCGATGTTCCCTCTCCGGCCGCCTAACTATCAGCAATTCTTCATTGCCCAAAAACGCATAGTTTGCCTGTTTGCCTACCAGGTCAGCACCAGAAAAGGACCACGAGTTATACATATCCAAAAGATATGAAGCAAAGTAAAAATCATCATCATCAAACTTGGCGATGAAATCGGCTGACGAAGCAGCGATACCTGCATTTAAGCACTCTCCTAGCGAGGAACTTCGCTCCTCCCTAAGTACACGGTATTGATGAACTTTCGCCTCCTCAGCGAAGTTTGCAATCTCCTTGTCACCAACTTGAATCCCGTGCAGAACCAAAATCAGCTCGACATCCACTCCGGATTGCCGACCTACCTGCTCAAATACATGCTTCAATTGCCCTTCCCGCACCGTAGAGCAAATAACACTAACTTTTGGTTTAGTCTTCAGACCTTCACATTCAGAGGGACTAACTCGTTCCAAAATCTCCATTGCCCGAGTTGTATAGGTATGGCTCTCCCAGATCCTTCTTTGCGCCCGATGTACCAGCCTGTCTCTCAACTCAGGAGAATTAACCAAGGCACGAATAGACAACGTGGCTTCTTCCCTACTATCTACAAGCACTAATTCAGTAGAAGGAAAAGTCACCTCAAGTGCCTTGCTCCATGTAGAGACTACAGGCGTGCCAGAAGCAAGAAGTTCAAACACTCTACGGGAGCACATACTGGGACTGTCGACTACAGAGTTCACATTTAGGAAGACTTTGAAATTCTTGTAAGCCGCAATCATTTTTTCGTACGGCAGAGACCCCACAACTCTTTGGGAAAACGGCTGCGGGAAAAGATAACGCTCGTCTTTTCCCTCGAATCTAGAGAAGATACGGAGACCGTCTTCAAGATGCCCTGATGCGTCCATAGCTCCGCCCAGCAGCATCTCCATTTGCTCACGGCGTTCTGGATATTTGTGAGCAAAATACATGCCTGCAAAAGCCACGTCTCCTTTCTGATAGTTAGGCATATCAGTCCGGATAGGGTTATGAATCGCAGGCTGAGCAGCAAAGCTCAAAGGCCACACTCGGTCATGCCCCAAAGCCTGCTTATAGGCACCTACCAAATTGACATCACTCGTAAACACGAAATCGAACAATCGTGCAGTATCCAAGAAGTCCTCAAAATGGGGAGGATCCTCTTTATTCCAGAAGGCCGTAGGAATCCCAAGTTGCTTACATTGCTCGACGATCACGGAAAGCGCGGTGCTGGGAGCGGCACCGCCAGTCAATTGGTATTTCCAGGCTCCTCCATTTCCGTCCCAAGCACTCTCGACCAAGAATAAATCAAGCTCAAGGGATTGAAGTTTCGATTCTTCCCCAGGCAAGATTGGCACGATTGTAAATTCCTCTCCCCATGCCAGGAGAGAAAATTCATCCATGATTACGCCAACGCGTAGGCCCTTAAATGGGCTTGTCCTGTTAGTTTTCCCTTGGGCGGTTACTGCCAGCGGGTCAAACGTAGCGGTCCTTTTGCTTACCGTTCCTACGTTAAATCGCTTTTTCGTTTGGCGAATTAATTCAGAAGGGCCTTCGTCTCGGGCCACCTGACGCGCTCGTTTAAAATAATATTCAGTTTTATTCACCATCTTGTTTAATCTTCCATTTTGAGTCACAGAGGCCACCCACTCCAACGAATTATTGTTTTGTACACTGCTTTGTTTAACCGATTCTCGTACGACAAGTTGAGCATTGGCCAGATTATTCTCCTAGTATTGAACGGAAGACCTATTGAGGGCCCTAATTCATATTCGGAGTATCCCGCAGCCGCCCAACTGGTCATTCGATTTTCCCAATAATAGAGGTCATAGAAGCTTGCAAGCGACGGGGAGACTGAATCTAGCTGGGTATAAGCTATGTACTCCTCCATGTCTGCGACAAGGCGAGAATTGGAGGAGAATTTACTCGTCGTAAACTTTCCGGCTAGGATTTCGCCGTTAACCGGACTCTCGGTCCTATCTTTATAAAAGACTGTGCCGATTTCACCACCGATCCCAAAAAGGACTACGGATTCTTTGGGGAAGTTCTGCCACAAAGATTTGGCTAAAGCCGGAAAACGAGCCCAAGTAGGAAACGATCGTTTGTACGCGGAAGCAAACTTTCCTTCAAAAATGAACGGTTCCACTTTCACTACCTTGTGCTGCAGACCAGACAGCATAGCTAGGAAATTGGCTCCTTGGAGGTCATTGATCCCTAAAGGATCCTTTCTCTCCGCGAAAATGTAGGTCATAGCTTTGGTGAAGTGCTTTTGGAAAAGATCAATACACGACAACAGCACTACCAAAGAGTCTTGGCCTGAGGTCAAAGCGAGATAGGTTTTATCAGAGGTATTGAGCCACGCCGAAGTCTGCACCCTAAGCTCACCAATCAGAATGCGAGCGACCTCTTTTGGCGAATATTCCGCGGATACTCGGTGCTTTTCCAATGGGAAAATGCGGGAGTGCAGGGCCCTTTCCCCGTCAAAAGACAGCACACAATTAGCACTTACTAGCTCGGTGCAATCATGCGGCGTTATGCGGCCTGGCAACCATTTTCCCGCAGCACTCACATAGTCAGGATTTGAAAGAACCCAATATGCCCGCTTCCTCGAGAATTCTTCTATCTCTCTAGCGACCAACGCAGAATGCGATGCAGCGAAAAGTTGTTTATTTCTGACGGTCCAGTAACAACTTCTGCTTGCCATTGCATCTACGTGAATACGCCACTGGTCTTCACACCCGGCGATAAGGACGAACCGGCCCCCTAGCCACAGGACGTACTCATCAATCGCCTCGAGGCTATTTCCAGACAATATTAAATCAGCAATACGGTCAGCGATGAGGTCGCTATCAGATATTCCTTCCTCCGAGTCGATAGCAAGCCCCAGCACGGCAACTGAGACTCCACGTTTCTGGGCCAATGCAACAGGAAGGTTTTCTTCAACCCGAAGGCGCCCCTCACCTAGAGCCAGCTCCTTCCAACGCGGTGAAGGCGGTGGTTGAAGGAACCCTTGGTTGCTGAACTCATATCCACGCGAAAAAGCCCGCACTTCCCCGCTACTGCTAGACGTTCGCCGTTTCTCTCCCACCGCAGCGTCTGACAACCCGCGCCAAGCTCCTTGCAGGGTGGATTTCGCGTTTTCGTCCAATTCCGGTCCGAGAAAGCGAGTACCCACAGTCGCCTCGACTCTGGAACGCCCCCAGTATACTCGCGCTCTAATACCGTGCAGGATTTGACGAGCTCTCTTCAGCAAGGAAGCCAGCAAACCTTCTAGTTTCATATCTATGCCGCTAATTCCTGGTCTGGTGCACTGATTTCTTAATCTCGTACTCCATCGAAGCATACGCCGAACGAGTGAAGTGGAATGGTGCATTTCCCCACTTATGGTTCTCGTCAGCTACTGTGCCGTCGATCCTTGACACAGTAATCCCCAGCCTTTCTAGAACCACGTAATATCTACGGAACATCTCATTATACTGCGAGGCAGATAAACCACGTATCCGGCCAGTCTTCTTATTGTCTGAGCGATACTCGGCCCATTCCGGTGCCAAGACTAGGCATTTTTGCTTCAACCCCAGAAAATCCAAAAACTCAGTAAATAAAGCTGCAGCCCCCTGCCAACGCTGGAAGTGCTCGGCGGACCCGAAAGGAATCTTTCTGGCCTTTTTCAGATTTTGGGGCATGCCGTCCAGCCGCCTGAGTTCCGCGCTATTGGTAGCAATGCTCCCATCTGGAAACTCCCAAACCCCGGTCCGCTCAACGACCAAGTCCCAGACAAAAACATCAATACCGTTTTTCTTCGATATCTCGCGCATGAGGTTTCCCGACAAATCACTCTCTAACATGCGCTGCTGAAAAGAGCTTTTCAGTTTGAAATCAGGAATGTTGGATTTCGCGTCTGAGCCCACGGAAAGTAGAGACTGACGCGCTACATAGCGGAGCACCTTGAAGTCGGTGTGCTTCGCAAACTCAACAGTGTCCCGACTCACACACCCACCAAAAATAAAGGTACGGACAGGCGTGGCTTCTTCTTTGGAAGATGCCGGCTCAAAGTTTCCTAACTGCATACGATGATTCTAGACTATCCTCAGTGACAGCTTAGACCGTAACTACAGAGCAATCATCACAGTGGAGAAATTGTGGAATCACAATTGAACAACGACAGCGACAGTGCTCCCGAGGGAACCAACGTAAAACAAGAAAAGCCCAAGCGCGTTAAAAACGCTAGTTTCCGCAACTTGGAGCTCGTTGACGATTCCCAGTTATATAACCTACGGAGCCGAGATAACCTAGCGTCTTATACTCGTCGTCTTTTTGACCGCCGACATTTCATCTTGGCTTATGCACGCAGTAAATCGCTTAGCCGAGGTAGAAATATGTTCCTCGGACGCGCTTGGCTTATCCTTCAACCGATCCTAGACGTGGCAGTCTACGCTTTCATTTTCGGCTACGTTCTTCACGTATCTAGGGGAATGGACAATTTCATTGGCTTCCTAACAATCGGTGTAATTTACCTCAAATTCGCAACTGGCGGTTTGTCAGCTGGCACTTCCATCATCCGTGGATCAAAAGGGTTGATTAGCAGTTTTAACTTCCCCACAGCAGCCGTCCCTATTTCAACGACTATTAAGCAAATGATCGACCATGCAATCCCCGCCATGGTTGCGATAATAGGCGCACTTCTCTTTCAGCTCGATAAAGGAATTCCTTGGACCATCATTCTAGTGGTTCCCTTGTATTTCTTAATCCACTGCTTCTCGCTCGGTTGCATGTTCATTGTGGGACGAGCTACAGCATTCATCCCGGATCTAAAGTCAGTAGTGGGAATCATCAATCGAGGTCTCTTTTTCATCTCGGGTGTATTCTTCGATCTGAGCAAATTTGATAAAAATCCCCACATTCAAGAGATCATGCAAGCTAATCCCATTTACCAGTTTCTTACCGCCGTACGGCAACTGGTTTTGGACGGTGAGGTACCGCCCTTAGGCACTTGGCTGTATATTGCAGCTTGGTCATTCGGGGTATTGATTATTGGATACTTCTACTTTTGGCAAGCCGAGGAAAGGTACGCAGTTGTCAAATAACCCAACGGTTGTCGCTCGTAATCTCAAGAAGTCTTACTACCTTAATCGCTCCGGTTCTGAGCATGTTTTATCCAAAAAACTTTCGAAGCATACTGTGGAAGCAGTAAAAGACGTTAGCTTTGTAGCTTATTCTGGAGAATCGATCGGCATCCTGGGTAAAAACGGCTCAGGAAAGTCAACCCTTCTACGAATGATTGCTGGGTCATCAAAGCCCGATTCCGGCGACGTGTTTGTTTCCTCCCAGCCCACCTTGCTCGGCGTCGGGGCGGCTCTCCAATCGAATTTAAGCGGTCGCCAAAATATTAATTTAGGCCTCTTGGCAATGGGGCTAACCCCAGCGGAATCTTCGAAGCTAGTGGATCCGATTATCGATTGGGCGGATCTCCGGTCTGCAATCGATCGTCCCTTAAAGACTTATTCGTCGGGCATGAAATCTCGCCTGACTTTTGCGATCTCTACAGCAGTTCGACGCGAGCTACTACTAATTGACGAAGCCCTTTCCACCGGAGATTCCACGTTCAAAGCTAAGGCTAAGGATCGTATGGACGAGTTTCTCGCTGGATCCGGAACAGTCTTTCTCGTGTCTCATGGTGCTGCGACAATTCAAACTCACTGCACTCGTGCCATATGGCTGCACGAAGGCGACATGATTGCTGACGGAGATGCGGAAACCGTAACTACAACTTACCGTGTCTGGGGAAACAGAGTTAGTACAGGAAAACTTGAAGAAGCTGACCGCATCATCAAGCGGCAACGGAAGGCGTTTAAGCCGCACAAAATCCTACTGGATTCTGAAGCCGCAAAGTTTTTGACCCATTCATCTTCCCCTCAGTAGCTCTAAGTACAGACCCTCCAAGATGTGCGCATTCCGCTCCCATGATCGCTTCTTGGCCCATTCTTCAAGCTCCCGAGGATTCACGATGAGTTCCACCTGCCGGACTAAATCAACTGATTTGGCCAGCGCGGAGGGGTTATCCGGTTCAACTTCAACCATTAATCCACCGGTGATTTCCTTTAACGCTGGTAGGTCAGTTCCGATTACCGGTACTCCGCAGGCCATCGCCTGTAGCGGCTTAAGCGGAGTGACTTTCCTACAAACTTCAACGTCTCGCCGCGGTACCACGAACACATCCAAGGCAGAGTACCAAAGGTGAATATCAGTAGCCGGCTGCTTACCAGTAAAGACAACCCGATCATTCAAATCAAGCTCATCGGCTAGGTCTTCAAGACCTGGTCGAGCCACTCCATCTCCTACGATAATGAGAGTTGCGTCTGGAATCTCCTTCATCGCAGCTATAGCAATGTCTAGCCCTTCGTAATCCACGACTGAGGTAATTGCACCGATTAAGAACTCGTCGCCTAGGCCCAATCGTTTTCGGGCGTGCGCTTTGTCAGTATGAGTTTTAAGCTGATCAGCCTCCAGAGCGTTCGGAACGACCTTGATTTTCGATTCTGGAACGCCTCGACGCGTTAGGTCCCCTTTCGACACCTCACTTAACGCTATTACTTGATTTGCAGCCATCATCGCCGCTGTTTCGGCCTGACGCGCTAATTCAAAAAACTCCGAGCTGCGGCGTTTTTCTGGGTCTGGAGACTGCGAAGCCCACGTGCTCTCGGGCTCGCCTCGGACCTCATAGATCCATGGGACGTCAAGTAGAGCGGCTGCGCGAGCCACCACGCGCGCGTTTGTGTACGGGGTGGTGGTGTGAAGTATGTTTACTTGCTTTTCCTTCGCGAGTCTTACTAGTTGGCGGACGGCCAGATCCTCCTGGCGAGTAATTGAAAACGGAGCAAATAAGGAGCCCAACACGAAATATTCGAGACCATCGTTGACAAAATATGGACCATGATGGAATCTACCGATATTCTCCGGATATCCGTAGCGCGTACAAGCAAACGCTTCTACTCCCCTTGCCCTTAAACTCTTGAATAGTGCTTTAGACCGAAGCGTGTATCCAGATTGGGTATAGGGCAATGCATTCGTGAAATGAAACAGTACCCGCGGGGCGGCTGCGCTACCGCTGCGTTCAACTGCTCCCTCAAAGCATTCAACTGACTGGAGTTGCAAAAGTTTCCCGCGGAGATATCTCTCAAACGAAAACGTCAATGGCCTAAGGAATCGCGCCTTTTTCAGCTGTTTTATCGCCCTACTCAATTCCCCGGCCTCGGCGGTCTCGTACCCGGGGCTCCTCATTGCCGAAAGTACAAAGTGCGCCCCCTTCACACATGCTCGGGCTACCTTGGACTCTGAGTTTAAGCGCACGAATTCAACCATTTGATTCGAAAATCGCACAGGATCCTGTACAAGTCCCACAACATTGATGGACCAAAATTTGATGACCGAGCGACCAATTCCAGCCGGCATGCTTATGACTCCATCTGCTTCAAGAACTTAGCAATCAAGCTGGGCACAACGTTGTTCTGTTCGTTCTCAACCCAATGTTTAGCTCTTTCGCTAGCCTTGAGAGACAATTCGCCCTGAGCTAAGGCACACCACAGGTTCGCTAGAGCTTCCGGCGACTCGGGAGGAACCGCATAACCGGCTTCCAAGGACTCGATCAACCTGACCGATTCCCCGGCTACAACACCTGTTATTGGCACCCCGTACTCCATAAGCTCGAACAGTTTAGAGGGAACAGTTCTTTCTAATGGCTTCCAATCAGTTAAATGGACAAGCGCGGTATCTGCCCAGTCGTAATAGTCTGAGATGGAGTCAGCTGACTTCCGCTTAATGAAAGTTGCGGGAACTTTTCTTTGCTTTGCATAATCTTTTACTGACAAGCGAGCATCTCCTGCGCCCACGAACTTTAGCTCAATCGGCACTCCACGCTCCGCCGCGATCACCGCTGCATCAATCACGTTTTGAAGTCGTTGGGCGCGACCTATAGTGCCGGCATACAGCACCTTTAGAGGTCCTTCCCCTGAGCCTGGAGCCTTCTTCTGCCCCAATCCCTCTCGGGGAAAAACATTCCGGATAGTAACCATATTGTTCAGAAGTTTTGAGTTCTTCCGCAGCTGAGGTCGATTCTGAAAATCTAATTTCAAATCTTCTGCCGTAAAAATGACACCTTGGGCTTTCCCCAAGACGTAGTAGAGAGTCCTAGCAACCACAAAACTAACGAACTGAATCGGCCCTCTGCTCAAGATTTTATGCTTTAGCGAAGCACTCTTGATCCCCTTATTCCACTCACTCGAATAGGCTAAGAGGTCGGGCCAGGCGTCTCTTAAGTCGATAGCCAATTTCGCCCTTGAGATTTTCGCTGCTACAAAGGCGACCACGGCGGTTGGCAAAGCCGGCACTGTACCTATAACCAATTCAGGCTTCCAAGATTTCCGAAAGCCAAACTCTACTAGTACTGCATAGAGAGACCCCAGAGCGATGCCTGCTTGACCGATTGCACGCTGTATCAATGAGCCACCGCACGGGATAAACCCACTCCGGATGACTAAATCTACGGCGTCATTCTTTTCTTCTTCTGTTCGAGGACGGAAAAGAGATGCGCTCCACCAGTGCTTAATAGAGGCCCGTCGAACAGAAGCCGGCGGAGGAGCAATGACTCTAATCTCGTGGCCTTGAGACTTTAGAATGCTAGCGATCCATTCCCAGCGACGCTGCGGCACGTTACTTTCTGGCGACCAATACTGCGAAATGATGAGGATCCGCAATTTTCTCTCTTTCGTTAGTACTAAATCCGTCGCTCTCAAGCCTCAATAGCGTACTGAGCCACTATTTCCAGCTTACTGGTTCCCATAGAACTAGTCTTCTTACCCACCATTTTTGCACAGGAACCCCCGTGAGTGGAGTCCTGACCCATTCCTGACGCGTTCCCGCTACATAAGGACAACGAATTCAGTCATTTTACCGCCGTGTGCTGGCAATTTGTTGAAATCGCATGAACCCTATATAGTTATTCCTCGTTGCACAGAGAACACAGAGTTCGACGTACAGCATGTATTCCTCCATAGCTCAGTTGGCAGAGCATTCGACTGTTAATCGAAGGGTCACTGGTTCGAGCCCAGTTGGAGGAGCAAGTAGCCTAGTGGAGTTATCCACTAGGCTTTTCTTCATAGTTGGTCAAGCCGCTGCAACCCTACCAGGATCAGCGTTAAGCAATATTTAATATGCCCACCTCGAAAGCTTCCCAACCTTCTCCAGTTATATAAGCTATACACTGTAGACGAGGTCGAATACAGCTCGGTCCCGCCCCATAGCCTTTACCTAATTGTTCCAAATAGGCAATTTTAGCCAGACGACTGGCCATTTCTACCACGTCTCCACCTCAGCGTTTGGAGAACTCGGGACTACGTACTATCGATCGAGCCAAGTAGTATACTTCAGTAGATTGTTTAGCCTGCTTCTCCTTAGGAACCACCTCACACCTTATGCTCACCCGCCGCGATAATTTCTCTCCCCATCACAAATTCGATTCGTTGCTTGACTTCTACTCATCCTTCCCCCCCCCCTTGAAGGGGTTTCCACGATTCGGTACGGCCAAGGAGAGCTCGATATTAAAGTGGTGAACCGCGGTTCAGACACAACTCTCGTCTTATTCCACGCAGCTATCTACCGGCGCAAAGTTAAACACTACCCACTCTTTTCTGGGCAACGGATCACTCGCCATCTGAATGCTAATCTCATATTCGTCTCCGATCCGTCACTTGCCCTCGGGTTAGATCTAGGATGGTTTGCCGGTAACCGAACTCAGTGGTTGCAAGCTGATCTTCCCGGTATATTGCGGCATGTCTCCTATTCGTTTGGATGGGACCAGAAGATGATATTTTTTGGTGCTTCCGGCGGAGGTTTCGCGTCCCTCTATTATTCTTGGCATTTCCCCGGTTCTACAGCCATTACCGTGAATCCCCAGACGAATATAGCCGAATACACCTCTAGCCCGGTCGAAGCTTACGCCAATGTTGCCTGGGACGTTCCCGACATTGAATCTTCACCAATCACTTTTGATTTGCGGTCTTTATACTCTCATGGCTTTCCCAACCGCGTTATCTTCCTCCAAAATACCTTCGACGGACTACACAGAGATCGCCACCTCGCACCGTGGTTACGGGCGACCCCCGAACCCGATAACAACATGTGGTTATTAATGGGGCGCTGGGGGCGCGGTCACACACCTCCTGATTCTGCTCTTCTGAAGCAGGTCTTAGAAGCCTCTATCTCCCCGTCTACGTCCTCGTTGGAAGAGCTGGGGTTCGAACAAGCGCCGCCCAGAAATAGGCCTAAGACTTGGTACCAAGCTCTGAAACAAGCCGGCTCGGCTTCGTAGCGGTCTAAGGCACCGTAACCCGGGAAATAGAATCATCAAGTGCCAGTTTGGCTGCCTTTCGTTCCGGCAATCCAGTACTCTAAGCCCCGATTTTGGGCAACCTGTTCTTAGGTAGATTCAACTGGCTGGAAGCCTAAGTGCTATCGGGCTGGCGATGCCACTAGGCGGTTTTACTACTAGGCCTAAGCGTTGTATTAAGAATGCTGCTGATTCTCAGTCCTGTCAGAGGTGACGCGAAAACCGCAGGCCGTGACTAGCGGTTTGCGGCAGCCGAAAGGTGTTAACTCCAAGAGGTACTCACCTAGATTGAGCTGAGCCGAGCCTGCATAAATCTATGTAGGCGTTCTTGTTAGCGTTTTCGATGTTGAGAAATGAAGTCGGCACCGTCTTGGCCACAAGGGCAACTCGAGCTAGATCCACCGATTTTCTGTAAATCTTGGCTACGGTGCCGGAGAATTCTTCGAAGTGGGAGTGGGCTTACAGGTGCGCTAGAAAGACATTTAGGCTTCTAATAGGCTGCTATCTCACGCGGCCAACTACTGGTGCAGAGGCTTTCACGCTTATCGTCGGCGCGTGGAAGTGAGTAGTCAACGCTATCTACAGCGCCCCATGAGGTTATTAGTTGTGTGGGTTTTCCTTCCACACGAAAAGTGCTCCCTGCACTATTCAGATGCGGCCCAGTCCAGTCAACGAGAGACTGTCAGGGCCAACAATTGTATAGCTACCCGCCATAGCGGCGTCCCACATGCACCTCTACGCCGCCGAAGAGGCTGTAGCAATTGACGTTGATTTCTGGAGCGTCTACCGGGAGGTCATTCGGATGGATGGCGCCGTTCTCTACCTTAAGGTCATGTCCGCCAAAAAGGCCTACGCCGCTGACGTGGACGCGGAAGCCTTCGGGAATATAGACATCGACGCCACCAAAGACGCCCGCCGCGTTGATGGTGGTAGTACGACTGTGCAGGGCGACGCCCGTGAGATCAATATCCACTCCGCCGAAAAAGCCCAGGGCTGTCAGGGAACGAGCTACTGCCCCACCGCTGACAGTGGACCCGCCGAAGATCCCCACCGCAAGGGAGCGGGTCTCCTGCACGCTCGGCTGCACCTGGCGGATAGCCTGCTCCACCGTGGCGATGGCTTTGGATTCTTGCTGGCCCGCATAGGGCTTTGCGATTTTTCGTTCCTGCCCAAAAAGGAGAACTTCTGGGTTCTCTACAAGGTCAGCCAGCGGCTCGATGAGCTCAGCGCGGGTCGTTGCATCGACGCACGCAGCCGAGCGCTTTTCAAAATCATCGAGGTCAATCTGCCCTGCCGAAAGCGCATCTCCTAAAATGTCTGCGGCCTTCATACGCTCTTGGTGGTTACAACGGATTTCCAGCGGTTTCATACTTTTATAATATCCGCTATAGCCACCATGCGCGCGGCTTATTCCTCGCCTTGGGGCCCCTTAGAGGAATCGGCCTCCGGCAGAAAATCTTCTACGCGCTCGCCTACCCCGGTCAACTCTGCGATAGCCGCAATAGCGCGCTGCGCGCCCTTGCCGTCACCATAAGGATTGACGGCGTTGGCCATGGCGTCGAATGCGGCGGCGTCGGAAAGCAAAAGCTTTGCCTCTGCCACAATGAGCTCGCGATTAGTGCCCACCAGCTTAACCGTGCCGGCAACGACGGCTTCGGGGCGCTCGGTGTTTTGGCGCATGACTAGCACCGGCTTGCCCAATGCTGGTGCCTCCTCCTGGACTCCGCCGGAGTCAGTCAGGATGATGGTGGCACGGTTTTGTAGCTGCGTGAACTGGTCATAAGGCAACGGATCCGTGATGATGATATTCGGCAGGTGCTCGACCTCTGGCAGAACAGCCTGGCGCACCTTGGGGTTGAGGTGCAGCGGCAGTGCGAAGTTAATTTCTGGATAGGCTTCTGCCAGGTCCTTAACTGCACCACCGATTTCCTTCATCGCCTCAAGGTTCTCGCGGCGGTGGGTCGTAACCACCACGAGGCGCTTATCGGAGTCTGCGGCTTCCTGCAGGGCAGGGTCCGCGAACTTCGTATCCCACGATGCTGCTTCGAGCAGAGCGTCGATGACGGTATTACCGGTGACCACGATGTCCTTGGAACGCACATTCTCGCGGCGCAGGTTCTCCATCGAGCCTTCCGTTGGAGCCAGGTGCAGCTCGGCTACCTGGCCAATGAGCTTACGGTTAGCTTCTTCCGGGAACGGCGAGTGGATATCGCCGGTGCGCAAACCGGCTTCGAGGTGAACGATCTTTACCCCACGGTGGAAACCGGCAAGCGCTGCAGCCATAGCGGTAGAGGTATCGCCCTGGGAGATGATGACGTCCGGCTTTTCTTCCTCAATGATGGAGTCCAATCCAGCAATGGCGCGGGAGACAAGTTCGTTAAGCCCCTGTCCCTGTTTCATGAGCTCCAGATCGTGCTTCGGCTGGATGCCAAACATGGTGTTGACCTGTTCCAGCATCTCTTTATGCTGGCCGGTAGAGACCGGGATGGATTCAAAGCGCTCATCTTTATCCAGCGCCTTGATGACCGGTGCCACCTTGATAGCTTCCGGTCGGGTGCCATAAATGGTCATTACCTTGGGCTTAGTCATTATTCTCTTCCTTTTGAGTAATGGAGATACTTCTTCATTGAACCATGTGCGGGAAACCCGTACCCCCGCTCAGATTTTAGGGCTGCTTAGGTTTTAGAACCTGCTAGCCGCTGACGCTCACTGCGCCGTCCGGGGTGATGGTCACCGTGGCAGCCATGGCGCGGGCTAGGTCGAGACGCTGCCAGGAGCCGCCTTCTGCCTGCCAGTCCAGCGGGTTGCCGGCAGGGCGCGCGGTCTGGCGTAGTACCTCGGCGCGCTGGTCCCAGCTGAGCTCTGGATGGGATGCAGCTAGCAGCACTGGGGCGGCCTGTGGGACGACCATCGGGGCGTCGGTGCGGTAGCGCGGGGTGAAGTCATAGTCCATAAACTTCGAATATTCGGCGACTGCATCCTGGGTGGAGCGGTAGTCGGTGCCCTCTTCCCTATCCTGGGCTACCAATTCTTCCACCGTCTTGCCAGTGCGCCACTTGATTTCTTGGCGCACCTCCATTGAGGCTTGCCACAGGGCGTTGCGCATGCGCTTGTCATTTAAGCGATCGGCCGCGGCAGCCTGGCCGGTCATGCGCCCGCCGATGACATCCAGCGGGTAATGCACGCCCAGGACTACCCGGTGGTTGCCGGCTTCCGCGCCGCGCAGCATGAGCTGTGGGCCTACCTCGGGCAGCATGAAGGACATCAGGGTGGTAATCCACGTTGCCTGATTAGTATGTCCCGAAGGAAAGGCTGGCGAGGTGGGATAGAGGTCCTTGGAGCCATCGTCGTAGCGCTTAATCGCCTGCGGCGCGCGCTGGTACGGGCGCTGATAGTTGAAGTAATACTTCTCTGACATCGTGGAATTGGCCAGCCCGCCTGCGCGTGCAGCGTAGCCATTGCCTAGGAGGTATTCGGTTTTGGGCAGACGGTGCTCGGCCAAGGCGGCGCGGAAGGCACCGCCTAGGTTCTTGCCCATGGAATCAGAAACGGCGTTGAGCACGCTGGTGGAGCTGGCCTTGGCGTCGGCCTGCGCGCGCCGGATCAGAGCGGGGTCGCCGGCTGCGGCGTTATTGATACTTACGGCCTTGTCCATATTTTCCTGGCGGATTTCTGGCTGGGCCTTGATGTGGTCAAAGAGCTGGACTACCTGCCAGTAGTTGCCAAATTGATAAGACGAAACATCGGATTCAAAGCCCGCGATATAGTCCGTGCTAAAGGGCTCTGGAACCGGGGCACCGGGGTGCTGTACTGGGGCTGCGCCGGTGGTGTGCTGAGTGACGGGCTCGCGCAGCTGGGGCACGGATACGGGTAGGGCTGTGGCCGACGGTGTGAGGGCTATAGTCAGCCCAGTAGCCGCGCACAGGGCGAGCCCACGGACTGCGGGGCGGAGATTATTCCGATAGTTCAACGTAGAAACCTTTTGCTAGCATCAAATTCCCACGAATAATATCTAGCTAAAGTTAAGGGGAAGTGAACGCGACGCTAAACTCGCATGCACAATCGTGGATTGGCGGGTAGACCTTTGCGGTCACCACTCAGCGCTCTGCAGGCCAATTGGCGCCTTGGTGCGCCGCGGCGGCATCCGGTTGGTGGCCGGAGGATTCCGCAGAAATGCTTGCGGTAAAAAGCGCGGCCAGCGCTACTGCTGAGGCCGCCGCCGAATCCCTGCGCTTGTTATTTTCCACACACTTAAACTAGCGCGTATTCCGCGCCATGAAAAGCGCTAGTCCAATGCGGGGCTAGCCCTACCCCTCACTCGTGACTGGCGGCGCGCGGCAAGGCTTCGAGGTAGGCTGGTGGGGAACTTTTACTCGCACAGGAATAAGGGGACACGCTAAGCAATGATCCAATTCGTCTTCGGCGCCGCAGCAGGATACGTTTTTGGCACCAAAGCAGGCCGCAAGCGCTACCACCAGATCAAGGGCGCCTACGAAAAGGCCGTCAACTCCCCCGTGACCAAGTCCGCCGTCACCTCGGCACGCAAGGCGGTAGCCAATCGCCTGGACCCAGAACCGCGCATGCGCGAGGTTCGCGATCTCTCCTCCAAGCGCAAGGGCAAGGGCCGGCTGCGCGGATCGCAGGTGGATAATGCGGACCGCATTTATGAGCCCGATGAGGACTAGGTCGATTGCAGACTAGCCTTTAGGCCTCCTCCCCTCCCCTCGGCGCGTACCTTGTTTGGGTTCGTGTCGAGGGGAGTTTTTTATGCCTGGGGAGGCGTGCCGCGGAAGGCGCGGTCATTGAGCTCGCGGCGGGCCTGCTCGAGGGCAACGAGGTCGGCGAAGAGCGAGTTATAGCTGGCTTCATCATCGGAAGGGCGCATGCGGCCGAGGCGAGCTTTGAGCTGGGCGATCTGATCGCCCACCACGGTTTCTTGCAGGCGGGAAAGGACGGAGTCGGCGTATTTTTCGGGGCCGACGTCGGTAGGCAAGATTGCTTCTACGGCGAGCTCGGAGACGAAATTGCGGCCGGTGAGATCCTGCATCTCGCCGGCAACGGCGGCAATCCATTCCACGGCCGGCATGGACGCGCCTTGGGCGGCGCCGCCGGCGGTGGAAATTGCCTGGCGGACGAGGCGGTAGGCGTCGTTAGTATAGGCGTCGGCAGTAATGCCATCGAAGTACGAGCCCGCCACCTGCGGCATCTGCAAGGCCAGCTTGAGGGCCTCGCGCTGTGGCCACAGGTGGGTTTCCTTGGGGCTCGGCGGATGGATCATCGGCACGTCCTGCTGCGCCGGCTGCTGCTTCGCGTTGTCGAAGCGGCGGATGGTCGGTTTTTCAGCCTTCTTGGGCTTGCGCGCCTCCGTGCGGACCTGCTGGAGGACCTCCTCTGGGTTGGCCCAGCCCACCCAACCGGCGAGGCGGCGGGCGTACTCGCGCTGCAGGGGCTGGTCGCGGATCTGCGCTACCACGGGGACCGCGCGGCGCAGGGCCTGCAGGCGGCCCTCCGCGGTATCGATGCGGTACTCCGCGATGACGGATTGAATGACGAACTCGAACATGGGGATGCGGTCCGCGATGAGCTCGCGCACTGCGGCATCACCCTTCTGCAGGCGCAGATCGCACGGGTCCATGCCGTCTGGCGCCACGGAGACAAAGGACTGGCCGGTGAATTTCTGCTCGCCATCAAAAGCGCGCATGGCGGCCTTCTGCCCCGCCTCATCGCCGTCAAAGGTATAGATGAGCTCGCCATTGAAGTAGGAATCATCCAACATGAGCCGGCGCAGTACTTGGAGGTGCTCGCCGCCAAAGGCGGTGCCACAGGAAGCAACTGCGGTCTTGACGCCCGCGGCATACATGGCCATGACATCCGTGTAGCCCTCTACCACCACGGCTTGGTGGTTATCGGCAATATTGCGCTTGGCCAAATCGAGGCCAAAGAGCACCTTGGACTTGCGGTAGAGCATGGTCTCAGAGGTGTTCATGTACTTGCCGAGCTTGTCGTCGTCGAAAAGCTTGCGGGCACCAAAACCAATGACGTTGCCGGAAAGGTCCTTAATCGGCCACAGCAAACGACGATGGAAGCGGTCAATGGGACCACGCTTGCCCATCTTGGAAATGCCAGCTGCCTCCAGCTCTTCAAAGGAAAAGCCTAGGCGCAGCAGGTGTTTGGTAGCCGTATCCCACCCCTCTGGGGCATAGCCGCACTCGAAGTCATAGATGACCTCGCGGGAAAAGCCGCGATCCAGCAGGAAATCGCGAGCTGTAGCCGCTTGTGGGGTCTCCAACTGCTGGCGGTAAAACTCGTGGGCGGCCTTATTGGCAGCGATGAGGCGCTGCCGCGTGCCCGGCTTCTCATTGCGCGCGCCCGTAGAACCGCCCTGGTAGTTGATGTGATAGCCGATCTTCTGCGCTACCGCTTCCACTGCCTCTGGAAAGGAAACCTGCTCCATTTCCATCAGGAAGCTGAATACATCGCCACCCTTGCCGGTGGAAAAGCAGTGGTAGTAGCCGCGCTGCGGGCGCACGTGGAAGGACGGGGTCTTTTCATCCTTGAAGGGGCTAAGCCCCTTGAGCGAATCATGTCCGGCGGGCTTGAGCTGAACGTACTCGCCCACGATTTCTTCTAAAGGCGCGCGTTCACGGATAGCTTGGATGTCGCTGTCCGGAATTCTGCCTTTTGCCATGCGTACAGACTACCCCGCGCGCGGCGGGAATGTTCAAATGGCTAGGCCAGGATGGTGTGGTGCCTGTGGGTTCACGGTTTGGGCGGAATTTACCCTCTGATGGGGTGTATTCCGCATGCCTTTACCTACCCCCGTGACGGGGGAATTTTTGGACTTGTTGGGAGCGCCGACCGATTTCGGTATTCACCGCTGCACCTGCAAGAATAAGGGTATGTCCAAGTCCCAAGCGTCTAAGAAATCGCTCCCAGTAGCCCTCGGCGGCCTTGCGCTTGCCGTCGTTGCAGGCTACTTCGGCTTCGACCTCGGCGGCGATGGTGATTCCTCTTCTTCGCCGTCTGAGTCCGCAGGTGGCGCTAAGGCTGGCGACACCGATACCTGCGAGATGTCCTCCCTCCCCGCCGAGGCCAAGGACACCGCGGACGACATCTTGGCCGGTGGACCCTACGACTACCCGGATAATGACAACGCCCGCTTTGGCAACTACGAGGGACGCCTGCCGCAGCAGGACAAGAATTACTACCGCGAATACACGGTAGAAACCCCGGGCAGTAAGAACCGCGGCGCCCGCCGCATCATCACCGGCGGCGGCAGCGAGACCGACCCGGACGTGTGGTACTACACCGATGACCACTATGAAAGCTTCTGTTCTATCCCGGACGCGGAGGAGTAATAATGCAACGCATCCTCATTACTGAACACATCCGCACCCGCGCGGATTTCTTCAACGCGCTAGGCCGCACTCGCGGCTGCGAAGATTGTGGGCCACGCAACCTCGATGACCTCGCGGACTTCCTGCGCGAGCAGCGCACCACCGTCATCATTGCCTCCCACATGGAAATCGCAGACGCGGAGTTAGAGGGCGTTGCCACCGTTTTGGAGGATCAGGGCGTGAAATTGGTGCGCTAGCGACTCAGGCCCTGGGACTAGAGCTGGGGCTGGGGCGTTAGGTCCATAGATATCAGGCCGAATTGAGGGGTATGAGCTCTCAATTCGGCCTTTTCGCGCTCAGATCGGCCCGATGAGTTTCGACCTAACTCTAACGGTACTGGGTGGGCCAGGTTTAGCTGAGGAAGCCCGATAGCTCCGCACTCCGCCGGGCTAGGCGCTCTAGGCGGGACTCGGTCATGGAGGCGATCTGGTCGATGATGGCGCGGTCGCGTGCGGCATCGGTATCGGCCTGCTCCCACCACAGGCGGAAGGTGGCGTCGAGGGAGCCGGGGGCGCCGGCGACGAGGTAATCGTAGACGCGGTAGATGCGCTCGCGCTGACGGTCTTGGCGTGCGAGGTGGGCGGGCTCGTCCATGACGTAGAGGACGGCGATGGTTTTGAGCAGCTTGACCTCTGCTTCGGCTTGCTTGGGCACGATGAGGTTGCCGTGCATGCGGCCAAGGCTATTGGAGGCGATGAGATCAGCATTGGCCTCGCTGGTGGCGCCGACGGTCGCGCCGACATAGCGGCCGACGAGCTCCGAGGTCATCTTCTTCAGGTTGGCGTAGTCGCGCAAGGAATAGTCAAAGTCACCGATGGCGTTGATGACGCTTAAGTTGCGCAGGCTATCGGCTGCTTCCAAGAGCTCATCGGCGGTGCCGCCGAAAGCCTTGGCGCCCTTTTCTGCCAGTTGGGCCAGCTCCACCAAGTCCCAGAGCACGTTCAAAGAGATGCGCCGGGAGATGATGCCATCTTCCACGTCGTGCACGGAGTAGGCGATGTCATCGGACCAATCCATGACCTGGGCCTCGATGCACTTGCGGTTACCGGTATGGCCCTCGCGCAGCCAGTCCAAAAGGTGCGCGTCTTCGTCGTAGGCGCCGTACTTGCGGTTGGTGGTGCCATCCGGGTTGGTCTTGGTCCACGGGTATTTGCAGGCGCCGTCGAGGGCCGCGCGGGTGAGGTTGAGGCCAAAGCTCTGGGGTTCGCCGCGGGCATCGTCCACGATGACCTTCGGTTCCAAGCGGGTGAGGATGCGCAGGGTTTGGGCGTTGCCCTCGAAGCCGTTGAGGGCAACCTCATTGAGCGCATTTTCGCCATTGTGTCCATAGGGTGGGTGGCCGATGTCATGGGTAAGGCCGGCCATATCGCAGAGATCGGGATCGAGGCCGAGCCCAGCACCGATGCTGCGCGCAATTTGGCCTACCTCCAGCGAGTGGGTCAGGCGGGTGCGTGGAGTATCGCCGTCGCGCGGGCCGACGACCTGCGTTTTATCCGCTAGCCGGCGCAGCGCCGCCGAGTGCAGCACGCGGGCCCGGTCGCGGGCGAAGAGCCCGCGGTGCTCCTCCACGGGGTGGAAGGCTGAGCCCTTCGGCTTTTCATCGGCCAGGCGGGCAAAGTCGGCGGCGGAATAAGAATAGGACACGGCCTCAAGTTTATTCCGCGAACAGGCCCTTTGGGTGAGCAACGTGGCCTAAGTGCGGTTGTCTTCCTGCTGAATCGTCTGATGCCGCAGCTTTTGATTCGGGCGCAGCACCCGTTCCACGCGGTAGAAACCATTGCGCAGTGCAGCGGCACCGCGCGGCGACAAAAGGCCGGCCACCAGCGCGTAGGCCACGCCACCGGTTTCGTGGGCAAGGTAGCGCCACCAGGGCTTAGAAAAGCGCGCGGCCGGGTAGTACGGCGTGCCGGAGACGGTGGCTGTGATGCCCTCTTGACGGGCGATGATGGCGGTGCGCAGGCGGTGGAGGGGATCGGTGATGATGGTGGCGTCGGAAAGCGCGAAGGCTTCCTTGACCGCGCTGAGGGAGCTGCGGGTATCCATCCCCTCCTCCACCGCGTGCACGGTCAGGTGCGGGAAGTGCTCGCGCAGGTAGCTGCGGCCAACACCGGCCTCAGTAAACCTATCCCCAGGCAGCTTGCCGCCCACGGTGATGACCTCCAGCCCCTCGGTGGTGGCGAGCTCGCCGGCGTGGCGCAGGCGGCCGGTCAGGATGCGGGAGGGGCGGCCATCGTATTGGGCGGTTCCTAAAACAATTGCGTACTTCACTGCCCCACTACATTACCTGCCAGAGCGCAAAGTTAAGCCGGTAAAGTGGTGGGCATGAATTTGAGTGCACGTTTGGGCCGCGCGGCCATTGCCGCTTTCATTTTAGGCTGCACCTCCGTCGGTGCGGGGTCTGCCTTCGCCGCCGAGACCACCACGGTGGCGCAGGGCACAGGTACGGCGACCCTCACGGAAAAGGTTACCGATGATGCGGGTGTATTAAGCACCCAAGAAAAGGCCGAGCTCAGGGAAAAGATTGGCCAACTGCAAAAGGACGAGCACTTAACGCTCTTTGTCTATATCACCGATGAGCTGGGCACGGATCCGGAGAGCTTTGCCGGCCAGGCGGTCAAGGACAAGGGACCGAATTCCGCGGTCTACGCGCTATCCATCAATGACCGCAAGATGGGCGTACAGACCGGCGATGCATGGCCCAAGGGCCGGCTGGACCAGATGTATGACGCCGCCTATGACAAGCTGGCCAGCGATGAATACGGTGCTTCGGCCGTCGCGCTTGCCGACGCCGCCCTGGGCAACTCCGCTTCAAATAGCTCCGCCTCCGATTCCTCTGGCCTAGCGTGGCTGGGTGGTGGCGCGGCCGCCATCGTCGCCGCCGGTGGCGGAATCATGTACTACTCGCGCCGCAACACCAAGAAAAATAATGCGCAGACGCTGGAATCCGCCCGCGAGATCGCCCCGGTCGATACCGATCAGCTAAACCGCCTCCCGCTGGAGACTTTGGACCAGCTGGCCCAGGAGGAGTTGGTCTCTACCGATGAGTCCATCCGCCGCGGCAAGGAGGAGCTCAATATCGCGCTCTCCGAGTTCGGCCCAGAGCGCGTGCGCCCCTTTACCAAGGCGATGAACCACTCCACTTCTACCTTGCAGAAGGCCTTCCACCTGCGCCAGCGCCTGGATGATGCCGTGCCGGAATCCCCGGCCGAGCGCCGCCAGATGCTGGTGGAAATCGTCTCCTCCTGTGGCCAGGCCGATGACGCCCTGGACGCGCAGGCCGAGGAGTTTGCCAAGATGCGCGATCTGCTCATTCATTCCGATGAGAAGTTGGACGAGCTCACCCAGCGCACCGTGGGCCTGCGCGCCCGCCTGCCGGAGGCCGAGTCCACGCTGGCCGGGCTGAAGAGCAATTATGACGAGCACGTGCTCTCCTCCATTGCCGATAACCCCGAGCTTGCCGCCGCGTCCCTCGATGAGGCCGAAAAACTGCTCGACAAGGCCCGTAGGGTCCAGGCCCAGCCGGCCGGCCAGCAAGGCCCGCTGGTCGGACTGATTCGCGATATCGAGCACGCCTGCGAGATGACGGATCGCCTCATTTCCGGCGTGGAAAACGCCGAGGAGAATATCGCCACCGCCCGCGGCAACCTCGAGGCGCTTATCGCCGAGGTCGAGGGCGAGATCAACGAGGCCCGCGAGCTCGAGCGCCAAGGCAAGGCCCAGGGAACCACCGCGGATTGGGACAAGCTCGAGGAGCTGCTCGGCCGCGCCGGCAGCGCGGTTAACGATGCCAAGGCCCACGGCCAACAGGACCCGCTGGGCCAGCACACTGCTCTGACCTCCATCGATACCAAGCTGGATGAGGCGCTCGACCGCGTGCGCGAAAAGACCTCCACGCACGCGCGCCAGCTAGACCTTTTCCGCCAGCAGATTTCCGTAGCGGAATCCAATATCCAGGCCGCAGAAGACCTCATTTCCTCCCGCGGTCGCATCATCGGCTCGGGTGCGCGCACCGCGCTTGCCGACGCCAAACGCCTCCACGCCCAAGCCCTCCACACCGAGCGCAGCGATATCCGCGCCGCGTTGCAGTCCTCCCGCGAGGCGGTGGCCGCGGCCCAGGCGGCGCTGCAGCGCGCCAAGGATGACATCGACGAGCACCGTCGCCGCCAGCAGCGCCAGCAGATGGGCAACGCCGCCGGCAATGTCGTGACCGGTATGGTCCTTGGCCAAATGCTCGGCGGCGGCCGCGGCTTCGGTGGTGGTTTCGGAGGCGGCAGTTTCGGTGGAGGAAGCTTTGGCGGCGGAGACTTCGGCGGTGGCGGCGGAGGCGGCTTCCGCGGCGGCTCCTTCTAGCCCGCCCATTCCGCCTAGCCTGCCCAGTCCACCCCACGGCCCGGCAGCCCTGCCCTAGGCTCTCGCGCGGGTGGCCGGGCTCCCGGCTCTGCCCGGCGCAGGGCTAGGTGCGCAGGGTGCGCGGGGTGGCGTCGAGAAGCGCGCAGGCGTAGCTCAAGAAGATGGCGTCGAGCTCCGGCAGCTCGCCCACGCCCACGCTCACGCGCAGGCCATCGCCGGCCGGCGCGGTGCTGGCAACCTCGGCGCCCGTGCCGCGGGCCACGATGCGTCGCTCGCGGCGGAAGGGGTTGCGGCGATCGAGAAGGTACTCGCGGTCAGCGCAGGTCGCGCGCAGCCGGGTGACGGTAATCCCGGCCTGGGTGACCGAGAAATCCTCGCCCGCCGGGGTCTGCGCGCGCAGGAAGAACCGCGGGGAGGAAGAATCCAGCGAGGACTCCAAAGCTAGGCGCTCGCCGGCGGCGGTGGCAAGCACGCCGTCGCGCACGGAGGCAAGCTCGTGCCCCTCGGCGTTGGTGAGCGCGCCCGCGCGCCAGGTCCACTGCGCAGTCATTAGAGGATGAACAGCGCGATGAGGGCGACGATGGACGCTAGGACCAAGGTGATGATCCAAACCCAGGCCTTGCCTTGGGTGGTGGCATCCAAGATGACGCGGGTAAACCAGCTCAGACCGGCGATTTCGGCGGTGGTCAAGCCCTCGGCATCGTGCTCGAATTCGAGGATGGACTTGCGCACGCCGGAATTGCGGGCGGTGAACTGGCCTACCTTTTCATCATCGACATCATCGATGATCCAGTCGCCGCTGTTTTCGTTGATGAAGGTGAAGGTACGGCCGTTGAGCGATGCCTCCAGGCGCTTGTCGCGGCCGGGGCGGCCGGCGAGGCGGTAAATGGAGCCGTCGGCAAGCGTGGCAGAAGCGCCAAGGTCACTGACCTCGGTGCGCCAGAAGTGGCCGTCCACCTCCGCGGAATGCTCCGAGAATACGCCCAGCTGCTCCGGGCCTTCCTCGGCCAAGAGCACGGGCTTTGCGCGGTCGGAGCGATCCCAGCTGGTGTAATGCATTACTAGCACCCAATCAGGCGGGCAGCGAGGTAAGCCTCGAGGTCATCGAGCTTCACACGCTCCTGCTCCATGGTGTCGCGCTCGCGCACGGTCACGGCATCGTCCTCGAGGGTGTCGAAGTCGAAGGTGACGCAGAACGGGGTGCCGATCTCATCCTGGCGGCGGTAGCGGCGGCCGATGGCGCCGGAGACGTCAAAGTCCACGTTCCAGTGTGCGCGCAGCTTATCGGCCAGCTTGCGGGCCGGCTCGGAAAGCTCTTCCTTCTTGGACAGCGGCAGGACGGCCACCTTGATCGGTGCCAGGCGGCGGTCCAGGCGCAGGACTACGCGCTTATCCGTGCCGCCCTTGGCGTTCGGAGCCTCTTCCTCGTCGTAGGCATCCACCAGGAAGGCCATCATGGAACGGCCCAGGCCGGCGGCCGGCTCGATAACGTACGGGATCCAGCGCTCCTCGTTGGCCTGGTCGTAGTAGGACAGGTCCTCGCCCGAGCCCTTGGCGTGAACGGACAGGTCATAGTCCGTGCGGTTGGCCACGCCTTCCAGCTCACCCCACTTGGAGCCCTTGAAGCCAAAGGCGTACTCCACGTCCACGGTGCGCTTGGAGTAGTGGGAGAGCTTTTCCTTCGGGTGCTCGTACAGGCGCAGGTTTTCTTCCTTGATGCCCAGGTCCACGTACCAGTTGTAGCGGTCATCAATCCAGTACTGGTGCCACTCTTCGTCCTCGCCCGGCTTGACGAAGAACTCCATCTCCATCTGCTCGAACTCGCGGGTACGGAAGATGAAGTTGCCCGGGGTGATCTCGTTACGGAAGGACTTGCCGATGTTCGCGATGCCAAACGGCGGCTTCATGCGCGAGGAGGTCATCACGTTCTTGAAGTTGACGAAGATGCCCTGTGCGGTCTCCGGACGCAGGTAGTGCAGGCCCTGCTCATCGTCCACTGGGCCCAAGAAGGTCTTAAGCAGGCCGGAGAAGGCCTTCGGCTCGGTCCAGTCGCCCGGCTGGCCGGTCTCCGGGTCATTGATGTCCGCCAGGCCGTTTTCCGGCTCGTGGCCGTGCTTTTCCTCGTAGGCCTCAATCAGGTGGTCCGCGCGGTAGCGCTTGCCGGTGTGGCGGGATTCCACCAGTGGGTCAGTGAAAACCTCGACGTGGCCGGACGATACCCAGACCTGGCGCGGCTGGATGACGGAGGTGTCCACGCCCACGACGTCTGCGCGGGACTGCACCATGTGGCGCCACCACTGGCGCTTGATGTTTTCCTTGAGCTCTACACCAAGAGGGCCGTAATCCCACGCGGAGCGGGAACCGCCGTAAATTTCACCTGCCTGGTAGACCAAGCCGCGGCGCTTACACAGGTTTACAACGGTATCGATGACGGATGCCATAAGTTTTCGGACTCCTCTGGTAGGGGACAGTCTTGACAATCTCGTTCAGTCTAACCCGAAGCGCTTCCCGGCGGTGGGATTGGGGCATGAATTTAATTTGAAATATATACGAGTTATTGAACGCATCGGGTAATATAAGAGTAACCGACAGGTAATAGGTATTTAATTGAAGGTGACATTCCCTATGACTACCACTTACAAGGCCCCAAATACTTCTGCGGCTGCCGGCGTGATCGCTGCCCTCGATTCGCCCCTACGCATCGCAATCATTTCTCGCTTGGCCGAGCGCGATCACTTTGTGCACGAGCTGGTCAAGGCCACCGGCAAGTCCCAGCCGCTTATCAGCCAGCACCTGCGCGTACTCAAGCAGGCGGGCATCGTTGATTCCGAGCGCAGCGGCCGCGAGGTAACCTACTCGCTCATTGCGCCGCAGGTTTTGGACCTGCTTGCCGACGCCGCCAAGATCGCCTCCTAGTCCCTCCCCTCCTGCATAAAAAGCCTCCTGACTGTGCGGTTGTTGAAAAACTATTGATAATGTAAAGGGCATGGCTTTACACGACAGTATTCCCAAACTAGGCTCGCGCAATACCAAGCAGCGCACCGCAGTCGTCGAGGTGCTCCGAGAAATGGAGAAATTCTCCTCTGCTAAGGAGATCTACCACGAGCTTCAAGAGCGCGAGGAGAAGGTGGGCCTGACCACCGTGTACCGCACCCTGCAGTCCCTGACCGATATCGATGCAGTGGACGCGCTCCACATGCCCAATGGCGAAACCCTCTACCGCCACTGCGAGACCGATGCCCATCACCACCACTTGGTATGCACCAAGTGTGGCCGCACCGAAGAAATCGACGGCGGCCCGATTGAAAAGTGGGCCACCTCCGTAGCGAAGGACTATGGCTTCGAGCTCACCGGCCACGACGCCGAAGTCTTTGGTATCTGCAGCAACTGCGCCGCCTCCGCTTAAGCATCCTCGCTCCGCCTAGCGAAGCCACTACCCTCCCCTAGCCTCAGTCTCCACCCCGGAGCCTGAGGTTTTCTTTTGTCACATACAGTGGCAGCGCGTTACACGCCACGGCTAAAGCGCCGAGACCGCAATCAACTGCACGGCCACATTATTGACCAGGTGCACAATAAAGCCTGCACGCAGCGAATTGTGGAAACGAGTTACTAGCGCGCACCCCATTCCTAGAAAAGTCGCATACACCATGACCGGCGGCGCGATATGGGCAACACCAAATACCAGCGAGCTGAGAATCACGCTGGCAAACGCTGGGACGCTCCGACCAAGTACCCCATGAGCAGGCGACGAAACACAATTTCTTCCACCAGTGGAGCTAAAAGAAGGTAGCAAGCTAAAGAAACGACCACCATGACACCGCGCCCATCAGCTGCGGATGTATTTTCCGAGGGTGATAGCCCCAATAACGGCCCCACTATCGCAGCAGCTGTCCCAGCCGCCAGAATCACTAGGGGCGCCTGCCACAGTAAGTGCCAACCACGTCGGCCTAAGGGAACAAAGCCGAGGCTAATTCCCCGACGTTTGAGGTAGTACACCAATGCCGCCGTCGGCACCACCACTGAAAGAGCAAGCGCAACGGGCATAATCGTACCCAACCCACGCGTAGCCAAGCCGGTCTTCAGCATGACAAAAACTGTCGCCACTAAGAGGACATCCATTGCAATGATGGCCGCTATTCCGATAAGTGCGTCTTTTAGCCTGATGTCGTCTTCTGCCATGCCTCCACCCTAAAAGGCTGTCATTCATCCTTAAGAATGAATCTAGCCCGAAAGGTAAAGCATCCTTTACAGTAAAGGGCACTTGACATATGATGACTGTCAAACACGCTTTACAACCACTTGTTACAGGAGGCTTCCTTGGAGACCACCCGCTTTGGCCGCCCCAAGTTTGGCGGCACCCAAACCAAACTCATCACCCTATCCGTTGCGTCTGGCGTGGGCCTTGCTGCAGCCGCCGGTGCCATCGTGGCCGCGTTCGAACACGATGATTCCCCGCTACTAGCGTTTGCTGTGTACACACTATGCCTTTTTCCTGTTGCTACGGCGGCTAGCTGGCTATTCATGGTAGATCGGGACACCATCCGCGGAGCAACACCCGATCCAGAAAATTCCATCGAATCCCATTGGTATTCGCAAGCCTCCGAAAACACCCTGCACGCCATGCTCTTTGGCATTGGTGGCCTAGGCATTGTCTCCTCTTTTTGGGAGTTTCAGGTTTCCGGCACCCTGCTCACGATCATCCTGGGAGTCTTTGTCACCGGAACCTTTGGCATTAGCTACTTCGCCCACAAGCGGGCAGCGAGCTAAGCCATGGACAACCGGCTCAAAGAGATCCGCGAGAGCCAAGGCCTTTCCCAGCAGGGCTTGGCTACGGAGCTAGGCGTCTCGCGCCAAACGGTCATCAGTATTGAAAAAGGACGCTACGATCCTTCGCTCCCCCTCGCATTTCAGATCGCGCGCCACTTTTCCTGCCGCATCGAGGACATCTTTATCCCCGAGGCATAAACGCACACCGCTTCGCTGCTGCGCCTACTTCTTAACGCCACCGAAGCGGCGGTCGCGCCGCGCGTATTCCTCGATGGCGGCAAAAAGATCCTCCGGGGTGAAATCCGGGAAGAGCTTATCCTGGTAAATCATCTCCGCATACGCGGACTGCCACAGTAGGAAGTTGGAGGTACGTTTTTCCCCGGACGGGCGCAGGAAGAGATCCACATCCGGCATATCCGGATCATAGAGATGCTGCGCGATGGTTTCTTCCTTAATATCGCGCGGGTTGAGCTCGCCGGCTGCAACCCGCTTGGCGATGTCCCGAAAACCATCCACCAGCTCTGCCCTACCTCCGTAGTTCACGCACATGGCCAGGGTCATCTTGGTGTTATCCTTGGTCAGCTCCTGGGCAGCCTCGAGCTCCTTAATCACTGAGCGCCACAGGCGCGGGCGGCGGCCGGCCCACACTACGCGCACACCGCGCTCATTGAGCCACTCGCGCTGCCGACGCAGCACGTCACGGTTAAAGCCCATAAGGAAGCGGACCTCCTCGGGGCTGCGGCGCCAATTCTCCGTAGAGAAGGCATAGGCCGAAAGGTAGGGAACGCCGGCGGCGAGGCAAGCATCAACGACGTCGAGAAGCACGGCTTCTCCGCGCCTATGCCCCTCGGTGCGCTTCATGCCTTTCTCCTGGGCCCAACGGCCGTTTCCGTCCATGACCAGCGCAATGTGGCGCGGCATGAACTCATCCGGGATATTCGGCGGGGTCAAAGTGCGGTTCGGGTCTGGCGTAATCACGGGCTATATTCTACTGCTCCATAACCTGCAATGCGGAAACATTGCGCTCCATGTGCCACTGCAGGTGCGCCCGCGCTAGGCGATGCCCCTCCTGCTTCTGCGCATTCGTCGGATTCGTCGGGTGACTATGCGCCAAAAGCCACAGGTGATGCAGGGTTTCCGGATCTACCTCCGCAGCACCTGGCGGCCGACATTCGTGGCACGCCGCGCCGCCTACTGCTGGATGGAAGGCGTGGTGCGGGCCAGGCCGGTTGCACTGGGCGCAGTTGAAAAGGCTGGGCGCCCAACCGGCATGCGCCATCGCCTGCAGCAAGAACGCATCCAACGTCATGGTGGGGTCCGCGGTCTGGAGCTGCTCCAGGGTCGCGGTGACGGATTCGTAGAGGTAGGGGTCATGGGCGGCGTCAGCAAACGCAAGGCGCTCTGCCGATTCCAGCACCGCGCATGCGGCCGTGTAGCGCTCATAGTCCTCAATGAGGCGCGCGCCAAAGTAATCCACCGTATCCGCTTGGGAAATGGTAGCTAGATTCTTGCCCACGTACAGCTGGACATCGAGGTTGACGAAGAGCTGCAGGCGCGACCCGAAGCGCGACTTTGCCCGGCGCACGCCCTTGGCCACCGCGCGCACGAGGCCATGATCGCGGGTGAGCAGGACGATGACGCGATCGGCCTCACCAAAGTCATAGGTGCGGATGACCACTGCGCGGTCACGATAGTTCTCGCGCATAGTGGTCTAGAACCCGAGCCTACCCAGCGACTTCGGGTCAGACTGCCAATTCTTCAGCACCTTGATGCGCAGATCAAGGTACACATTGTGGCCGAGCAGCTCGATGATCTCCTTGCGGGCATTGCCCACAATGCGACGGAAGCGCAGGCCATCTTTGCCCTCGATAATGCGCTTTTGGCCGGGACGCTCTAGGTACAAAATGGCATGGATATCCAGCACACCCTCGCGGGTGCGCGACGGCAACATCTCATCAACCTGCACCGCCACCGAGTGCGGCAGCTCCGCTTTCAAGCCGGACAAGGCGGCCTCACGAATGAGTTCCTCGATGCGCTTTTCTTGGCCTTCATCGGTGATGTGGTCATCCGGGTAGAACTTGGGGCCTTCCGGCAGGTGGTCCACGATGACCTGCACCAGCTCATCCAGTTGCACGCCCTCCTTGGAGGACACCGGTATGACTACCGCATTCGGGTCATCCTGGGAGAGCAGCTCGTGCAGGGCCAGCAGCTGCGCGCCAACCTGGTCCTTGCTGGCCTTATCCAGCTTGGTGACGATGCCGATGATCGGGGTCTTTGGCGCGATGCTGCGCACGTTTTCCAAGATCCAACGGTCACCCGGGCCAATCTTTTCATCGGCCGGGATGGTCAGGCCGATAACATCCACATCGGCATAAGTGTCTTTCACTACCTCGTTGAGGCGCTCACCCAAAAGGGTGCGTGGGCGGTGCAGACCCGGCGTATCCACGACGATGACCTGGGCATCATCGCGGTGCACCAAGCCGCGAATGGTGTGGCGAGTGGTCTCCGGCTGGTCCGCGGTAATCGCAATCTTCTGCCCCACCAGGGCATTAGTCAGGGTGGACTTGCCGGTATTCGGGCGCCCTACGAAGGATACGAAGCCCGAACGGAATCCCTCCGGAGTATCGGTGTATTGCGAATAATCAAGCGGGGCTGCCGTATTCTCGGCGCCTTCCGGCACGGCATCATCGGGGTCTTCTGGCAGGCCCTCGAATGCCGCATCAAACTGTGCATCAAAATCAGAACTCATTACCCGCAATAATAGCCCACGGAGTCAAGATCTCCGATTAGTTCTGATGCTTCTTTGCTGCTGTGTTGGGGGTTGGGACCTTGGGG